>Ga0181516_10002039_pt1 | contig 14714 bp, 12 predicted proteins | sample PEATcosm2014_Bin_25_FD_121104 | JGI IMG/M metagenome (GOLD analysis project Ga0181516, IMG submission 121104) | Peatland microbial communities from MTU Mesocosm Facility, Houghton, MI, USA - PEATcosm2014_Bin01_10_metaG | ecosystem: Environmental > Terrestrial > Soil > Wetlands > Peat | place... | reverse complement strand
TTCTTCCACAGCATGGTGAGGATGTTCATAGTTTGAACCTCATGAAGAGCGCAGAGGAGATGGCGAGGACCGCGAAGATGAGCGTGCAGCGCCAGTAGAAGCGCACCGTGGTGTCAATTTGCAGGCGCGCGGTGGCAGCGGCAACGACCGACAGGAGGAGCACAACGCCGAAAGAGATGGCGACGAACAGCAGAGCGGCGACCCACCAGATTGCGACGTGCGGGGCAGCGAGGCTGGCGACGAGGCCGGTGGCGGCAACCCATTCCAGGCCGTGTGAGAGTTCCCACATGGCCAGCTCGGGGCCTGCATATTCGGTCATGGGGCCGGAGTAGATTTCCTGCTCGGCGTTGGGCAGGGAAAACGGATTGATGTGCAGCTTGGCAGGAAGGCAGACCAGGATGGCCAGAAGTCCGAGAAGGTGCAACGGCGACATGGGCGCTTGCGCCAGAGCCTCAAGCCGGAAGGTGTGCTGCGAGGCGGCGACGGAGACGATGGCCAGCAGGAAGACCACGTTATAGCTGACGCTGAGAACGGCTTCGCGGGCGGAGCCGATTTCGCCGAAGATGGAGCGTGAAGAGAAGCCGGCGGCGATGATGCACATGGACGGCAGTTCGAGCAGGGCGAGAAGGAGGATGAGGTCGCCTTCAAAGCCGCCGGAAGAGGGCAGGACCGGAAGCAGGCCGACGGCGCCCGCCGCCGCAGAGACGGCGATGAGGGGCCAGGCCTTCATGAGCAGTCCGCCGAGGCCGGAGCGTGAGGGGGTGGTTTTGCCGAGGAGCTTGATGAAGTCGAAGAACGGCTGCATGAACGGGGGACCGATGCGGCCTTGCATAAGGGCAACGGATTTGCGCTCGGCCCAAAGGAAGAACCAGGCGGCAGGGATGGCGAACAGAAGTCCAGGGAAGATGAGCAGGCGTGCGAGTGCGGTAATCATGCTGTTCATGGCTGCACCTCTGCGACTGGCTCCGCAACAGGCTCGGGCCCGGGCTCCGCGGTGATTTTCTTCGAAGCGCGCTCGGCGAGGATTTCAGCAGCCTTGGCGACTCCGCGGACGATGGCGTCGGGGCGCGGCGGGCAGCCGGGAACGTACACGTCGACGGGAAGAACGTTGTCGAGCGGGCCGGCCAGCGTGCGGCTGTCGATGAAGACGTTGGTGGTGGCAGGGCAGGAGCCGACGGCGACCACGGCTTTAGGGCCGCAGACCTGGTCGTAGACGGTGCGGATTGCGCCGACTGCGTTCTTGGTGATGGGGCCGGTGATGACGAGGATGTCGGCGTGGCGGGGGCTTCCTTCAAGGCGCATGCCCAATTGCTCGGCGTCATAGCGGGGCGACAGGCTGGCCACCAATTCGATATCGCAACCGTTGCAACTGCCCCCGTTCATATGAAAGAGCCAGGGACTGCGGCGACGGCTGTAGCACATCAATTTGTTCCAGAGATTCATGGTCTCCCCCATTGCAGCATTTGCAGCGCGTCCGGCCAAATCCCGGCCGCGAGCAGCAACACCGCCAGCAGAACGATGGTAGTTTTGAGCAGGAAAGGCTCCTTTTTGGCAGCAGAGTCGTTGGTCGGTGCATCCTGTTCGGCTGCCGGTCCCCACCAGATGCGGGTGAGGGCCAGCACGTAGGCGATCAAGGCAAGGATCGAAGAAACGATGAAGATGGCTGCGAAGGGGGGGCTTAATTGCAGGGCGGACTCATAGAGGCGCCAGCGGCCGAGAAAGCCCATGGTGGGCGGGATGCCCAGCATGGCCAGCATGCCGACGAGGAAGCCGAAGGCGCTGATGGGATAGCGGGTTGCGAGGCCGGTGACGTTGTCGGTGAGTACGCCATCGGCTTCAGGCCCGCTGACGCAGGCAAAGAGCAGAGCCTTGGCCAGGGCGTGGGTGGCGGCGGCAAACAACGAGCCGGTGAGGCCGAGGCCGCTGAAGCAGGCAACGCCGAGCAGGAGGAAACCGACGTCTTCCACGGTGGAAAGCACCAGCAGGCGCTTGAGGCTGCGCTGCGTCAGCATGAGCAGGGCGGCGAACAACGATGTGGCAGCGGCAGCACCGAGCAGGAGGCGTGGGGGTGTGAGCGCGCCGGGGACCGACTGAACGCCGATGATGAATTCACCGAATGCGGCCATGTCGACGACGGCGATGATAGCGCCGAGGACGACGGCAGGCAGTTCGTCGGCCAGGCTGAGGAGCCAGAAGAAGAGCGGCACGGCGGCCAGCTTGACGCAGACGCCGGTGAGCAGCAGGGCGCGGGACCAGGCTTGATCGGGTGCGCTGCTGAGCAGTTCGCTGCCGATTGTGGAGGCAGCGGAGATGAGGACGACGGCGAGATAGGTGAGCTTGGCGGAAAGCGATTTGGCCGTCTGCCATACCAGGGCGATTGTGAGCAGAGCGCCCAGTTCGAGCAGGCCGAGACGGAGCCAGGATTGGGCGACGCAGAGACCGCCGACGGTGGAAGCGGCAATGAGCAGGATGAGTGGGGCGGATTTGCGGGCGCTTGCCAGAGCTACGAGGATCAAGGCCACGGCGGCCACAGCACAGGCGGCGACGAGGACCAACGGGACGCGCACAGGTTCTGTGGCGGCGCCGGTGGCAGCCAGCGTCATGCCCGGGACCAGCCAGCGGAGACAGGCGAAGATAGCCGCGGCGAGCACGACGACGAGTACGGCCGCGTACCGCTCCATGACGGAGACGACTCTCGCCAGGCTGCGGGAAGCGGCCTGGAGGCCGCTCCAAATTCCCAAGTAGACGCGATCGACATTCGTCATTTTGAAGAACGAATGCCAGTTCTGTAGGAAGATGTCGGAGAAGTCGCCTGCGGTGAGGCGTCCCTGGTCCGAAAGCGGTTCGCCGCCGGTAAAGATGCCGCCGCCGGCGGCCGCGAGCGTTCCGCCGCCGGCCATTGTCGCCGTGGCGGGAGCCTGCCGCGAGACGTAGGCGATGGCATAGATGAGGCCGCCGAGGATGAGCGACACGATGGCCAGCACCAGGCCGCCGGTTGTGGAGAAGCTGCCCGCGTTGGCAAACATGCCGAACCAGGTGACCTGTACCCCGGCGCCGATGCCGAGGACGCTGAGGATCGGATTGAGCAGGTAGTTGACGGCCAGTTGCGGAGCTACGCCGAGAACGATGCTGCCGACGGCCATGATGCCCATGCCCCAGACCATGGTGGGCGGGGCTTCATGCGCATCTTTGGTGGCCTCGGTGAGGGGGCCCAGGAAGACGGCGCTGGTGGCTTTGGCGCAAAGGAAGACGGTGCCGAGGCTGACGGCCCAGGCGACCATGGCCGGAACCGCCCAACCGGCCTGGAGGGCGGCGGCGTAGAGCATCCACTTGCTGGCGAAGCCGCTCATGAGGGGGACGCCCATCATGCTGCCGGCGCCGATGAGCCAGGAGAGGGTGGTGCGGGGCATGCGCTGGGCGAGGCCGCCGAGCTTGTTCATGTCACGCGTGCCGGCGCCGTGCTGCACCGAGCCGGCGGTGAGGAACATGCCCCCCTTGAAGAATCCGTGGTTGAGGCAATGGAGCAGGCCGGCGGTGATGGCGAGAGGAGTGCCGATGCCCAGGCCCATCATCATGTAGCCGATCTGGCTGACGGTGGAAAAGGCCAGCATGCGCTTGAGATCGGTTTGGACCATGGCGTACATGACGCCGACGGCCATAGTGACGGTGCCGATCCAGACCAGCGATCCGCCCCATGCTGCCGGCCAGACACCGAAGCTGTGCATGCGGGCGGCGAGGTAGACACCTGCCTTGACGTAACAGGCGGCGTGGAGCAGGGCGCTGACCGGCGTGGGAGCCGCCATCGCTTCCGGAATCCACGTGTGCAGGGGGAACTGGACGGACTTGGCCACGAGCGAGACGAGCATCAAGAGGAAGATGCCCGCGGTGAAGCTGTGGGCGACGGCCGGGTTGGTCCAGAGGGCGCTGCCGGTGCGGAAGTAAACCACAAGAATGCCAGCCAGCAAGCCATAGCCGGCGATGTGCGTCATCAGCAGGACTTTGCGCGCGCCAGCGACCGCTTCACGGTTGGTGTACCAGAAACCGACGAGCGAGAAGGAGCACAATCCGACGAGTTCCCAGAAGAGGTAAAAGACGAAGAGGTTGGCGCTATAGACAAGACCCACGAAACCGCCGATGAAGATGAGCATCGCGGTGTAGAAGCGGGTGGCGGACTTGTCGTGGGCCATGTAGCCGATGGAGTAGAGCATGACGGCGCCGCCGAGGCCGGTACTCATAAAGGCAAAGAGCACGCTGAGGGCATCGACGTGGAGGACGAGAGCGAGAGGGCCGTCCCAGCGGAAGAGATTGAGGTCGACGGCCTGCCCCGCCTGCACCAGGGGTATGGTGGCAACCACCGCCAGGACAGCCGGGAGACAGCAAATGGCGGCCAGAATCCCCTTCATGCGGGAGGAGATGAGCCTTGCGGCAAGAATCTGAAGCACGGCCCCGGCGAGCAGGGCGCAAGGTGCGATCAGAATGAGGGTTGCAGCGTTCATGCTTAAGATACTAGGAGGGCTAACTTGAGTGTAGATGTGATGTGCCTCACTTGCGAGTCCCGCATTGAGCAACTGTCCTACATCGTGGGATAGATTATCGTATTGCGCCGACGGTGACTTAACTTGCTGGAAATTGAATCACTTTGGGATTGCAGCGAGGGATGATTTCGACGCAGTCGTCGTTGTGGGAGCTTTCGGACCGTAAAGGCCGATTATCTGATTCCAGGTGACAGGAATCTGCATCCCGGGCAGGGCGAAATGTGCTGGTTGCTCCGGCAGCAGATGGTCTGCTGGCTAGGGTTTCAGATACGGGTTACTCTTTCTTTCCGTTCCAATCGTTGTAGCGGGGCCGTGGCCGGCTATCACGCGGGTTTCGTCGGGGAGGGTGAGCAGGCGGGTGTGGATGGAGTCGACGATCTGGCTATGGTTTCCGCCGGGCAGGTCGGTGCGGCCGATGCTGCCGGCGAACAGTGTGTCTCCGGCGATGATCATTTTGAGCGGGGCAAAGTGGAGGCAGACCGAGCCTTGGGTGTGACCGGGGGTGTGGAGGACGGTGGCCGGGTAGCGGTCGAGGCCGACCACGAGTCCGTCGGTGAGGGGCGCATCGGGCGGGGCGGTTTCCGGCGTGGGGACGCCGATCCAACCGGCTTGTTCGTCCATCATCTGAAGCAGGGGTAGGTCGTCTTGGTTGAGGAAGATGGGAGCGCCGGTTAGGCGTTTGAGCTTGAGCGCTCCGCCGACGTGATCGATGTGGGCGTGAGTGACGAGGATCTGCTTTAGCTTGAGGCCATGTTCGTTGAGGCGGCGCTGGATGCGGCCGACCTCGTCGCCGGGATCGACAACGATGGCTTCGTGGGTGTCTTCATCGCCCATCAATGTGCAGTTGCAGGCCAGCGGGCCGACGGGGAAAGTCTCAAGGATCATGGCTCTATTTTAGCTTGTCAACGGATTGGTCCGACCCGTGCGTTGATGCAATGGGGTGGTTTGGATGCTGGTTGGGAGCGCGTGGGACAGGAGACCCACACGACAGCCGGCCAGGAGGCCAGCGCTACTCCGATGGTGGCGCCACCGGCGGTACCGGCTTGTGCGATTGCAGGGTTCAGGCTTTGTTTTCAGCTGTGCGGAGGGCCATCCAAGCGACCATGCGGCCGAAGACGCTGGCGGACTCTTCGGGCAGGTGGGGTGATAGCTCCCACAGGCCAAGGATGGCGAGCGCGACGAGATTGGGAAAGAGCAGAGGCGCCATGGGCGGCGCGCCGTAGACCGATTTCTCGAAGATGCCGGAGCCGGGGGCATACATGTTCATGCGCAGGTGGTACCAGAAGCCGAGAATGCCGACCACGGCCTGCATGCCAAGCACGGCGATGCAGAGGTCGAGATAGCGGCGGGTGACGTTGATGACGACCGGAACGATGAGAAAGCCGGTGGCGAGGGCGCTGGAGACGACCGGAATCCACTCCGTCTTGAGGAAGAAGCCGTTGCCGGCGTGGTCGGTGAGGCAGAGGATAAAGTTGCCGAAGAAGCCGCCGGTGGCCATGAGCGCCACCCAGCGCGCCCACTCGGCCGAGCGCGGCGCCGCCATGCGATTGAGGATGAGCAGAAAGCCCAGTCCGGTGTACGCCAGCGGCGCGGCGAAGGGGGCGGCATAAGTGAGAGAACGCAAGGTGCGCTCGGCGAAGAATCCGCTCTGGAGGTGGTAAAGAACGCCGCCGAGTCCGACGAAGACCGCGAGCCAGCCGATGAGCAGGCCGAGGTCGCGCCAGGCAGCCTCAAAGTGCCAGCGCCAGCGGGCTACTACGCCTGCCAGCAGCAGGACCGGCGCGGCTGCCGAAAAATAGAGCGGTATGTATTCGGCCGGTTTGCGGAACTGGTTGAGGGAATGCGCGAGGACGATGTCGCCGGCCAGCACGGCGAGGTTCGAGGCGACGAAGAGCTCAAGCAGCAGGCGGCCATCCCAGAGCCAGGCGAGGCGCGGGGAGCCGAGGATGTCCGCAACCCAACGCGCGGCCTTATTTGTGGGCGGCATGGGCCCTCCGCAACTCTTCAGCGTCGTGCTTCAGTTCAACTGTCTTTTGCAGCAGGCCGTAGTTGCCGTGCCATTGCACAAAATCGGCGCCGCCCATGAAGGCTCCGTGCTTGCTGGTGCGGCCGTCGTAGTGCCACAGGTCGAAGTAGGTGAAGTCGATGGGATTGGAGAACGGCGGACCTGTGAGCGAGCCATCCTTGTGGAGGCTGTCGACAATATCTTTGGCGGCGAGGACCTTGGTGTTGGTGCCGGCGACCACCTGCTCGGCCTGGGCGTAGACCTTGTCGATGAGCGCCTGGTTGTGGCATTGGGTGCAGACCTGCTTCATGTTGGTCTGGGCGCGGAGGTAGTTTGGCCGCTTCTCGCTGACGGCGTTGGCGAGGTACCAGCCGAGACGGTCCGAAGGATCGTGCGTGACTTTGAGGCCGTTGATGCCGCTCATGTGGCAGGTGGCGCAGGTGGGCACAAACATGTCGCGGGTGGTGAGGGTCTTGGGGTCGGCGTCGAGCTTCATGAGCCGCGATTGTGCGGCGAACATGACGCCGTGCTTGGACTCGTCGTAGATTTCGATTTGCGAGTGATCGGGTCCCATGTGGCATTGGCCGCAGGTGGAGGGCAGACGGGCCAGTGCGACCGAACTGGTGTGGCGCGAGTGGCATGCGGTGCAGGTGCCGATGGTGCCGTCGTCGTTGGGCTTGCCCACGGCGTGGCATTGCTCACAGCCGGAGACCATGGCCGCGCCGCCCTCGGCCGTGACAAAGGGGTGCGGCGGGCGCTTGGAGCCGCCGGGCTGGAACTGCTCGCTGAAGGAGACCTGGTCCGCGCTCAGGCCTTTTTCGCCGTAAATGGCGGCCCAACTGGGGGCGGCGTGGCGGCTGTGGAGGAACTCCTGGTAGACGCCTTCGTGGCAACTGCGGCAGTTGCCCGCTGTGAGATGCGTGCTGATGACGAAGCCGTGATGGTCCTTCTTTTGCTGGCCTGCGGCGGGCTGGTGGCAATCCAGGCAGTTGATGCCTTTCCTGGCGTGCACGCTCATTTCGTACTCGTGGACGACCGAATACTGGAGGCGGGCGTGGCACTCGGCGCACTTGCCGCTGGCGCGGACAAAGTCCGCCGTGGGCTGCTCGGTTTCGACCTTCGGCCGGGCGCGGTTGACCAGGAATGCAGCCAGGATCAACGCAAAAGCAACCGTAACCGCGATGAAGACGGAACGAAAAGACATAAGGCCCCCGGGAAGTGAGTTCGGCTGAGGCAAAAGCAAAGCCGAACCCCTCCGAGGGTAGCGCACGCACCTGGGCACTGAGAAGCGACTTTTGTCACTGCCGCAACCGATTTATGCCGCAGCGGGCTTGCGGAAGGTGATGGCGTAGAACTTGCCGTTCTTGAGCATGTGGACGCGGATGTCTCGCATCTCCGGCGGCACCAGGTCGACCGGGACCGTGACCGGCTTTTCGCGATCCTTGTAAAAGCTGCTGGTGAAGGGAATGTTCTCGTAGGTGCTCTTGACGTACTCCTCGGTTTCATCCTCAAGCATCAACAGGCTGCCGGGCTTGGCCACGCGGATCATTTCGCGGATGGCTTTGGCGCGGTCGTTGAAGAAGTTGATGGCGCCGGCTGTGAAGACCACGTCGAAGGTGTTGTCGGCGAAGGGCAGGCTCTCGGCGTTGCCGAGAAAGAGGTCGGCATCCATGTCCCAGCGGCGCAGATTTGCCTGGCAGTTGGCCAGCATCTCCGGCGACAGGTCGAGGCCGGTGCGCTTGACCCCATTGGGCAGGTATTTGAAGTTGAGGCCGGTGCCGACAGAGGTTTCAAGCACCGAATCGCCGGGCTTTATGTCGAGCAGGCTCATGTAGTTTTCGAAGTACGAGTCCAGTTCCAGGCCGCGAAAGGCGCCGAAAAAACGCTGGGTGTCGTCGTAGAAACCGCCGATGGTTTCGTAGAGGTGATTGTATTTTCCATTGTCGCCGGTGAGGTCTTCGGGCCTGAGAAAGACGGGAATTCCATTGCGGATGGGGAAGCGTTCGCCGGCGGCGCTGACGAAAAACTCACGGCCGTTTTCAAAATGGAAGTGCAGCGGGCAGCCGGTCAAGGGACTCTGGAGTTCGGTCACCGCATCGGTATGCAAGGCCCAGGATTTCTGCTGCACCGGATGAAATGCCGCCCAGAGCGCGAGGAGCAGAGCCGCGGCGAGGCAGGCGCTGCTGAAGAGGAAACCCACGCCGAGGGGCAAGGGCGGCAGGCCGAGCAGGGCAAGGAGTCGGTCGGCGTTGGCTGCCAGCAAGCCCGCCAGGAAGACAAAGAAGGTGGCGCGCGCATGCTGATTCCACAGGTGGACGACGATGGCCGCGAGCCAGCAGAGCGTAAAGGACAAGGGGCTGGCGGGCTTGAGCCAGCCCGGGTGGATTGCGAAGACCAGGGAGGGAACTGCAACGGCGGCAAGAGCGAAGGGGAGCGTGGCGAGCACGGCGGGCAGGCGCGGGCTGACGAGGCGGTGGAAGGTGAATGGGAGTGCGCCGAGCAGGGCGGTGAGAAGCGCGACGCCCAGGTATTCGACAGCCGGAACGGGGCCGGTGAGTGGGAAGTGACGCCAGCCGAAGAGCAGGCTGGGGACGAAGCTGATGAGCACCATCCAAACCAGGCCGCGGCGGGGTTTTTGCGTGAGCACGAACCAGACACCCAGGACGGGCGCCGTCCACATGCCGACGGACGAGTTCATCCAGCCAAGGATGAACATGGCAGCGACGATCCAGGCGGAGATTTGCGATAGGCGGCTGGTTTTGATTTCGGCGGGTTCCGTCATCTTTCTGTCTTCTTTCTGCGGCGCGCGGGTTGGGTGGCGTTGGGTTGGAATTGGGGGGGCGGGCTATGTTCCGGCGCTTGCATCTGCAGCGGCTGGTGCTGCGATGGGTTGCGGGGCGTTGCCGGCGGGCGGCATGGCGGCGAGTTGAGCAAGGGCCGATTCGCCCCAATCGAGAGCGGCGCGAGTGAGGGCGATTCCGAGTCCCAGGGTGAGCATCCAGTAGGGCTTGTTTGGGTTTTGCGAGGCGTATTTTTGCGATGCGTCTTCGATTTGGAGCAGCATGGCGAGCGTGCGCTGGTTCCGGGCTTGCAGTTCGCGCACATGGCCAACGGAGACGCCTGGGTCGGCCTCGCGGCCAAAGAAGAGCTTGAGCAGGAATTCGTTGCGGGGCGGGTCGTTCTGGAAGGGCAGGGCGAGCCACTCGCGCAGGCGCACGCGTCCTGCGTCGGTGAGCTTGTAGCGCTGCCGCTGTTTTCCAGGGCCGGAGCTTGATTTGACCGGTTCGATGAGTCCTTCGGCTGCGAGGCGCTTCAAGGCGGGGTAGATTTGGCCGTAGCTTTCGCCCCAGAAGCTGCCGAAATTCTCCTCGATGGCCTTGTGAATCTCGTAGCCGGAGGCGGAGCCGTTGGGCTCAATGGAGAGCATGCCGAGGATGACGAAGGGGGTTCGGTTGCGGGGCATATAGCTAGAAGATATATCTGACAGATAGGTATGTCAACCCGGATTCACAGCTGATGCCCGGATTCTGTTTGGATACGGGCAGCAAAAAGCGGCAAGCCCGTGGGGCTTGCCGCTTGGCGAAAACTGAAAAGTCTGTGTGGTCTACTTGCCGGTCTTGGCGGGCGCGGAGATGGGCGCGGTCTTGGTGCCGGAGAGAACCGAGTGCGAACCGGTGGAGCGCACGTAGAGGACCGTGAGGCTGATGGACGTGACCATGAAGATGACCGCGGACCAGGTGGTGAGCCGGGTAAGCACGTTGGCTGCGGCGCGGGGACCGAAAGCGGTCTGCGAACCCTGGCCGCCGAAGGCGCCGGCGAGGTCGGCCGAACGGCCCTGCTGCAGCAGGACGACGCCGATGAGGAACAGGCACACGATCACGTGCAGGATGACGACGAAGTAAAGAAGGATGTTCATATTTCCAAGCTGCTTTCCGAGCCTCGCCCGGTTGGCCCGGATGAGAATCTTTGGTGCGGAGGAGGGGACTTGAACCCCTACGCCTTTTGAGCGCCAGCACCTCAAGCTGGTGCGTCTGCCAATTTCGCCACCTCCGCACGAGGTGGAACTCTACGAGTATATCAAAGGTGAAGGGGTTCTGGAGCGGGGGTTGAAAAGAGTCCAAGGACAGCGGCGGTGGAATGGAAAAGCAGGTCCGCTTCGGCTTCGCTCAGGGCAGGCTCTCGATTCGCTGCGCTCGCTCGGGAGGACAGCGCATTGAGGGGGCAGAAAGGCGATTTCAATCGGCGATGAGGCGGCGCATCCAGGCGGCTAGTTCCTGCTGGTCGGGGGCGCCGGCGGCATGGGCAGCCTGGACGTTGCGGCGCTCTTCCGGGGCGCGATTCTGGCTGATTTTGAACTTGCCTTCGATGCGCGCGATGGGGAGGCGGAAGCCGACGATGCCGGCGAGCATGGAGCGGCGGAATCCATCGGGCATGGCACGCCATTGGGGGAGGAATGCCGGTTCGTGCTGGCCGATGAGTTCGCTGACGAGCTTGTCCTTGCCGGGATCGTCTTCGACGAGTTCGAGGTTGCCGTAGGCGTGGATGGCGATGTAGTTCCAGGTGGGAACCGAGAGGGGATCGACGTAGAAAGTGGGCGAGACGTAGGTGTGCGGCCCGGGAAAGACGACGAGGGTTTCGTGGCCGGCAAGTGCCTGCCAGTGGCGATTGGCGCGGGCGAAATGGCCAAGCAGCAGGCCGTGCTCGCCTTCGTCGCGAACGATGAGAGGCAGGTGAGTGGCGGTGAGCGGTTCGGCGGCTGATTGCGGACCGATAAGAATGGCGAACGAGTAGGCTTGCATGGCCTGGATGAGGGTGGCGCGGTCGCTGACCTGGTTGAATTTGGGCGAATACATGGCGGCTCCTACTGAATTCGTTCGAAGCGGAAAGCGGCCTCGCGCAGGGCGTGGCTGATGGCGGTGATGTGGCTGGCGCCGCGGGTTTCGATGGTGACGTCGATTACGGTTTCGCCGAGGCTGACGCCATAGTAGGCGCGATTGTGCAGCGTTTCCACAATGTTAGCCCGTTCGCGGGCGAGGATCTTGGTGAGGTTGAGCAGAGCGCCGGGGCGGTCTTGCAGATAGACGCGAATGCGGAGCAGGCGGCCGTCTTTAACGAGTCCGCGCTCGACGATCTTGGCCAGGAGGGTGACATCGATGTTGCCGCCGCAGACGAGGACGGCGGTGCGGCGGTGGCGAAGGTCGGTTTTTGATTGGACTACGGCGGCGAGGGCTGCGGCGCCGGCGCCTTCGGCCAGGGTTTTTTCCTGCTCGAGCAGCATGAGGATGGCGCTGGCGATCTCTTCGTCGTCGACTGTAACGATCTCGTCGACATAGCGCATGACCAGGGGCAGGGTGAGGTCGCCGGCACGGCGCACGGCGATGCCGTCGGCGATGGTGGCTTCGGCGGCGATGGTGACGGGAGCGCCGGCCTCGCGGGCGCGCAACATGGAGGGCAGCTTTTCCGGCTCCACGCCGATGATGCGGATTCTTGGGTTGTTCTCCTTGAGGGCGCAGGCGATGCCGCCGATGAGGCCGCCGCCGCCGATGGGAACGACTACGGCCTCGATGTCGGGGATCTGCTCGAGGAGTTCGAGAGCGATGGTTCCCTGGCCGCAGATGACCTCGACATCGTCGAAGGGATGGATGAAGGTGCGGCCTTCTTTTTGTTGGCGGCGGAGGGCTTCTTCGCAGGCCTCGTCGTAGCTTGCGCCGTGGAGGATGACCTCCGCGCCATAGCCGCGGGTGCTGGCGACCTTGACGAGCGGGGTGGCGAAGGGCATGACGATTTGGGCGCGAATGCCGAGGGCGGCGGCGTGGAAGGCTACGCCCTGGGCGTGGTTGCCGGCGCTGGCGGCGATGACGCCGCATTTGCGCTCGGCCTCGGTGAGGGTGAGGAGCTTGTTGAGGGCGCCGCGTTCTTTGAAGGAACCGGTGCGCTGCAGGTTTTCGAGCTTGAGGTATACGGGCAGCCCGGTCAACTGGCTCAAGTGATGCGATAGCTGGCAGGGCGAGACGTGAATGGCCTCACCGATGCGCGTGCGTGCCGCTTGAATGCCGGCCAGGGTAACGGATTCCAAGAGTCTCTCCTCGTTCGCATTGCAGGGCAAAAAGAAAAACCACCAGCCGCGTTTGCGGGTGGTGGCCTGGGTGGTGCTTAACCAGAGACTGCTGCGTCAGGCTATGTTTCCCGCGTTCGCGATGGAGTTGCTAATTCGCATGGCGAAGCTGGACAGGACGCCGGTGTGGTTCGGGGTGGCAGGCGCGCTGTGAGTGGAAAACGGCATGACGTTGATTGAAGTAGAGCAGAGGGTGAAGGGGCGAGTCAAGAATACGCGACTTGGACGCGCGGCCGAGAGCACAGTGGGGAAGTTGCGGTGAGCGCAGCGATCGATCCTCTGAAAGCGAGCGCGGGAGCAGGTGATTAGTTCATAAATAGCATGCGATCAAGGTGAAACGTGGAAGAGTTGGAAGGCAAGTAAAAAATTGTAAAGCGCAAAACGCGATGACACGGGGAAGAGTTTTATGCTGCGCTACTTACGCCGCGTGGCGCGTGCCGGGCAAGCATTCGGCTCATGATTATCTTGACTTTCAAGACGGGTTGGACTATCTATGATGCACCAGATGGCTCGCTTCCCCGTGCGCCATCAATGCACGATCCCACACAACCCAGGAAACGGAAAAAAGCACATGGCCCTGTTGCGTAGAAGAACTGCGTTCGCCCTGGCTGCGTTGACGGTTGTTATTAGCCTCAGCATCGAAGCCCAGGTTGGCGACCCCGCCACGCTCGCGCGCGAGAAGCTTGCCTCGCAGATCAAGCTTACAAAAACAACGGCGGATCACTCGGACATTGTGACCGCGGGCGACATTGTGCTGCTGCACAAAGACGGATTGATGATGTGCAGCACGGCATCTTCGTATGCTTATTCGAACTCCTATGCAAACGGGGTGCTGGCGCCGAACCTGAACAATCGGACCAAGGATGCGGCCAAGGCCTTTTTCAAGGGGCGGCTTCCTTTTGGCGGCGGGGGGTCGGCAGCCGATGCGGCGAACAACGGCTGCGCTTCGCGCAAATTCGTAGCCGGCGAGAAGTTCTGGATCTCGGGGATCACGCTGCAAAAGGACGGAATCCTGGTGAGCACGTTCAGCGACCCCTACAGCGACGTGCGGTATTACGGCGAGATCAAGTTCCCTTTTGCGAAAGGCAGTGTGCCGGCGGCCGACGATTTTGCCAAGACGGTTGCGGAAGTCATTACAGTGGTGCCGTCGGACGACAAGGGCGGATCGAACGATCAGCAGACCGCTCAAAACAGCCAGAGCGCACCGGCGCCGAGCGGCGGGCAACAGGCAAAGCCGGCTGCCGCGGCGGCGCCGCTGCCTGACATCGCGCCCCCTCCGCCTCCGCCGGATGCTGCGCCGCCGACGATTGCCGTGGGCCAGACGAAGGACCAGGTGAGCGCGGCCTTTGGCCAGCCGGCGCGAATGGCGAAGCTGGGAGCGAAGGAAATCTACTACTACAAAGACATGAAAGTGACCTTTACCAACGGTAAGGTAAGCAACGTCGAGTAAGTCCTGACGAAGCCTGCAGCCCAGCAACTGCCGGATACTTCCATAGCGAAAAGGGGCTCCGATGAACGCACGTCCACTTAGCAAGACTCTTCAGCACGTAATGTTCGTTTTGGTGATTGCCTTGTTCTCCGGCGTGTGCCTGCAAGCGCACGCCGACAAAAAAGGGGGGGGCAGCGCGCCGTCCCATCCCGCAGCGGCTCCGAAGGCCGCGCCCGCCTCACATCCGGCCGGGAACACTGGCGCGGCTCACGGGACGGCCGGGGCATCGCACGGGCCGACGGCTGGGGGCGCGGCGTCGCACGGTCCGACCGCAAATGGCGGATCGACGCACACTGGGCCCACGGCGAACGGTGCAAGCACGCACACAGGGCCGACGGCGAATGGGGCCAACGCACATGCGACGTCGCCGACGACGGGTGGTGCAGCACATGGCGCCAACGGTGGGACTGCGGGGGGGCATAACACTGTTGGCGCCGGGGCCGGTGGACGCGCAGGCGGAGCGACCGGCGGGCATAACACCGCGGCAAGCCATTCGCCGATCAAGTCTCCGGCGCCGAAAGGCAGCAATGAGCATGTGGCGAAAAATGGAAGTGCAATCCGCACGCGTCC
>Ga0181516_10002038_pt1 | contig 14722 bp, 11 predicted proteins | sample PEATcosm2014_Bin_25_FD_121104 | JGI IMG/M metagenome (GOLD analysis project Ga0181516, IMG submission 121104) | Peatland microbial communities from MTU Mesocosm Facility, Houghton, MI, USA - PEATcosm2014_Bin01_10_metaG | ecosystem: Environmental > Terrestrial > Soil > Wetlands > Peat | place... | reverse complement strand
TCGCGCACCGCCGGGCCGTCGCCGCCCTTCTTCACCGCGTGCAGCTTGAGGTTGGGCCGGAAGAACGAGCCCAGGAACTCGAACGGCGCCTCCATGCCCAGCTGGCCCAGGATGTCCCGGCGCACCTCCCGGGTGGCGGTGGCGGTGAGCGCCAGCACCGGCAGCCCGCCGAACCGCGCCTTGAGCCCCGCCAGGTTGCGGTAGGCCGGACGGAAATCGTGCCCCCACTGGCTGATGCAGTGGGCCTCGTCCACCGCGATGAGGCGCAGGTCGAGCCGGTCCAGGAGCGGCCCGACGCTCTGCTCGATGCCCTCGGGCGCGGCGTAGACCAGCTCGTACTCCCCCCGGTGCAGGGAGCGGATCCGCTCGTAGCGCTCGGCGGAATCCAGGGAGGAGTTGAGGAAGGTGGCGCGCAGGCCCGCCTCCTGCAGCCCGTCCACCTGGTCCTTCATGAGGGCGATCAGCGGCGAGATCACCAGGGTGGTCCCCCCCAGCAGCCGCGCCGGCAGCTGGTAGGTGAGCGACTTGCCCGCGCCGGTGGGCATCACCGCCAGGCAGTCCCGGCCCGCCAGCACCGCCTGGATCACGTCCTCCTGGCCCGGCCGGAAGGTGTCGAACCCGAACACGGCCTTGAGCCGGGCCTTGAGATCCGGCGCCGCTTTCAGCGCCTCGGCGATGTCGCGCAGGGCCTGGATGGCGGGCGGGTCGAACTCGGCGGGCGCCTGGCGGTAGCGGTCCCGGAGCCCGGCCAGGGCCCGGGCGCAGCCTTCCCGTTCCCCGGCATCAAGCAGCGAACGTAGGGAGGTGATTGCCTGGTCAAGTTGCATCTGGGCCGCCTGGAACCTTCCATTGTCAGGCCTGGAGGCCCAGATACCAAGCCGCAAGCGCAAGCCGTGGCCCAGCCTCGTCTTGCCGCTAGACTGGGGGGGATATGAATTCCCAAGACCGCGCCGACCTCAATGACCTGCTCCGCCTGCTGGACGCTCCCGCCTCAGCCCTGAACACCGGTGTCCAGGAATCGGTGCGGCTGCGCTGGACCTCCCCCACCGCCCTGGCCCTGATCCTGGCCCGGTGGACCACCCTGGAGGGCCACCAGCGCTCCCTCTGGGTGGACGCCCCCACCGAGGCCGAGGCCCAGACCCTGGCCCACGACCTGACCGTGCTGCTGCCCGAGGCCCGGGTGGCCCATTTCCCGGGCTTCGCCCCCTTCGCCGGCGGCGAATCCAGCCCGCCCGGGGTGGTGCTCAAGGACCGCCTGGCCACCCTCATCGGCCTGCTGGAGCACCAGGTGCAGGTGCTGGTGACCGGGCCCCTGGCGGCCCAGGAACGGCTGCCCCACCCCACCTGGTTCGAGAAGCAGAAGCTGGAACTGCGCCGGGGCGCCGAGGTGCCGCGGGAGCTGCTGCTGGAGACCCTGGCGGCCCTGGGCTACCGGCGAACCGAACTGGCGTCCAGCCAGGGGGAGTTCAGCGCCCGGGGCCTGGTGGTGGACCTGTGGCCGGACCACCTGGACAACCCCCTGCGCCTGGAGTTCTTCGGGGACGAGCTGGAGCAGCTGAGCCCCTTCGACCCGGACAGCCAGCGGCGCACCGGCGAGGCCCTGGCCGCCATCACCGTGTACCCCCGGTTCGAGGGGGAGCGGGGCGACGGAGGGCCGCTGCTCCGGGCCCTGGCGGCCCGCCAGGGCCTCACCCCCGAACCCGAGGACGACCTGGCCTTCCGCCGCTCGCGCCTGGCCACCCAGGGCCACTTCCCCGGGGAGGAGCTGTTCTACCCCATGCTGGACCAGCCCAAGGGGCAGCTGGCCCACTGGGTGCCCCCGTGCCTGCGGGTGAAGCTGGAGCCCCAGTGGGCCGCGGCCATCCAGGACCGGGAGCGGGCCCGGATCCAGGAGAACCTGGACGCCCTGCGCCGGGGCGGCGTGGTCTGCCCGACCTTCGAGGACCGCTTCCTGGCCCAGGACCCCAGCCGCATGACCCTCGCCCTCACCGAGTGGCAGTCCGAGGCCACGGTGCCGCTCCAGGCCCAGCCGGTGCGGGAATTCCAGGGCCGGCTGGGGGAGCTGGCGGAGTATCTGAAGGATCTGGCCCTCACCGGGCACCGGGTGTTCCTGGCCGGCTCCACCCCGGGCATGCGCGACCGCCTGGGGGAGATCCTGCGGGAATACGAGCTGCCCGTGGCCTACGGCACCCAGCCGGGCTGCCGCAGCGTCCTGCTGCCCCTGGCCGCCGGCGTCCAGCTGAAGGAGCCGCGGCTGCTGGTGCTCACCGAGCGGGAGGTGTTCGGCCGCAAGGCCATGGCCGCGCCGCCCAAGCGCAGCCGCAGCGCTCCGTTCATGTCCGACCTGCGGGACCTCAAGGCCGGGGACCGGGTGGTGCACCTGGACCACGGCATCGGCGAGTTCGTGGGCTTCGCCGCCCTCACCGTGGGCGGCGAGGAGCAGGAAGTGATCCAGCTGCGCTATGCCGACGGCGGCATGCTCAACGTCAGCCTGGAGCGGGCCGACCTGATCCAGCGCTACGTCTCCCCGGACGGCAGCACGGTGCCCCTGGACAAGCTGGGCGGGGCCTCCTGGGCCAAGGTCAAGCGCCGGGCCAAGAAGGCCATCCGCGACATGGCCGAGGAGCTGCTCAAGCTCTACGCCCAGCGCAAGCTGGAGAAGGGCCACGCCTACAGCAAGGACGGCCCGGAGATGGCGGAGTTCGAGGCCACCTTCCCCTTCGAGCCCACCCCGGACCAGATCGAGGCCACCGAAGCCATCAAGGCCGACCTGGAGAGCGACCGGCCCATGGACCGCCTGCTGTGCGGCGACGTGGGCTTCGGCAAGACCGAGGTGGCCATGCGCGCGGCGGCCAAGGTGGCCCTGGACGGCTACCAGGTGGCCGTGCTCTGCCCGACCACCATCCTCTGTTTCCAGCACTTCCGCACTTTCAAGGAACGCTTCAGCGGCTTCCCCCTGCGCATCGAGATGCTGAACCGGTTCGTGGACCCCCAGGAGGCCAAGCACATCCTCCAGGACGTGGCCTCGGGCCTGGTGGAGATCGTCATCGGCACCCACCAGATGCTGGGCGCCCGGGTGAAGTTCGCCGAGCTGGGGCTGGTGGTGATCGACGAGGAGCAGCGGTTCGGGGTGAGCCACAAGGAGCGGCTGAAGAAGCTCCGGGCCAACGTGGACGTGCTGGCCATGAGCGCCACCCCGATCCCGCGCACCCTGCACATGAGCCTCACCGGCCTGCGGGAGATCAGCCTGATCGAGACCCCGCCCAAGAACCGCCTGGCCATCGAGACCGTGGTGGCCCCCTGGAGCGACGAGCTGATCGCCACCGCCATCCAGTTCGAGCTGCGCCGGGGCGGCCAGGTGTACGTGGTGCACAACCGGGTGGAGTCCATCGTCTCGGTCGCCGAGCGGATCCGTCTGCTGGTGCCCGACGCCCGGGTGGGGGTGGGCCACGCCCAGCTCACCGACGACGGGCTGGAGGCGGTGATGCTGGCCTTCATGGAAGGGCGGATCGACGTGCTGGTGGCCACCACCATCGTCGAGAACGGCCTGGACGTGCCCAACGCCAACACCCTGATCGTGCACCGGGCCGATACCTTCGGGCTGTCCCAGCTGTACCAGCTGCGCGGCCGGGTGGGGCGCAGCGACGTGCCGGCCTACGCCTACCTGCTCATCCCCGGCAAGGGCGAGATCTCCGAGGACGCCCGCAAGCGCCTGCAGGCCCTGGAGGACTTCTCCGAGCTGGGGGCGGGGTTCCGGGTGGCGGCCATGGACCTGGAGCTGCGCGGCGCCGGCAACCTCCTGGGCGGCGAGCAGTCCGGGCAGATCCACGACATCGGCTTCGAGCTCTACGTGAAGCTGCTGGAAGAGACCCTGCAGGAGCTCCAGGGCCAGCCCTCGGGCACCTTCGAGGTGCATCTGAACCTGGGCGCGGCCCAGCTGTCCCGGACCTGGATCGACCAGGCCAGCGAGCGCCTGGTGGCCTACAAGCGGGCCTCCCGGCTGCACTCGGACCGGGAGCTGGAGCTGTACCGGCTGGAGCTGGAGGACCGCTTCGGCCAGGTGCCGGGGGAGGACACCGAGAGCGCCCGCTTCTTCGAGCTGCTGAAGGTGCGCATCCGGGCCCAGGCCCTGGCGGTAAGCGAGGTTTCCGTGGAGAAGGGCCGGCTGAAGCTGCGGGTGAGCCCCCAGACCCCGCTGGATCCGGTGAAGCTCATGACCTGGGTGCGCCAGCAGAAGGGCGCCCAGTTCAACCCCGACGGCACCGTCCTGGTGCCCGCCCCGGCGCCCGGGGACGGCACCATCCGCCAGGCCCAGGATCTCCTGGCGGCCTGGGCGGCGCTTTAATTCTCCGTGGTGTGCCCCGGCGGAGACGGGTCGGGACATGAATGATGGTTATGGCTCTGCGGCCTCGGTGGTGCTCTGCCTGCTCAGCGCTTCCATGGGTTGGCAGCATGAACCGATCCGAAATGGTTCCGGTGTTTCAATGGTCCAACACCAGCGGAGCCCCGGCCTGAACTCTAATGAGCCGATATGAATTCTTCGATTTCGTGGTGCCAGGCATCCGGTTCGCAGGTGCCGATGCGCGTGGGCTCCCCGAACAGCAGGTCGACCAGGTGCCGGGGCCGCCTGCCGCCCAGGTGCATGGCCTTGGCGCAGGAGACGCAGTAGACCACCACATCTTCGCAGGGCATCTCGCCGGCGCGCCGGCGCATCAGCGCCTTCACCTCCGCCACCGGGAGCGCTCCGTGGAAGCTGTCCCCGCAGCAGGTGCCCCGGGTGCGGGTATGCTCCGGTTCCGCCACGGCGATGTTCATCCGCGCCAGCAGGGTGCGCACGGCCGTGTGCACCCGCTCCTCGGTGCGGGTCGGGCACGGGTCCAGGATCGCCATGGCCGCGCCGCCGTAGTCCGGGAACGGGAAGCTGGCGCTGCCGGCCAGCACTTCCCACAGGGAGATGGTGCTGATCCCCGGGTAGAGCTCCCGGTAGCGCCGGTCGCAGCCGGCGCACACGTTGATGATCCGGGTCCCGGCGGGCAGCCCGGGTTCGTGCCGGCAGCAGGTGAGGTGCTCCCGGATCCTTTCCGGGCCTTCGTTCAGGAAGGTCAGCAGCCGCCGGGCCAGGTCGGGCCGGTGGAGCATGAGGGCGCAGCCGGGCGCGAACACTTGGGGCATGGGGAGATCCTCCTGGGGGGCAAGACACCGGTGGGTCGGAAGCCCAGTATCGGCCGGGAGCGGGGACTCCGGCCAGCCGGTTCTTGCGGTCATCCGGTCCGGACCCGGGAACGGCGGGAAGCGCCCTTCAGCGGGAAGGATCCGGCGCCCGGCGCGGTCCGGTTCAACCCCTGGCGCAGATTTTAATATTAACCTCACAAGTTTTGTCATTAATTTATGTCACGTGAAAAAAAATACCCGCTTTGGCCGTCCCTGGACCGGTTTTTGTGCAATCGTCTTCCACTGAATCCTTCCCGGTGCGCCCATGGCCGCCAATGCGCCTGAAAACCCCAACGCCCAGAACCCCTTCTTCCAGAAATGGGAGACCCCGTTCGGCGTGCCGCCCTTCGACCGGATCCGCCCCGAGCACTACCTGCCGGCGTTCCAGGCCGGCATCCGGCGGCACAACGAGGAGATCAAGGACATCCTGAAGAGCCGCGCCACCCCGAGCTTCGCCAACACCGTCGAGGCCCTGGAGGATTCCGGGGAGTTCCTGGACCGGGTGAACGGGGTGTTTTCCGCCATGGTGGAGGCCGACAGCAACAGCGAGCTGCAGGCGGTGGCCCTGGCGGTGGGGCCGCTGCTCTCCGGGCACCAGGACGACATCTGCCAGAACGCGGCCCTGTTCGAGCGGGTGCAGCTGGTCTGCGCGCGCCAGGAGCCCCTGCCGGCCGAGGCGCGGACCCTGCTGGAGAAGACCTGCCGCAGCTTCCAGCGGGGCGGCGCCGGCCTCGCCCCGGCGCAGCAGGCCAGGCTGCGGGCGCTGCACGCCGAGCTGGCCCTGCTCTGCCTGAAGTTCGAGCACAACCTGCTGTTCGAGACCAACGCCTTCCGCCTGGTGGTGGACCGCCCCGAGGACCTGGAAGGCCTTTCCGCCGGGGCGGTGGAGGCCGCGGAGGAGGCGGGCGCCATGTGCGACCAGGAAGGGAAGTGGGTGTTCAACCTCCACGCCCCCTGCCTCTGGCCGTTCCTGGAGCAGGCCCGGAACCGCGAGCTGCGCCGGCAGATGTTCCAGGCCTACCTCTCCCGCTGCGACCGGGGCAACGCCCAGGACAACAACGGCCTGGCCGCGAAGATCACCGCGCTGCGCAGCGAGAAGGCCCGGATCCTGGGCTACGCCACCTACGCGGAATATGCCCTGGCGGAGAGCATGGCCCGCACCCCGGCCAACGCCTACCGCCTGCTGGAGCAGGTGTGGAAGCCGGCCCTGGAGCGCGCCGCCGCGGAGAAGGCCGTGCTGCAGGCCTGCATGGACCAGGATCTGCCCGGAGCCCGGCTGGAGCCCTGGGACTGGCGCTACTATGCGGAAAAAGTGAAGAAGGCCCGGTTCGACCTGGACGCCCAGGCGCTGATCCCCTACTTCCCCCTGGAGCAGGTGCGGGAAGGGGCCTTCCGCACCGCCAACCGCCTGTACGGCATCACCTTCAACCAGCGCGACGACCTGCCCGTCTACCATCCGGAGGTGCTCACCTACCTGGTGCAGGACCGGGACGGCAGCTTCCTGGGCATCTACTACGTGGACTACCACCCCCGGCCGGGCAAGCGGGGCGGCGCCTGGATGGAGAGCTTCCGCCGCCAGTGGGTGCGGGAAGGCCGGGACATCCGGCCGCTGGTCTACAACGTGGCCAACTTCCCGCGCCCGGTGGGGGACACCCCGGCGCTGCTGAACCTGGAGGAGGTGCGCACCCTGTTCCACGAGTTCGGCCACGCCCTGCACGGCCTGCTCAGCCGCTGCCGCTACCGGAGCCTGTCCGGCACCGCCACCGCCCTGGACTTCTCGGAACTGCCCAGCCAGATCATGGAGAACTGGGCCACGGAGCCCGAGGTGCTGGCCATGTACGCGCGGCACCACCGCACCGGCGCCCCCCTGCCGCCCGAGCAGGTGGCCCGGATCCAGCAGGCCCATGCCTTCAACCAGGGCTTCGGCACCACCGAGTTCCTGGCCGCCGCCTTCCTGGACCTGGACTGGCACACCCTCACCAGCTCGGAGCCGGTGGACGCGGCGGCGTTCGAGAAGGCCTCCATGGCCCGGATCGGCCTGCTGCCCCAGGTGCCGGTGCGGCACCGGACGCCCTACTTCGCCCACAGCATGGGCGGCGAGTACGCCGCGGGCTACTATGGCTACCTGTGGTCCGCGGTGCTGGATTCCGACGCCTTCCAGGCGTTCAAGGAGCGGGGCGACCTCTTCGACCCGGCCACGGCGCGCTCCTTCCGCAGCAACATCCTGGAGAAGGGCGGCAGCGAGGACCCGCTGGTGCTGTTCCGGCGTTTCCGGGGCCGGAACCCCAGCGTGGAGCCCCTGCTCCGGAAGCGCGGCCTCGAATAGCCCGCCGTCCGGTGCTAGTCTGGAGTCTTTAGTCCTGAAGGATCCCAATGCCGTCCACCGATGAAATCCGGGCGATCCACGATCTCCCGGTCCCCGATCTGCTGTTCCGGGCCGCCCAGGTGCACCGGGCCCACTGGAACGCCCAGGAGATCCAGTTCTGCACCCTGGATTCCATCAAGACCGGCGCCTGCCCCGAGGACTGCGCGTACTGCCCCCAGGCGGCCCGCTACGCCACCGGGGTGAAGCCGGAACCGCTCAAGGAGAAGGCGCGGGTGCTGGAAGGCGCCCGGGAGGCCAAGGCCAACGGCTCCACCCGCTACTGCATGGGCGCCGCCTGGCGCGAGGTGCGCGACGGGGAGGCCTTCGAGCAGGTGCTGGAGATCGTCTCGGAAGTGGCCCAGCTGGGCATGGAGGTCTGCGTCACCCTGGGCCTGCTCAACGCCGGCCAGGCACGCCGGCTCAAGGCCGCGGGCGCCACCGTCTACAACCACAACATCGACTCCAGCCGGGCCTTCTACGAGACCATCATCTCCACCCGCACCTTCGACGACCGGCTGGCCACCATCCGGGCGGTGCGGGAAGCCGGCCTGGAGGTGTGCACCGGCGGCATCGTCGGCATGGGCGAGAAGCTCGAGGACCGGATCCATTTCCTGCACGAGCTGACGCTCCTGGACCCCCCGCCGGAGAGCATCCCCATCAACCAGCTGGTGCCGGTGGCCGGAACCCCCCTGGCCGGGCTGGAACCGCCCCCGCCCATGGAATTCATCCGCATGATCGCCACCGCCCGGATCCTGTTCCCCCGGAGCCGCATCCGGCTCAGCGCGGGGCGCACCGCCATGAGCGACGAGATGCAGGCCCTGGCCTTCTTCGCCGGGGCCAACAGCCTGTTCACCGGGGCCCGGCTGCTCACCACCCCCAACCCGGGCGAATCCCACGACCACCGGCTGCTGGCCTCCCTGGGCATGCGGGTGGAGAGCCCGGTCCACGCCTGAACCTGCGAACCTTTCCTCATGCACCCCCCTACCTTACTCCGCTCGGCCCAGAGCGATTTCCCCAGGACCCCATGATGCACGAGATGGACAAGGCCTTCGACTTCAAGACCGCCCAGGAGCGCTGGTACGCCCGGTGGGAGACCTCGCACCTGTTCGAGGCGAAGCCGGACAGCGGCAAGACCCCCTGGTCCATCGTCATCCCGCCCCCCAACATCACCGGCAACCTGCACATGGGCCACGCCCTGGTGTTCACCCTGCATGACATCCTCACCCGCTTCAAGCGGGCCCAGGGCTTCGACGCGCTCTGGGTGCCCGGGGTCGACCACGCCGGCATCGCCACCCAGATCGTGGTGGAGCGCCAGCTGAAGGAGACCGAGGGCAAGACCCGCCACGACCTGGGCCGGGAGGCCTTCGTGCAGCGGCTCTGGGACTGGAAGGAGCAGAACCAGGGGGCCATCGAGAACCAGCTGCGCCGCCTGGGCGCCTCGGTGGACTGGACCCGCAAGCGCTTCACCATGGACCCGGACCTGAACCGGGCCGTGCGCCGGGTGTTCGCCACCGCCTACAAGCAGGGGCGGATCTTCAAGGGCCCGCGCATGATCCAGTGGGATCCCGCCAGCCAGACCGCCCTTTCCGACCTGGAAGTGAAGTACGTGGAGCGCCAGGGCAAGCTCTGGTACATCAAGTACCCCCTGGCGGACGGCAGCGGGCACATGGTGGTGGCCACCACCCGGCCCGAGACCATGCTGGGCGACACCGGGGTGGCGGTGCATCCCGACGATGAGCGGTTCGGCCACCTGGTGGGGCAGATGCTCCGGCTGCCCCTCACCGACCGGCTGATCCCGGTGGTGGCGGACAGCTTCGTCGACCCCAAGTTCGGCACCGGCTGCGTCAAGCTCACCCCCGCCCACGACCCCAACGACCACGCCGCGGGCAAGCGCCTGGGCCTGGACAGCATCACCGTCATCGGCTTCGACGCGAAGATGACCGCGGCGGCCGGCCCGGCCTACGCCGGCCTGGACCGCTTCGAGTGCCGCAAGCAGGTGCTGGCGGCCCTGGAGGCCCAGGAACTGCTGGAGAAGATCGAGCCCTACACCCACCAGGTGTCGGTGAGCGACCGCAGCGGCGCGGTGCTGGAACCCCTGGTCTCCGAGCAGTGGTTCATGAAGGTGGACGACGCCGCCAAGGACGCCCTGGAGGCGGTGCGCTCCGGCCGGATCCACTTCACCCCCGAGCGCTGGGAGGGGGTGTGGGAGCACTGGCTCAACAACATCCAGGACTGGTGCATCTCCCGCCAGCTGTGGTGGGGCCACCGGATCCCCGCCTGGACCTGCCCGGCCTGCGCCCACATCACCGTGGCCGAGGACACCCCGGCGGTCTGCGAGCAGTGCGGCGCGGCCGGCCTGGTCCAGGATCCCGACACCCTGGACACCTGGTTCTCCTCGGCCCTGTGGCCGTTCAGCGTGTTCGGCTGGCCCGACCAGACCGCCGACCTCAAGCGCTACTACCCCACCAGCGTGCTCATCACCGGCTACGACATCCTGTTCTTCTGGGTGGCGCGGATGGTGATGGCCGGCCTCAGCTGGACCGGCGAAGTGCCGTTCCGGGACGTCTACTTCAACGCCCTGGTGCGCGACGAGCACGGAGCCAAGATGTCCAAGTCCAAGGGCAACGTCATCGATCCGCTGACCACCATGGACGAGTACGGCACCGACGCCCTGCGCTATTCCCTGGCCGCCATGGCCGCCCCCGGCACCGACATCGCCCTGTCCCGGAGCCGGCTCGAGGCCAGCCGCAACTTCTGCAACAAGCTCTGGAACGCCGCGCGCTTCGTGCAGCTGAACCTCACCCCCGACGTGACCCTGGACGTGGTGCCGGAGCTGGGCGAGGCCGAGTACTGGATGATCCGGCGCCTGCGCGAGCAGCTGGCCCTGGCCACCAGGGCCATCGAGGAGTTCCGCTTCCACGAGGCCGCCGAGACCCTGTACCACCTGGTCTGGGACGATTTCTGCGCCACCTACATCGAGCTGGCCAAGGTCAGCCTGCTGGAGGGGAGCCGGGAGCAGAAGGCGGCCATCCTGCACTTCCTGGACATCCTGCTCCGGGCCCTGCATCCCCTGGTGCCCTTCGTCACCGAGGAGATCCACGAGGCCGTCATGGCCGGCCGGCTCCCGGCGGGCGAGCCGGAGCTCCTGGCGGGCCGCAGCTGGCCCCTGGACGATCCGCTGCTGCGGGCCGAGGGCGGCGATCCCGGCCTGATGCCGCGGTTCCAGGAGGTCCTCACCGCGTTCCACCGGCTCAAGGCCGACAACGGGGTGGATCCCGGCAAGAAGATCGACGGCTTCTGCACCGTGCTGGCCCTGGCGCCCTTCGCCGAGGGCTTCAAGGGTATCGCCCGGCTGTCCTCGGTGACCTTCGTGGACGGCGAGCTGGCCACGCCCACCCGGGCCGTGGCGGTGGTGGGCGGGGGCACCGTGGCCCTGGAGCTGGCCGGGCTCAAGGATCCGGCGGCGGAGCGGGCCAAGCTGGAGAAGGAGCGCGACAAGCTGGTGCAGGAGCTGGCGTCCCTGGACGCGCGCCTGGCCGACGCGTCCTTCACCACCAAGGCCCCCGAGGCCGCCGTGGCCAAGATGCGCGGCAACGCCGCCGAAAAGCGCGCCCGCCTCTCTCAGATCCAAGGGTTGTTGTAGGGGAGGAACCATCGGCCGGGTTCCGGCCGGTCGTTCGCTTTGGGTAAGATCCGGACCTCCGCTGCGCTGCGGCCCGGATCTCCCCAAAGCGGGGCGGAGCCAGGGGGGGGGCGCAGAATGGGTTCCCGGGGACGTCAGTCTGTCATAGCCAATCACTACTTGGTGTCATTTTGACATCACCGCAAGAGGCAGTTTGCCAGGCAAAAGTCTCTGGATTTGCCCTCGGCTCTGGGACCCCCGCGGCTAGTAGGTGGGGTCGGTCAAGACCTGGAATCCCTCATCCTGGGCGGCACGGGCCAGCTCAGGGTCATAGACGGCGAACCGGATGCCGCTGGGGGCCCCCAGTTCCAGGGCCGCGGCCAGGTGCAACGCGTCGAAGGCGCGAAGCCGGTGGGCACGGGTGAGGATCCCGGCGGGTTCGAGCACATCGTCGGTAGGAAGGGCCCTGAACCGGTGCCAGGACTTGAGGAACTCCCGGGTCACCGTAAGCCGCTCCGACTCGGTGAGCTCGGATTTGCGAGCAAAGGCCGCCAGCGTTTCCACGAAGGCGATGGAGACGGTACGGACCGCCTGGCCCGCCACGGCGTTCCGCACGTCCTCGGAGAAGGCTTCCCGGACGTAGAGCTTCACCAGCGCCGAAGTGTCCAGGTAGATCACCGGCGGCCCTCCGAGACGATCTCGGCGAGGCTCTTGCCGGATCCATCCGCCGGCGTGAGCAGGGCGGGGAGGGCGAAGCCCTCGTTCTCGGTGGCAAGGGCCAGGATCGCCCGCACTTCGGCTTCCAGGGAAGCGTGGTGGCTGGCGGCACGCCGGCGCAGGGCCTGATAGACCGGGTCGGGAACATTGCGGGTGAGAATCTGGTGCATCCTGGACTCCCGTTGAATCAAATGATAGCATTTGATAGCACCTTGTCAATGGCTACATCTAATCATATATATATGTAAAAAAGTGGAATCATGACCTTTGAGTCACTTGCTCGGGAACAGCCTTGCCATCCGTGCATAGACATCGGTCCGGTGTCCTTCCTTCCTGATGCCGACACCCACGACCAGCACCTTCACCACGCTTTCCTGAACCTCATAGATGACGCGGTACCGCTGGCCGATGGCGCGGATACTGCGGAAGCCGAGCAACTCGTCCACCAGTGGTTTTCCCTGCTTCAAAGGGTCCTCGGCAAGCTTTCTGATCCTGTCGAACAGTTTCCCTTTCACCCGGACATCCTTGATCTCATCCAGCATGGCCAAGGCTTCTTCCGTAAATTCAATGATATAGATCATCCGGGATGCCTCCTGGAGGGCGTTGCCGCTCTCCAAGGAGCGGCCAGAAATCCGCAAAATCTCCATGCAGGATCACAAGCCGAGCCGGGCCGCAGCCTCCTCCAGGCTCACCGTCTTGCCGGCCTTCACCTGCTCAAGGCTCTTCCGGAGCCGCTTGGCGAAAACCTGGTCGCTGAGGATTTCGATGGTCTCCAGCATGCCTTCGAACTGATCCACGGAGAGCAGCGTCATCACAGGGCGCCCGTGCCGGGTGACGAACAAGGGCTCGTCCAGGACCGCTTCGGGGAGATCGAGGAAGGCTTTCCGGGCGGTGGTGATGGACATGGTGTGCATGCTACGCTCCAGGGCACCCCAAAAGTGTACACTTTTATGCCCCTTTCGCCAAAACGAAACGCTCATCTGCGCCGCTCACATTCCATGATGTCCACGGCGCAAAGGCTGATGGAAACCAGGGGGAACGATGCGACCCGTTCATGGCCCGGCATGTCCCAGAACTCCAGGACCCTCTTGTCCAGGTCGAGGACATAGGCGAACTCGCCATCCATGCAGGTATGGAATAGATCGTTATCTGCGAGCACCCGGGTAATCCGGTTCCCGGCGATGGCTGCAAGCAGATCCCAGCCCTGGGGACGGAAGGCTCGGGCCTCCCTGGCCGGGCTCACCCATTCCAGAGCCGCGATCTTCCTTCCGAAGGCCTGGATTGCCTCCTTGCCGTTCAGATGTTCCTGCGCGAAAACGATGATCCTGGCGCCAAGGGCCTTGGGATAACTGTCTGAATGATTATAGGTTACGTAATCACGGCCTTCGAAACGGAAGGCCAGCAGACCTCGGGTGCTCACAGAAACTCCAGGGTATAGGATGAAAATTAAACGAAAATGGTCTCAACCGCCTTTGAAGGGGATTCGAGGAGGGCCAACGGGCCTTGACTTCAACATAGGCGTAAAAAAAACGAATCAAGCCCTTTTTCATCCGCTCCCCCAGAAAAATGCCGCAGCTTCGAAGCCGCCGGATCTGTCCATGGGGATGCGGATGATTCCAGGGAACCTCGCCGCACCCCCACAGCATCCGGCACATGGCAGCGCTTCCGTCCGGGGCCCCGGCAGGCGGTTCCGCTGCCTTCCACCTGTTCCCGGGAGGCCAGCCCGATGCTCATCCGCCCCGCCCTGCCCGCCGATGTGGAAGGCCTGCGCGCCATCCGGAACCACTACATCACGGCCTCCCATGCCACCTTCGACGAGGAGCCGCTGTCGCCGGAGGCGGTCGAGCTCTGGTTCCGGCTGTTCGGCTCGGCGGGACCGCACCGCCTGCTGGTGGCGGAAGGGGAAGGCCGGCTGCTGGGATTCGCCGGCAGCCAGCCGTACCGCAACCACCCCGCCTTCCGCAGGACGGTGGAAACCAGCATCTATGTGGCTCCGGGCCAGGAGCGCGCCGGGGTGGGCAGCGCCCTGTACGCCGCCCTGTTCCTGGCCCTGGCCGACACCAGGCTGCACCGGGCGGTGGCCGGCATCGCCCTGCCCAACGAGGCTTCGCTGGCGCTGCACCGGAAGGCCGGCTTCACCGAGGTCGGCATCTTCAGCGAGTACGCGGTGAAGCGCGGCCAGTACCTCAGCTCCATCTGGATGCAGCGGGCCCTGGGGCCCGGATAGCCTACTGCACCGCCTCCACCGCCACCTCCAGGTTGTCTCCATCCACCTTCAGCACCACCAGCTCGCCGGGGTGCAGCCGCCCCTCCAGGATCATCCGGGACAGCCGGTTGACCACGGTCTGCTGGATCAGCCGCTTGAGCGGGCGCGCCCCCAGCTGCGGGTCGAAGCCCTCCTTGCCCAGCCAGGCCAGGGCCTCGTCCGGCGTCTCCAGGCCCACGTGCTGCTCCTCCAGCATGGCCGCCACCCGCTTCATCTGGATCCGGGCCACCGCTTTCATGTCCTCCAGGGTCAGGGAGCGGAAGGTCACCACTTCGTCCAGCCGGTTGATGAACTCGGGCCGGAAGTACTGCCGGAGCGCCAGCTGGATCTCGTCCTGGGCCTTGTCCACCTCCCCGCCGGCCGCGAAGATGGCCTGGCTGCCGACGTTGGTGGTCATGAGCACCACGGTGTTGCGGAAGTTGACGGTGCGGCCCTTGCCGTCGGTGAGCCGGCCGTCCTCCAGCACCTGCAGGAACAGGTCGAAGATCCTGGGGTGGGCCTTCTCCATCTCGTCCAGCAGGATCACCGCGTAGGGCCGGCG
>Ga0181516_10002036_pt1 | contig 14729 bp, 15 predicted proteins | sample PEATcosm2014_Bin_25_FD_121104 | JGI IMG/M metagenome (GOLD analysis project Ga0181516, IMG submission 121104) | Peatland microbial communities from MTU Mesocosm Facility, Houghton, MI, USA - PEATcosm2014_Bin01_10_metaG | ecosystem: Environmental > Terrestrial > Soil > Wetlands > Peat | place... | reverse complement strand
TGGGCTCGCGCTGCCTCCAGAGCCAAAGCCAGCCGGTCAAAAAACTGACTGCGCTCACTCTGAAATCAGCACGCTTGAGAAATCGCGGCTAGGCTGCCGGCTTTCAGTTCTCGGTTATTGGCTTTTGGCTTGGCGTTTTCAGCAGGCCCTTGGGGGCATCGCGGCAGGCGCAATGTTTCTGGTGTTCCCTGTGCCACTGGATTCTCTGCTCCAGCGTGGCCTTGGGCGGCATCTTGTTCTGTTCGTGCCAAAGTCTGTTCATGAGCGAATCCCACCGCCGGTAAGGCTCAGCGGGCGATGATGAACATTACCCAGCTTAGGAAGATGGCGGAGCCGACGAAGAGGGTAAAGCAGTAAACGCCATAGCGAAACATGCGGCGCGGTGTTTCGCGCTGGGTGATGCCGAAGACCGTCGAAGCGAAGAGAGCGAAGAGCAGCACGGCCGTAAAGTGGGAGGCGTGGATCACTCGGGCTTCCTCCCGGTGCGCAGATTGTGCGCGTCTACGGCAGCAATCACGTTGAGCAGGCCCGCGACGACGATGAACTTGGTGCCGTAATCGGCGGTGGTCACCTGCACCTGGTCCGCGCCGAGGCCGAAGACGCGGCTGAGGAGGAAGAGCAGGCCGTTGCCCAGGTCGCCGACAAACCCCAGCATGTCCAGAATGTCCTGCGCGCCGGTATAGATCTTGCCCTTCATGGCAAGGCCGAGGACGAACATCCCAATGATGGAAACGGCCAGCAGCGCGCCGCGGCCCCACTTGCGCAGCAGAAAATGCCCCGCGCCGGGAAAGAGCCATCCGGCGATTAGTGGGAGATAGACGAAGCCTTGCTGAGCGTTCTGTCCCGCAGCGGTTTTGGTTGGTGCAGTGGCCATTCCTTTTTGACTATAACGCATCAAGGCAGGGCACACTGCACAGTGAGCACTGAACAGTGGTCTGTGGCCGGGCTGCACGCTGCCGTTCAATCCGGGCGCATGACGACTTTGATGGCTTCGCCGGACTGGAGCAGTTGCATGGCCTTGTGAAACTCGCTAAGTTTCAAGCGGTGCGTGATGGCGGGCTCCAGGTTGAGCTTGCCTGTGGCGAGCAGAGCCTCCATCTGAAACCACGTCTCGAACATCTTGCGGCCGTTGATGCCCTGCACGATTGCGCCTTTGAAGATGATGTCCTTTGCAAAGTCGAGCTCGAAAGGGCGGGAGGGAATGCCAAGCAGAGAGGCGCGGCCGCCGGTGCGCAGGATGGCGAAGCCAAGGCGCATGGCCTCGGGATGGCCGGACATCTCAAGAAGCACATCGACGCCGGTGCCGCCGGTGGCTTCGAGGATGCGCTTTTCAACGTGGTCGGTGGCTGGATCGAGGGCAAGATCGGCGCCCATCTCCACGGCCACCCGGCGGCGGTGCGCGTTGACTTCGATGGCAAAGACGCGCGAAGCCCCGCAGGCCTTGGCGACAGCGATGGAGAAGAGGCCGATGGCGCCGCAGCCGGTTACGGCAACGGTAGTGGCCGCAATGGGGCCGGCCAGCACGGTGTGGACCGCGTTGCCCAGCGGGTCGAGCAGCGAAGCGTATTCGTGTGGAATGGAGGGCGAGAGCTTCCAGATGTTGGTTTCGGGAATGATGGCGTATCCGGCGAATGCCCCGTCGGCATCGACGCCGAGGATGCGAACGTGCTGGCAAATGTGAGCCTGCCCGGTGCGGCACTGGAGGCACTTGCCGCAGGCCACGTGCATCTCCGCGCTGACGAGATCGCCCTCCTTCACGGTGGAGACGCCGCGGCCAATGCCGGCGACCGCACCGGAGAACTCGTGGCCTGGAATGAGCGGCGGATGAATGCGGCCTTTGGCCCAGTGATCCCAGTTAAAGATGTGCAGGTCGGTTCCGCAGACGCTGGCAGCCTGCACGCGGACCAGCACCTCGCCGGGGCCGGGCGTGGGAATCGGCACTTCGCGCAACTCGATGCCGGACGCGGCCTTGGCCTTGACGACGGCCTGCATGGTGGTTGGCATTGCTCGAGGCCTCTCCCTTAAATACCAGACACACAAGCATAACAACCGGCGCGGCCCGGGGTGGTAAATGGTAGAGCATTAAGCCCACCATCTTCTTGGCGGCATGCGGAATCACTGAAGTCATGCCCTGGGAAGAAACAAGAATGCAAGTTCAACAAAAAAAGACCTCATGGAGTTCTGCGGACTCCCACCCATCAGACAAAAAGTCGCCGCGGCGACACGTCCGATGGATAAGGCACAGTTTCATCAATCGGAACCGGCGAAGAGGGTGGACGGCTGATACAGAGCCTCCGGTGCTTCGGTGGTTTTGGATGCCAGCTACTTGCCGGCGACGATGCGCTCGGCGCGGGCGTAGGAGCCCATGTTGAAGGCGTTGGGGCAGCCGAGGGCGATCAGCTTCTTTTTTGCGACGGCGCTGCGCATGCCGCTCTGGCAGTGCAGCAGCAGCACCTGGTTCTTGTCCTTGACGCGGCGAGACCAGTTGGTCTCAATCTCGTTGACGGGAAGATTGACTGCGATGGGCAGATGCCTGGCCACAAATTCGCCGGCCGTGCGCACGTCGATGACCAGGGCGCCACTCTTCAGATAAGCCCGTGCGTCCTTCACAGAGAGAAGCCCGGAGCGCTTGTAGAGGAAATAGGAGACAAAAACCGTAACGAGGATGGGCAAAGCCGTCCAGTTCATGGCAGATAGCTTACTGCGCCGGGGTCACACTTGGCAGTGCGGACTCAACTTTTTGCGAAATCGGCAACTTTTGCAACCTCCACCAGGGTGGAGTAGAAGGTGGCTCCCGCGCCGATGTCGGTGAGGCGCTCGCTGGTGAGGACGTTCGCGTTGGAGCCGCCGGGGTGGAGCTTGGCCCAGTCGAGGCGCGCGGCGACCACGCCGGCAGGCAGGCTGGGGTTGAACATTGCGGTCAGTTGCAGCCAGCCGCGATCGTTGAAGATGCGGACCTGTTCCCCTTCAGCCAGGTTGCGGGCCCTCGCGTCCGTGGGGTTGATTTCGAGGCGCTGGTTGGTGCGGGTTTCCATCTTGCGGTGGCCGTCAAGGTTGGCGAAGGTGGAGTTCATGTAGTTGTCGGCCTTCCGGGCGAGGAACTCGAGGGGAAAGCGCTTTGCTGCTTCGCCCCAGCGGGATTCGGTGGGTGGAGTGAAGCCGGGAAGCGGATCGAGGCCTTCCGCGGCCAAAGCTTCCGAGTAGAACTCGATTTTGCCGGACGGCGTGGGAAGCGGGCCGACAGTGTAGGGCAGGAAGGGATGGGCTTCCGGATCGCGGTGAAAGCTGAGCGGGATATGGCCTTGCTCTTCGAGCGCTGCAAACGTGATGTGCTCCATGCCGCGGTTGGTGGAGTGGGCATCCGGGCCAGCATCCCCATCGATGCCGAGAGCCTGGCGAATGATCTCTTCCGGCGCGTCGCGAAAACAGGGTTCGGGGAAGCCCATGCGCTGGCCTAGCTGGCCGAAGAGCCACACGTTGGACCGTGCCTCGCCGGGCGGCTCGATGGCCTGCTTCGAGAGCTGCACAAAGTAGTGGCCGTAGGCTCCCTGAATGTCAGTGTGCTCCAGAAATGTTGTCGCTGGCAGAATGTAGTCGGCGTAGTCGGTGGTGTCGGTAAAGAAGAGATCGTGGACAACGGTGAAGAGGTCGCTGCGCGCAAGGCCGCGGCGTACGGCGTTCTGGTTGGGAGCAACGGCGCCGGGGTTGGAGTTGTAGACGAAGAGGGCGTGAACGGGCGGCCCGTCGTTTTTCTGATCTCTGATCTCTGATCCACGCTCTCTGTTTTGACCTAGTTCGGTGAGCGCCTGGCCTAGCGCCGACATGTTGACGAGTCGCGCCTGGCGGCCGAGCGGCGAGTCGAGCTGGAGATCGGGCCGGCGAACGGCGTCTTCGTTCCAGGCGAAGGCGCCGGAGGTGGAGAGCACCGCGCCGCCGCCACGATATTTCCACGCGCCGGTAAGGGCTGGCAGCATGGCGATGGCGCGTACTGTGGCGCCGCCGAACTCGCCGCGCTGCACGCCGTAGTTCAGGCGCAGGGCGGCGGGACGGGTGGTTGCGTATTCGCGCGCGAGCTGCTCCACTTCGGCAGCGCTCATGCCGGTCCATGCTGCGGCGCGCTCGGGCGTGTATTCGCGGGCGCGCTCGGCGAAACGGTCGAAGCCGTGCGTCATGGCGTCGATGTACGCGCGGTCTTCGAGGCCCTCGTTCAGAATGACGTGCATCATGCCGAGGGCAAGCGCGGAATCGGTGCCGGGGCGGATGGCGATCTGCCAGTCGGCAAGGGCGGCGGTGCGGGTGCGGTACGGATCGATGACGATAAGACGCGCCCCGGCACGGCGGGCCTGCTCAATCATGGGCCAGAGATGGACGTTGTTGCCGTGGATGTTTGCGCCCCAGGCGAGGATGAGTTTGGCGAGGCGGAAGTCTTCGCTGGGGGTGCCAAGCTTCTTCCCGTAAACGGTATTCCAGGCCTGGCCGCCGGCTTCAGAACAGATGGTGCGGTCCAGGCGGCTCGCGCCGAGGCGATGGAAAAAGCGGCGGTCCATGGAACCGTAGCCAAGTACGCCAATGGTGCCTGCGTAGCTGTAGGGCAAGATCGACTCGGAGCCGTGTTCATCGCTGATCTGCTGAAGGCGCCTGGCGATGCCTGTGAGGGCTTCTTCCCAGGAGACGCGCTCGAAGGCTTCGTGCTCGCGGCCGCGGGGCCGTGGCCCCTTTTGCGCCTCGGGCTTTCGTTTCAAGGGAAAGAGGATGCGGTCGGGCGCGTAGACAAGGTCAAGATATTTGGCGACCTTGCCGCATAGAAAGCCTTGCGTGACCGGCTGCGAGGGATCGCCCTCGACTTTGACGGCGCGGCCTTGCTCGTCGACCGTGACCAGGACCGCGCAGGAGTCTGGGCAGTCGTGGGAGCAGACGGTGTGAACAATGCGGAAGGGGGATGCGGCCGCGGCCATTACGCCATTGTAAGCTGAACGCGGAGGGAAGCGGATGAAGCGGGCTTTATCGATCTTTGTTTTGGTTTTGACTTTTTTTATTCCGGGCGTGGCCTCGCAGGCGCAAACGGGCGGCGGCGACGAGGGGGCCATTCGAGCGGCGATTGCGGGGCAAGCCGCGGCCTGGAACCGCGCGGACATTCCGTCGTTCATGCAGTCCTACGAGGACTTGCCGGAGACGACGTTCATCGGCAGCACAGTGCGCAAGGGGTACGGGCCGATCCTGGAGCGCTACCGGCAGGCCTATGCCACGCCGGAGCAAATGGGCAAACTGAGCTTCAGTAATCTCGAGGTGCGGCTGCTGCCCGGTTCGTGCGCCACCGCGGAGTATGCGGTGGTGACCGGAAACTTTCACCTGGAACGCGCGGCAAAAGGCGAAGCGAAGAAAGACGATGGCATCTTTTCGCTGGTCTGGCACAAGGGGGCGCAGGGCTGGAAGATTTTGCTGGATCATTCCAGTTGAGGAAGGCGCGTTCCAATCTGAAACCGGAGTTTGCGGAGTTCACACTTTTTTGCCCGTCTCCGATTTTCCGTTGCAAAAGAGCCCGTGTACACTGGTCACGCTATGAGCTGCCTGTTCTGCAAGATCATTGAAGGAACTATCCCCTCAACGCCGGTTTTCCAGGATGACCTGGGCTATGCCTTTGCCGATATCAATCCGAAGGCGCCGGTGCATGTGCTGATTGTGCCGCGCGAGCACATCGGCTCGCTGGACGAAGCGGGCGAAGACAAGCGCGCACTGATGGGCCACCTGCTGTGGGCTGCGGCGGATATTGCGCGAAAGAAGGGGCTCAAGAACGGCTACCGCATCGTCGTGAATACAGGCGAGGACGGCGGCCAGACTGTAGAGCATCTCCATCTGCATCTGCTCGGAGGGCGGGCACTCAGTTGGCCTCCCGGATGATGTGCCAGGTCAAAATCACAACTTGAACACGAAGGGCGCACTCACATCGAGTGCGCCCTTCGCGTTTCTGCTTGTGGAATTGCTTACATCGTCGGTTGCTGCGCGTACTCTTCTTCCTCTTCAATGCCGTAACGGCGGAGCAAGTTGGGGAGGCTCTGCGAGAAGGCGGAGCGCGGCATCACCGTGTCGCAGCCGGCCTCGACCGCTTTCGCCTTCAGGTCGCCCTGCAGGTGATTGAGGAAGCCGACGATCGAGGTGGCCTTCTTGAGCTTGGTTTTGAATTTTGGGATCAGGGCCATGGGCTTGGCGTTGAGGTTGTTGAGGTCGAAGACCAGAAGCGTGGGCTTCTCCGCTTCGGGAAGGTCAAGGAGCCGCTGTACGGAGTCCTTGTCGCCCTTGATGAACTCGACCTTGATACCCAGCTTGCGCGATGTCTCCTGAATCTTGGCCTGGAAGAAGAGATCTTCAATGAAGCAAAAGATGCGCGTGGGCGCGTCTTCACGGACTGCAACAGGCGGCGCGGAGTAAGCGTCAGGATAGTAGCCGCTGTGGTTGTTGCTCATCATCTGGATGGTGGAGGGCGGGCCGTCGGCTACATTGCCATTGACGGCGCGGTAGCTGTGATCCATGGGGCCGACAAACTCGCGTGGGCCGCGCTGCTTGCCCTTGCGCTTGCCCTGTGAGGATCCGGAAATGCTGTTGCCGGGCTGTGCCGGCGGCGCCGAATTCTTCTGGAAGAATTTCTTCTTCTTGCGGGGCTGGTTCTGGTGCTGCTGAGGCTGCTTCTGCGGCGGAGGCGGCTGTTGCTGTTGCGGCGGCGCCTGCGCTTGCGGCTGCGGCTGCGGAATTTGGGCCTGCTGTGCCTGTGGCGCACTCTGCTGGCTTGACTTGTTCTTGCGGCGGCGGCGGCGGCGGCGATGCCCTTGCGACGGCGCCTGACCATTGTCAGGCGAAGGCCCCATTTCAGGGAGGGGCTGGGTTAATTCTGTCGTCATGCGTGTACTTCCTGGAACGTTGCTCTTTGATTCATCGGGTTTATGTGTTCGGCCACTTTCCAACGCTTACTCCGGCTTCCCGCGCCTGCGTCCAGTTGAATGAGAACGCGGAGGTTGCCTGCGAAACAAATGCGGGGCACAGAGCAGACTGATGAGAGCGGGGGTCTTCGGCACACATTGCCCTCAATCCCCAACGCTTCCAAACATCTCTGAGCAGCCACCGCTCAGCTTAGGTCGAACTTGCTGATGGCCGCCATTCTTACCATCCATGGACCGAACCTATTCTCAAGAGACCTGCGAACAAACAGGTCGCGTTGGTTCAGTTCCTCTGGCCCTAAATTTCAACCTCTGTGAAAATGCTGCAGCCGTCCTATGCGCAGGAGCCTTGCATGGGCTCCATCCAATGGTCAGGATCGATACGGAACGGCCTGTGCTTTTCTCAGGTGATGCCCTTCCTATGCGAGCTTTTGCCGCGTACAGCTAACTATGAATTGAACTGGCCGGCGTTTTCCTGCTCGGCGGCGAGCTTGCTCTACCCCAATTCGGGTGGCCCGCGTCAGCCGCTTGATAGGCAACTCCGATACTACAGTGAAGCGTTCCGGCTGGCAAGTGTACTTTAGTGGCATCTTGGAGGGCGAATCGCCGGTATTCTCCTCGTCCCACCACCGACACGAGCGTGTAAGAAGCAGATTCTTCGACTGCGGCGCACTTCGCCCAGAACGGCTGGAGTGGCGCACATGCAGTGCTCTGGCAGCAAAAATTTCGCCAAACGCACAAAACGCCGCTCCAATCGGAGCGGCGTTTCGCGAGTGCTGCACATGCCACTGGCCTCCCAGAGTTTTGTGGCCGGCGGATTTTTCCACCGTACCGACTACAGATTTTCCCGGCCGGTTTATCCCTTTTCAGGGCCGCTTCTTTGGCGGTTGCTCTTGCCTGGTATCTTCTGTTCTTGGCTGTCCAATCCTCCGAGGCAGCCGGTACATCACTGGCATCTCTCCGGTTGCAATTGGGTGGCCGTTTAGAACGCTGCTTCTTTTCAGCCATTTGCCCGCGTTTTCCGAATTGATTTGTCTAAATTCTGGAAGGCGAAAAGGCGAATAATTCAAAAAACCATAACTTTAAAATCTAGCGCTGGCATTTTGGGCAGAAGTGGGTCCCGCGTCCGGCCAGAAGAATCCGCCGGATGGGAGTCTCGCACCGGAGGCAGGGCATGCCGGTGCGCAGATAAACGCAGTGTTCAAGCTGGAAGAAACCCCGCACACCGTCGGCATCCACGTAGTCGGAGACAGAGGAGCCCCCCAGCCGGATTGCGTGTTCCAGGACCTGGCAAAGCGCAAGCCGGAGCCGCTCAAGTTCGGCCCTGGCGAGACGGCCGGAACTGCGGCGTGGGCGGATGCCGGCGTGAAAAAGGCTCTCGTCCGCGTAGATATTGCCCACGCCGGAAAGCAGGGTCTGATTGAGCAGGGCGGCCTTGATGGACAGGCGTCGGCCGCGGAAGAGAGCTGCAAACTGTTCGGGCGCGATCGTAAGCGGCTCCGCGCCGGATGCTTTGAAGGGCTCGCCGCGGCTCTGACCCCGGACACCCAAGTCACGGAAATCAAGCCGGCCAAAGCGGCGCGGGTCAACAAAGCGCAGCTCCCGGCCACTGGCCAGAGTGAGACGAGCGTGCGTGTGTGGCGCCACGGGGGCATGCGGAGTGGTCACCAGCAGGCGGCCGGTCATGCCGAGATGGACAATCCACTGGGCGTCGGACGATGCTGCTGGGAGTGTACTGTCCTTGCCCGGACGCGCGCCATGCCCTAATTCGCACACGATGTGCTTTCCCGTGCGATGCACCGACAACAGTATTCGACCTTCGAGGCCTCTAGCCTGCCGTGCGGGCGGAGTTTTGAAGGGTTCCCGATGCCCGTCGAACCATGCATGGACGATGCGGTCGCCGCGCACCCGCTCGTTGACGCCACGCGCGATGGTTTCCACCTCGGGCAATTCAGGCATTTTTCTATTGTAGGGGAGTGGAATTGGGCGGCATTCGACTTGCAGAGCAGCTATCGAGTTTCGCGGTCTCCCAACCCCTGCGCCAGAAAAATGAGCAAGGTTAGGGAGCAGAATCTGTTGTTGTGGGTCTGCTTTTAGGCCTTAGCCTCGATCCTCGACCAGCTCGCCTTCTTCTTCGCCCGCACGCGTCTGCAGACTGCCCCACTTTTCCAGATAGACGAGACCCAGCCCGAGGCCAAGAACGAATACTCCTACCGAGGAGTATTCAATCAGGTTGAGCCGGCGATTCTCTTCCGAGGTCTGATAGACAACGATGCCGTGGATTTCGCGCGGGACGATGCGTCCATCCACCAGCACCGGCCCTCTTGGCATCACTTCAAGATAGTGCGTCGAGAACATGGCGGAGACGATCAAGCCCGCCAGGCCCGGCAGGATGAACAAAAGTGCGAAGAATTTAAGCGCTGCCAATTGTGCGTTTTTCATCTGATAGACCTCTGTTCCGATCCACCCACACTCATCCTTACATTACAGGCCGAAACACCCCCACGGGTTGATTCAGCACAAACTCGACCGAGGAAAGACACCCCATCGAAGATCGCTGCCAGGCAATTGCGTTCCGGGATATTCTGCCCGTCCACCGGCCACTGCTCAACGGGCGGCCCACAAGAGTCTTCTGATCGCACGCGAAAAATACTCCAAACGCGCCGCATCTTTAGATGCTAAATCAGCGCGAAAAGAATGCACCGTGCGGTTCCTGTTGAAAAGGTTCGTTCTTGCCGTTTCTCCACGATCAGATCCTGCCTGGATGACCAACATGCAGCCTTTCCAGAGATTTTCTTCCATTCTTTTCTTAGAATCCGCCTGGGCGACAGCTCTTTCAACAGCCAAGAGCCGGCACTTGTTCCCAGAGTAACCGCAAACTGTAAATGGCAGGTTACTCCGGGCACTGCTACTTCGGATTCGGGTCTTTGGTCTGCGGGCGGCGCTCGCCGGGCTGGCGAACATGGCTGGCCTCAAAGCTGACAATCTTCCATCTGCCCTGAGCATCGCGCACATACACGCGGGTGTAGCGAAAGGCTCCATTGACCTCGCCATCGGGGGTCGTGCCCTCCACCTCGGCAAGCGAATTGACCAGCGCCGTCTGCCCGTAAAAGCGCACCTTGCGGTCGGAGACATTCAGAGTGGTGATGTGGATCCGCCGGGTACGGAGGTTGGCCAGGGCTTCGTCCTTGGTTTGCAGGGTTCCCGCGGCGGTAATGGCTATATAGTCGTCGGCCAACAGCGCGCCCATCGCGGCGGTATCGGACTTGAGCATGGCGTTGCGCCAGGCCTCTTCAAGCTGGTCGATCTCGTGCCGGATCTCGTGCTTCTTGGGCTTGGCTTGTCCTGCATAGAGGATGTTGCCGCAGACCGCAAGCAAAAGCGCGATAACGGCGAAGCGGCCGAACACAAACCGGCGGGGCATCGTGCCGGTATCAGAAACGGAGAGCTTGATTGTGGCGCCCGACATAAGCGTATCGGATAGTAGCCCCGGAACGGTCGGCAGGTCAATGTCACTCAAGGAATCGCGCGTCCACGCGTTGGTTTAAACTCCCGCTCGCCATTGCCGTGTCTTAATCCGGTCTGTCCGCCGGTTGGACTCAGAAAGGCCTTAAACGAGAGCAACCAGATTCTCGAGGTTGCGCTCCTTCATCCTCTGGAAGAGCCCTTCGACGACGTATTTCCTGAAGTGCTGTGACGCGCGGTGCGCCGCCTGCGCCTTCTCGTCCCGGTACTGCTCGTAGAGCACGAGGGTGTCAGGGTCGCCTTCGACGCGATGTGGGACGAAGGTGACGCAGCCCGGTTCCTTGCGGGATTCGACGGCCAGCAGGCGGACCGCTTCTTCCATTTCAGTGCGATCTTCGGGGGCGAATGTGAACCGAACAACCAAGGTGACCATAGGACAGGTATCCTCTTCGGAAGGGCAGAAGAGCCCCAGTACGATTCTCAGATTTACTTGCGATTCTTCCAGTCTACTTGTGAATGCCGTCGAGCGCCGCCGCAAATTCAGGCAGCAACATGGTCTGGTCGCGGTCGGGCCCCGTCGAGACCATGCCGATGCGGGCGCCGCTCTCCCGCTCCTGAAAACGGAGATATTCGCGGGCGGCCTGAGGTAGCTTGTCGAACTCCGTAATGCCCTCGGTGGACTCGCGCCAGCCTTTGAGCTTGGTGTACTTCGGCTTGATCCATTCCAGTCCCTGCACGTCGGCGGGAATCTCGTCGGTGACCTTGCCGTCGATCTCATATCCGATGCAGATGGGAATCTCGGCCAGTGTGTCGAGCACATCAAGCTTCGTAACCACCAGCCACTCGGCGCCGTTCACCTGGTTCGAGTAGCGAAGCAGCGGAATATCGAGCCAGCCGCAGCGGCGCGGGCGTCCCGTCACTGCGCCGTACTCGTTGCCGCGCGCGCGCAGCTCTTCGCCGGCAGCGTCGCGAATCTCGGTGGGAAACGGTCCTTCGCCAACGCGGGTCACGTAAGCCTTGGTGACGGAGATCACCGTGCCGATGGCGGTTGGCCCCACGCCCGTTCCCGTAGCCGCGCCGCCGGCCGTTGCCGACGACGAGGTGACAAAGGGATAGGTGCCGTGGTCAATGTCGAGCATGGTTCCCTGCGCGCCCTCGAACATGATGCTGCCGCCCTTGGCCAGAATGTTGTTCAGCATGCGCCCGGTGTCCGCCACAAAGGGGCGCACCTTCTCCGCCGCCAGGGCGTACTCCTGGTACATCTTCCCTGGATCAAGCGGGTCGGTGCCAAACAACGCATGAGCGATCGCGTTCTTTTCCGCGCAGGCGGCTTCAATGTGGGTCTTGAGCAGCGAGGGATGCAGCAGATCCACGACGCGCAGGCCGCTGCGGGCCATCTTGTCCTCGTAGGCCGGACCGATGCCGCGGCTGGTCGTGCCGATCTTCTGGCGTCCCGGCGCGCTTTCGGCGGCCAGCTCGATCATGCGGTGGTAAGGAAGAATGACCTGTGTCCGGTTGGAGACAAACAACTGTTCATCGACAGCGACTCCCAATTCGCGGAGGCGCGCAACCTCATTGAGGAAGGCCAGAGGGTCAAGAACCACACCATTTCCGATGATGCCCTTGCATCCGGGGCGAAGCACGCCGCAGGGGATGAGCTGCAGCACAAACTTCTGGCCGCCAATAATGACCGTGTGGCCGGCGTTATGGCCGCCGGCGTAGCGTGCCACGGCGGAAAACCGCTCGCTGAGCACGTCCACGATCTTCCCCTTGCCCTCGTCGCCCCACTGGGCGCCCAGTACTACCGCCGTCTTTGATCGCATTTCTTTCCAATCCTCGAATCCTTTGGTTCAGTCCGTGTTCGTGAGAGACCTGTCGCGGCGAGCTGCGTCTTGGGCTCGCACTCAGTGCTGCAGGGTCACAAAACAAAGGCGCAGACAGCGCGGCCTGCACCAATATCGATGATAAACCCTGGGTGGGATTGCCGGGCCGGCGTTATCCCTTCCAAAAGAGAGTCCGAGACCTCCCGGGAATCACCGGAAGCTCGCTTCACAACTAAAGCGGGATTATGGGGTCTAACCTTCGGGCCTGTTGTGAACGCCAGGGCGGAGTCTGCCTTGGCGTTCACAACGGGCCTTGGCATTCGTTCTTTGGGCTAAGGCCAAAATGGCAGAATGTGGCGGCCGGTATTGCAAGTCTTGCCTTGTCGTGGGCCCTGTGGAAGCTATTGGGAGGAAACATGAATCCCCAAACCTGCCTTAGTACAGCGTGTGGTGCCTGGTCTTCCCGCGTGCCCCCCGATTCGCCTGCCGGCTGTTCTCCAATAAACCGAGCCGCCAGTGTCTTGGCTCGGGCGCCGCGACGCCTGCTTGCACTGATGATGGCGCTGCTCCTGCTGCCGCTGGCGCAGGTTGAGTTGTTCGCCCAGCAGGCGCCGTGGCAGGGATCGCCGCAATACGGCCAGTACCCGCCGCAGAATCAATACCCGCGGAACGGGCCCTACAACGGACAGTACGCGCCGAGTCAACTGCCGGGTTACGGGCAACCCGGCTACCCGCAGCAGTCTTATCCCCAACAGGGCTCTTACCCGCAACAGCAGCCATACCCGCAGCAACCCTACCCGCAGCCACAGCCCAATGCCCAACAACCCTACCCCGGACAGCCTTACGCGGACGCTGGCCCTGGAAATCAGCAGCAGAGATACGGACAAATGCAACCAGCTGCCCAGTCGTTCTCCGCAGAGCAACTGGAACAGATGCTGGCGCCCATTGCGCTCTATCCTGACGCGCTGCTCGCGCAGGTGCTGGCCGCGGCTACTTATCCGGCACAGGTGGCAGTGGCGGATCAGTGGCTGCGGACACTGGGCAATGCCTCTCCCGAGCAGATTGCGGCCGGAGCGGACGCGCAGAACTGGGACCCCAGCGTGAAAGCGCTTACCGCGTTTCCGCAGGTCCTGGCGCAGATGGACCAGGACCTGGCATGGACCACCGACCTGGGCAACGCCTATTACAACCAGCCGCAGGACGTGCTCCAGGCAGCTCAGCTGATGCGCTGGCGAGCGCAGACCGCCGGTACCCTTCAAAACACACCCCAGCAATCGGTGACGTATGACCAGGGCAACATCGAACTGGCCCCGGTGAATCCGCAGGAGGTGTCCGTACCGGAATACAACCCGTGGGACGTTTACGGAGAGCCGGTCTCGCCATATCCGGGCTTTTCGCTGCTTGGATCGCTCGAGTCGCTTGCAGGCTCGGCGCCGGTCCGGTTCGGTGCGGAGATCGCCACCGCAGCTTTCAGCCGCACCGGCTTTGGCTGGATAAGCTGGGCGCTGGACTGGCTGAGCAATTCGGTTCTCTTCAACCACTCGAACTACAATTCGCAAAGCACAACGGTGGCCCGTTGGGGTTCGCCTCGCGGGTCAATGCGCGGAGGTGGGGTGTGGGCCGCGGAGACGAGGCAGCCGGAAGGTTATGGCAGGGGCCAATTTAACCAGCCTCAAAGCGGTTATGGCTGGCAGGGCAATAGCTACTACGGATACAACGGTCCAGGCGGACAAAATAGAGAACGGGAAATCGCCCGGCCAACTGGCCGCTATCCGGACAACGATGCGGGCAACAGAGGCTATAGAGGAAACGGGCCAGACGAAGGCCCCGGGCGCGGCTACCCGGCGCGGCCCGGATATGGGAACGGGTACCTGAATGGCTACGGAAATGGCTACCGCAGCAACGTGCAACCGGCCCGGGGCGACTATGCCTATAGCCGCCCGGAGCAGCGGCCCCAGGCATACATGCCAATGCGGCCCCGGCAATCTTACGGGTCTCAGTCCTACGCGCGGCCGGGCTATGGCTCCAGCTTCTATGACCGGACGGAGCCGGCTTACAGCGGCAGACCTGGCAGCGTTTACTCGAGCCCACAGCAGGGTTGGCGCGGAGCGGCTCCGACACCGCAACGCAACGATTACGGGCAACGGGCCTTTTCAGGTTATGCAGGCAGGGGCTTTGAGGGATATTCCGCCAAACCGCAACATTCCGGCGGCTTCCACCTGTTTGGCGGCGGCCATGGCTCCGGCCACTCCTATGGCGGCGGCAAAGCGCCCAAGAGCTATGGCGGTGGGAAACACGGAGGCGGCGGTCACTCCAGCAGCCACGGAGGCTGGGGCCATCATCATTAAAACAAGGCTTGGATTGACGCCCTTTAGTCAATACCTTTAGTTAGGGCCTGTTAACACTACCTGGGCGGGCATCGCCGGGAGCCAATTTTTCTCAGTTCGAGGCGCGAGGAGCGAACTGTAACTGGTTACTGGAGCGACAAGCAACGACGAAATGAGGAAAATTG
>Ga0181516_10002035_pt1 | contig 14731 bp, 6 predicted proteins | sample PEATcosm2014_Bin_25_FD_121104 | JGI IMG/M metagenome (GOLD analysis project Ga0181516, IMG submission 121104) | Peatland microbial communities from MTU Mesocosm Facility, Houghton, MI, USA - PEATcosm2014_Bin01_10_metaG | ecosystem: Environmental > Terrestrial > Soil > Wetlands > Peat | place... | reverse complement strand
CTGCCGCTCGTCTATCTCAACCAGGTCGGCGGCCAGGACGAGCTCGTCTTCGAGGGCGCTTCCTTCGTCGTCAACGCCGACGGTTCGCTCGCCGCGCAGCTTCCCGCCTTCCGCCCGATGGTCGCGCGCACCGTTTGGGAGCGCGGCGAACACGGCTGGCGCTGCGTCGAGGGGCCGCGCGAGCCGATCGAGCAGGGCGACGAGGGCGACTACGCGGCCTGCGTCCTGGGCCTGCGCGACTACGTCAACGACAATCGCTTCCCCGGAATCGTGCTCGGCCTTTCCGGCGGCATCGACTCGGCGCTGTGCGCAGCGATGGCGGTCGACGCAATCGGGCCGGAGCGCGTGCATGCGGTGATGCTGCCCTATCGCTTCACCGCCGAGGAATCGCTGCGCGACGCCGCGGCCTGCGCCAAGGCGCTGGGGATCCGCTACGACGTCGTGCCGATCGCCGAGCCGGTCGAGGGCGTCGAACATGCGCTGGCGGCGATGTTCGCCGGCCAGCCGCGCGGCGTCGCCGAAGAGAACATCCAGAGCCGCGCCCGCGGCCTGATTTTGATGTCGATCTCCAATAAGTTCGGCGCGATGGTGGTCACCACCGGCAACAAGTCGGAAATGTCGGTCGGCTACGCCACGCTCTACGGCGACATGAACGGCGGCTTCAATCCGATCAAGGACGTCTACAAGACCGAGGTGTTCCGCCTCGCCGCGTTGCGCAACCGCTGGAAGCCGGCCGGCGCCAAGGGGCCGGCCGGAATCGTCATCCCGCCGGAGATCATCGCCCGCCCGCCGACCGCCGAGCTGCGCGAAAACCAGACCGACCAGGATTCGCTGCCGCCCTATCCGACGCTCGACGCCATCCTCTATCGCCTGGTGGAAAAGGAGATGCGGCTCTCCGACATCGTCGCCGACGGCTTCGACTCGGAGACGGTGCGCCGGGTCGAAGGCCTCCTCTATCTCGCCGAATACAAGCGCCGCCAATCGGCGCCGGGGGTCAAGGTCGGCTCGAAGAACTTCGGCCGCGACCGGCGCTATCCGATCGTCAACCGTTTCCGCGATTCCGTTCAACCGGCGCAGACGCCCGACGCGTCGATCGCGCCAAGGGGGCAGGCGGGAACGAGCGAGCGGTTCGAGGAATAGCGCGGATCGCTTTCGGGTTGCTCCACACTCCGCCGTCAAGCCCAGCCATGACGCAAAGATAAGCTCAACCCGTTTCCAAGGTTCCGCGCGCGCATGATTCGTCTCGAAGCCATCAGCAAACAGAACGGTCACCACCTCCTGTTCGTCGAGGCCTCGGCCGCGCTGTGGAAGGGCGAAAAGGTCGGCCTCGTCGGCCCCAACGGCGCCGGCAAGACGACGCTCTTTCGCATGATCATCGGACAGGAGCGCCCCGACGAAGGCCAGGTTTCGGTCGATCGCGGCGCGACCATCGGCTACTTCAGCCAGGACGTCGGCGAAATGTCGGGCCGCAGCGCGCTCGTCGAAGCGATGGACGGAGCGGGCCCGGTGAGCGCCGTGGCCGCCGAGTTGCGCGAACTGGAGGCGGCGATGGCCGATCCCGAGCAGGCGGACGACCTCGACGCGATCGTCGAACGCTACGGCGAGGCGCACGGCCGCTTCGAGGACCTCGGCGGCTACGCGCTCGAAGCCCGAGCGCGCGAAGTGCTGGCCGGCTTGAGCTTCAGCGAGGAGATGATGGAGGGCGACGTCGGCGCGCTCTCGGGCGGCTGGAAGATGCGGGTGGCGCTCGCCCGCATCCTGCTGATGCGCCCTGACGCCATGCTGCTCGACGAGCCGAGCAACCATCTCGATCTCGAGAGTCTGATCTGGCTGGAGGCGTTCCTCAAGAGTTACGACGGCGCGTTGCTGATGACCTCGCATGACCGCGCGTTCATGAACCGCGTCGTCACCAAGGTGGTGGAAATCGACGGCGGCGCGCTGACCACGTTTTCCGGGAATTACGAGTTCTACGAACAGCAGCGCGCGCAGAACGAGAAACAACAACAGGCGCAGTTCGAGCGCCAGCAGGCGATGCTGGCCAAGGAAATCAAGTTCATCGAACGTTTCAAGGCGCGCGCCTCGCACGCCGCGCAGGTGCAGAGCCGGGTGAAGAAGCTGGACAAGATCGAGCGGGTCGAGCCGCCCCGGCGCCGCCAGACAGTTCTGTTCGAATTCCCGCCTGCGCCGCGTTCCGGCGACGACGTGGCGACGCTCAAGCGCGTCGACAAGGGTTATGGCGCGCGCCGCATCTACGAGGGCCTCGAGTTCCAGGTGCGCCGACGCGAGCGTTGGGCGGTGATGGGCGTCAACGGCGCCGGCAAGTCGACGCTGCTGAAGCTGGTGTCTGGCGCGGCGGCGCCGGACGCGGGCGAGATCGCCATCGGCGCCAGCGTCAAGATGGGCTATTTCGCCCAGCACGCGATGGATCTGCTCGACGCCGACCGCAGCGTCTTTCAGTCACTGGAGGACGCCTTCCCGCAGGCCGGCCAGGGTTCGCTCCGTTCGCTCGCCGGCTGCTTCGGCTTCTCCGGCGACGACGTCGAGAAGAAGTGCCGGGTGCTGTCGGGCGGCGAGAAGGCGCGGCTGGTCATGGCGATGATGCTTTACGACCCGCCGAATTTTCTCGTGCTCGACGAGCCGACCAACCACCTCGACCTGATGACGAAAGAGATGCTGATCGCGGCGCTGTCGCAGTACGAAGGCGCCATGCTGTTCGTCTCGCACGACCGGCGCTTTCTCGCCGCGCTCTCCAATCGCGTGCTGGAGCTGACGCCCGAGGGCGTGCGTCGCTATGACGGCGGCTACGTCGAATACGTCGCGCGCACCGGTCGCGAGGCGCCAGGCTTGCATAGTTGAACGGCGGGTTGCGGCGCAGCGCGCCAGCGCGCGTCCCTCGTTCTTGCGAGCGAGGAGAGCGGGCGTGAGACCGGTCGAAATCGAATGGGACGCCGTGACGTGGCTCCCGACCTACGAGATCCCCGCTGGCCTGAAACTCAGGCCAGCCGGCGAACGCGGGAGCCGCGCAATCTGGCGAACGGTCGCCTACCCGCGCCAAGTCAGAGACAGCGCGACATTGCTTGGGATGCCGTCGATATAATCGACAAGTTGGGCTGAGAGCCCGAACTTGGCCGGGCGCAGGTCGCGTTCCCACCGCGTGTAGAACTCGGCCGCTTCGCCCCTCAGCGTGGTCGGCCAGTCGGTTTCAGCGACGTCGATCTTGCGGCCGCCGTCGCTGCAGAGGTCACAGGGAAAGCGAATGATCTCGAAGCTGCTCTCGCCAAGCGCCGCTGCGGCTCGAGCGCGCTCGAGCAACGCGTTCCACGCCGGCGTATCGATGTGTTCCTGCAGCATGGCCTTGACCTGGCGTTCCAGTTCCTGCTTCGCCTGATCTTTCGCGGCGTCGGCCTCGTCCTGCCCGGCTTGCTTCGAAGCCGTCACGAGGGTGAGAAACGCTTGCGCGGTCACGGCGGGCGCGACGGCCACCGGCGCCGCCGACGGCTGCCCCTCCGACGGTCCGCTCTCGCTGCTCATCATGCCGGCGAACATGCTGGCCAAGCCTCCGAGAGACCCTTTCGCCGCTGACTGCGGAACCATCGCCGCCATGGCGCGCACCAGGTCCGACCGGCTGACGATTCCCGCGACGCGGCCCCCGCGCATGACAGGAAGCCGCTTGATGTCGTAGACGCGGAACATCTCAGCGATCTCATGCAACGGCGCCTGCGCTTCGATCGTCATGACCGGGGCGCGCATGACCTGTTCGACCGGCCGAGCGACCAGCGCCTCGAGAGGTTCCGCCAGGGGCTGACCATCGCCAAGCATGGCCAGCCACCAGTCGCGACGGGCGACACGATCGGCGTCGTTGCGGCCGACGAGATCGCCTTCGCTGACCATTCCGAGCAATTGCTGGTCAGCGCCGAGGACGGGAACGGCGCTGATGCGCTTTTCGAGCAGCAGACGCGCGACATCGCGCACGCTGGCTCCGATCGCGACGGAGATGATCGCCGTCGTCATGAGATCGCCGGCCGTCTCCAGGCTTGGCGTGACGTCAGGCCGATCCGCCTCTGCGCTCGACAGTTCGTGAGCCATGAGATCCTCTTCGTCGCGGTCGGTCGACAGACATACGACGCTTCAACAACGCGTTCAGGCTTGCGGCAGAGCCGCCGCCACATTCACCTCGCCGGCAATGGGCGGTTCGGCGCCTTCGCAGGCGCCGGCATTGCAACGCCAAGCGCGCTCCGCATGCGCCTCGAACCACCGGTTCCGGCACGCCATTTGCGCGCGAACGCTCGCGATCATCTCGGTGGCGATCTTCAGCTTGCGGTCTTCTGTCGCCGGCCGCGATCGCACCCGCGATGACAATCGCTAGTGGCGACCGCGCAGCTTGAATTCGCGCATCAGCGGACCGAAGTCGCGCTTTTGCGCGTCAGTGAGGCTGTCGTAGAGGGGCTTGGCCGCATCCGCGACCAGTTTGAGTTGCTCGCCCATTTTTTGAAGATGCTCGGACATCATCGTCATGCGTTCGATCGGCGAGGGGCGTTCGCCTTGACTCATCCGATCTTGCGCTTGGCGCCATCGATCCGCACGCGCCTTCTCGGCGTCGCGGACGGCGGATTCGAAAGCGGGCCAGTTCTTGGCTTGCTCGTCAGTGAGCTTAAGCCCGGCCTTCATGGCGGCGAGATGCGCGTCGAGCATGACCGCATGGCGCTCTTGTAAACGTTGGATCGCGGCCGCGTTTGAGGCGGGCGGCTGATCGCCGGCGGCGGCAAACGCATTTACGGCGAAAGTCGAACCTGCCAAGCCGACGATCGCGATGGAGACGAGAAGAAATTTTCTCATAAGCGCACCTGTTGGTTGAAGCACCGCATCCTCCGCCGGATTTCGGCGCACGAAAGTCGAAGGCGAATTTGCCGGCGCCGGCCAGCTGTCGCTCTGCGCTCGACGCCGGCCTCTCCGTCGGCAAGTCGATTGAGAAAGACCGCGTCCGCCAAGCGGCGGAAGCCGGCGCGCGATCCCTCCCGTCCGAGGGCGGGCGCCCGAAGACCGGGTGGGCCCGCACGATGGGGAGGCGACGCAGCCGGGCTCAGTAGCCCCAAGGACCGCAGAGACCGAGAGTCAATTGAATCGGTCCGCAGAAGCCGGGATAGTAGCCGCCAACGTAGCCGGCGCCGCCGTACCCGCCATAGCCGCCACGTCCCCCTCGGCCGCGAAAGTTGCCGCCAACGCGCCCATGGCCATGGCTCGCTCCGTGGGTGTACGTGGCGCCGCCTTTGGCGTCAGCGACAGACGGAAGCGCGACGGCGCTGGCGGCCAGGGCGACCGCGGCCGAGCCGACGATGAACAGGTTTCTCAGCAGATGGGTTCTCATGATGGCGACTCCGTGTTGACGAACGATGCGGCAACTCTCGTCAGTCAACACGGTCGCGCGCGGAGGCGCCAGAATCGGGAACTACTCACGTCGGCGTTGCGGTTCGGCGCGACTCTGCGAGGCCCCACGAAGCCAAAGCGCTTGTTTCCGCGAATGCGCCGCGAAACCCAGTGTGAGACGCGTTCAAGGATCGCCGCGAGCCGGGCGAGCGACTCGTACGACCCAACCGGTGCGTTACCTCACTGATCCGACGAACGCCAGCGGAGTCGACAGTTGGTTCTGACGCGCAGACGCGCTCGGAGACGAGTAGACGCCGACCTGTCTTTGAGGTGCGCCCGCGCGCTCCATGTCGACCAGGATCGCGCGCAAATCTTTGGGCAAAGAGCGCGCCCGCGACAAGGCGACGAAGTCCGAGGACGCGATTGAACGAGTCTTGGCACCCTGAAACACGACGAAGCCTTTAGGCGTCACCATCACATCGCCCTTTTGCAGCGTGGGGTCGTTCAGCAAGGACTCGGAATAACCGTAAGCGGGCGAGCGATGGCAGCTGCACGCATTGTCGAGCTTGGTTTGATAGCGATTGGCCACGGGGAGGGCGGAGTAGAGCGCGCCGCGCGTTGAAACTGCGTCTTCGATTCTGTCCGAGTCGACCGGCTCGGTGTAGCGCGTGGTGGGCGCGTCCGGACACTGGGCCGCGCAAGCCTCGTCGCCGCCAGAGTTCGTGGCGCTCGGAAAGAAGAATCCGTCGCAGAGGCGCACGCAGACGGCGCGGCCGTTGGCTCTGGTCTCTCTCGGTATTGGGTCGATCTGAATATCGACAGCCGGGACCGCCGCGGCCTCAGGGACCGCATCCCACGGCGCCCAGACCTTCTCGCCGCTACGGGCCCACGCCAGCCCGCCTGTGAGCAGGAGCGCCCCAGCCAGGAGAATCGCGATAGACGCGACAAAGGCCACGCTCGAACATCGGCGCGCTGCGCATCGAGTCTTGCGCCTTCCGCCGGAAGGGTGGGCGCCGCCCGAAACTCCATGCTCGCTGAGGTCGGCCATGCGCATCCAATCTGGATGCATGCATAGCGGCACCAACGAACGGCGATAGCGCCGGAATATACTCAACGTCGGCGCGGCCCGACCGGCCGGCGCCCGCGCCTTGAGCCGCCCCAACAGTCCGGCATGGCTCAGCGAGCGCGCGCAGGGACGTCGTGAGTAGTTTCCGATCCTGGCGCCGACGATCGGCGGCCGGCTATCGTATTTCCGGTAGGGGTTCCGCCTCGCGCGCGCCCTCAACCAGAAGTCTCGCGCTCGGCGGGTCGTTTTGACGGGCGGGCGGCGGACGGGTTCGCGGTCGATCGAAAGCCATGCGCTAGGAAGGCCGCTGTCAAGCAGTCTGCGCGCCGCGCGAGCGACGAGGCTTGATTATCGATGGTTGCCCGCCGGCGCCGCCACGCCGAGACATCGGCGGAGAATCAAGAGCGTCGGCGCGTTCGACACATGTTTGCGGCGCTTCGGTCCTCGGAGGTTCGCCGCGTATCCGAAGGCGCGAGGGCGTCGCGCAGGAGACCCAGATTGTCGAGCATGGATTTGAAGGCCAAATCCCCATTCTTGTCACGTCGCTTCGGCCGATTCTCGAAGAGAGCGTCGCCCTGGGATAGCGAAACGCCAATCCGCCAGGAATTGTTCAGCGGCGAACGCCTGGAGTCGCATGCGCGCAGTCTCGCCGTTGCGCAGACCGTCGCCTTGCGGGCGACCCGCGGCCTGCCGCTCGCCGCCCGACTGGCTGACAATGGCGCGGTCCTGTTGTCGGCCTATCGAGCGATCGCGAAAGCGACCGACGAAGGGCGCGCGACGACGCCGGCGGCCGAGTGGCTGATCGACAATTACCATTTGGTCGAACGGCAGATCCGCCAGATCAGCATGGACCTGCCTCCCGGCTACTATCGCCAACTGCCGAAATTGGACTCGGGTCCTTTCGCCGGCTACCCGCGCGTATTCGGCATGGCTTGGGCGTTTGTCGCCCACACCGACAGCAGTATCGACGCCGACATCCTCGTCAGTTTCATCAACGCCTATCAGACGGTTCAGCCGCTGATGATCGGCGAACTTTGGGCGGCCTCAATCACACTGCAGATCGTTCTGATCGAAAACCTGAGGCGGCTCGCGCAGCAGATCACGCAAAGCCGGGTTGCGCGACACGAGGCCGATGGGATCGCCGATCGATTGCTGGGCGTCAGCGGGCTCATAGCGGAGCCGGCTTCGATCGTGTTCGCCGACCGCGCCACGGGGCCGCTTTCCGAAGCGTTCGCGGTTCAGCTCGTGCATCGGCTCCGCGATCAAGACCCGAAGGTCACGCCCGCGCTGGCTTGGCTGGACGAGCGTCTGTCAAAGCGGGACATGACTGCCGATGCGGCGGTGCGCGAGGTTCAGCGCAGTCACGGCGCCGCGAACGTGACCATGCGCAACATCGTGACCAGCCTGAGGGTGATCGCCGAGGTCGATTGGACGGAATTGTTCAAGCGGATTTGTCTCGTCGACAACGCCTTGACCCAAGGCGGCGCATTTCTGGAAATGGATTTCGCCACCCGCACGCTATACCGCACCGCGGTCGAGCGGCTGGCGCGAGGGTCCGGCCAGGGCGAACTCGAGATCGCGCGCCTCGCCGTCGCCGAAGCGCGCAAGCCCCATCTTTCCCTTCCCCAGTTGGAGCAGTTGCGGCGCGGCGACCCCGGCTACTATTTGCTCGCCGGGGGACGCCGCGAATTCGAGAAGTCGATCGGCTTTCGCAAGCGCCTGTTTTGGCCCGCGCGAGCGACGACCACGCAGAACTTCGATGTCTACGGCGCCGCGATCATCCTCACGTCGGCTTGCCTGCTTGCCGCGCCATTGGCGGTCTTGGCGGGCATGGGCCTCGGCGTTGGCTCGCTCAGTCTGCTCGCTTTGCTCGGTTTGGTTTCCTCAATCGACGCTGGCGTAGCGCTGGTCAACCGAGGCACCGCATTTTTCGTTCACGCGATCCCGTTGCCCGGCCTCGAGCTACGCGGCGGGGTTCCCGAATCGCTGCGCACGCTGGTCGCGGTGCCGACGCTGCTGACCACGCGGGACGATATCGCGGCGCAAGTGGAGCGGCTCGAGATCCACCATCTGGCGAGTCCAGAGGGTGATTTGCACTTCGCCCTGCTTTCGGATTGGGTCGACGCCGACGCCGAACGCACAGACGGCGACGCGGAGTTGGTCGCTTTCGCCCGCGAAGGCATCGAAGACCTCAACCGACGTTATGGTCCAGCCCCGGCAGGCCCTCGTTTTCTTCTGCTGCACCGCAAGCGCGTCTGGAACGACAGCGAAAGGCGATGGATCGGTTGGGAACGCAAGCGCGGCAAGCTTCACGAATTGAACCGACTGCTGCGCGGCGCGACGGACACCACCTTCGTCGAGCTTGGCCTGGCCGCAGCGCCTCCGCCTCAGAACGTCCGATATATCCTCACGTTGGACTCGGACACGCGATTGCCGCGCGACACGGTGAGGCGGCTGATCGGCAAGATGGCGCATCCGCTCAATCGGCCGCGTTTCGACGCGGCGCGCGGTCGGGTCGTCGAAGGCTACGCCGTGCTTCAGCCTCGGGTGACGCCGTCGCTGCCCGAAGGCGGCGAAGGTTCGCTGTTTCAGCGCATGTTCTCGAGCGCCAGCGGGATCGATCCCTATTCCTCGGCCGTCTCGGACGTCTACCAGGACATGTTCGGCGAGGGGTCTTACGCCGGAAAGGGCATCTACGATCTCGACGCTTTCGAAAGCGCCCTCTCCGGTCGGGCTCCGGACTCGACTCTGCTGAGCCATGACCTGTTCGAGGGGACGTTCGCGCGCGCCGGCTTCGCCTCGGAGGTCGAAGTCGTCGAAGAATTTCCTTCCCGATACGACGTCAGCGCTCAGCGGCATCACCGATGGGCGCGAGGAGACTGGCAGCTCCTGCCTTGGATTTTCGGCTTCGCCGACAGAGACGACGGAGCGCCGAGCCCCAAGAGTGAGCTTCCGCGGATCGGTCGCTGGAAGATGATCGACAATCTGCGCCGAACCCTTTCGGCGCCGACCGCCGTCGCGGCCTTGGCGTTGGGCTGGACCCTGCCGATCTACCCCGCGCTGGCCTGGACCTCGTTCGTGCTCGCCACGATCGTCGTCCCCAATCTCATCCCGGTGATTTCGGCGATCCCATCGCGACGCCCCGGGGCGCAGGTTTCAGCGCATTTGCGCGCGCTCGGCGGTGACCTTGGCCTTGCGGCGGTATTGACGATCTTGAACGTCACGTTTCTGGCCGACCAAGCCCGTCTGATGAGCGACGCGATCTTGCGCACGTTATGGCGCATTTTCGTCAGTCGGCGGCGCCTGCTGGAATGGGTGCCTGCCGCGCAAACATTGGTGGGGCCGCATCTCGACCTTGCGGGCTTCATCGTGCGCATGTCGGGAGCGGTCTATGTCGCTGTCGCGGCTTTGCTGATTGCTCTCCTTTCTGGACACGGGGCTTGGTTGGTCGCGGCGCCCTTTGTCGCGCTTTGGCTGGTCTCGCCTGCGGTCGCGCGCGCCGTCAGCGTTCCACGAGGTCTCGAAAGTCGCACGAACGCCTCCGCGGCCGACGTGCAAGCGCTGCGGCGAACCGCTCGCCGAACGTGGCGGTTTTTCGAGGTTCTCGTCGGCGCGGCGGATAATTGGCTGCCTCCCGACAATTTTCAGGAGGACCCGGCGCCGGAGGTGGCCCACCGCACTTCGCCGACCAACCTCGGGCTGTATTTGTTGTCCGTCGTCAGCGCCCGCGACTTCGGTTGGATCGGCGCCGACCAAGCCATCGAGCGCCTGGAGGCGACGCTGGCGACGATGACGCGCATGCCGCGTTTCCGAGGTCACTTTTTCAATTGGTACGACACCCGCGATCTTCGGGTCCTCGAGCCCAAGTATGTTTCCTCGGTCGACAGCGGCAATTTGGGCGGCCACCTCATCGCGGTCGCCAACGCCTGCCGGGAATGGCGGAAGTCGTCGATGCCCGTCGCATCGCGTCGGGCCGGCGTCGCTGACGCGCTCGCGCTGACAGCCGAGCAGGCTGTCGACTTGCGTCGTGGCCGCAGAACTCAGACGGTCACGCCGCGTCAACTCGAAGACTCGCTTGCGTCGATGACCCGGACGCTCGAAGGCGCGTCCCTCGCCGACGAAGCGTTCGCAACGCAACTGACCGAACTCTCCGGCGAGGCGGCCGCCGTGCTCGATATCGCACGTGCGATCGCGCTCGAGCGCAGCGACGGCAGCGGATCGGACCTTTTGTATTGGTCGCAGGCGAGTCTCTCCGCGATCGACGCGCATCGAGCCGATCTGGCGTCGGCGGCGGAGGCCGTCGCTTCGCGCCACGCTCGGCTGATCGTGCTGGAGGACGCGTTCCGCGCCATGGCGATGGCGATGGAGTTCGGTTTTCTCTTCGACCAGCAGCGGCAACTGCTGTCGATTGGATTTGTCGTTTCTGAATCGGCGCTGGATCCGAATTGTTACGATCTCTTGGCGTCCGAGGCGCGACTGGCCAGCTTCTTCGCGATCGCCAAGGGCGACCTGCCGGCCCGGCACTGGTTCCGACTCGGTCGAGCCATGACGCCGGTCGTACGCGGTGGAGCGCTCATCTCCTGGTCGGGCTCGATGTTTGAATATCTGATGCCGCCGCTGGTCATGCGCGCGCCCGCGGGAAGTCTGCTCGATCAGACCGATCGGCTCGTGGTGCGTCGTCAAATCGAGTACGGCGCGAAGCTCGGGCTGCCGTGGGGCGTTTCCGAATCCGCGTATAACGCGCGCGATCTCGAACTGACTTATCAATATTCCAACTTCGGCGTACCCGGCCTCGGGCTGAAACGGGGGCTGGAAGCCAATCGCGTCGTGGCGCCGTACGCGACCGCATTGGCGGCGATGGTCGATCCGGTCGCCGCCGTTGCGAATCTCGAGCGACTGACGGCGATGGGCGCAAGGGGGCCTTACGGCTTCTACGAAGCGGTGGATTTCACGCCGGCGCGCATTCAGGAAGGCGAGGACTTCGCCTTGGTGCGCGCCTACATGGCGCATCACCAAGGCATGACGATCGTCGCCACCGCCAATGCGCTGTTCGCCGGCGCGATGCGCGACCGCTTTCACGCTGAGCCGATGATTCAAGCGACGGAGTTGTTGCTGCAAGAGAGGGTCCCGCGCGAGATCCCGAAAACGCGTCCATGGGCGGCCGAAATCCATTCCGTCGCGCGTCCCGACGAAGAGGATCCCACTGGCGGTCGCAAGATCGCATCCGTGCATCTCTCACCGCCTGCGACCCTGCTGCTCTCCAATAGCCGCTACGCCGTGATGCTGACGGCGGCTGGCTCCGGCTACAGCCGTTGGGGCGACGTGGCGATCACGCGCTGGCGCGAAGACGCCACCTGCGACGATTCCGGCTCCTATATCTTTCTCCGCGACATGCGCAGCGGTTCCGTCTGGTCGGCGGGCTATCAGCCGACAGGCGCCGAGCCCGACGAATATTCGATCCATTTCAACGAGGAGCGCGCGGAGATCACGCGGCGCGACGGGACCCTGACGACGGTCCTCGAAGTGCTTGTTTCCGAAGAGGACGACGCCGAGGTCCGCCGGGTGTCGATCACCAACGCCGGCGGCCGTTCGCGTGAAATCGAGATCACCTCCTACGCTGAACTTGCTCTGGGCCCTCAGAGCGCCGATGTCGCCCATCCCGCCTTCGCAAAGCTGTTCGTCGAGACCGAATATCTCGTCGACCCCGGCGCGATCCTTGCTACGCGGCGGAGGCGAACGCCGTCGGAACCAGAGATATGGGCCGCCCATCTGAGCGTCGCCAACGGCGACGCCGAAGGCAAACCCGAGTTCGAAACCGACAGGGCGCTTTTCCTCGGTCGGGAACACGGCGTCAGCGCGCCGCTTGCGATTCTGGACGCGCGACCTCTGACCAATTCCGTCGGCGCTGTGCTCGATCCGATCTTCGCTTTGCGTCGCCGCGTCGATGTGGCGCCGGGCGCCACGGTTCGCGTCGCGTTCTGGACGATGGCGGCCAAATCGCGCGCCGCCCTGTTGGATTGCGTCGACAAGCATCGCGACGCGGCCGCCTACGAGCGCGCCACGACGCTCGCTTGGACCCAAGGACAAGTCCAGCTTCATCATCTGGGCGTCCGGCCTGGAGAGGCGGGGCTGTTTCAACGCCTAGCCGGTCATGTCATTTTCTCGGGGCGAGCTTTGCGCCCCGCCTCGGACGCGATCCGTCAGGGCTCCGGCGCGCAATCCGGACTGTGGCCGCATGGCATTTCCGGCGATCTGCCAATTGTCCTGTTGCGAATCGCCGATGTCGAGAACCTCAATTTCGTTCGTCAGATTCTGCAGGCGCACAAGTACTGGCGAATGAAACAGCTTGCCGTCGATCTCGTGATCCTGAACGAGCGCCGGTCTTCCTACGTGCAAGATCTCCAGGTTGCGGTTGAAACCCTGGTTCGCGCCAGCCAATCGCGGCCCGCGCCCGGCGTCGAGCGCCAGCTTGGCAATGTGGTCGTTCTCAGGTCCGACCTCGTCCCCGCGCAGACGCGTTCGCTGCTGATCGCGGCGGCGCGCGTCGTGCTCGCAGCCCAGCACGGCAGCCTTTCCGATCAACTCGATCGCGCAGCCGACCCCAACGCTCCGATTCGGCCGTTGGTCAAACCTCTGGCGCACCGTCCGCGGCTCCCCGCCGCCGTCCGCCCCCCAGACCTCGAGTTCTTCAACGGCCTGGGGGGATTTGGCGCGGGCGGCGAGGAATATGTGACGGTGCTCGGGCCAGGCCAGTCGACGCCGGCGCCGTGGATCAACGTGATCGCCAACGCGGAGTTCGGTTTCCAGACCGCGACCGAAGGCGGCGGATGCACCTGGTCCGCCAACAGCCGCGAGAACCAGCTCACCCCATGGTCGAACGATCCGGTCAGCGACCCCCCAGGCGAAGCGTTCTACATCAGAGACGACGAAACCGGCGATCTCTGGAGTCCGACGGCGCTGCCCATCCGCGATCCGCAGGCGACTTATGTCGCGCGGCACGGGCGAGGCTACAGCCGCTTCGAGCACAAGGCGGGCGGCATCGCCGCGAACCTCCTGCAATACGTGCCTCTCGAAGGGTCGGTGAAGATATCGCGCCTCCGGTTGACCAACGACACCAATCGGACGCGCGTTCTCAGCGTGACCGCTTACGTCGAGTGGATCCTGGGCGCATCGCGATCCGCTTCGCTCGGCTTCGTCGAGACCGAGATGGATGGCGTCACCGGCGCGATGTTCGCGCGCAATCCCTGGAACGCGGATTTCGGTTCGCGCTTCGCCTTCGCCGATATGCGCGGCGCACAAACGGATTCGACCGGCGACCGGCGCGAATTCATCGGTCGCAATGGCGCCCTCGCCAATCCGGCGGGCCTCGCCAGCGCAGCGCCGCTATCCAATACAGTCGGCGCCGCATTGGATTCTTGCGCCGCGATGCGCACGACGCTCGAACTGCCAGCCGGCGGCGTCGCCGAAGTGGTCTTCCTCCTCGGACAGGCCGCCACGCGGAAGGCTGCGCGCGCGGCGGTGCTGAACTATCGCGCCGCCGATCTCGACGTCATCGAGGCCGACGTCGCGGAGCTGTGGAACGAAGCGTTGGGCGCGATTCAAGTCACGACGCCCGACCGGACGATGGACCTCATGCTCAACGGCTGGCTGCTCTACCAGACGCTCGCCTGCCGCGTCTGGGCGCGCTCGGGCTTCTACCAAGCCAGCGGCGCCTACGGGTTCCGCGATCAGTTGCAGGACGGCATGGCGCTGGTCGCGGCTCGCCCCGATCTGACGCGCGAACATCTGTTGCGCGCGGCGGCCCGTCAGTTCGTCGAGGGCGACGTCCAACATTGGTGGCTGCCGCACTCCGGCAAGGGCGTGCGCACCCGGATCTCCGACGACCGCCCTTGGCTCGCCTATGCCGTCGCGCAGTACCTCGACGCCACGCAAGACAAGCTCGTGCTCGACGAATCCATTCCGTTCCTCGAGGGACCGCGGCTGGAACCGAGCGAGACTGACACTTTCTTTCTGCCGACAATCTCGCAAGAGCGAGCCACTCTGTTTGAGCATTGCGCGCTCGCGCTCGATCAGAGCCTGGTCGACGGCCGCCACCGACTTCCGCTCATCGGCACGGGCGACTGGAACGACGGCATGAACCGCGTCGGTGAGAAGGGCGAAGGCGAAAGCGTTTGGCTCGGCTGGTTCCTTTACGCGACGCTGACGGCTTTCGCGCCGCTCGCGGCCGCGCGCGGCGAGACCGCCCGCGCGGAACATTGGACCATGCACGCCGACGCGCTGAAGGTCGCGCTCGAGCGCGAG
>Ga0181516_10002032_pt1 | contig 14742 bp, 13 predicted proteins | sample PEATcosm2014_Bin_25_FD_121104 | JGI IMG/M metagenome (GOLD analysis project Ga0181516, IMG submission 121104) | Peatland microbial communities from MTU Mesocosm Facility, Houghton, MI, USA - PEATcosm2014_Bin01_10_metaG | ecosystem: Environmental > Terrestrial > Soil > Wetlands > Peat | place... | reverse complement strand
GCCGCCTCCGCACGGCAAAAACTACGCTTCGATAACGCAGTTATGCCATGAAAAGACGGCCTTTCCAAGTCTTTTCCTAAATCCCTTCAACACAATTTGATGCGCGCGTATGAGATATGCGAGCTAGCGCCCGCTGGCGGGAAACAGGCCCACGGCCAGGTCGGCGGGAAGCTGCGCTGCGGGCTTTCGCTTGGCCGGTTGCTCTGCCTTGCGCCGCGCGCCCGCGTTGTTCGTCTCCGGCTGTGCGGACTGTCGCGGGGTCGGAAGCGCGGCATAATTCTTATAGACGGTAATGTGGAAGCAGGCCTGCTCAAATTCTTCTTCCACATCGATCTTGCCCGCCTGTTGCAGGGCGAGCAACTGACGCCGCATCCACGCCATCTCCTGCCGGCTCAGCCCCTGCTTGGCAATATCAACCGTTGCCCCGCTCAAATGTGGGCTTACAACGTCGCCTTCAGCCGCCGCCGCGTTACCGTTGGTGAACATCAATCGCTTCTGGTACTCCACCGTTCGCACCGCTGAATTCACTTCAATCGGCTTGTGAAATAAAGCTGCATGGGCGCGCGCGATATCAGATAGAAAGCGCGCCGTCCAGGCCCGGCAGTAACGATGATTCTCCACCAGATTCGGATTGACGATCAGCGCCGCCGAAACGGGCAAGGGAACCAGCAGCTTGTGCTCGATCCGGCTGGAGAGATCGGCCTCGTCCAGGATCCGTTCCAATCCATCGGTGTCCAGGCGCGCATTCTGCCGTTCCAACGACGCCAGCGACCCGCGCAACGACCCAGGCATCCCCGCATTATTTACGTGCAGGGAGGCAAGCTCATCCATCCGCGGGGTCTCCGGTATCTCGGTTTCTGTGGTTTCTGATCGTGCCGGCGCATAGAAGGACGTTGTTTTGCCCGCCGCCGGACCGCCGCCGGCATCGTCTCCGGTCGGCCGCTCGGCGCCCAAAGGCTCGGCGGTCTCCAGGGACCTACCGTTGGGCTCAGCAGGTCCGGAATTCCGATCGGTGCTCCGATCTCCTAAATTAGCCGCCGGGTTTTCCAGCCCACTGCGCGCTGCCGCCAGCCCTGCCTCGTACCCGCTCCTGTCCCGAGCCGCGTAGCTCGGCAACGCCGCAGGCTTCACTACAGTTCGCTCCGGTCTTTTTTTCCGCGTGTACCGGACCTTCCGAACCGTGGCGCGGGCTGCCGGGTGCAATCTCGTGCGCCGGCCCGTTTGCCTCACCGGCATCCGCGACCCGGAGTGGGAACCTGCCTTCGTGCCTGTCTTTGAGTTGGTCTTTGAGCTTGCCCCTGAGTGTGTCCTGCGGGAGCCGGCGGGTGCGCTGGCTAGAGATTTCCTGTGAGCCTCAGCGGGCTTCTCCGTGGAACCGGCGGCTGACACAACCGACACCGCCACCAGCAGGAAAACCAATAACAAGTTACGGCGCATGGAGGAGTGTGCGGACAATCGAGAGCTTCTCCAGTGTAGCCCCATCCGTCCTCATGCCCGAGTGCCTAGCCGGATGCGGATTCGTCTGATAATTAGATGTCGCAGCCGCCGTTTCGTTTGCAGCGGCATCGTCTTGGACCGCCTTCCGATCCGTAAACAATGCCATTCAAATGCGTTGTGCCGGGTGCCCCAGGTCTCGCCCTTGAGACCCGGGATCCAACGGGCAAATGAGAACTAACCACTGACCACAGCCTTTCCTAACATGTACCTCACCGCCGCCTCCAGCTCCGCCGGCGACACATCCTCCACAACCCCCGCGTCGCCAATCCCCAGCGGCAAAACAAACCGCCGGACGCCTCCCACGTTCTTTTTGTCGGCGCCGGTAGCCGCCACCACCTTCGCCGCCCGCACCTTCAGCACCGGCAGCGGTCCATACAGATAGATCAGCTTCTCCAGCCGCTCGAACTGCGCGCCCGAGATGGTCCCTCGCTTCCGTGCCAGGTAGAGCGCGGCCACCATGCCCCAGCCCACCGCCTCGCCGTGCAGCAGAGCCTTGTAGCGGGTCGCCTGCTCAATCGCGTGGCCCACCGTATGCCCCAGGTTCAAGATCATCCGCAAACCCGTGTCGCGCTCGTCTTTCGTCACCACTCCGGCCTTCATGCGGATCGACGCCGCAATCACTTTCTCCAGCGCCTTCGGGTCCCGGCCAACGATCGCGTGCACGTTCTCTTCCATGAATCGCACCAGCGCCCGGTCGCGGATGATGCCCGCCTTCACGCTCTCCATCAGCCCGGCCTTCAGCTCGCGCTCGGGCAGCGTGCCCAAAACTCCAATATCGGCAAACACGGCCCGCGGCTGGTGGAAACTGCCCACCATGTTCTTGCCCTCGGGCAGATTCACGCCGGTCTTGCCGCCCACCGATGAGTCCACCTGCGCCAGAAACGTCGTCGGCACTTGAACGTAGGGAATTCCGCGCATAAACACCGCAGCCAGAAACCCGCCCACGTCCCCCACAATGCCGCCGCCAAAGGCAATCAGCAAACTCCCGCGATCCGCCCCGGCGCGCAGCATCTCCCGCGCCAGCCGCTCCACGCTCGCCATGTTCTTGTACTTCTCGCCGGCGGGCAGGAATAACGCCATCGGCGCCTCGCGAAACGAAGCGCAGAAAGTCTCGCCCCACAACGCCCAGATCGCAGGCGACGTCAGCACAAAAACCCGCCGCGGCAACCTGCCGATTACTCGTTCAACGCGCGGCGCAAGCGTCTCCAGCAACCCGCTCCCCGCAACCACTTCATATTTCGCCGTTGGCGTGTCTACTCGTATTGTTTGCACGTTGCTCTAATGCTAAAACAACCATCTGCCAGATCGGCCGTCATTCCGCAGCCGTCATCGGCTCGGCAGGCGAATGTCGATCAACGGAAAACTGTCGAGTTGGCGGCCAACGAGACAAAACGCCCATTTGCCTGCGAAAAGACCTCCGTGGCGAAACACCGATGTAGTGAGCCAAAGTCGGTTCGCATTGCCTGGCGCTCGTAGACTATAAAGAGGATTGGTTTTGGGGTGCGTTTACAGTGAAACAACCGAGATTCCGGGGCGCTGGGATTTTAAAGAAACAATCGGCCTTGGCGCTTGTCCTGTTCCTGCTGATTCCCCTGGTCACAGTGCTGGGGGGAATCCTGTTCAGCCTGATTAATCCTGAAATTGCGGCAGGTCACCCGAACTACGTGCGCAACTACCACTTGCTCAATCTTCTGAAGATGTCGTGTTTATGGGCATCGGCTGCGCTTGTTGGCGTGCTGTGGATGCTCGTGTGCCTTCTGGTGATCCGCTCCAAGAAGCGATCGTACCTATGGCTGTTTCTGGCGGTATTGGGGCCCCTCGGATTCGCCGCCCTGGCCTCGCTGAAAGACCCGACGGCGCCGGAGGCAGACAGTTATACGCGGTTCGTGCGCAAGCTGAACTGGTTTATGCGTGCCGGCTACGAACTTTTGAGCTTCGTGATCATATGGGAGCTTGCCTGGCAGGCCATGATCCTCAAGAGCACGCTCATGATCAGGTATGAGGCCTTCACCACTGGAGTTTCGATCGCACAGATCAACGCTGTCCGGGACGCCTCGTCTGGAATGTGGGCGTTTGGCGAGGGAATGGAGGTGATGTACCTTACCGTTCTTCTCTACCTGCTTCGGCCTATCGTCTTTCGCATCGCGGCCCATGGGACGGCCAAGATGGCATCGCCCCGCCTGAAGAATTCCATTGAATGAAAGATTGTTGCGCCGAAACTTGTCATGAAACCTGATGTGGAGGACAATAGAGATAGAGGTCCCCAGGCCAGATTCCCCGTGCTTTCTCGAGCTTCTGAGCTGTTTCTCAGGCAGCACCCTCAGCTACTCTCAAAGCATCCAGCACAACCCGGGAGCAGCAACGTAAGCGAGTGGATTTTGCTTTGAGAAGGATTACCATGCCACAAGAAGCGTTCGACAATATCACTACCCAGGGTACATACCGCCGCGGAGAAGCCCGGCCAACCGTCAACGCGGTCTCCCCGCCCAGCGCAAAAGCTGAAATTCGCATGGGCCGCGGGCATACCGAATCCGGCCTCGTCTGGATCACCACCATCTTCATGGTCATCTTCCATATCGGCGCAATCGCCGCCCTGTTCTTTTTCAGTTGGACGAACCTCATTGTCGCCGTGGTGCTTTACGTGTTTGCCATCAACTGCGGCATCGGCATGGGCTATCACCGCCTGCTCGTGCATCGCGGTTACCAGGTGCCCAGAGTTGTCGAGTACTTTCTCGCCATGTGCGGCACGCTGTCCCTTGAAGGCGGACCGATCGCCTGGGTGGCAACGCACCGCATCCACCATCAACACAGCGACAAGGAAGGCGACCCGCACACGCCACAGGAAGGCACCTGGTGGGCGCACATGGGCTGGATCATCTCCGGCCGCGCGCTCAACACTCAGACCTCCGCCCTGGCCCATTACGCGCCCGATCTTGCCAAATATCGCTTCCACGTCTGGCTGAGCAAGTATCATTGGGTCCCTTTGACGGTGCTTGGGGCTTCGCTATTTGTTGCGGGAACTCTGTTCGGCGGCATCAAGGCAGGCATCGGCCTTTTCCTGTGGGGCATCTTTCTCCGCGTGACGCTTGGCCTCCACGCCACATGGCTTGTCAACTCCGCAACCCACCTCTACGGAGGGCGTCGCTTTGAAACCCGCGACGACTCGCGCAATAGTTGGTGGGTAGCGCTGGTTACCGGCGGTGAGGGATGGCACAACAACCATCACGCCAATCCCGTGTCAGCCCGTCACGGCCTGGCCTGGTACGAGCTCGATCCCAACTACTACGGCATCTGGCTGCTCAAGATCGTTGGCCTTGCCCGCCAGGTGAAGATCGCGAAATTCACCCGAAGAGATCCCGGCGAGACAGGTCCGCGCGTCACCCATATGACAATGTCCTGATGTTTGGCGGCGCAGCTTCGGCTTCCCCGTAAACTTTTGTGGCAGCCGATCATCCCAGCCAGAACAGCGGCGCCAGCCCTGCCGCGGCCAGCCCAAGCAAAAACAGCAAACTCTGCAGTCCCGTCTTCTTGTCGGCCAGGCTGTAGGCGTAGATGCCTTTCACAATGTTGTTGCTCGCTGCGGCAATCAGGATCGCCCCCGCCGCCACCTTCACCGGTGTCAGCGTTCCCGCCGCCTGCGTCAGCCCCATGATGAACGGATCCACATCACTGACGCCCATGATCGCCGCCAGCGTATCCACTCCGCCCCTGCCCAGGTAAGTCACGGCCAGCTGAGTAATCACCAGCATGGCCAAAAACAGCCCGGCAAACATGAACGCCGTCATCAGCTCGAGCGGATTCTTCGGATCGTACTTGCGCTCCACTTCCTCCGTATTCTCATCCTTGCGCGTCGACCAGAACCATCCGAACGCCAAAGTCGCGCCCGCCAATACAAGAAACGGCGCCAGCAGCACGGCCATCAGTTGCCGGTTGAAGAGTGCCAGCAACGCCGTCAGCCGCAGATACATCACGCCGCACGCAATCAGGATGCCGCCTGCGAACAGATGCGGATGATGCTCCTGCTTCGCGCGCTTCGCCATCACCACCGTAGTCACTGTCGAAGAATATGCGCCTCCCAGCAATGCCGCCAGCACGATGCCGCCCTGTCCCTTGGTCACTTTCTGCAGCACGTAACTCGCATATGAGATGGTGCTGATGGCCACCACCACCAGCCACGTCTTGAATGGATTGATGTGGAACTGGCCGAACTCCTGATTCGGCAGCGCCGGCAAAATCACACCGCTCAGCAGCAGGAACTTTGCGAAGGTAAGTATCTCCTGCGGTGCAACCGTCGTGGCCAGCTTCTCAAGCGCCGCCTTCAGGTCAAGAAGCAGCAGGCTGGCAACCGCCAGTGTGGTGGCGATCCAGAAATGTCCGGAACAGATCAGCGCGCCCACCAGAAACGTCGCCAGGCCCGACATCTCGGTCGTCACGCCGGCGACAGGGGCTGAAGTCAGCTTGTGCCAATACGACAACAACAGAAACCCTGCAATCACCAGAAAGCCCACTGTTAAAGGCAGCATTTGCGTGCCCGAGATCAGCGCAATGGAGTAACCGATAAGGCCGATCAGTGGAAATGTCCGCACTCCGCCGAAGGAGTAGTTGCCTGCCGCCTTGTGCTCCTCCCGTTCCAGCCCCAGCAGGAACGAGAGGAACAACACCAGAAGAATCTTCGCTGCCTCTGGAGGTAAAAGGTTATAGAGCGCCATTCGATTCAAGCCTCCGTCCTCGTCGCTGCGGCGCGGAACCTTGGTGCATGGTTGAACCCCGCCGCAGGCTTGCGGAGCGCCTGTTCTCGCCTCCGCCGCGGAACCTGCTAGACAGCTTACACTCCGTTGCGGCTGGCAGCGCCAATTATTGTTTGCAATGCGACACCTGCGGCCAGGCGGAGATATGGGATTTGAACCCTCTCAATGGTAGTTATGCAAAAAAGAAAGGCGACAGAGCTAGTTTGCTCCGCCGCCCGATTGTTACCGTTGCAACCTGGTTCAGTGGTCCTGGTTCAGTGGTCCCGGTTCAAGGTTACTTATTCAACGGGACCAGACTAGTTGTGTCCGCGACCGCCGCCGCCACCGCCATGAGCTTGCCCACCACCACCGCCGCGGCCCTGTCCGCCGCCGCCGCCACGGGCCTGCCCCCCACCGCCGCCACGAGCCTGTCCGCCACCGCCGTTACCGCGCGAAACTGCTGCATGTCCGGCGCTGGGACGTGCTCCTCTACCATTCGACATTTGGCCGCCGCCGCGATATCCGCTGCTGCTGCGTGCCGATCCACCGCCGCCACCACCGTAGCTGCTATAGGACGCGCGGCCAGGTCCGCCGTGATAGCTGCCGCCGCCTTCGCCATTGAAGCGATGTCCGCCCCAGCCGTGGCTATAGCCCCAGCCGCCCCAAGGGCCCATGCCCAGGAAGATGCCGTTGTAGAAGTATCCTGGTCCGTAATAACCCATGGGCGCGCATTCGTATGGTGCGTAGCCGTAGTAGCCATACGAACAAACGGGTTGAACGCCGATGTTGACGTAGACTTGCGCGTTGGCGGCCGGCGCCGGCGCCAGGCCCATTCCAACCATCAATGCTGTTGTGCCGAGGAGAACTTTGAGTCCGCGCATATGACCCCCCTTTAAAGGTGTCAGCGGTTCCCTGTGGTGCGTTGGATGCCGTGCAGCCGGAAAGAAGAAGCCTGCAACAGCGGCAGCCATAAGGATCTCCAATGTGTATTGGGAGCGTTCAAGAGTTCCCCGCGAATCCGGCGGGATTAACCGCTAATCATCCTTACGTTCCTCACTCTACTGGCCGTGTGTGCGCTTGTCTGTGCAATTGGGACCGAAGCGTGAATCGGCAGCTCTGTTTCAGCGCCTCTACCAGCTATGCAGCCACTGCTCATCGTGCCCAATCCGCACCGGCGCCTTGAACAGTTCGCTCAGCCGCGCCTCGGTCAGCAGGTCCGCTCGCGGCCCGTCGGCGATGATGCGCCCCTCGCGCATCAGGATGATGCGTTCGATCTCCGGAAGAATGTCCCCCAGGTGATGCGTCACAAGCACCAGTCCCGTGCCCTCCTGGGCCAGCTTGCGCAGCGTCTCGCGCAACTCGCGCTGCGCTGCCAGGTCCAGCGCATTCGAGGGCTCGTCCAGCAGCAGTTGCCGCGGACGGTGCACCAGCGCCCTCGCTATCAGAATGCGCCGCTTTTCGCCCGCTGACATGGTGCCCACCAGTTGCGAACTCAGATGCGTGGCTTCCATCCGCTCCAGAGCCTCCGCGGCCCGCGCCCGCATCTCCTCGGTCACATGCAGATTGGGCCACAGCGTCGACGCGGAAAAGAACCCCGCCGTCACTGCATCCAGGCCCGTGGTCACAGCGGTCCGCTCACCGGGCAACTCCGCGCCCATCAGCCCGGCGCCCACGATTCCGAAGTGCTTGCGCAACTGCGTCAGGTCCCATCGCTCGCGACCGAAGATCCTTACGCGCATCTCCGGCCGCACGATCGGATAGATCTGGCAGGTCATCGCCAGAATCAGCGTCGACTTGCCGCACCCGTTCGGTCCCAGGATCGCCACGTGCTCCCCGGCGCGAATCGTCAGATTCACGTCCTGCAACACCACGCGGTCGCCGCGCGCGACATTCACATGCCGCAGCTCCAGAAACTCCATCCCAAAGTCCGCCCCGGAATTCTGAGCCGCGTCAGCCGGTCCATCCGCCATCGAGTCTCCACCAGCGAGCCCATTCACGGGCCGCCGTTCACCTGCTAGATTAAATGGGTTGACCCCATCACTGAGATGACAGACCTTTCCCGGCTTATCATTCCCCGCGGTTTCCGCTTCGGCGCCATCAAGGCAGGCGTCAAGGCCAGCGGACGCATCGACTTCTCGCTCATCGTTGCCGACGCCCCGGCCAGTGCCGCCGCTGCCTTTACGGCCAACCGCGTTACCGCCGCTCCCCTGATCGTCGACAAGCAGCACCTGAGCGCCACCGGGGGAAAAGTGCGCGTGGTAGCCATCAACGCCGGAAACGCCAACTGCGCCGCCGGTCAGGCCGGCCTCGACGCCGCCCGCGCCACCTGCAACGCCGCCGCGCGCATCTTCGCCTGCCCGCCCGAGGAAGTCTTTCCCTCCTCAACCGGCATCATCGGCGTGCCTCTTCCTGCTCAGAAGCTCATCGACGTCATGCCCGCTTTGGCCGGCTCGCTCGGCAATCAGTCCGGCCACTTCCTCGAGGTCGCCCAGGCCATCCTCACCACCGACACGGTGGAGAAGACCGCCTTCGCCCGTATCGAAGTCTCCGCTCCAGACGGCACAGCGCAGGAGATTCGCATCGCCGCCCTTGGCAAAGGCTCCGGCATGATCCATCCCCAACTGGTGCCACACGCCACCATGCTGATTTACCTCCTGACCGACGCCGCAATTGAGCCCTCGGTTCTCGATGCCTACCTTCGACCCGCCATCGACGTCAGCTTCAACCGCATCTCGGTCGACGGCGACACTTCGACCAACGATACCGTGCTTCTGCTTGCTTCCGGGGCGAGCGGCGCGTCAATCGGCCCTGGAAACGCGGCCTTCGGCGCCGCGCTCACCCAGGTGTGCACCTCGATGGCGCGGCAAATCGTCGCCGACGGCGAAGGCATTACCCACGTCGTCGAGTTGCGCATTCAGGGCGCAGCCAACGACGCCGACGCGCTGCGCGTCGCCAAGGCCATCGCGCACTCGCCCTTGGTCAAGACGGCCTGGGCCGGCTGCGATCCCAACTGGGGCCGGCTGGCTGCCGCTATCGGCTACTCCGGCGCGCAGATCGATCCTGACCGCATCGACATTGCGTTTGGCGAGCATCCCATCTGCCGCGACGGCGGCCGTGCCCCTGAGTTCGACGAAGCCGCGGATCACGCCTACATCTCCCAGACCGAGTTCTGCATCTCCATCCAACTCCACCAGGGCTCGGGTTCCTGCGTTTTCTTGACCACCGACCTGACCGCCCAATACATCCACATCAACGCCGACTACTCGACATAGCAGATCGGCGGAGCGGTGGAGTCAGGACGAATGCACAATCTGCGCCGATCGCTCCATTTACAATCGCTGCAACCCCTGAGGTCCTTCTATTCGATGACGATCGAAAGCAAGCAAATCGCCACCCCGGCCGGCGCAACGCTCCCCCAGGACGGCTTTTCGCTCATCTCCAATCACAAACTGATCCAGCTCTACACCACCATGCTCAAGTGCCGCATGACCGATGAGCGCATCTCTACCTTCACCAGGCGAGACAAGTCAACCGCACCCAATGCCGCAACGGGTCAGGAAGCGGTGGTCGCCGGCGTTGGCCTCGGCCTTCTCCGGGGTGATACGCTCGCACCCTCGCCCGGCGGCTTAATTCCTTGCTTCGTGAAAGGTCTGCCCCTCAGCCGCATATTCTCCGCGCTCTCTTCACCAGGCACCCAGCCCCGCCCGCGCTATGCGCCTCTCAAACTCATTCCTCCTTCATTAAGCCTTCGCGCACAGCTCCAAAGAGCCATCGGCGCGGCCATGGCAAACAAGAAAAGCAAGAACGGCAAGATCGCCGTAGCCTTCTGCGGCGCCTCCTGTGATGCGCCTGATCCTTTTCAGGAAGTCATGCGCCGCGCCGGCAAGCTCAGCCTGCCTATCCTCCTGGTCTGTCAAAGTGGCCCGCATAGCGAGGAGATCTTCCTGAGAGCGGAGGCCTGCGGCTTTCCTGGCGTCGCGGTCGACGGCGACGATGCAGTTGCCGTCTATCGTGTGGCCACTGAGGCCATGGCGCATGCCCGCCGCGGAAGCGGCCCCACTCTCATCGAGTGCCGGCCGTGGGTTCTCCCCGGCCAGCGCCCTGGCCGGCGCCGGGCAGCCGGCAACCCCATCCTCAAGATGGAGAATTACCTGACCCGCAAGGGGCTGTTTGACAGGAAACTCAAATCCACAGTCATCGCGAGTTTTCGCCGCGAACTTGATGCCGCCGTCAAGCAGGCTGGTGGCATGCGCCCCTGAACGGGAGCAGCCTCCCGATGCTCGGCCTTTGTTAGAGCATTTTTGGTTCTACTGTAAACCGGTTTTGAAAGGGAACGGCCGGGGCACCGGGGTGCCCCCTGGGCCGGGTCGCAGTGCCGCAAAGCTGTAGACCGGTTTTGAAAGGGCACGGCTTTACAGGCTGCGGAAAAACTCGCTCGGGTGGTAGGCCGGGGTTTTAACCCCGGTATAAGTCGCACGGAATCAAGCGGGCCTTCAGGCCCTGAGGTATGCTTTTGGGGCCTTTCATTCGAATCCAGGCCTTTTTCCGCAAGCTGTTTAGCCGTGCCGCAAAGCTCCAATGAAATCGATGGGCTTTAGCCCCTGAGGGAAAGCCCTGCGGTCTACACCATTTCCGAATCTTCTCTAGCGTGCCCGCGGATGCGTTCGGTCGTAGACCTGCGTCAACTGCGATGTAGTCAGTTGCGTGTACCTCTGCGTCGTCGAGAGCCTCTCGTGGCCAAGCAGTTCCTGTATCGCGCGCAGGTCGGCGCCCTCTTCCAATAGATGAGTCCCGAAGGCGTGACGTAGCGTGTGCGGATGCACGTCGGAGGAGAGTCCGCGCAGCACGGCGATGCGCTTGACGATGCGCCCCACGCTGCGGGTGGTAAGCCTTGCCTCTCCGCCGGCCTTGCGCAACCCGCGTAGTTGCAGATTCACGAACAAGGCCGGCGTCACGGCGCCCTTGGCCGCGTCCAGCAGTGCCGATCGCTCGGTCAGATACGAACGCAGCGCCTGCGCCGCCGCGTCGCCCAGAGGAACATAGCGCTGCTTTTGACCTTTGCCGCGCACCAGGATTGCGTCGTTGGCCCAGTGAATGTCGTTCAGGTTCAATCCCGTCAACTCGGCGTTGCGGATGCCGCAGCCATACAGCAGTTCAAGAATGGCCCTGTCGCGCGCAGGCCAACTGGCCGCGTCTTCGCCCACCGTGTCCACCACCAGGTTCATCTGTTCGATCGAGGGAACCCGCGGCAGATGTTTCGGCAGGCGTGGAGTAGCAACAAGAGACGCGGCATTCTGCTCGATGTGCCCGGCACGCGCCAGCCATTTGAACCAGCTGCGAATCGCCGCGAGCGCTCGTGCCGCCGAGGCTTTGGAGAGCCCGCGGTCATAGAGCGTGCCCAGATAGGCGCGAATGTCGGTGTGCTCAATGCGCTGCGCGCTCAGGGTTGCGCTGTCGCTGGGCTCGCAGCGCCCGTTCACCCACGCGGCAAAGCCGTGCAGCTCCCGCTGGTAAGCGCGCAGCGTGTGCACGGACACGCCTCTTTCGTTCTCCAGCACCTTCAGAAACTCGGTTACCAGAACCTCCAGCGAAGTGGGAACCGCCGTTGTCGGCGACGCGCTCATGCCGGCTCCTTCTCAGGTCTTGATGGAACCGGCCCCTCTCTGTCCTTGCTGCCTTTCGACTTCATCACAAATGGCCGCGGCGTCGTTTGAACAGTCTCCGGCCTCGATGCCGCGCGCGGATGATGCGCGCGATGCACAGCCTTCAGCCGTCCCAGCGCCAGATGCGTGTAAACCTGCGTTGTGGAGATATCGGCATGGCCCAGAATCAACTGCACGCTCCGCAGGTCCGCGCCGTGCTCCACCATGTGTGTGGCGCAACTGTGGCGCAGCCGGTGCGGGCTGGCGTCGGCGTTGGAAATCTTTACCAGGTGCCAGATCCATTGACGCGTCAGCGGCATGCCGCGCAGAGAGAGAAACAGGCGCGCCGGGTCTGGCCGCGAAGAGTCCTTTCGCGCGGCACTTGCTTTGCTCCTCGAACTGATGCGCGCCAGGTGAGGACGGCCCTCGTGCAGATAAATCTCAAGCGCCTCCAGCGCGGCCCGCCCCAGCGGAACAATCCGCTCCTTGTCGCCTTTGCCGCGCACATGCACGCGGCCTGCGTCCAGAGCCAGGTCGCCGGTCGAAAGCGCCGTCACCTCTGAAACGCGCAGCCCACCCGCGTACAGCAACTCAAGGATTGCGCGATCGCGAAGCGCAGTTCCTTTTGCCTGCGGATGCGAGGCGGCCATGGCGGCGCGCTCCAGCATCTCCGCCACCTCCGGCTCCGCCAGCGACTTGGGCAGCACCTTCCAGGCCTTCGGCGACTCGATATTCACCGTCGGATCGTGATGCGTTCGCCGGTCAAGCAGCAGCCACTTGTAAAAGCCCCGCAGGCAACTCAGCTTCCGTGCCGACGAGCGAGAGTCGATTCCATGGTTGCGCAGGTGTTCAAGAAACGCGGCCACATCCTCCTGCACCGCCATCAGCAGCACGCCATTTCGTCCTTCAATGAACTCCGCAAAGGTTCTCAGATCGCTCAAATAGGCCTCGCAGGTGAGCGGCCGTAACCCCTTTTCCACGCGCAGATACGCCTGATAGTCCCTCAAAAGTGCAGAATTGCGCGCGGTGTCCATTGGTTCGATTATCCGCGCCTTTGAGACCCGCCCGCCGTCGCAGAGCAGATTGCCGAACCTCGTTCATCAAGGAATCAACATCATCACCTGATCCCTGGGCCCCTGGAACTCTTGACTCCATTGGGTCTTTGCCAAACCTTAACGTGCAAAACAACACCGTTTCAGAGGACAATAGAATAGAGTCAGATGATTTTTTTGAGCAGGATTGAGGAAAGTTTGACGGCAGCGCAGAAAGAAATTGGCAAATGGACGGCCCAGGAGTTCAAGAGTCGGGTTCTGGAATGTAACCCAAAGGTCGCGGTCCTCGATTGCGATGGAACACTGTGGGGCGGCGACGCCGGCTATGGGTTCATGGCGTGGTCGCTTGAACAGGGTCTGGTCTCCCGCTCCACCAGCGACTGGATCGACACCCGCCACCGTGCCTACCGTTCCGGCAAGGTCAGCGAAGTGGAAATCTGCGGCGAGATGGTCCAGATCTATGCCGGCCTGCGCGACTTGGAACTGCGCGCCGCCGCGGCTCAGTACGTCAAGAAATTTGTCCACGAGCGTATCTTCGCGGAAATGGCCGACCTGGTGGCAATGCTCCGCGAGAACTCCGTCGAACTGTGGGCTGTCAGCTCCACCAACCGCTGGGTCATTGCGGAGGGAGTGCGCGATTTCGCCATCCCTGAAGAGCATATTCTTGCCGCGGAGGTCCGCGTCGCAAACGGCCTCATTACCAGTGAAATCCTCGACGTGCCCACCGATGAGGGCAAGGCTGTCGCACTCAAGCGTGTGGGCTTGACCGCTCCAGATGCGGTCTTCGGCAACTCCATCCACGATCTCGCAATGCTTGCAATGGCGCGCTGTCCCTTCCCGGTCAATCCCTCTCCCGCATTGCTTGAGGCTGCGGCAAAGAACGGCTGGGGCTACTTCCGTCCCGCGGCGGCAGAGGGAGTGGAAGCAGCCGTGGCCGGGGAATAAAGCCTCAACCTGCAGATCGGGCGTTCAGCGGGTCCGATGGCATGGCCATTTACCGCGCCAATACGTACCCCGCGCCGCATGGTACGGCAACTCTTTTGCTGCGTTTACACTAGTGGAGTGGAAGAAGCCCAACCAGTTTCCAGTCCCCGGCCTAATGGCCCCGCACTGCGATTTGTGGCGGCGGCCCTCATTGTGCGCGGCGGCGAAGTTCTCATCGGTCAACGCCGCGCCGATCAGCCAATGGCGTCTCTGTGGGAGTTTCCCGGCGGAAAGATCGAAGCCGGAGAGAGCCCGGAACAGGCGCTGGCCCGCGAACTGGCTGAAGAACTCGGCATTCGGGCAGCCATCGGTCCCCCGGTTACGCGCATCAGGCACAACTACCGCCATGGCGGCGCTGTCGACCTGCAATTCTTTGCGGTCCACGAGTTCGCCGGCGAAATCGACAACCAGATCTACCAGCAAGTCCGCTGGGTGCGCCTTGAAGACTTGACCGGCTACGACTTTCTCGCCGCCGACCGCGGCCTCATCCGCGACCTGGCCGCCGGCAAGCTGCTCTAGTGTCCTGAGTCTGAAGTTCGCATTACAAATGAGTTGTCATCCTGAGTGGAGTTTGGCGCGTTTTTTGCGCGAAACGGAGTCGAAGGATCTGCGGTTCGGGCGTCGAGTTTATGCAAAGAACTTCTGATTCACCACTCTAGGGCATTTTTGGTTTTACCGTAGACCAGTTTTGAAAGGGCACGGCTTTAGCCGTGCCGCAAAGCTCCAATGAAATCAATGGGCTTTAGCCCCTGAGGGAAAGCCCCACGGTCTACACCATTTCCGAATCTGCTCTAGATTCCAAGCCTCTTGAACAGGTCGGTGGAATGCCGGGTGCCCCAT
>Ga0181516_10002031_pt1 | contig 14748 bp, 16 predicted proteins | sample PEATcosm2014_Bin_25_FD_121104 | JGI IMG/M metagenome (GOLD analysis project Ga0181516, IMG submission 121104) | Peatland microbial communities from MTU Mesocosm Facility, Houghton, MI, USA - PEATcosm2014_Bin01_10_metaG | ecosystem: Environmental > Terrestrial > Soil > Wetlands > Peat | place... | reverse complement strand
CTTCTGGGCGCAGGGCGGCCATGTCGAGCAGCTCACGGCACTGGCCGATGTGCTCGAGCTGCACGACACGGAGCGCTTCGTGCTGCACGGGCGCACCGCCGACATGGTCAACGTCGCGGGCAAGCGCAGCTCGATCGCCTACCTCAATCACCAGCTCAATGGCGTTCCGGGTGTCATCGATGGCGCCTTCTTCGTGCGCGAAGACAGTCACAGCTCGCTCGCCGGTGTGACGCGCCTGGCGGCGCTGGTCGTGGCACCGCGACTCGATCCGGACGCCATTGTGCGGCGGCTGCGGGAACGCATCGATCCGGTATTCCTGCCGCGGCCACTGCTGCTGGTCGATGCCTTGCCGCGCAATGAGACCGGCAAGCTGCCACAACAGACACTGCGCGCGCTGGTCGCGCAGGCGGCAGCGCGCACGCCGCACCTGTTTGCATGAGCCAGAGCGAGCCGTGGCTCCGGATTGCACCGGGCCACCCGGCGCTCTGCGGTCACTTTCCGCACTCCCCGATCGTGCCCGGCGCGCTGCTGCTCGACCAGGCCCTGCACAGCATCGACGCGAGCGCCCGCCAATGGCGCATCGCCAGCGTCAAATTCCATCGCATCGTGAGGCCGGACGAAGCGCTGCAGCTCGCCTGGCAGGCATCGGGTAGCGGGCAACTGCGGGTCGAGATACATGCGGCGCAAGCGCTGGTCATGAGCGCATTGATCGAAGCTCACGCGCCGTGACCGACACGACCGCGTCGTCCACCCCGTCTACGTGGCGCCGCAACCCGGAGCGCGGCAGCCCGGCGCTGCTGCGCGTGATGGCCTGGCTGTCGCTGCGCTGCGGACGGCGCGCGGTGTTTCCGCTGCTGCACCTGGTTGCGCTGTACTACTTTCTGTTTGCGCCGCGTTCGCGCCGGCACATGCGGTCCTATCTGCGGCGTGCGCTGGCACGCGAGCCCGGTGCTCTCGATCGCTACCGGCTGATCCTCTGCTTCGCCACCACGATACTCGATCGGCTGTTTCTGCTCGCCGGGCGTCACGACATGTTCGAGATCTCGCTCGAGGGCGAAACCCTGATTCGCGAGACCGCCGCCGCCGGCGGTGGTGCGTTTCTGTTCGGAGCGCACATGGGCAGCTTCGAGGTATTGCGCGCACTCGGAGACCGCCAGCCGGGCCTGCAGGTGGCGATGGCGATGTATGAGGACAACGCCCGCAAGCTCAACGCGGTGCTGGCTGCCACCAAACCGCGCCATCCGCCCGAGATCATCGCCCTGGGACATCTCGATGCGATGCTGAAGATCCGCGAGCGACTCGATCACGGCGCGCTGATCGGGGTGCTGGCCGACCGCACCCTCGGCCATGAGGCCTCGATTCCGGTCAGCTTTCTCGGCGCCGCCGCACAGCTGCCCCTCGGCCCGATGCGCGTGGCCGCGCTGCTGCGCCGGCGCGTGCTGTTCATGCTCGGGCTCTACCGCGGCCGACGACATTACCGGATCGTGTTCGAGCCGCTGGCCGACTTCACGGCCACCGCGACCGGCGAGCGGGCCGCGGCGGTCGAGGTCGCGGTCGCGCGCTACGGACGGCTGCTCGAGCGGCATTGCCGCACCGATCCCTATAACTGGTTCAACTTTTTCGATTTCTGGTCGGCGCCAGCGGGTGGGCCGACCACCCGATCATGACACCGCGAGCGCGAGCGGCGGGCGTGAGCGCGGCGCTGATCGCGATCGCATTGGCGGCGCCGGCCGTGGCCGCGCCGCTCGACGAATTGATGGCACGGCTGGCGCAGCGCCGCCATGGCGTGGCCGACTTCGAGCAGACGCAGTACCTGGCGGTGCTCAAGCAGCCAATGCATTCCTCCGGCGTGCTCACCTATGACGCACCCGACCGCCTCGAACAGCGGACGCTCAAACCGCACGTCCAGAGCATGCTGCTGGACCATGGCATGCTGACGCTGCAACGCGGATCGCGGCAGCGGACGCTGCGCCTGCAGGACTATCCTGACATTGCGCCGCTGATCGACAGCGTCCGCGCCACGCTGGCCGGGGACCAGGCGGCGCTCGAACAGCGCTTCGATCTGAGCCTGGACGGTAATCTCGATCATTGGCAGCTGCAGCTGCAGCCGCGCGACCCGAAGCTCGCCGCGCTGGTGCGGCACATCCGCATCGCCGGCGAGCGCGACGCGATCCTCGAGGTAGAGTTGCAGCAAAGCGATGGCGACCGCTCGCTGATGAGCATCAGCCCGCGCGAATGAACCGCACGCGCGTGCTGCGGCTCGCGGCGTGGCTGCTCGCCTTAGGTGCAGCTGTCGGCGTGATCGCGCACGCACGCTTCAGCGCCGATCTGTCGGCCTTCCTGCCGCGCGCGCCCACAGCCACGGAGCAGCAGCTGGTGGATCAGCTGCAGAATGGGCTGGCCGCGCATCTGATTCTGATCGGCATCGAGGGCGGCAGCGCCGTCGAGCGCGCCGCAGCGGCGCGCGCGCTCACGGCTGCCCTGAGCCGGCAGAGTGACTTTCTGGCAGTCAATGACGGCGATGCTGCCGGCGAGGAACGCGATCGAGCGTTCGTATTCGCGCATCGCTATGTGCTCAGCCCGAACGTGACGCCCGATCGCTTCAGCGCCGCGGGCCTGCATGCGGCGCTCGAAGACAGCCTCGATCTGATCAGCTCGCCGGCCGGCCTGCTGGCACAGTCCCTGCTGCAGAGCGATCCCACCGGCGAGACCCTGGCGGTGATCGATCAACTCGACGCCGGCAGCGCGCCGCACAGCACGCAGGGGGTCTGGAGTTCGCCGGATGAGCGGCGCGCGCTGCTGCTGGCCGAGACCCGTGTCTCCGGGTCCGATACCGACGGGCAGGCGCGGGCGCTGCGAGCGATCCAGACCGCTTTCGAGTCGGCAGCGCCGCAGCACCTGCGGCTGTTGCTCAGCGGACCGGCGGTGTTTGCAGTGTCGGCGCGCGCCACCATCGAACACGAGGTCAAGCGGCTTTCAATCCTCAGCAGCGCAATGATCGTGACGCTGCTGCTGCTGGTCTATCGCTCCGTCGCGACGCTGCTGCTGGGGCTACTGCCGGTGGTGTCGGGCGCGCTCGCCGGAGTTGCCGCCGTGGCGCTGGGCAGCGGCGTCGTGCACGGCATCACCCTGGGGTTCGGCATCACCTTGATCGGCGAATCGGTCGACTATTCGATCTACCTGCTGGTGCAGTCACGCCGGAATCCGCAGCACGATTCGGTACAGGTACCGCCGCGACTGTGGCGCACGATCGGCCTCGGCATGCTGACGTCGGTGTGCGGGTTCGCATCGCTCCTGCCGTCGAGTTTTCCCGGACTGGCGCAGCTCGGGTTGTATTCCATCGCCGGACTGCTCGCGGCCGCGGCGGTGACGCGCTGGGTGTTGCCGTCGCTGCTGCCGCGGCGAGTGCGCCGTCGCGATCTGACCCCTGTGGGGCGCGCCGCGGCGCGCTGGCTGTCGAAGCGCCACGGCTGGGGCTTCGGGCTGCTCGCGCTCGGCCTGCTCAATGCGGGCTTCCTCTACAGCCATCGCGAGCGTCTCTGGAATCGCGATCTCACGGCACTCAGTCCCGTGAGCGCCACGGCGCAGGCGCTCGATGGCGAGTTGCGCGCGCAGCTCGGAGCGCCCGACATCAGTAACCTGGTGCTGATCAGCGGCTCGGATCAGGAAGCGGTGCTGCAGCGCGCCGAGCGGGTCTCGCAGCGGCTCGACGCGCTGGTTGCGAGCGGCGCAATCGGCGGCTATGACAGTCCGTCGCACTACCTGCCGAGCGCGCACACGCAGGCGGCGCGCCAGCTAAGCCTGCCGGATGCCGACACGCTGCGCCAGCGGCTCGGCACTGCGACCGCCGATCTGCCGCTGCGGCCGCAGGCATTGCAGGAGTTCGTGCAGGCGGTGGATCGTGCGCGCGGCGCAGCCCCGATCGATCGCGCCGCGCTGGCGCAGACCTCGATGGCGCTGGCGCTGGATGCACTGCTGTGGTCGCAGGCGAATCATTGGCATGCGCTGCTGCCGCTGCGCGCGAATCGCCGCACACCCAACGGCGGCGACATCGATATCGCTCGCGTGCGCGCGGCGATCGCCGATGAACCGGCCGGTAGCACGCTTGCTCTGAACATCAAGCAGGAGACCGACGCGCTCTATGGCAGCTACCTGCGCGAGGCCGTGCGCCTGTCAGTGATCGGATTCGGCGCCATCATCGTACTGCTGGCGCTGGTGCTGCGCACAGCGGCGCGCGTGGCGCGGGTGATCGTGCCGCTGGTGCTGGCGGTGCTCGTGGTCGCCGCGACCTTGATTGCGAGCGGCGTGCCGCTGACGATCCTGCATCTGATCGGCCTGCTGTTGATCGTCGCGGTCGGATCCAATTACGCGCTGTTCTTCGATCGACGCACGACCGATGCCGTCGACGATCTGCCACTGACTCTGGCCTCTTTGCTGGTTGCCAACGCCACCACGGTGATCGGATTTGGCGTGCTGGCCAGCTCGCAGGTGCCGGTGCTGAGCGCACTCGGTGCGACGGTAGCGCCGGGCGCGCTGCTGGCGCTATGGTTCGCGGCGTTACTGGCGCCGCGCGCGCTGTTCGCCGCGGCGGCGAGTTCCTGAGCCATGCAGACACTTCATATTCGTGCGGACAGCGTCACCGGGTATCACGGCAGCATCGTACTCCTGCCCGGGACGCACCAGCGGCTGGAGGATTTCCTCACCGCCGGCTTCGATGTGGCCGCGCGGCAGCGCCGCCTGCCGCTGGATTTGATCCTGGCGGCGCCGGCACTGACGCATCTGACCGATCGCGCCTGGCTGGTGCCACTGCTGCGCGAGGTGATCGAGCCACGCCGCGCCGCCGGACAGCCGCTGTGGCTCGGTGGCATCTCGCTCGGCGCCTTCAGGGCGCTGCGTTTCGCGGCCGAGCATCCAACGCTGGTCGATGGCTTGTGCTTGCTGGCGCCTTATCTGGGAAGCCGCATCGTCGCGGCCGAGATCGCGCGCTGCGATTCGATTCGCGGCTGGGATCCGGGCAGGCTGTCGGACGATGATGATGAGCGGCGTGTCTGGTGCTATCTGCGCGACCTGCAATCGCCGCCACCGCAGCTGTTCGTGGGACTGAGCCGCGAGGATCGCTTTGCGGACACCCAGCGGCTGCTGGCCCGTGTCCTGCCGACCGCGAGCCGTTGCGAGATCGAAGGACGGCATGATTGGCCCGCCTGGCAATGCCTCTGGAGACACTTTCTGGACCGCTACCTGCAGGGCGCCTACGCCACCGCCGCGGAGGTGCCGACGCCATGATCACCGCCCGCAAATGGCGCGCCGCGCCGCTGCTGCGGTTCTCATTCGCGTGGCATCTCGCGGCCGTCGGCGTGACGTTGGTGCGGCCCTCGTGGTGGCCCTGGACGCTGGCGGCGGTCTTGGCCGATCACCTGTTGCTGACGGGCCTCGGTCTGTGGCCACGCAGTCACGCCCTGGGCTCGAACTGGACGCGCCTGCCCGCCGGTGCGGCGGCGCGCCGCGAAATCTGCATCACCCTCGATGATGGGCCGGATCCGGAAGTCACGCCGCAGGTGCTGGCGATACTGGCCCGGCATCGAGCGCGCGCAACGTTTTTCTGCATCGGCGAGCGCGTCGAGCGTTTCCCGCAGCTGGCCAGCGCCTGCATCGCGCAGGGACATGCGGTCGAGAATCACAGCCAGCACCACCGCCACCAATTCTCGCTGCTGGGCCCTGGCGCGCTGCGCAGCGAGCTGCAGCGGGCGCAGCGGAGCATCGAGCGAGCCTGCGGGCTGGCACCGCGATTCTTTCGCGCGCCGGCGGGCCTGCGCAATCCACTGCTCGATCCGGTGCTGCAGCAGCTCGGGCTGCAGCTTGCCAGCTGGACGCGACGCGGGTTCGATACCGTCAACGCGGACCCGGCGGCGGTGCTGAGCCGCCTGACCGCGCGGCTCGATGCCGGCGATATACTGCTGCTGCACGATGGCCACGCTGCGCGCACCCGCACCGGCCGAGCGGTGGTGCTCGAGGTACTGCCCGCGCTGCTCGAGGTGATCGAGCAGCGCGGCCTGCGTACCGTCACGCTGCGTGAAGCTGCCCTCTGACCGTATACTCGATGGCCGCCGCATGATGACTCCGCTGCCCATCACACAATTCACCGCGACCAGCTGCATCGGGCGCGGCCTGGCGGCGACGCTGCAGGCGCTCGAGCAGTCGTACAGCGGCCTCAAGCCGTGTGATTTCGAGACCGTAACGCTCGCGACCCGGATCGGAGCGGTCGCCGAGGTCGATTCGGTGCAGCTGCCGGCGGCGCTGCGAGCCTTCGATTGCCGCAACAATCGCCTGGCCCAGCTCGGGCTGGAGCAGGACGGGTTCGCCGATGCGGCCCGCGCCAGCGCGCAGCGCTGGGGCAGTGAGCGGGTCGGCGTATTCATCGGCACCAGTACGTCCGGCATCCTCGAGACCGAAATCGCATTTCGCCAGCGCGATCCGGTCAGCGGCGCCCTGCCCGCGGATTTCGACTACCAGCATCGCCAGAATTCTTTCTCGGTCAGCGACTACGTGCGTCGCACGCTCGGCCTGCGCGGGCCGGCGGTGTCACTGTGCACCGCCTGCTCCTCGAGCGCCAAGGCGTTCGCGGCCGCGCAACGCATGATCTGCGCCGGGCTGATCGATGCCGCGGTGGTCGGCGGCGTGGATTCTCTGTGCCTGACCACGCTGTACGGTTTTCATTCGCTGCAGCTCACGGCACCCGGCGCCTGTCGGCCGTTCGATCGCCGGCGCGATGGGCTCTCGATCGGCGAAGCGGCGGCCTTCGCGCTGCTGGAACGCTCCGCGACCGGTGAGGCCGTCTGGCTGCTGGGCTGCGGTGAATCGAGCGATGCGCATCACATGTCGAGTCCGCATCCGCAAGGCGCCGGCGCGCGCATGGCCATGCAGCGTGCGCTCGCCGCGGCGGCCGTCAGCCCCAGTGAGGTGGGCTACGTCAATCTGCACGGCACCGGCACCCCCGGCAACGACAGCGCCGAGTCGCTCGCGGTCAGCGCCGTCTTTGGCAGCGACACGCCCTGCAGTTCGACCAAGGCGGCGACCGGGCACACGCTCGGGGCCGCCGGGGCACTCGAGGCGACCATCTGCGCGCTCGCGCTGCGGCACGGCCTGCTGCCGGCCGGTCTGAACTGCAGCGACCCGGATCCGCAATTGCATGTGAACTATCTGACGCAGTGCCGCCGCGCCCCGCTCGATCGGGTGCTGAGCAACTCCTTCGGCTTCGGCGGCGTCAACTGCGCGCTGCTGTTGGGTCGCGCAGCCTGATCGTGGCCGAACTCGCGGCTTCGATCGAGGGCATCGGGGTGGTGGGGCCCGGGCTGTGCAATTGGCCCGCGACCGCCGCAGTGCTCACCGGCGCAGCGCCCTACCAGCCCGCGCGGACGGTGCTGCCGGCGCCGGAGGTGCTGCCGCCCGCCGAGCGCCGCCGCGCCGGCCGCACCATCCGGCTTGCCCTTGCCGTCGGCGCCGAGGCGGTCGCACAGGCTCGCCGTGACCCGCGCGCGCTCGCGAGCGTATTCAGCTCCTCGGGCGGCGATGGCGACAACTGCCACGAGATCTGCCTCGCGCTCGCCGATCAGCAGCGCCTGATCTCACCGACCCGGTTTCACAACTCGGTGCACAATGCGGCTGCCGGTTATTGGAGCATCGCCCATGATTGCACCGAGGCATCGGTGACGCTCTGTGCTTATGACGGCAGCTTCAGCGCCGCTCTGCTGGAGGCGATGACGCAGATCGCCCAGCAATCGAGTCCGGTGCTGCTGATCGCCTACGACACGGACTATCCGGCGCCGATACAGGCGCACCGCCGTATCGTCGATGCCTTCGGGGTCGCCCTGGTGCTGGCGCCAGTGGACGGCAGAGCCGCGCTGGCGACACTGCGTGTGGCGCTCAGCCCGCAAGCGCCCACTGCCCTGACGCGACCGGAGCTGGAGGCGCTGCGCCTGTCCAGTCCGGCCGCACGGGGACTGCCGCTGCTCGAACAGCTGGCGCAGGCGCGCACCGGAACGGTGACGCTCGACTACCTCGAAGAGCTGCGGCTCGCGGTCGAGATCCTGGCATGACACTCGACCACGATTGGATTGCAGCGCACGTGCCGCATCAGGGCCGCATGTGCCTGCTCGATGCGGTGCTGTCGTGGAGCCCGACGGCCATCGAGTGCAGCGCCAGCAGCCATCGCGCACCCGACCATCCGTTGCGGGCCCACGGCCGCCTCGGTGCCGCGTGCCTGATCGAGTACGCCGCGCAGACGATGGCCGTGCACGGCGCGCTGCTGCAATCCGGCAGCGGCCGCGCCGCGTCCGGCATGCTCGCCAGCGCGCGGACGGTTGAATTGCTGATCGCCGATCTGGCCACGGTCAGTGGCGAGCTGTCGATCCGCGCTGAAAGGCTGCACGGCGATGCCACCGGTGCGCTCTACCGCTTCAGCGTCAGCAGTGACGGCCAGCTGCTGGCGCGCGGGCGTGCCAGCGTACTGCTCGAGGCCGGTGGGGCATGAGCCCGCTCGCACGCCGCGCACTGATCACCGGCGCCAGCGGCGGCATCGGCGCGGCCATCAGCCGCCGCCTGGCGCGGTCCGGGCTCGAGCTGTATCTGCATGCACACCGCGGCATCGAGCGCATCGAGGCACTCGCGCGCGATCTCACGGCCGCCGGCGCGCGCGCCCACGTGCTGCAGTTCGACGTCACCGATCAGGCCGCTGCGCAGCTGGCGCTCGAGCGCACGCTGGCCTCAGGCCCGATCCAGGTGCTGGTCAACAACGCCGGCATTCATGACGACGCGGTGCTTCCCGGCATGTCCGCCCAGCAGTGGCGGCGCGTGATCGATGTCAGCCTGAACGGCTTCTTCAACGTCACCCAGCCATTGCTGCTGCCGATGATCCGCACGCGCTGGGGCCGCATCATCAACATGTCCTCGGTAGCGGCGCTGACCGGCAACCGCGGCCAGGTCAACTACGCCGCCTCCAAGGGCGCGATCAACGCCGCCACTCGCTCGCTGGCGCTGGAGCTGGCGAGTCGGGGCGTGACCGTCAATGCCGTGGCGCCCGGCATCATCGACACCGACATGAGCGCCGGACACTTCGATGCCGCCACCATCGCGCGGCTGGTGCCGATGCAGCGCGCCGGCGGCGCCGATGAAGTGGCGCACCTGGTGGACTTCCTGGCGGGAGATGCGGCCGGCTACATCACCAGCCAGGTGGTCTCGATCAACGGCGGCATGATCTAGCCGAGCAGCGATGTCAGCCAGCGAATCGTTGCTGTTCTTCACGCTGCTGCAGCTGGCCATCATCGTGCTCGCGGGCCGCGTCGGCGGAATCCTCGCGCAGCGCTGCCGCCAGACCGCCGCCGTCGGCGAGATCATCATCGGCATCCTGCTGGGTCCGTCGCTGTTTGGCCTGCTGGCACCGGACACTTTTCAATTCGTGTTCCACTCGACGCCGCCCGAGGCGATGCAGGTGTTGTCGAACCTCGGCCTCGTGCTGCTGATGTTCCAGATCGGGTTGCATTTTGAATTCGGGCACCTGGCAGCGCGTGCCAATCGCATTGCCGTGCTGTGGGTGGGCGGAGTCTGTCTGGTGGCACCGTTCGCGCTCGGCTTCGCATTCGGCTATTACAGCGCGCCGATCCTCTCGCCGCAGGCGAACCCGCTGCACTCGGCGCTGTTCGTTGCCACGGCCTTCTCGATTACGGCGCTGCCGATACTCGGGCGGATATTGATCGAGCACCGGCTGGCTCATCAGCCGCTGGCCGTGATTGCGATCAGTGCCGCCGCCATGAACGATGTGATCGGCTGGGTGCTGCTGACGATCATCACTGCCCTGGCGGTCGGTAATTACAGCGGCGGCAGATTCGCGCTGCGCCTGGGACTGATCGCGCTGTACATCGTTGTCTGCGTGACCGTGGTACGTACCCTGCTCAAGCGGATGCTACGGGTATCCAATCCCACCGCCGGCCGACTCTCCAGCAACCTGATCGGTGTGATGCTGGCCATCATCTTCGTGTCGGGCATGATCACCTTCAAGCTCGGCATCTTCGCGATCTTCGGCGGCTTCATGATGGGCGTGATCCTGTTCGATGAGCTCGAGTTCGTGCGCGCCTGGCGCGAGCGGATCGGCGATTTCGTCTACGTATTCTTTCTGCCGATTTTCTTCACCTATACCGGGCTGCGGACTTCGATCGGGTCGCTGGATTCGGCCAGCGCCTGGGGCTGGTGTGCCGCCACGGTCGCGTTGGCGACACTGGGCAAGCTCGGTGGCGCCTACGTGGCGGCGCGACTGATCGGCCGCAGCCACCCGGAAGCCGCGGCGCTCGGATTCATGATGAATACCCGCGCGCTGATGGAGCTCGTGGTACTCAATATCGGCTTCGATCTGGGCGTCATTTCGCAGCAAATGTTCACGATGCTGGTCATCATGGCGATCGTCAGCACCGTGATCACGACACCGGCACTGCGGCGCTACCTGCCACGGGCGGGACTGGCGGTGCACAACTGAGCATCCCGGAGTTATAGTTAAACCATGAGAGCCAGGCATCCCTCATCGGCATGGTTGGCAGCGGCAGCATCGATGCTGCTGCTGAGCCCGGCCGCGCAGGCATCCGGCTTCTGGCCCTTCAACAGCAACGCCGGCAAGACCCGGCAAGCGGGCACCACGCTGCATGGCAGCGTGCAGCGCCCGGTGCGTCCGCTCGGCAATCACCTGCGCGTGGTCAAGCCGATCGGCGGCAACGCCAAGCCGCCGAAGACCATTCTGGCCAAACGCCCGCCCTGATTTCCGCTGACCCGATTTCTGCCGCTAACCCGACGCCGCCTGACCGGCCGCCGTGGTCGCCACCGGGGGGGCCAGCTTCCAACGCCGATGGCTCCACATCCAGTTGGCGGGGTCCTGCCTGATCTGCGCTTCGAGCAGCTGGGCATAGCGCGCCGTGAATGCCTGCGGCTCGCACGGTTCCCCCGCTGTCGCCAACGGCTGAAAAGTGATCTCGTAGTGTCCGCGCGAGCAGCGCCGCATGCCGGCGAACAGCGCCGTATAGCCGGTCAGGCGCGCAATCTCGCCCGGCCCCGGGTAGAAGGCGGTTTCGCGGCCGAGGAAGTTGAGCCAGTGCCGGCCGCTGCTCGAGGCCGGAATCTGATCGGCCATCAGCGCCACGACGTGTACTGCGCCGCGGCTGCGTGCCACGACGCGCATCAGCTTCTTGGCGGCCACCATGCGGGCGCCAAAACGGCTGCGCAGCTGCAGCAGCAGCCGATTAGAGCGCGCACCGTGCAGCGGCTTGTAGGCCGCATCGATCGGCGATTGAATCTGCACCGCGGTGCCCTGCAGCTGCCACTCCCAGTTGCCGAGGTGAGCGGCCAGCAGGATGACGGAGCGACCGGCATCGATCTCACGCTGCAGCAGGTGCAGGTTGGTGATGATCACGCGCTGGCGCAGTTCCTCCGCCGAGATCGTGGCCAGCTTCAGACATTCGGCAATGATCTGACCGAGACGCCGGTAGTAGTCATTGAGAATCGACTCGATCCGGCGCGGCGGCAGGTCGGGGAACGAGCGCTGCAGATTCGAGCGCGCAACGCTCACTCGATAGTGCAGCACGTAACGCAGCAGCAGCGCCAGCGCCGCCGCCAGCGCGTACAGGCTCCCGAACGGCAGACGCGCCAGCAGTCGCAGCCACAGCGGCAGGTCGGCGTTCGGGCTGCTGGGACTTACGCTCGGCATGTCCGCGAGTGTATGGTTTCCAGATGCTCTGGATCAAAGCGCTGCATCTGTTTGCCGTGATCGCCTGGCTGGTGGGGCTGTTCTACCTGCCGCGCATTTTCGTGCACTACGCGGAAGGTCAGGCGGCCGGCGAGGATGTGCGCCGCCTGCTCGTCATGGGCCGCAAGCTGTTTGGCTTCATGACGCTGATGGGTCTGCTGGCGGTGCTGCTCGGCCTGTGGCTGTGGCTCGGCTTTCACGACAGCGGCGGCTGGCTGATGCTGAAACTGCTGTTCGTACTGGGTTTGATCGGCTATCACCTGGCGTGCCGCGCGCTGCTCGGTCGCATGCGCCGTGGCGCGACGATGCCGAGCAGCCTGATGCTGCGCCTGTTCAACGAAGCCGCGCTGCTGCTGGTGGTCCCGATCATCCTGCTCGCGATCGTCAAACCCTTCTAGTCAAACCCTTCTAAAGGGTGCGGCTGAACAGCAGCCCTCCGGGCATGCGCCGCGACAGGCGCGCATCGAAGGCCATGCAGATGTTGCGCAGAAAGCCGCGACCCCGCTCCGTGACGCGACAGCCTGTCGGCGTCAGCTCCACCAGTCGATCGGCAGCCGGCTCCGCCAGCCGCCGACCGACATCGGACAGAAATCCGGTGTAGTCCCTGGGATCCTCCCAGCTGGTCTGCAGACCGGTCATGAGCCGCAGGATGTGCCGGCGCAGGATGAGATCCTCGTCATCGAGCAGATGGCCGCGATGGATCGGCAGCTCGCCCGCTTCGACGCGTTGCTGATACTGTCGCAGGTCCTTATCGTTCTGCGCAAACGCATCGCCGGCATCGCCTATCGCCGATACGCCCAGTCCGATCAGCGGCAGCGCGCCGGCGTCGGTGTAGCCCATGAAGTTGCGGTGCATGCGGCCCGACTGCTGCGCCTTCCAGAGGCTGTCGGTCTCGAGCGCAAAGTGATCCAGGCCGATCTCGCGGTAACCCTCGCGCTCGAGCCGTTCGCGGCCGAGCTCGTAGAGCTCCCGCTTCGCCTCGCCCTGCGGCACGTCGATCTCGGTGAAGCGCCGCTGTCCGGGCTTGATCCATGGGACGTGCGCGTAGCCATAGAGGGCGATACGATCCGGCCGCAGCCGGCAGATCGCGTCCATCGTCATCTCGATGCTGCCGCTGGTCTGCAGCGGCAGGCCATAGATGAGATCGAAGTTGACACTGTCGAAGCCATGATTGCGCGCCGCCTGCGTAACCTCCGCGACACAGCGCTCGCTCTGGACGCGATTGACGATCTCCTGGACCTTCGGATCGAAATCCTGCACGCCGACGCTGATGCGTCGAAAACCGTGGCGCGCCAGCAGCGCCAGTTGCTCGACGCTGGTCACCCGCGGATCCACCTCGACCGAACCGCGCGCATCCTCACGCAGCGGCGCACGCGCCGACAATCCGGACAGCAGCGCCTCGAGTTCGCCCAGGTCCAGAAAGGTCGGCGTGCCGCCGCCCAGGTGCAGCTCGCTGAGCTCGAGCCGCTCGTAGCCGAGTGCATGGCGATACAGATCCAGTTCCGCCAGCAACGCGTTGAGGTATGGCATCACGACGCTGTGACTGCGCGTGATGCGCGTGTTGCAGCCGCAGAAGGTGCATAGCGAATGACAGAATGGAATGTGCAGATACAGCGACGCGCCGCGCTGGCGCCCTGCCGTCAGCGCGCGCGCGACGTGCCCCAGCCATTGCTCGGCGCTGGGCGTGCCGTCCCAGTACGGCACGGTCGGATAACTGGTATATCGCGGTCCCGCGATGTCGTACTTGGCGATCAGTGGATCGCCCACGATGGCGTTCATCCAAACATCTCCCGCTGCACCTGCAGGACCCGCTTGACGTTGACTTCGGGGGTGGTCTGCAGCACGCCGTGACCCAGTCCGCAGACCCAGCCCGAACGCAGTTCCGCGGGTTGCTCCAGCAGGCGGGTAAAGCTCGCGCGCAGGCGCGCCTCGAGCTCGGCCGGCGGCAGCAGCAGCCACTGTGGATCGATGTTGCCCTGCACGCTGTGGCGACCCTGCTGCGTGCGCAGCACCTCGATCAGATCATGGCGCCAATCGATACCGAGGCATTGCAGATCGATGTCACCCAACGCCGCCCAGTGCTCCGGCCCGGTATCGCGCGAATAGTAGATCACCGGGGTGTGCGGACAGTGCCGCCGGAAGGCGCGCATGACGGCGGCCAGCGGCTCGGCGGCATACCGCGCAAACTGCGCTGGCGTGAGCGTGCCGGCCGCGGTGTCGAAGATTGCCACGCAGTCCGCTCCGGCCTGCGCCTGCAACGCCATGTTGGCCGCCAGCAGATCGCGCAGGCGCTCGTTGAAGCCCTCATACAGGCCATCTTCCAGTCCCGCCAGGCCGGTGCGGGCAAAGCCCTCGTGCGACCCGGCCACCGCGTAGGCGTACAGCGTGAATGGACCGCCGACGAAACCGATCAGGGCGGTCGATGCCGGCAGCCGCGCGCGCAGCAGCTCGATGGCGCGGGCCTGAAATTCCATGTGCGTGGCGCGCGCGGCGCCGCCGGTGAGCTTCGCCAGGTCGCTGGTGCCGCGCAGATACCAGTCGAGCTGCGGACCGGGCGCATAGCGCAGGCCCATGCCTAGGGCCTCGAGCGGAAACAGCAGATCCGAAAACAGGATCGCGGCATCAAAGCCGAATTCCTCGATCGGTCCGAGCGTCACCTCGGCCGCCAGTTCCGGCTTGCAGCACAGGTCGATGAATTCGTGGCGCGCGCGCAGTGCCTGATAATGGCGATGGTAGCGGCCGGCCTGGCGCATGAACCACACCGGCGGCCGCCCGCTATTGCGACCCGACAGCGCCTGCAGCAGCAGCGATTCACTCACGATGGATTTCCGTCAGCAGGTAGCCGACGCCGCGGATGCTGCGGATCACCCGCGGATCGGCGGCGTTGAGTTCGACCAGCTTGCGCAATCGAACGATGAAATTGTCGACCGTGCGCGAAGTCGGAAATTCATCGGGCGACCAGGCGCGAT
>Ga0181516_10002030_pt1 | contig 14765 bp, 13 predicted proteins | sample PEATcosm2014_Bin_25_FD_121104 | JGI IMG/M metagenome (GOLD analysis project Ga0181516, IMG submission 121104) | Peatland microbial communities from MTU Mesocosm Facility, Houghton, MI, USA - PEATcosm2014_Bin01_10_metaG | ecosystem: Environmental > Terrestrial > Soil > Wetlands > Peat | place... | reverse complement strand
GTCAGCAACTGGCTGACGAGCAGTCCGCCGACGATCGAAATGCCGAGCGGCGCGCGCAGTTCGGAGCCCGTGCCCGAACCGAGCATCAGTGGCAATGCCGCGAACAGCGCCGCCACGGTGGTCATCAGGATCGGTCGGAAGCGCAACAAGGCCGCTTCGTGGATCGCCACGCGCGGCGTCTTGCCGTCGTCGCGCTCCGCCGTCAGCGCAAAGTCGATCATCATGATCGCATTCTTCTTGACGATGCCGATCAGCAGGATGATGCCAATGATCGAAATGATATTCAGATCGAGCCCGGCGAGCATCAGTGCCAGCAGCGCGCCGATGCCGGCCGACGGCAGCGTCGAGAGGATCGTGAGGGGATGGATGTAACTCTCGTACAGCACGCCGAGCACAATGTAGACAGTGATGATCGCGGCCAGGATCAACAGCACCTCGTTGCGCAACGAGGACTGGAACGCCAATGCCGCGCCTTCGAAGGTGGTCGAGATGCTGGACGGCAGCTTGATGTCACTTTCCGCGGCACGAATCGCGTCGACCGCGTTCTCCAGCGACGCCTTGGGCGCCACGTCGAACGAGAACAGCGCCGCCGGGAACTGCCCCAGGTGATCGATCTCGAGCGGCGCCGATTGAACGCTGACGTGTGAAATCGAGCCGAGCGGCACCTGGCCGCCGCCGGCAGACGGCACATAGATGTCATCCAGCGAAGCGACCGTGCTCTGCAGCTTCGGATCGGCCTCCATGATCACGCGGTATTCGTTCGATTCAGCGTAGATCGTGGAGATGATGCGCTGACCGAAGGCATCGTACAGCGCGTTGTCGATCGTGGCGGCCGTGACGCCGAAGCGCGCCGCGGTGTCGCGGTCGATATCGATCTGCACCGTCAGCCCGCTGTCGCTGAAGTTGGTCGAGACATTGCTGAGCTCCGGCGCGCGCGCGAGCCGCTGCAGCAGTGTGGGCACCCAGGGCTTGAGCGTGCCGCTGCTGGCAGCCTCGAGAATGAACTGGTACTGGGCGCGCCCCACGGTCGAGTCGATGGTCAGATCCTGCACCGGCTGTAGCGACAGCGTGATGCCGCTGACCTGCCGCGCCGCCCGCCGCAGCCGCGTCATGATGTCGCCGATGCCGTCGCTGCGCTCGTCCTTGGGTGTGAGATTGATCAGGAACCGGCCGGTGTTCAACGTGGTGTTGGTGCCATCGACGCCGACAAACGACGACAGGCTCTGCACCTCCGGGTCGTGACGGATGGCGTCGGCCAGCGCCTGCTGTCGCTGCACCATCGCGCCGAAGGAAATCCGCGGATCGGCCGCGGTCATGCCCTGCAACAGGCCGGTGTCCTGCAGCGGAAAGAAGCCCTTCGGGATCAGCATGTACAGCACCACCGTGAGGACCACGGTGCCGGTCGCAATCCACAGCACCAGCGTCTGATGATCGAGCACGCGTGTCAGCAGCCGATCGTAGCTGGCAACCAGGCCTTCAAAAGCGCGTTCGGCCTTGAGTGCCAGCTGGCTCCGGTGCCGCCGCCGTGTCTCGTCGATCGGGCGCAGCATCTTGGCGCACAGCATCGGTACCAGCGTCAGCGACACCACCGCCGATATCAGGATCGAGATTGCGAGCGTGATCGCAAATTCGCGAAACAGCCGCCCCACGACTTCGCGCATGAACAGCAGCGGAATCAGCACCGCAATCAACGATATCGTCAGCGAGACGATCGTGAAGCCAATCTCACCGGAGCCCTTGAGCGCCGCCGCCAGCGGCTTCTCACCCTTCTCGATGTAGCGGGAGATGTTCTCGATCATCACGATCGCGTCATCGACCACGAACCCGGAGGCAATCGTCAGCGCCATCAGCGACAGGTTGTTGAGGCTGAAGCCGCACAGATACATGGCGGCGAAGGTCCCGATCAGCGACAGCGGCACCGACAGGCTCGGGATGATGGTCGCCGGCACGCTGCGCAGGAACAGGAATATCACCAGCACCACCAGCCCCACGGCCAGCGACAGCTCGAACTGCACGTCGCTGACCGAGGCGCGGATAGTGTTGGTGCGGTCGGTCAGCACCGTGACATCGACGTTGGCCGGCAACGAACTGCGGATGCTCGGCAGCAGCTTGCGGATCTGATCGACCACCGCGATCACGTTGGCGCCCGGCTGCCGCTGCACGTTCAGCAGGATCGCCGGCGTGCTGTTCATCCAGCTCGAGAGCTTGTTGTTTTCCGCGCTCTGCGTGACGGTGGCGACGTCCGACAGCCGCACCGGCGCACCGGTCGCAGCGTTGTAGCCGACGATGATATCGCTGTACTGCGCGGCGCTGGCGATCTGGTCGTTGGCGTCGATCGAGTAGGCGCGCGCGGTACCGTCGAAGCTGCCCTTGGGCGCATCGGAATTGGCATTGCTGATCGTGGTGCGGACGTCATCGACGTTGAGTCCATAGGCCGCAAGCGCCTGCAGATTGACCTGGATCCGCACGGCCGGCCGCTGGGCGCCGTTGATGCTGACCAGGCCGACGCCGGCGAGCTGCGAGATCTTCTGCGCAATGCGAGTGTCGGACAGATCCTCGACCTCCGTGATCGGCATCGAGTCCGAGGTGATCGCCAGCGTCAGGATCGGCGCATCGGCCGGATTGACCTTGGCATAGATCGGCGGTGCCGGCAGCGTGCTCGGCAGCAGGTTGCCGGCGGCATTGATGGCCGCCTGCACTTCCTGTTCGGCGATGTCGATGTTCAGACTCAGATCGAACTGCAGTGTCAGCACCGAGGCGCCGGCCGAGCTGCGCGATGACATCTCCTTGAGTCCCGGCATCTGGCCGAACTGGCGCTCCAGTGGCGCCGTGACGGTGGAGGTCATGACCTCCGGGCTGGCGCCGGGAAGAAATGTCTGCACCTGAATGGTGGGATAGTCCACCTCGGGCAGGGCTGACAGCGGCAGGAACAGATAGCCGATTGCACCCACGATCAGGATCGCCGCCATCAGCAGCGAGGTTGCCACCGGTCGCAGGATGTACGGACGTGACGGGTTCATGGCGCAGCGCCGGGGGGCTATCAGGACGGTGGCGGACCACCGGCCGGCGGTCCGGCGCCCGGCGGCGGTCCGGCACCTGCCGGCGACGCACCACCACTGCTGCCGTCGCCGCCGTTCTGTCGGTGGTGGTGCTGGCCGCCATTGCCGCCGCTGCTGCCGGTGTCGCCTGCTGCGCCGCTGCTGCCATTGCGGCGCGTGTGCCCGCCGCCGCTGCCGGGTGAGGGCGTCTGCGGCAGCATGATCTTGGCGCCGTCGCGCAGCTGGTCGGCGCCGTCGACGACTACGGTCTGACCGGCCGTCAGTCCCTGCGTGATCGCCACCAGGTCGCCAGCGGTCGGGCCTGCGGTGACGCGCCGCATGCTGACGGTGTTATCGGCATTCACCAGGTAGACGTAGCTGCCCTGCGAGCCGTTCAGCAGCGCGGCCCCGGGCACGACGATCTGATCGTGCAAGGTCTCGAGAATCAGGTGGGCATTGACGAACTGATTCGGAAACAGCTCCAGCTTGGAGTTGTCGAACATGGCGCGCAGTTTCAGCGTGCCGGTGGTGGTATCGATCTGATTGTCGGAATTGCTCAGCGTGCCGCTCGCGATCTGATTGGTGAGGCTGCGATCGAACGCCTGTACCGTGAGCTGCTCGCCGCGGTGCAGATGCTCGAGAATGCCCGCGACGCTGTCTTCCGGCACCGTGAACAGCACCGACATCGGCTGCATCTGGGTGACGATGACGATGGTACTGGTGCTGGCCTGGAGCAGATTGCCGATGTCGACCTGCCGCAGGCCCACACGACCGGCGACCGGCGAGGTGATGCGGCAGTAGCTCAAGTTCAGCCGCGCCGACTCGACCGCGGCCTGGTCGAAAGCCACGGTCGCCTCATCCTGGGCCACGGTCGAAACCTGCGTGGCATAGGTTTGATCGGAGACGGAGTCCTGCGCCAGCAAGGTTTTATAGCGCGCCAGATCGATTCTGGCGTTGGCGAGCAAGGCCTGATCGCGCTTGAGCTGCCCGTCCGCCTGATCGAGTGCCGCCTGGAATGGCCGCGGGTCGATCTCGGCCAGCAGATCCCCCGCCTTGACGATCTGCCCTTCGGTAAAGGCGACTTTGACCAGCGGGCCGCTGACCTGGGGATGCACTGTCACGGTTGCCAGCGGCGTGACGGTGCCGAGTGCATTGATGGTGATCGGCACGTCTCCGGTGGTCACCTGAGCCACGCCGACGGCCAGGGGCCCACCGGCGCCGAAGCGGCCGCCGCCGCCGGGCGCAGTCACCGATTGGGCGCGGTAGCGCAGCGCAATCAGCGCCAGCACCAACAGCAGCACGATGCCGATGATCCACCAGATTCGCCTGCGCCCACGGCCATCGGCGGCGTCGTTGGCCGCGGTTTCGTCAATTCTCGGAGAATTCATGCCTCATCCATACACTGCCTCAGGGCACGCGACGCCTGCCGCACAACTCCCGTCGCGCGTCGTTAGTTAACCGGCTGCATCGTCAATCAACTATTAGTTAACAACATTTAATCCGTCAGAGTCCTGCCAGCAGCAACGCCGCTCCGAGCGCGATTCGGTACCAGGCGAAAACCGTGAAGCGATGCGATTGGATATAACGCAGCAGCCATTTGACGGCGATGAACGCCACAATGCCTGAGACCACGAATCCGACCGCTAGTGCCGTCCAGTCCTCTTCCGCGGCCTCGTGCCGCGTTTTCATCAGCTCATAGCCGGTGGCGGCAAACATGGTCGGAATGCCCACCAGGAAGGCAAACTCCGTTGCGGCCGGTCGCGACGTCAGCCCCAGCAGCATGGCCGCGAAAATCGTGGCCGCGGAACGCGACGTGCCCGGAAACGTGCCGGCGATGATCTGGGCGATTCCCACCCAGATGGCAACGTTCCAGCTCACCTCGGTGCGCAGCGGTCGTGCCGCGATCAGGCGCTCGATCACCAGGATGGCAACGCCGCCGATGATCAGTGCCAGCGCGATCGGACGAATGGCTTCGGGCAGCTTGAAGCCGAGCTTGGTGGCGATGAAGCCGCCGACCGCGGTGATCAGGAAAGCGCTCGTCAACTTGACGAGGTAATCGCGGCGGATCGGATCATACAGATGGGTGAACAGATCGAGCAGCCGCCGCCAGTAGATGAACAGCACCGCCAGGATGGCGCCGGCCTGAATGGCGACGTTGAACAGCTCCGATCGCTCGCCGAGCCAATGCTCGGCCACCAGCAGGTGGCCGGTGCTCGAAACCGGCAGGAACTCGGTGATGCCCTCGACGATGCCGAGGGCGATGGTCTGCCAAAGATCTGCCATGCACGGGTTCCATTCGAAGCCTGGGTTGCGGCCGGTATGTTAGCGCGCCCCCGTTGCCGACGCCGCGCTGTTGCATCCCCTAGAGGGACTTCGACAGCCCAACGAACAGCCCGCGTCGCGGCCCGAACTGCGGGGCGCCGACGCCGACGCCGGTCCCATTGCGGATCTGGTAGTCGCGGTCGAACAGATTGATGACGTCGAAACGGGCCGTCAGCGTGCCGCCGCCGTTCAATCGAAACTCGTGCGTCGAGCCGAGATTGACCTGCATGTAATACGGCAGATGCTCGCCATTTGGAATGCCGGTACCGCCATAGGGCGTGGTCTCGCCCGGCGGCAGCTCCAGATCCGCCCGCAGTCCCGAGCCGACCAGGAAGTCGGCACTGAGGCGGGTGTCATGCCATAGATAAGAGGCGCCACCGGAAGCGGTCTGTTGCTGCTCGTGATCCAGGTGGATGTAATTGTTGGCGATGTAGGCGAGGTCGGCGGGCGCAAAATTGAACTGCGCCGAATCGATGTCCTTGCCCTTGGCGCTTTGCGCGGCCAGATTCAAATAGGCGCTGAGGTTGCCGACCGTGTAGTTGCCGGACAGCTCGAGACCCAGTTGTCGGCCGTACCGATAGTTGAACGGCGTCAGGATGATCGGTGCCCCGAATTGCCCTTCATCGATCAGATTGCGCGAGTCCTTGAAGTAGGAATCCAATCCCAACGTCAGCGACTGCGCGAATTTCTGCTGCACGCCAAGATCGAAGTAGTTGGCGCGCTCGGGCAGCGGCAGCGTGGCTTGCGCTGACAGCGGCGGCGAGGTGGTGTCGATGAACTTCGAGACGGTCTTGCCGCCGACCAGCTCGAAGGGTGGGGGCGACAGGTAACGCGAATAGCCGGCGTGTACCGTGGTCGCGGGCAGCGCCTGCCAGACTGCATTCAACCGCGGGCTGGCCTGACTGGCGCCGGTATAGGCCGTGAATTTGTCGAAGCGCAGGCCGTAGTTGAGCGTCAGGTCGGATCGCAGCTTCCACTCATCCTGCAGGTAGAGGCTGCCGATCCACTCGGTCCGCGCACCATCATCGTCGATGATCGTCGGCACCTCGCTGACTGGCGTCCCGGCGGCGTCGGTGAGCAGCACCTGCGAGTTCGTCTGGCTGATGGAGTGATCGGTCTGCAGGAACGTGCCGCCCCGAATCGTGTGCGCGTCGTTCAGCAGATAGGAGGCATCGCTCTGCAACGCATAGGCAATGTTCTGCTTGAACGCATGCTGCGCGATGCCGGTGAACAGCAGATCTCCGAGCGGATCGGGCTCGAAAGTCAGGCTCGAATAGCGCGCTATCAACGATGTCTGGACGTTGAGCGCGCCTTCCGAGTGCTGCCAGCTCAAGGCGCCGAATTGCGTGATCTCCCGCTGGTTCTCGTTCAGGGCATCGCTCGGGTAGGCGCTCTGGCCCTCCACCGTCAATCCGAGCGCGGGCTGCTCGCCCCGCAGGTCCGGAATCTGGAACTTGCCGACCGAGCTGCCGAGCATCAGTGCGACGCGATCCTGCGGATCGAGAATGTCTTCGAAATAGCCGAACCCGTGATATTGCGTGGTGTGATCGTGCACCGGATTGGAACTGCCGTCGGGTGACTCGATGCCGAGGTCGCTGCGCAGCATGTCGCCGGAGACGAAGTAGCTGAAGGCGCCGGTGCCGCCGCCGTAGTTGAGACTGGGTTGGAGCGTACCGTGGCTGCCGCCATAGATGGAGACCGCGCCGCCCGGCTGCAGCAAGCCGTTCTTCGTGGTCAGATCGATGACGCCCGCGGTCCGCAGGCCGTATTCGGCCGGCAGCGCGCCGGTGATCAGGCTCATCGATGCGATCAATCGCGGATCGAGCGACTGCCCGAAGACGCTGATCCCCTCGGGCAGGATGATGCCGTTGAGCCGGTACTGCAGGCCGTTGTGCTCGCCGCGGACGTGGAACTGGCCAAAGGAGTCCTGCGCCACTTCGGGCGCCTGCATGATGACCTGGTTGAGCAGCGTGTTGTCGCCGCCCGGCGTGGCGGCGACCGCATCGGCGTCGATGGTGTAGGTCGAGGCCCCGGTCTGGGTCTGGATCCCGGCGCGGGCCTCATTCAACCGCTGCGCGGTGACGGTGATTTCTTCCAGGCTCGAGGTGCTGGCCTGTGGTGCATCGGCCCAGCTCGGCGAGCTGACCCACCCTAACGGCACGCTCAGCAATGCAAGCCAGGGCGGCGCTCTGGGCGCCGGCGCGGGCTCGAAAACATTAGACATGATGCACACCCCTCGTCCAACCAGGCATGGCGGTCCGCCGGCAGGGCGGCCGCGTGCTAAACGCCTAGTCGATCAGGGGAGGTGCGCGCGATTGAAATCCGTGAGGCGCAGAGGCGATCGCCAGCGTGACGAGCACTGCATCGTGTGCCGCCGTGACACCCTGTGGGGCCACCACCAGAGCATGGTTCGGGGCGCCCGCGCTCGACAGCAGCGGCGCAAACGACAGGCAGTCGAAACACTGAGCGGAGTGGAAATCCTGCTGGCTCGCTGGATGCGAGTCCGCATGAATATGTGAATAGGCGTGTGCCTGCGCACCGAGCTGTGCCATCAGCAGCGCCAGCGCCATCAGCAGCGCAATGCGCAGACTGGCTTTGTGACTCAGGCTTTTCAAACAGGGTACTCGCTGCGGGCGCGGGGCATACTAACCAGCGCGCCGCACGACGGTCAACCTTGAATTCGCGCGCGCAACGGCGTTAGGGTGACTTGGGCTGCGAGCACCCATTGATGGCAGGGTGGAGGGCACCATGCCCGGCACGGCAAGACCTGAGGCACGCGAACGGCGATTCACCAGCGCGGCGGCGCTGATCGACGCGCTCGCAATGGACATCGTCGGCGCTCTGCAGGCAGGCCTTGCCGCCGGCCGCGGCGCGAGTCTCGCCGTGCCCGGCGGCCGCACTCCGGTGCCGCTGTTCGAGCGTCTGCGCAGCGGCGCGCTCGATTGGGACGATGTCTGGGTGACGCTGGGCGATGAACGCTGGGTTGATACCGGCAGCGCCGCCAGCAATGAGAAGCTGGTGCGCGATCACCTGCTCAAGGGAGCGGCTGCCAGCGCCAACTTCGTCGGCCTGAAAAACCGCGCGGCTGACGCACACAGCGGCGCCGCCGCCAGCTGGTCCGCCGTGGCCGAGATCCCGCGTCCATTCGATTTCATGCTGCTGGGCATGGGCGATGACGGTCACGTGGCCTCGTTGTTCCCCGGCTCCCCGGGATTGGCGCTGGCGCTTGATCCGGCGCAACCGCCCGGCTGCGTCGCCATGACCGCGCCCTCGCCGCCACGCGAGCGCCTGAGTCTGAATCTGCGTGCGTTGCTCGACTCGCGCCGCGTCGCGGTGCTGATCGTCGGTGAGGAGAAGTGGGCGACCTATGAGCGCGCCTGCGTCCGCGGACCGGCGATCGACATGCCGGTGCGAGCGCTGCTACAGCAGCAGAACGTGCCGGTCTCGGTGTATTGGGCGCCGTGAGGGATCAGGCGCAGCCGAGATCGCGCAACCCCAGATTGCCGTAACGCGCACCGCGCGCGCTGTAGACCGGCGGCGCGCTGGCACCGCGCAGTCTGGCCAGCAACCGCTGCACCCGCCCGAGCTGGGCCGAGACGATCGCGCCGTTCTGATCGTTGATCGCTTTGCAGCGGCGCGCGAGCTGCAGATTGGCCGACCAGCGGGCCCCGAGTGCGCCGCTCGGGTCGGCCCATGCCAACATCTGATCCAACGCTGCGCGACCGGTACCGAAGGACAGCATGCGGCAGCTGGCGCTGCGCTCTGCGTCGAGCTTGCTCAAAGAATCAATGTATCGATGGCGGCGGTCGCCGATGCGCGCAATGGCGTCGGCGTCGTCACCGCGCAGCACCGAAGTCTCCTGTCGCAGCACGCCCTCGAGCTCTGCGAGCAGCCGACCTTCCTCGGCCAGGACTCGCTGCAGGTGCCCGTGAACCTCGCTGCGCTGGACACTCATTGTGAATTGGCGCGGTGCAGATCCTGCTCGAGCTGCAGCAGGCGCGATGCGATGCGATCGGGGTTGACGGTGTACTGCCCGGATTCGATCTGCTGCTGGACTGCTGCGACCCGGGAAGTATTGATGTCGGGCGTGTCCTGGATGGCCTGGGACAGAGCCGCGAGCGAGCGAGCGGAGGCGGTGATGTGGACGCTGTCGGTATCGGCGGCTGACGGCGAATCCGTTCCCGCCGGCGTGACGGGCTTGCCGACATTGACCTTTTCAACGGGATTGCCGCTGCCGGGTCCAATCGACCCGCCGTCCAACCCCTTGATCCGATTTGGCACTGCTGTCTCCTCGCGTTCCTCGCCCCTGATATCGGCGGCGGCGCGTCAAACTTTAGACGCCGCTTGAGGTCATAACGGGGCTTCGACCACCGTGTCCGAGCGCACGATGCCCTCGACGATGCGCTGCGAGGAGGTGTTCTGCACCCGGATGTGCTCCGAAGCACGGCCGTCGGCCAGCGCCACACCATTCATCCGTACCTCGAGACCGCCGGCATGCGCCACCAGCACCACGCTCTGGCCGCGATGAATCAGATTGGCTGGTGCAAGCGCATCGAAGCTCAGCGGATCATCTACCGCCAGAGCCCGTCGCAGTCGCTGACCTTTCAGTGCCGTGACGTCGGTCACATAGGCACTGAGCAGTCCCGGCACGCGACGCGTCTCGAGCCGGAAGTCGTCGGCGTTCAGTTCATCGTCCCTCGCCAGGGGTTTGCGCGCCACCAGCACCGGCGCCTGTGTTTCAACGCGCACGCTGGTATAGATGGTCCAGCGCACCGAGCCCTCGCAGCGTACGCCGACCGTGGTCTGGAAACGCAGTGGACTGGTATCGGTCAGGAATCCGGTCAAGGCCCGATCGCAGGCGGCAACTCGCAGGCGCGGGTCGAGCGGTGCGGATTGCAGCAGCAACTGATTCGCGGCGGCGCCCGCGCTGGCGCGCACGGCATTCTCCGCGACTGCGCTGATGGCTGCCGCATCGAGCGCTGCCGCGCCCGCATCCGCTGCATGTGCCAGCGCGGCCAGCGTCGCCAGCGCAATGGCGCAGATAAAAGGAGTGGTGGTTCGCATCGCCGTGACAGGCAGCAACATGTATGCCAGCCCGGCGGTGTCGATTTCATGGCGCTCAAGCTCGGGCAGCGCGCGCCGATAACAAAGACACCGCCGCGCGCCGCGTCGCGCGAGGGTCGCGATTGCCAGTCAGCGGCAAAGCCTTGCCGCTTCACACGCGCCGCCCGAGGCGCGCGTTGCTCGCGCTTCGAACCGCGTCACATTATTGCGCATCGAGCATGCCGTACCGCTGGCGTGGCACAAGCCTTGCTCCATCGTTCGGCATGCGAACATCGCTCGACAATTACCTCGGCATTCATCCACAGGCGCTGCAGCTGGAGGCCAAGCGCAATGAGCTGCTGGCCGCCAACCTCGCCAACGTCGACACGCCCAACTACAAGGCGCGTGACATCGACTTCAAATCGGCGCTGGCCGCTGCGGCAGGCGCCGACCCGGCGGGCGCGCCAGCGGATGACGCCACGCTGTTGAAATACCGCGTGCCGATGCAGCCGGCTCTGGACGGCAATACCGTCGATGAGCAACTCGAGCAGTCTGCATTTGCCGAAAACAACGTGCGCTATCAGGCCACGCTGACGTTCCTGAATTCCGCCCTGAAGGATCTGATGACCGCGATCACGGGATCGTGATCGCACACCAGGAGTCACAGCCCATGTCCTCGAGCTTCAAGATCTTCGACATCGCCGGTTCCGGCATGAGTGCGCAGTCGGTACGGCTCAACACCGTCGCCAGCAACCTGGCCAACGCCGACAGCGTCAGTAACGATCCGAACGCCGTCTACCGCGCTCGCCATCCGGTGTTCCAGGCCGTCATGGGCGCCGAACCCGGCAGCGCCACGGTCAATGTCGCCGGTATCACTCAGAGCACGGCAGCGCCGGAAACGCGCTATGACCCCGGCAATCCGTTGGCTGACGCGCAGGGCAATGTCTACGCGCCGAACGTCAACGTGGTCGAGGAGATGGCAGACATGATCTCAGCATCCCGCTCCTACCAGAACAATGTCGAGGTGCTCAACACCTCACGCGACCTGATGCTCGACACCTTGAAGCTGGGACAGTAATACAGAGGTAACTCATCATGAGCACCAGTGGCGTAACGCCTTCAAATGCGACCAATCCGCTTGCGTTTCTCAACGGCACCAGCAGTGCCAGCGGCACCAGCTCGAGCGGCTCGAGCAGCTCGAGCGGCAGCGTCGGCGGCCTGACGATGAGCGATTTCCTGCAGCTCATGACCGCCCAGCTGCAGAACCAGGACCCGCTCGACCCGACCGACAGCAACCAGTTCCTGTCGCAGCTCTCCGAACTGAGTACGGTCGAGGGCATTTCCGAACTCAACACCTCGATGAACACGCTGTCGAATTCGATGGTGTCATCGCAGGCACTGACGAGCGCCTCACTGGTCGGGACCGGCGTGCTGGTGCCGGCGTCGTCGGCCAATTACACCAGTGGCCAGGCGCTCACTGGCGCAGTGCAGGTACCGACCGGCGCCACCGGCGTGACGCTGACGATCACCAATGCCGCCGGGGCAGTGGTCAATCAGATCGCGGTGCCCGCAACCGCGGGCCTGCAGAGCTTCGACTGGAACGGTGAGGCATCGAATGGGCAGCCGGCGCCGGCGGGTCCCTACAGCTTCACCGCCAGCGCAGTGGTCGGCGGCGCCAGCCAGACCGCCGGCACCTTCATCACCGGCACCGTGTCGAGCGTGACGCTGGGCGCCACCGGCGCCAGTCCGACGCTCAATACGCCGCAACTGGGACCGGTGCCACTGAGCTCGGTCCAGCAGATCGATTGATATCGCTGACTCTCAAGGAGCACTGAACATGTCATTTGGCATCGCGCTCAGCGGCCTCGACGCCGCCCAAAGCGACCTCAACGTCACGGCCAACAATATCGCCAACTCGGCCACCACCGGCTTCAAGTCCTCGGACTCGGCGTTCGCCGAGCTGTTTGCGGTATCGCCGCAGGGTGTCAGCAACACCCAGATCGGCAATGGCGTGCAGCTGCAGGCGGTCGAGCAGCAATTCTCGCAGGGCGACATTGAGACCACGGGCAACAGCCTGGATCTGGCGCTCAGCGGCAATGGCTTCTTCACCGTCAGCAGCAATGGCGCCGATGAGTACACGCGGGCTGGCTCGTTTCAGACGGACGCCAACGGCGCAGTGGTCAACGATGCCGGCCAGAACCTGCAGGTCTACCCGCCGACGGCCACTGGCTTCAATACGACCTCGCGCGTCAACCTGGTCATTCCGACCGGCGATAGCGCTCCGGTTGCCACGACGACCGCCGGCCTGACCTTGAACCTGCCAGCCGGCTCGACTGCGCCGACCGTGACGCCATTCAGTCCGGCGAATGCCAACAGCTACAACCAGTCGACCTCGATGACGCTCTATGACTCGCTCGGCGCGGCACATACCGCGACCATGTACTTCGTCAGCACCGGCAGCAGCACCTGGGATGCGTACGAGTACATCGACGGCGCGGCGGTCAATCCGTCGGTCGGCGGGGTTCCGACGCCGGTGCAGATGACCTTCAGCAGCAGCGGTGCGCTCACCAACACCACGGATGTTGCCGGTGGCACCAACGACGCAGCCGTCAGCTTCGGTACCTATACGCCCACCACGGGCGCGGCGGCCATGAACGTGACCTACGACCTGTCGACCACGACGCAGTATGGCAACGCCTTCGGCGTCACCTCGGTGACCCAGAACGGCTATACGACCGGGCAGCTCAGCGGCATCTCGGTCAGCTCGAGCGGCGTGGTGCAGGCCAATTACACCAATGGCCAGTCGGCGTCCCTGGGGCAGGTCGCGGTGGCGAATTTCGCCGATCAGCAGGGCTTGCAGCAGGTGGGCAACACCAACTGGGTGCAGACCTATGCGTCGGGCCAGCCGGTCTACGGCCAGGCCGGTGGCGCCGGCTTCGGCAACATCGAGTCCGGATCGCTGGAGGAGTCGAACGTCGATATCACGCAGCAGCTGGTCAACATGATTACGGCGCAGCGCGCCTACCAGGCCAATGCGGAGATGGTCTCGACCGAGAACTCCATCACGCAGACCACGATCCAGATTCCGAATCAGCAGTAAATAGGAAGCAACGGCGATGGATCGACTCGTGTACGTGGCGATGTCGGGCGCACAGGAAACGCTGCGCGCCCAGGCCGCGAACAACCACAACCTGGCGAACGCCAACACCAACGGCTTCAAGGCCGATCTGTCGGCGTTCCAGACCCAGAATGTGGTCGGTAGCGGTCTGCCCTCGCGAGCCTACGCCAGCGACGATGTGGTGGGCTGGGACTCGAGCTCGGGTTCACTCGATGCGACCGGGCGTGATCTGGACGTGGCGATCAAGGGTTCGGGCTGGATGGCGGTGCAGGCCAACGACGGCACCGAGGCCTACACGCGCGCCGGCGACCTGCACGTCGATTCGAGCGGTGCACTGCTGACCGCCAACGGTAACCCGGTGCTCGGCGATTCCGGTCCGATCACCGTGCCCGCATACACCAGCATCAACATCGGCACCGACGGTTCGGTGTCGATCGTGCCGCGTGGGCAGACACCGATGACGATATCCACCGTCGGCCGCATCAAGCTGGTCAATCCCACGACCACTCAGGTGGCGCGGGGCAGCGATGGCCTGTTCCGCAGCACCACCGGCAGCGATCTCGAATCGGATGCCACGGTGCACATGGTGTCGCGCACACTCGAGTCGAGCAACGTCAATATCGCCGCCACCATGGTGAACATGATCGAGCTGGCGCGCAGCTACGAGGTTCAGGTCAAGGCGATGAAGGCTGCGGAAGACACCGGTGCCGAGAGCACCAAACTGCTGCAGAGCAGCTAACGGACACGGAGGATCAGGCCAGCATGAATCCAGCACTATGGGTCGCCAAGACGGGTCTCGATGCACAGCAGACCAACATGGCGGTGATATCCAACAATCTCGCCAACGTCAACACGACCGGCTTCAAGAAGGGCCGCGCGGTGTTCGAGGATCTGCTGTATCAGAACCTCTCACAGGTAGGCGCCGCCACGTCACAGAACACGCAGGCGCCCAGCGGCCTGTCGCTCGGCACCGGCGTCAATCTGGTGGCGACCGAGAAGGTCTATACCCAGGGCAATCTGAATCAGACCGGCAACGCGCTCGATCTCGCGATCAACGGCAGCGGCTTCTTTCAGGTGCTGATGCCGGACGGCACGCTGGCCTATACCCGCGACGGCAGCTTCCAGGTCAGCAATACCGGTCAGGCCGTCACCGCGCAGGGTTTCGCGGTGCAGCCGGCCATCACGATTCCGCAGGGCGCACAGAGCGTCACGATCGGCGCCGACGGCACGGTGCAGGTGCAGCT
>Ga0181516_10002029_pt1 | contig 14766 bp, 12 predicted proteins | sample PEATcosm2014_Bin_25_FD_121104 | JGI IMG/M metagenome (GOLD analysis project Ga0181516, IMG submission 121104) | Peatland microbial communities from MTU Mesocosm Facility, Houghton, MI, USA - PEATcosm2014_Bin01_10_metaG | ecosystem: Environmental > Terrestrial > Soil > Wetlands > Peat | place... | reverse complement strand
GCGGATCATCGACTTCGCGCTGTCGAACGCGCTGAATTCCGGCATTCGCCGCATCGCGGTGGCGACGCAGTACAAGGCGCACAGCCTGATCCGGCACCTGCAACGCGGCTGGAACTTCCTCAGGCCGGAACGCAACGAGAGCTTCGACATCCTTCCAGCGTCGCAGCGCGTCTCGGAGACGCTCTGGTATCTCGGCACCGCCGACGCCGTCTATCAGAACATCGACATCATCGAGAGCTACGCGCCGCTCTACATGGTCGTGCTCGCCGGCGACCAAATTTATAAGATGGACTACGAGAAGATGCTGCAGCAGCACGTCGAGTCGAACGCCGACGTGACAGTGGGCTGCCTCGAGGCGCCCTTACGGAAGGCGCAGGACTTCGGCGTCATCACCGTCGACGAGCAGGACCGCATCGTCTCCTTCGTCGAGAAACCGAAGAACCCCACGCCGGCGCTGGGCAAATCGGACGTCGCGCTCTGCAGCATGGGCATCTACGTGTTCGAGACCAAGTTCCTGATCGAGCAGTTGCGCCGCGACGCCGCCGATCCGAACTCGGCCCACGACTTCGGCAAGGACATCATTCCCTACCTCGTCGCCAACGGAAAAGCGGTCGCCCATCATTTCGCGCGCTCCTGCGTCGCCGCCAACGAGGAAGCGCACGTCTACTGGCGCGACGTCGGAACGGTCGACGCCTATTGGGCGGCCAACGTCGATTTGACCGACATCGTTCCCCAACTCGACCTCTACGATCGCGCCTGGCCGATCTGGACCTATGGCGAGATCACCCCGCCGGCGAAGTTCGTCCACGACGTCGGCGGACGGCGCGGCGTCGCGGTCTCATCGCTCGTCTCGGGGGGGTGTGTCATTTCTGGAGCGGCGATTTCGCGTTCATTGCTGTTCACCGGCGTCAGAGCCCACTCCTATTCGACCGTCCACGAGGCCGTGGTGCTGCCCTACGCGCAAATCGGCCGCCAGGCCCGGATCACGAAGGCGGTGATCGACTCCGGCGTGATCGTTCCCGACGGGCTGGTGGTCGGCGAGGACCCGGTTCTCGACGCCAAGCGGTTTCGCCGCACCGAGGGCGGCGTGACGCTGATCACCCAGCCGATGCTCGACAAACTCGATTCGTGAACGCCTCGCGCTTTCTTCCAGCGGCGGAAATGGTCGTCCGCTGGTGAAGACGGGGGCTGTCGATCGTAGCCGGCAGTCATCGGGACGGCGACGAGGCGGGCGATCTCCTCTCGAGGATAGGTTCATCATCTCGTCGCTCATCCGCGGCGGATCGGCTTCGGACCTTTGTTCACGCGCCTTCGTAGCCGCGCCGTCGGTGCCTGCCGCCGTTGGCCGCAGGCGGGGCGACCAGCTTGCCGAGCGCCGCTTCGATCGCAGCGAGGTCGGGCCGTGGTCCGCGTTGGGGTCGGTCGAGGGCGCGGCGCATCGCCGCGATATGAGCGGGCGTATTGCCGCAACAGCCGCCGATGACGCGCGCGCCGGCGTCGATCGCCAGCGCAGCGTAGCGTCCCATGAGCTCTGGCGATCCCGAATAGTGGACATGGCCATCATGCCATTGCGGCAGTCCGGCGTTGGCTTTGGCGATGACGATCGTGTCGGGGCGCGCCTCGGTCATCGCCAACACCGAGACGATGAGATCGGCGGCGCCGACCCCGCAGTTGGCGCCGACGGCGAGCGGCGGCGGCGCGAGATCGTCGAACGCCAGCGCGAAGTCCGCTGGCGCAAGCCCCATCATCGTGCGGCCCGCCGTGTCGAAGCTCGCGGTCGCAACATAGGGCGCGCCGACGGCGATCGCCGCGCGCGCCGCGGCGCGGGTCTCCTCGCGCGCCGACATCGTCTCGATCCAGACGGCGTCGGCGCCGCCCTCTCTGAGGCCTTCGATCTGCTCGGTGAAGATCTCTGTCGCCTCGTCCTCGGTCAGGGACCCGAGCGGGGCGAGCATCTCGCCGGTTGGGCCGACCGAACCCGCCACGACGACGGGGCGGGCCGCCCGGTCGGCGACGGCGCGCGCATTTTGCGCCGCGAGCCGGCTGAGCTCTTTGGCGCGGGCGCCGAGTCCGCGCAGGCCGAGGCGACGGCGATTGGCGCCGAAGCTGTTGGTCAGAATGATGTCGGCGCCGGCGTCGACGAAGCTCAGATGCAGCGCGCGAATCCGCTCCGGATGCATCTCGTTCCAGAGTTCGGCGCATTCGTCCGAGCCGAGGCCCGCCGCGATGAGGTTGGTTCCGGTGGCGCCGTCGGCGAGCAGTGGCCGCCCCACGGCGATCAGTTTCGACAGCATGGACTTGCCCACCTCAAACCGCCATCCGCCGTCTCGCGGCGCAATTCGTCACTTGGTCGCCTCGCTCGGAGCGGACGCGCCGGTCGACGATTGCGAGTTTGGCGATCGACGGTAGCGGTTTTCGCACGACCTGTCCGCGCGTCGCGCCGTCGCGACCGAACCCGCGGCGACGCCAAGCCCGGTGTAACGACGTTCGAAAGCGAGGCCCAGCCGCGCGGCGGCCGCTTCCGCTCGCGCGGTCAGATCGACATCTGCCGTCTGGGCGAGATAGACGAGCCGCTTGTAGCGGCGGAAGTAGTCGCCGCGTAGCTCCGGGAAGCGGTCGAGGCCGAGGCCGCGGACGACCAGGCGATCGAAATGCCGCGCGAGGAAGTCGGTGACGAAGAACGAGCCCGGTTCTTCCGCCATCATCGCCGCGATCGCGTCCTCGCCGGCGTAGAAGGCGTAGCAGTGCGGTCCGGCGATTCGGGTCACGCTTTCCTCGGCGAGCACGACGTCGAGCGCGCCGCCGGTGCCGCAATCGCCGTAGACGACCAGGATTTCTTCGTAGCGCGCGCGGTTCTCGCGGATCTTGCGCCTGATCGCTTCGGGAATGCGTTCGGGTCGGTTGTGCAGTTCAGCGGGCAGGCACGTGACGTCGAAGCCGCCGAGCGGACCGCGCGACAACGCGACAATCTCGCGCGCCAACGCGCCGCAGGCGATCGCCAGCGCCCTGCGCGGCGCGGCGCGCCTGATTTCCGCTTGGTCGGCTTCGCCGGTGGACGCCGTCATGTCCGAGCCTCGTTCGCCAGAGACGCGTCGGCGCCGTTCGGCCGTCAGCGTCGCCCGTTGAATTCCTTCACCGCCTCGAACATCGCGACCATGTTCTCGACCGGCGTGTCAGCCTGCACGTTGTGGATCGCGTTGAATACGAAGCCGCCGCCTCGCGAAAAGATCTCGCAGCGTTCGAGCGCCTCGGCCCGCACTTCGGCCGGCGTCCCGAACGGCAACGTCCGCTGCGTATCGACGCCGCCGCCCCAGAAGACGAGGCGACCCCTGTATTTCTCTTTCAGCGTGCGCGGGTCCATGCCTTTGGCCGAGCACTGAATCGGGTTGATGATGTCGACGCCGGCGTCGATCATCGACTCGAAGAACCGCTCGGACGAACCACACGAATGCTTGAACGTCTTCCAGGTCGTGTGCTTGTGAATCCAGTCGCAGACCTCGGCGTAGTGCGGCTTCCACAACGAGTCGAACGTCCTGACCGAGCAGAAGGACGACGTCTGCGTCCCGAAGTCGGCGCCGCAGAGAAAGATCACGTCGATTGCGTCGTCGCCAAGGCGCTGGTGAATTCTCGCGAGATTCGCGATGCCGATCTCGACCTGCCGCTCGAAGATCTTGTGGACGATGTCAGGCCGACTCGCCGTCAGCATGTACCACTCGGCGACGTCGCGCACCCCCTTGGGATCGATCAGATCGGGCCCCGGCACCCAGGCGATGTCGCCGAGATTGGTGTTCACCAGCGACGCGAACACCGCGTACTCGCCGCTTTCGAGCGCGCGCGCGTCCTGCTCGATTTCGTCGAGCTGAGCCTCGGTCAGCGGCTGATACTGCTCGGCGTTGTCGTCGGGATCGAGATTGTCGAAGTCGAGCGGCTTCTGGCGGATGATCGCGTCGAAGAAGAAGCCGTCCTTGGGCATATGCCCGCTCGGACGTGCGCTCAGGTCGCCCTTGGGGTAGATCAGCGAGCCGCCCTTTTCCGGCTCGACGGTGGTGCGGAAGCCGTCCGGCACCAGCACCTCGAGCCCGTTGAAGCGCCACGGCTTCCAGTCGCGGTTGTCGAAACCGAAGAACGTGCCGCGGCCCGTCAGCGGCGCGACGTCGACCCCGATCGCCTCCTTGAGATCGTCCTCGATCAGCCCCAGCATCTGGAACGGCTCGCACACTTTCACCAGGCGCTTCTCGAGCCCGTAGTGGTCTCGGAGCCTGGCGATGCAGCTCACGTGCATGCCGGTGGTCGCCGATCCGCCAAAGTCCATCGGCGCGCCGTCGGGCGTGCGATGATTGATCGCGTCGAGCACCCGTTTGCGCCTGGGTCCGATCGTCCTCTCGGCGGTCATCGCCGCGACTCCTGTCTCCCGACTTGCCGGCGTCGGCCCTCGCGTCAATTGGACAGCCCCACGTGCCGCCGCGCGAGCGCAACCGCGTCGCTCGCCGTCGCGCCATAGCCGTCGGCGCCGATCTCGGTCGCGTACCGCTCGTTGAGCGGCGCGCCGCCGACGAGGATCTTGACCTCGCGCCTGAGGTCGGCGGCCTTGATCGCGGCGATTGTCGTCCGCATCGACTCCATCGTCACCGTCAGAAGCGCCGACAGGCAGACGATCTGCGGACGGTGCTCGCGAATGGCCGCGACGAACGCTTCCGGCGCCACGTCCGCGCCGAGGTCGATGACCTGGAAACCCGCGCCTTCGAGCATCGAAGTGACGAGGTTCTTGCCGATGTCGTGCAGGTCGCCTTTGACGGCGCCGGCGACGACGACGCCCGCAGGCTTCGCGCCCTTCGCGGCGAGCAGCGGCCGCAACGGCGTCATCGCCGCTTTCATCGCTCGGGCGGACAGCAGCAATTCCGGCACGAAGTACTCCTCCTCCTGGAAGAGCTTGCCGACTTCGTCCATCGCCGGGATCATCGTTTCGGACACGAGGGCCAGCGGTTCGGCGCCGGTCTCGAGTTCCTCTTCGACCAGAGACTGCGCGAGCTGCCCCTTGCCGTCGACAATTGCGTCAAACAATGCCTGCGACAACGCCATCGTCTCCTCCCTCCGAGGAACGCCGTATTTCGTTGTTCGTTAAACGGCTTCTACAATGTCGCGAGACGACAGGCGTTGATTGTCGTCAAGCAGGGCGGATTGCCGGCCGACCCAGGTCGCGAGCGCCGGATCGGCGGCCGTCCGAGCGCCGGCGGCTTTGACCACGCATTGGTCACGGCGCGTCGCCTTGCGCCCCGGCGTCCTCGGCGAAGCCGATGTTCTCCATGAAGCGCCCCTGGAACTGCGGGTGCGTATTGAGTTCGACGTAGCGACAGCGGGCGGCGATCTGCGCTGCGCGCTCGCGTTCCACGGTCGAAGCGAGCATGCGCGCGACGCCGGCGCCCGCGGCGTTGCCGACTTGCGCATAGCGCGCCCGCGGCAGCGGCGGCAGCAGGCCGATCGCGATGGCGTTCGCGACGTCGACCGACTGTCCAAAGGCGCCGGCGAGCACGAAGCGGTCGACGTTCCGCTCGGCGAGGCCGCAGAGGTCGAGGAGCAGATCGACGCCTGTGCGGATCGCGGCCTTCGCCAACTGGACGGCGCGAACGTCCGCCTGCAAGATATGGACATCCGCGGCGAGCGCGATCGCCGGCTTGTCGTTCCGGCGAACAAAGGCTTCGCCGCGGTCGCGAATCCGGCCGCTCCTGTCCACGAGCCCCAGTCGAAGCGCGGCGGCGATCGCGTCGAGGACGCCGGAGCCGCAAATTCCCACCGCCTCGCCGCCGCCGATCGTCGTCGCGACCAGGGCGCCATTGTCGATCCCGACGCGTTCGATCGCGCCCTCCGCCGCCCGCATGCCGCAGCTGATGTTCCCGCCTTCCAGCGCCGGACCCGACGGACACGAGGCGGACACGATCCGGCCGCCGGACACGAGCGAGATTTCCGTGTTGGTGCCGATGTCCATCACCAGCGTCGCGCCGTCCCCGTCCCAACGAGGGCGGGTCGCCAACAACGCCGCGACGTGGTCCGAGCCGACGAAACCGCCGACGCCGGGCGCCGCGTAAACGCGCGCGGAGGGCGCCAGCGCGAGCCCGAGGTCGCGCGCTTCGACGTCGAGCGCGCCGCTTGTCGCGGCGACGAACGGGGCGCGCGCGAGCTGGCCAACCGGCAAACCGAGCAGCAGATGCTGCATCGCCGTGTTGCCGCACACGGCGACGTCGAAGATGTCGTCTTCCGTTCGGCCGACCGCCTCGACGAGGTCGCGGGCGAGCGATTGAATCGCCAGCGTCGCCGCGGCGCTGAGCTCTTCCAGGGCTTCTGGGCCGGCGAGCGCGTGGTTGAGCCGGGTTACGGCGTCGGCGCCCCAGGCGACCTGCGGGTTCTCGATCCCCAGGCTCGCCAGCCGCTCGCCGGTCATGAGATCGATGAGAAAGCCGACGACGTTGGTCGTGCCGAGATCGATCGCCAATCCCAAGGCGGCGCGCCCGGGCGGCGCGACGCTGACGACTCGCGCGCCGCGAACGAACGCACACGCCGAGAATGCGTGGACGCGAAGGATTTGGGGCAGCGCGCGCGCGGCGACGAGGTCGATCGCGCCGACGCCCGGAAGCGCCTCGATGAGCCGTTCGAAGTCGCCGCGCGGGTCAGCCAGCGAAGGCTCGGCGACGCGGACGTCCACAGCGCGAACTGCAGGCGCCGGAGCGACGACGCCGAGCCAATCCTTCGCGTCGTCCTCGGCGCGGACGACGGGCGCGAGCGAGCGCGGCGCGATTTCGGCCTCGCAGTCCTGCCGCGGCTTCAAGCGGCAGGCGCGACGCCACTTACGACTCGGGCCGACCAGCGTCTCGCCGTCGAGCAACGCTTCGCCGCGCACCAGCCTCACCGTGCAGGAGCCGCAGGCGCCGCGACCGCCGCAGGCGCCGACGAGGCGAACGCCGTGACGGCGCGCGGCGTGAAACAGCGTTTCCTCTTCGCCGCAGGCGACTTCGCGATTGAGATTCATGAAGGCGACGCGACGAACGGGCCTGGGCGAAGACGGCCGGGCAGTCATCGATCCGCCCCTCGCGTGGCAGGTTTCGCGCCTGCGGCGATCGTCGGAGCCAATCCCGGCGCGCGTTCGACGCCGATGCGCCCGGCGCCGGAGCGCCTGGGCGCCGCTGGCGCCGCCTCGTCGGCGAACGCCGCCACAGCCATCCGGTTGTCGCGCGCGTCGAGCTCCTGTCTCACGTCGCCGTCTTCTCTGCTGCGCCGGCGGCGCGATCCGCCGACTCCTTGGGATCGTCGCTCGGTCAGTGGGCGAAATCGGTGACCGTCACCTTGCGAAGATCGCCGTCGCCCGTTTCCAAGCGCTTGATGTAGTCGGGACATTCGGAGAGCCTGATCTGATGGGAGACGAGGTCGTCGACGCGAATGGCCTTGGACTTCATCAGGTCGATCGCCTGCAGGCTGTTCTTCAGCGACGTGTACGAGGAGATGACGGAGATCTCCTCGCGGAACAGCCGGAAGTGGTCGAAGGTGACCCGACTGGCCATATGCGGCACCCCGAAGACGAGCACGCGACCGCGGGGACGCGTCAAGCGATTGGCCGCTTCGGCCACCAGCGCCGAGGCGCCGGTGGCGTCGGCGACGCTGTCGTAGACGCGATCGGCGATTTCAGATGGGCTGGCGTAGACCGCCCCGAAACCGAGCGCAGTGGCGCGAGCGGCGCGGGTGGCGTTGCGCTCGAGGTAGTCGACCCGGGCCGCGCCGCGGGCCTTGATCAAACGCCCCATCATGACGCCGATCGGACCCGCGCCCATGACCAGCGCGTGCTCGGCCCAGCGCACGCCCAGTTGCTCGGTGGCGTGAACGACGCAGGACAGCGGTTCGACCAGCGCGCCCTCAACGAAAGACAGATCGCCGATGTCGAACGCGCCGCGCTCGTTGACGATGACGTATTCGGCCATGCCCCCAGGGCGATTGACCCCCGGCACCGTCATGTTGCGGCAGAAATGGTGTTCGCCGCGCAGGCATTCGGGACAGTTGTTGCAGGGGATGTTGGGCTCGACGGCGACGCGGGCGCCGGGCGCGAAGCGCGTGCAGTCCGGTCCGACGGCCACCGCCTCGCCCGCGAATTCATGGCCGGGAATGAGGGGGTATGACGCCGTGTAGTCGCCGTTGTAGATATGGACGTCGGTGCCGCAGATGCCGCTGGCGCCGACGCGGATGAGCAGCTCGTCGCCCTTGGGCGCGGGACGGGCGACCTCGGCGACCGCCATCTTGCCCGGCTCGGAAATGATCAGGGATCTCATCAGGGAGCTCATGGAGCCACTCCAAGGGCCAGGCCGTCCATCGTTTGTCGCCGGCCGACATTCGCCGGACGACCGCGGCCGCGGCCGCGGCGCATTCGCGCGCCAACCGCGGATTTTCGCAACGGTCGAGCGCCGGGCGGACCCTCTCTGGCCGGCGTCAGAGTGTCGCACGCATCCGATCAGTGTGGAGTCGGCGAACGCAGTGAACTGTGGACGCGGCGGAGGCCCGATCGGCGCCCGCCAGAATTCCACGCGCAAAACAAGTTGCTTTGATATATCAGTATCGCACGTCAAAGTCGGTCGGGGGTTCCAGATTGGCGCTCATTCACAAATCGGCGCCGGTTCCGCGGATCCGGTTCGCCTACGGGCGTCTCGCCCACGAACGGGCCGACGGCGAAAGTCCGACCCTCTGCTTGCGCGTCGCGCAGTCCGCAGGCGCCGGACGCGTCGCCGACGGCGTTGGCGTCTCAGATGAGCGACGCAGCCGAGCGTTCGCCTGGCGGCGCGGCGTTCGTCGCGCTCCCGCGCCGCTTGATCGCGCGTGCCGACGCCGCTGAAGACAAGCTCAGAAAGAACAACGAGGGGAAACGCCATGACCAACGCAACGACGCCGCCATCTTCATTCGCCGGACGCGCCCGCACGCGAACTCGGTTCGGCATTCTGGCGCTCATTTCCGTTGGCACGATGATCAATTATCTCGATCGCACCGTGCTCGGCATCGTCGCGCCGAGCCTGCGCGCCGACTTGGCGATCGACGCCGCGACAATGGGCATTGTCTTCTCCGCCTTCTCCTGGACCTACGCCGGAGCGCAGATTCCCGGCGGCGTCTTCCTCGACCGCTTCGGCGCGAAGACGACCTACTTTCTTTCTGTCACCTTCTGGTCGCTGTTCACCTTGTTGCAGGCCTTCGCCACCGGCCTCGTTTCGCTGCTGGCGTACCGTTTCGGCCTTGGCGTCTCCGAAGCGCCTTGCTTCCCCGCCAACAGCCGCATCGTCGGCACCTGGTTCCCGCAGCAGGAGCGCGCGACCGCGACGGGCATCTACACCGTCGGCGAATATGTCGGGCTCGCGCTGTTCAGCCCCTTCCTGTATTGGCTGATGGCGACCTATAGCTGGCACGCCCCGTTCATCGTCGTCGGCCTCGCCGGCCTCGGTTTCGGCTTGGTGTGGTACTGGCTCTATCGCGAGCCGCGCGACCACGCTTCCGTCAACGAGGCCGAACTCGACCATATCGCCGAAGGCGGAGGATTGGCGCTGCACACTCGCGATCGCGTGCCGTTCGCTTGGGCGAACGTCGGCAAGCTGCTGTCGCACCGTCAGATCTGGGGCGCGGGAATCGGCCAGTTCGCCGGCAATTCGACGCTGGTGTTCTTCCTCACCTGGTTCCCGACCTATTTGGCCGTCGAGCGGCACATGGCCTGGGTGAAGGTCGGATTCTTCGCGGTGCTGCCGTTCATCGCTGCGGCCATCGGAGTCCTGGCCGGAGGCTGGGTCTCGGACAAACTGCTGAAGTCGACCGGCTCCGCCAACATCGCTCGCAAAACGCCGATCATCGTCGGCTTGCTTTTGGCTTCGCTGATCATCGCCGCGAACTTCGTCGACAGCGACAACGCGGTGATCGCGATTCTCTCGGTCGCCTTCTTCGGTCAGGGCATGGTCGGCCTCGGCTGGACCGTCATTTCAGACATCGCGCCCCAGTCGCTTATGGGACTGACGGGCGGCTTGTTCAATTTCGCCTCCAACCTCGCCGGCATCGTCACGCCGATCGTGATCGGCTATATCGTCAGCACGACCGGCTCGTTCGTCGGCGCGCTCGCCTTCGTCGGCGCCGTGGCGCTGCTCGGCGCCGTATCCTACGTTTTCATTCTTGGCGATGTCCGCCGCATCGAAATTGCTGGGGAGTCGTGACCGTTCATCTGAACCGCGCAGGCGCCGGGTTGGAGAAATCGCGAATATCGAAAACGAGACCTGGCTCTATGATTACCGGCAGGACCCAAGTCATTGCGCATCTCGGCTATCCCACCGAGGCGTTCAAAGCGCCGATGATCTACAATCCCTGGTTCGAGGCCAAAGGCGTCGACGCCGTCGTCGTGCCGCTCGGCGTGAAAGCCGAGGACTACGCATCGGTGCTGCGCCCGCTGTTCAGGGCCGCCAATTTGTTTGGCGCGCTGGTGACGATGCCGCACAAGGTGGCGACGACCGCGCTCGTCGACGACCTGTCGGTTACGGCGAAGATCGCGGGCGCGGCCAACGCGATTTTACGCCGCCCCGACGGGTCGCTGCTCGGCGACATGTTCGACGGATCAGGTTTCGTGCGCGGGCTTGCGCGAAAGGGCAAAGCAATCCTGGGCGCGAACGCGCTCGTCGTCGGCTCGGGCGGCGTGGGTTCCGCCATCGCGGCTTCGCTCGCCGAAGCCGGTGCCGCCAAGCTCGGCCTGTTCGACATCGCGCTGGCGTCCGCCGAGAAACTCGGCGATCGTCTCAGAGCGCATTACCCCAGGCTGACGATTTCGACTGAATCGGCCGATCCCGAGGGCTACGACATTGTCGTCAATGCGACGCCGCTCGGCATGAGGGCCGGCGACCCGATGCCGATCGACGTCGAGCGGATCGCGCCGTCGACCTTCGTCGGCGAAGTCGTGATGAAGGAGGAGCTCACCCCGCTCCTGCGCGCGGCGATCGCCAAGGGATGTCGGGTTCAGGTGGGAACCGACATGCTGTACGAGATGATCCCCGCCTATCTCGAGTTTTTCGGCTTCGGCAAGAGCAATCCGGAGGAGCTTCGCCAATTGTCTCGGCTGAAATACTGACGCCGCCCGATGCTCGACGTCATCTCGATCACGCTGCCGATCTTCATTCTGATCTCGCTCGGCTTTGCCTCGACCTCGCTGGGAGTCACGACGCCCGCCGACGTTCGCGCCCTCGGCGCCTTCGTCATTCGCTTTGCGCTGCCGGCGCTCATTTTCCAATCGCTGTCGCAGCGTCCCTTCGCCGAGATCGTCAACGCGGAGTATCTCGTGGCGTACACCGTCGGATCGGGCGTCGTCTTCGCTGTGATGTTCGCGCTTGCGCGGGTCTCGCAGCCCGGCGGGGTCGCGGCGAACGCGATGTCGGCTTTGGGGTCTTCCGCCTCCAACAGTGGTTTCATCGGCTACCCCGTGGCTTTGATGTTCTTGGGTCCGCCGGCGAGCTTCGCGCTTGCTCTGAACATGATCACCGAGAACGTCGTCATCATTCCGCTTGCTCTGACGCTGGCGGAAAGCGGCCGCCATGCCGGCAAGAGCTTGCCGCAGATCTTTGTCCATCTCGTCGGCCAGCTGGTCGGCAATCCGATGTTCATCGGCATGGCTCTCGGGGTGGCTGCATCTTTGTCCGGGTTGAAGCTGCTGGGACCCGTCGGCAAGTCGATCGACATGCTTGCGATGACGTCGGGCGCGCTCGCGCTGTTCGCTGTGGGCGGTTCTCTGGTCGGCCTGAAGCTGGGCGGCGTATTGCAGGACGTCGGAAGGATCGTCGCCGGCAAGCTCATCCTGCATCCCGTCGCAATTCTGGCGGCGTCGTTGATCTTCGCGCCGCGGCTCGATCCGAATTTGCGCAAAGCGATGCTGATTTTCGCCAGCGCGCCGATGCTCAGCATCTATCCGCTGCTGGGCCGCCAATATGGGCAGGAGCACGTCGCGGCGGCGTCGCTGCTGGTCGCGACGGCGCTGTCCTTTCTGACCATGTCGACGCTGCTGCTGGCGTTGTCATGGCTCGCCGCCGGCTGAGCGCGCGGCCGCCGCTCGAAGTGGGTGCAGGCCGGCCTGATCGAAGCTGAGTTCGTGGCGCGGCCATTTGAATCGGTCGCGTGGGGCGCCGGCGAGCGCGAGTTCCATTCGATGCGGCCTGGGTGGGCTCGACGGGGGACTCGAAAACGCAATCGAGGACGACAGACTCGCTCAGGTCAAGTGAAGAAGCCGCCGCAAAAAAAATGCCTTCCCGTCGTCGTTCACGGGGCAGCCCTTTCGTTCTCACCAAGCATTCTGAACATCGTCTCGGCGACTTCGGTTGCGAAGGCGGGATCATTGATGTGCAGATCGTATTCGGTCACCGAGATGGCGGCCGCAGGGCGCTCCGCCAGCGTCTCGCGGACGCCGGCGGCGAACCCGGCGTCGGCCTTCGGGTCGAACATCGGCCCGTTCTGCTGGTTGGTTTGGGTGAATCCCTTGTTGGGGAGCATGATGGCGACAGAGCCGCCAGCGAGGCGGTTCACAATCCAGCGTCCGGCCGCTCTCATTTCCGCATACGTGGCTCGGACATGGGTGTGAACGGGATTGTGGACGACGAACTTGCGCCCTCGGCGCTCGGGCGGCACGCTCTCCAGGGCGCCATCCAGGATGAAATCGAGCGTGCCGGGCACGACGATGCAGGGGATATGGGCGTCGCGGATCGGCCAAAGCCGCCCAGAATATGCGGGAAAGATGCCGCCGCAGAGACCGTCGATGACGTCCTTGGGGCTGAGATCGATCACGCCTTGGATGCGCCCCTCGGCGACCAGGTCTTCCATGGCGTGGGCGCCGACGCCGTTGCAATGGAAGGCGATAACGTCGATCCCGTGCCCCTCCAGCACTTGGCGGATGGTGCGGGCGGCGGGCGTGGTGACGCCGGCCGAGGTGACCCCGACGGCCAGACGCTGTTCGTGCGAGGCGTCGCCAGCGGTCTCAGCCATGCCAATCACCGCGCCGACGCCTTCGGCCAGGACGCGACGAGTGATGACGTTGAGGCCAAGGATATCGGCCACCGAATGAATGATCGCGATGTCGCTGGCGCCCACCAGGGGGCCGAAGGTCTGCCCGCCATTGGCGATCGCCGAGACCATGACTTTGGGAAAGCCGAACGGAAGTCCCCGCATGGCCGAGGTCGCCATCACCGTGCCTTGCCCGCCGCCGATTCCAAGGATGCCGTGCGCCTTGCCGGCGGCGACGAGGTCGCGGGTGATCCTGCCTAGCCCGTTCGCCATCGCCAGAATGGCGTCGTTCTTCGAGCCGCGCGCGATCGCGGCGAGGTCGGCGCCGGCCGCCCGCGCCACGGCGTGGCGGTCGATATCGGGCTTGATTTCGGCCTCGCCGATCATCCCGATATCGATCACCAGCGACCGGTGCCCCTTGGCGGCGATGAGGTCACGGCAAAAACCGGTCTCCGTTCCCTTGGTGTCGAGGGTGGAGGGAAGGAGAATAGTCAGCGCGGAGGTCAAGACCGTCCCTCGCTGATCAGCTCGAGCATGGCGATCTTGGCGCATTCCTCGACGAGTTCGGCCAGCATTTCGGTCTGCCCAATATCCTCGGACAGGTTGAAGACGCCGTGCCGCCTCTGGATGAAGGGCGGGACGCCCCGGTTGGCGGTGAGGAAAGTGGCCAGCTCGTCGACCATCTTATCGTCGGCATGGTCGCTCGACACCATGACGGGAATCGCGCCCATCTTCATTTCCATTTGCATGCCGGCCAGCGGTATCCGGTCGAAACGGGCTGCGCAAGCCATGGACCAGGGCGAGCGGCCGTGAAACACGGCGTCGGCCCGCGGGCGCATGCGATAGATCAGGGCGTGGGCGCGGAATTCTCGCGACGGCTCGTTCGAACCGCTCGGCATCGCGCCGCCGAAGTCGACGTCGACGATGTTGTCCTTCGTGAGGTCGGCGAACGATCCGCCCTTGGCTTTGACGAGCATGGCTTCTGCGCCGGGGATGCGAACGCTCAGGTTGCCGCCCTCGCCCTGCTGGATTCCGTTCTTGTAGCCCGTTCAGCAAAGTGGCGCATCGAGCTAATCGTCGCGCTGAGACGCTTATCCATCGCCTGGACCCTGTCTGCGCCTGGAAAATCAGGGATACATCTCGTCGCCCAGGGTGGGCGAGGCGCGGCCAAATCGGCGTGCGGCTGCCTGATCGTGCGCTTCCGCTTGCGCGACTTGCCGTCTCCACGCACAGCATCGGCGCAAGTTCACAGACCGTCGTCCATCGGGATCCGGCGCGCTCCGGGAATCACCCCTGGGGCGCCTCCCCTGTAACCGGAGTTGGCGGCGTTGGCGTCCATCTGCGGCCTATTGCGAAGTGCAATCACGCAGTCTACATGTATTCGAGTGATCCTTCGTCGACGTTTTTGCCGTCGTTTCCACGAGCGGGTTGCCCACAGGCATACGGGCGAGGCGAGCGGGCGGCGGAAGACACATGGGGGGGATCAGCCGTGGCTGATGCGACGGTGCCCATGCGACGGCTCTCGAAGAGGCGCTTGGCGGCGTCCAAGCGCGAGGAGAGGGCTGACGGGACTTTCTCCGCGAAGCGGAACGTCACCGACTCTGTCACCGCCGCGCTCGGCTGCGAAATCATCGCCGGCCTCTATCCGCCGAGTTCGCGCCTGCCCAACGAGGCGAGCCTGCTGGTGCGCTTCGGCGTGTCGCGGCCGACCCTGCGCGAGGCGTTCCGCG
>Ga0181516_10002028_pt1 | contig 14786 bp, 13 predicted proteins | sample PEATcosm2014_Bin_25_FD_121104 | JGI IMG/M metagenome (GOLD analysis project Ga0181516, IMG submission 121104) | Peatland microbial communities from MTU Mesocosm Facility, Houghton, MI, USA - PEATcosm2014_Bin01_10_metaG | ecosystem: Environmental > Terrestrial > Soil > Wetlands > Peat | place... | reverse complement strand
TTGGGCCGCCACATCTTCGACCATCTCGGCGCCGGCGTGAAGATTTATCACGGAGTCGACTTGACCTACGGTTACAAGCTGTCCATCGGCGACGGGGTCACCATCCGCCAGGGAGCCCTGCTCAACGACCGCGGCGGCATTACCATTGGCAAGGACGTCGTGATCGGCTCCTTCGCGCGCATCTACTCGCAAACCTACGCGCCTGGCAACTTCGACCGGGTGACCCTCGTGCCGACTACAATCGGCGACGGCGCACGCATTGCCAGCCATGCAATCGTCCTTGCGGGTCAGCATGTTGCCGCCGGCGAAGCAGTAGGCAGCTTCCCCGCTGACCGCATGTGACCGCGCTTGCGCCATCATCTTCGGTCGCCCTCTGCCGCTACAATAGAACGAGCCGATTGGGTTGATTTCTGCCCAAGTCGGCTGCACTGTTTTGAGCGTCATCCCTGGAACCGGAAAGCAAAAAATCGGAAAGCATAATGGCAGAGTCTGCAATCTCATCCCCCCGGCCGCGCGTTTTAAGCGGAATGCGTCCCACCGGCAAGCTCCACCTCGGCAACTACATGGGCGCGCTGGCCAACTGGGTCAAGCTGCAGGACCAGTACGAGTGCTACTTCTTCATTGCCGACCTGCACGCGCTCACTTCAGACTACGCGGACACTTCGCAGCTTGCGAACAACACTCTTGAAGTTGCGTTGGACTTTCTGGCTGCGGGGCTGGACCCGAAGAAGTGCACCATCTTTGTGCAGAGCCGAGTGAAGCAGCACGATGAGCTGCCGTTGCTGCTCGGCATGATTACACCGCTCGGATGGCTGGAGCGCGTGCCCAGCTACAAAGAGATGCAGGAGAACCTCACTGAAAAAGATCTGACGACCTACGGATTCCTTGGCTATCCGGTGCTGATGGCTTCGGACATTCTGCTGTACCAGGCCGATTTTGTGCCGGTGGGCCAGGACCAGCAAGCGCACGTGGAGCTGACGCGGGAGATTGCGCGGCGGTTCAACTTCTTCTTTCCAAGAGGAGGACGCAAAACAAGAGACGCCGGAAAGCACCCGGATATTCGCCCCGTCGCAGGCGGTACTTGGGAAGGTGATGAAGTTCTCCCCGAACCTAAAGTGCTGCTCACGCCTTCTCCCAAGCTGCCCGGCACCGACGGCCGCAAGATGTCAAAGAGCTATGGCAACACCATCATGTTGACCGATCCCGAGCCCGTGATTCGTCAAAAGCTCAAGACCATGGTCACCGACCCGGCACGCGTGCGCCGCACTGACAAGGGCGATCCGGATAAATGCCCTGTTGGCGACCTGCACAAGGTTTTTTCTTCCCCTGAGACGCTGGCCAAGGTTTATGAGGGCTGCCGCTCAGCCGGAATCGGGTGCATTGAATGCAAGGGCTGGGCGGCCGATGCGCTCGTTCAGGTTTTGCAGCCCATTCAGGACCGTCGCGCAAGCTTTACCGAGTCACAGGTCAAGGAAATCCTGGAGGAAGGCTCAAACCGCGCCCGCGCCCGCGCCGAACAGACAATGGTCGAGGTACGCGCCGCGATGAGACTGCCCTTCGCACAGGAAGACGTCTGGTGATCCACTGGCGCCAGGGGCGCGGACGGCATGGAGTGAGCGCGGCTTGAGCCGAGCATGGATATCGACGCGGCTTGAGCCGCACTGGGCAGGTACATGGTTGAACGAACGATCCCGTGGTGGCGCAAGGCCCTGAGCTTCGCTCTCAACGGTATTCGCTCGGGATTCGGACTTTTCTCGAAGTCTGCAAGCTCCGAGGTCGCCGCTGAAACTGAGCGGATCGCCGAACGGCACCAAATCAACCCGGTAGATATCGCTCCGGAAAAGAATCTGGAAGAAGAAGCAGCATTGACGGAACCGTTGAACAATTCCTCCCCAAGCCCCGAGGCGATCGCCGCTGAGTCCAAGACCGTCGCGGAAGCGCTTCCTGCCCCCGAGGAAGCGCTAGTTGTTGAAGCCGCACCGTCGCCCAACGTGCTTGCTGCCGATCCGCTTGACGAGCCGGCCGCACAAGCTATTCCTGAAGCTGAGCCCGTCGTCTCCGCTGCCGCCGAGCCTGCCGAAGCGGCTCAACTCCACCCTGTCACGGACCAGGAATCTGAAATGCAGCCGGAAGCTGCGGCAGGAGCGGCGGAAGCACCTATTGCTTCTGTCGGAGCGTCGGATCGAAAGACGAGTTCGGCTGCTCCGCAAGAAACTGCGAAAACGACTGAGAGCCCGCATCAACTGACCAAAGGGACTTCCAGCGCGGAAGCGGCGGAGATTGCTGAAGAGGTTGATCTTCTCGCAATGGAAATTGCAGCCGAATTTGAATCTGTCGCGAGTCCCGTGGGCGATGCTGAACCTGGGGCCGATGCCGAACCAGAACCCGAAGCCGCACCGGAAGGCAAAATCGAACCCGAACCCGTGATCGAAAGCAAAGTCGAGCCCGAGTCCGAGCCAGAACCTGAAGCCGGCGTCGAACTGGAAATCGAAGCTGAGTCCGAACCCGCAGTCGGAAGCAAAGTCGAACCGGAGCCAGAACCGGAGGCCGAGTCGGAAGCTGAACTCGAAACCGAAGCTGAAGCTCAACCCGAGGTCGATCCTGAACCTCAACCCGAGCCGGAGATGGAATTCGTCGCCGAGCCGCTCGAGATGCCTGTTGTCATGCCTGTAGGCGCGGAGCCCGCTCCGGACCCGGCCGGTCAATTAAATGCGGGGGCAAATACGGGGACAGATGCGGGGGCAAGCGCGCGGGCGGCTACGTCGGTCGTGCCCTCGCAAGACTCCGCGCCCGCCGCCAAGATCGCCATCGTGCTCAAGACCCACGACAACGAGGCCGATCTATCGCCCTTCTCGGTCATTGTCGACCAGGTCTACGATGGCCCTCTCGATCTTCTGCTCGACTTGATCCGCAAGCAGGACATCGACATCTATGACATCCCCATCGCCAAGATCACCGCTCAGTTTCTGGCATATGTGAACCAGCTCAAGGCCAGCGACGTGGACGTTGCCGGCGAGTTCATCTATATCGCCTCGTTGCTGATTCATATCAAGAGCAAGATGCTGCTGCCCCGCGCGCCCTCCGGCCAGGACGAAGCCGACGAGGATCCACGCCGTGAACTGGTTGAACGGCTGCTCGAACACGAGCGCTTCAAGAACGCCGCTCAGATGCTGCAGCAGAAGCAAATGCTCGAGGCAGCCACCTGGACCAATCCCGGTGCGCGCGAGTTCCAGGACGATGCCTCGGCCGAGCCTGAGATCGCCGCCGATACCACCGATCTGGTCCGCATCTTCCGCGACATCATCGAACGCGCCCGCAATCGCCCCATCATCAACGTCCAGGAAGACTCGGTGACCGTGGGCCAGATGATTCAGTTCCTCGCCCGCCGCCTCACCATGGAAGACAAGCCCGTGGCTCTGCGCCGGCTGCTTTCGCACACCCGCTCGGAGCGAGCCCTGATCGCCATGTTCCTGGCGCTGCTGGAACTGGTGCGCCTGCAAGCCATCCTGCTCCGGCAGGACCGCCATTTCAGCGAGATCTTTATCAAGAAGCACACCGGCTTTGACTCTGTTATGGATCAGGGTCTCGCCAATGCCCGCGACGACTGGCGCTGAGAGCATGTTATAACTTATGTTATAATAAGTGGCGAGGTGCGCATTTATGTCCACGACGACCAAAATCATCGCCATCGGCAACTCAGCGGGAATCATTCTGCCAAAGGAGGTCCTCGCTCAGTTGAAGCTTGAGAAGGGCGACACGATCTGCCTTTCTGAGACCCCCTACGGCGCGCATATCACCCCCTACGACGATCAATTCATGCGCAAGCTCGAAGCCACAGAACGCGTTATGCGGAAGTACCGCGATGCACTGAAGAAACTGGCTGAGTAATGGAAGAGCCGCTGTGGATGGACGCCGTGGACGCCGTGATTGCGCACGACCTTGAACTTGCAGCACATGGAGGTTCAATAGGCATTCGCGATACGGGTTTGTTGGAGTCCGCCCTTGCCCGTCCGAGGAACATATGGGCTTACACTACCTCGGTGCCTTCTCTGGCTGCGCTTGCCGCGGGATACGCGTTTGGAATCTCATCAAACCATCCTTTTGTCGACGGGAACAAGCGCATCGCTCTGGTGGTTTCGTTTGCATTCCTCGAAGTAAATGGCCTTGAGGTCACGGCCAGTCAAGAAGACGCATTCCTCACCATCCTCGGACTTGCTGCCGGGGAGGTCTCAGAAGAACAGCTCACAGAGTGGTTCGGGCGAAACTCCGCGTCACTTTGACATTCCAAGAGGCACGCTTATGGCGCCCCAACTCCCAGTACCAGGCCCCAAAGCACCCTATCCTTCGCTTAAGGCCTTGCGCACCCGCCGTTTAACTCTTATGCCTACATAAATATTCGGCCTTCTTCCACATAATTCATCCCTCTTTCACATGCATCCAATATTCCTTTCTAAGTCTGGAAAAGTGCCTCCTCCGGAGCGCCGGACAAATCCCATCGAACCGTTTGGAGCGAACCATGTCCGAATTGGCGGCAATTGCCGAGAGCCGGCCCCCCGCGTCAGCATTGCTTGAAAAAAAGATGCACCCAACCCACGCAATGATCAGCACTGGGGTGGTCCTGCTGGCCCTCGTTCTTGGCGTTGGGTTCATCGGCTTCAACATCGCACAGGATTTCGCCGGCGTCACGCTGGGCAGCATCTGGCCCTACGCGCTGCTGATCGTGGCGCTGATCATCGCTCTGGGATTCGAGTTCGTCAATGGATTTCACGACACGGCGAACGCGGTGGCCACGGTAATCTACACGCACTCGCTCGATCCAAACATCGCGGTGGTCTGGTCGGGAATGTGGAACCTCTTCGGCGTTCTTACCTCCACGGGAACTGTGGCCTTCACGGTCATCACGCTGCTGCCCGTCGAACTGATTCTCCAGGTCAGCTCCGGCGCAGGATTCGCCATGGTCTTCGCGCTGCTGATTGCGGCCATCATGTGGAACCTCGGCACATGGTGGCTCGGCTTGCCCGCATCCAGTTCGCACACCATGGTCGGTTCCATCATCGGAGTCGGCATAGCAAACCAGATCATGAGCGCCCACAACGGAACCTCCGGCGTGGATTGGGAGCAGGTCACCAAGGTCTTCAAGGTGCTGCTGATCTCTCCGCTGGTCGGCTTCGGATGCGCGGCAATCCTGTTCCTGGTGCTCAAGCCTTCAACCAGAAAGTTTGGCGTTCCCGGATTAGCCGTGATTCTCGGCCTCTCTGGGTTCTACCTTTTTAACTGGAGTCTGATTTGGACGCTCGTGTTTGCAGTTGGCGTATCCGCGGTGGTTTGGATTGGGCTCAACCTCATTCCCGCACCCGAAGCGCTCTTCCGCGCCCCGGAAGGCACGCAGCCTCCACCGTGGCCCATTCGCGCTCTGCTCGTGCTCACCTGCACCGGCGTCAGCTTCTTCCACGGCTCCAATGACGGACAAAAGGGCATGGGTCTCATCATGCTCATCCTCATCGGAACCGTGCCAACCGCCTACGCCCTCAATCACGCCGTTCCCACCGCGGATGTGCAGGCTTTCGTTACCAGTTCCGATCAGGTTCGGCAGATTTTAGACCACTATGTGGATAAGAACGGAATCATGGGCGACAACCCCCGTAGCGAGGTTACTGCCTACATCAGCTCCAAGCAAATGCAGTCCGACACGCTCATTTCTCTCCGCGAACTGGTTGGCGATCTTGGCCACGAAGTTGCCCTTTACAAAGAGTTCAAATCGGTTCCGGCAAAGGATCAGACCAACGTCCGCAATGACATGTATGTAACCAGTGAAGCTCTTCGCCTGATGTTGAAGAGCAATAACCCGAAATTCACGGCATCCGAAATCAAGACTCTTGGCGGCTATAAAACCAAGGTCGATAAGGCCACAAAGTTCATTCCTGTGTGGGTTAAGGTTGCGGTCGCGCTTGCTCTCGGCATGGGCACCATGGTCGGTTGGAAGCGCATTGTCGTGACCGTGGGCGAGAAGATCGGCAAGGAGCATCTCACCTACGCTCAGGGCGCCAGCGCGGAGTTGGTGGCGATGGCCACCATCGCAGCCGCCGACAACTTCGGGTTGCCCGTCTCCACCACCCACGTGCTTAGCTCCGGCATTGCCGGCACCATGGCGGCAAACAAGAGCGGCCTTCAGCTCGAAACCATTCGCAACATTGCTGCGGCCTGGGTCTTCACCCTCCCGGCTGCGGCGCTGCTATCCGGATCTCTCTTCTATCTCTTCCGCCAAATCGCTCAATAACCTGCCTCACTGACTGCCATTTCCGGGCGTCCGAGCCACTTCGGACGCCCTTTTTCCTTTCCAGAAGCTCCGACAGCCCCCACGAACCGGCGTGGCTCTTCGATATCCGGTACCATACTGGAGGTACCTGTCGAAGAATGAGCCTCGAGGGGAATGAGCCTCGAAGGGAATGAGCCTCAAGGGGGACGAGCCTCAAGGGAATGAGCCTTAAAGCCAAGCTGGAAGCAGTTATTTACGCCGCGGAGGAGCCGGTCACACTGGCCCAGCTCGCCGCCCTTTTTGCCGAAGAAGCGCTGGAATGGAAGGCGGAACAAGCCGCCGCGACGGCAAGCGCGTCGGAAGGCACCGACGAGCCTGCGCTCCCCATCAATGAAGCTCTTGCTTATCCCGAGCCCGAGCAGGAAGTTCAGCAACCAGGTCCAGAGGCTGGATCGGAACCCGGCCCGGAATCCGGCCCGGCCGAAACCGACGCAAACCAGCCGTCCTCGGCCGAGACCGGGCCTGGATCCGATCCAGTGGGCGAAGCCCGGCGTCAGGCCCGCTTGCGAGACCGCCAAGTTCGCGCCATAATTCGCGAGATTCTCGACGAGCTTATCGGTACCTATGCCGCTGACGGCCGAGGTGTGGAAATTCGCGAGATCGCCGGTGGTTACCGCATGGCAACCAAACCGGAATGTCACGACGCCGTGCGCATGTTCGTCAAAAGCCTGAAACCGCCTCTCAAACTCTCGCTGCCGGCGCTCGAAACCCTGGCCGTGATCGCCTACAAACAGCCCGTCACCGCACCCGAGGTCAACGAGATTCGCGGCGTCGATTCGTCAGCGGTCTTCGGCTCGCTACTGGCTCGCAAGCTCATCGCTACTGCCGGGCGCAAGCCTGTCATAGGCAGACCCATCCTCTACAAAACCACCCGGGAGTTTCTGCTTCGCTTCGGTCTCAAGGATGTCTCCGAGCTGCCCTCGATGGAGGAGTTTGAGAAGATGGCTTCCATTGAGCTTGAAGAGCCGGAGATTCAAAGCACCGGTGAAGCCGCGCCAGACAACCCCACGGACCCCAGGCTCGAACTGGACGAGAACGCTCCCGAAGAGACTGAGGAAAGTCCATCGCTAACCAGCCCCGCTCCGGAAGTCGAGGCGTAGCCGACACCCCCTGCTAAGCCATGTCTGCGCCGCGGCAACTCGCGAGGCGGATCGCAACGCAGACAGAAAACGAGAATACCCATGAGCAGCAAACCCGATGACGATAAGCCCGGAAATGCCGAGGCCGAGAATGCCCGTATCGATGTTGGCGAGACGGTCGCCGACGAGACAGTCTTGGAAAGCGTCACTGAAGCGGTACCCGAACCTGCCGCGATTCTAGATCCAATCGGCGATGTCACCGACGGCGAAGCCGCGGCGCCGGACAATCCGGATGTAATTGATGCCGCCGAAGACGAAGAGCAGCCCGAGTCTTTGCCCCGCCCAGCGGGAAAGCTTGAGCGGCTGCAAAAAATTCTCGCTCAGGCCGGCGTGGCCAGCCGACGCAAGGCCGAAGAGATGATCGAGCAGGGGCGAGTGCAGGTCAACGGCAAAGTTGTGACCGCGCTCGGCACCAAGGCAGACGCGGGTCGCGACCACATCCGCGTTGACGGCAAGCTGCTGCAGGGTGCGGAGAGGCTCCGCTATTTCGTCTTCAATAAGCCGCGCGGATTTGTTACCACCGTCAAAGATCCTGAGGGCCGGCACACGGTGATGCAGTTCTTTGAGAAGATGCGCGAGCGGCTTTATCCCGTCGGCCGCCTCGACTACTTGAGCGAAGGCCTGCTGGTGGTGACCAACGACGGCGAGCTGGCCAACAAGCTCACCAAAGCTGCCTCGGGTGTTGAGAAAACCTACCTTGTGAAAGTCTCGGGCCAACCGACGGAAGCGGAACTCGACATCCTGCGCGGCGGTGTGGCCATTGAACGCGGCAAGCCCGGCTCGGCCAAGGTCCACACCTCGCCAGCCCGGATTCGCCAGGTTCGCCAGGGCGACAATCCCTGGTACGAAGTCGTTCTCATCGAGGGCCGCAACCGCGAACTGCGCAAGATGTTCGAGGAGATCGGTCACTTTGTTGAAAAGATCCGGCGCGTCGGATACGGGCCTCTGGTTCTGGACCAGGAGCCGGGTAATTTTCGTGAGCTCCAGGCGGAGGAACTGTCTGCGCTGCGCCTGGCCGCCGATGGCAAGCTCCGTACACCAAAATCAAAGGATGTACGCCGCCGCAACCTGGCCGATGCAGGCAAGCTGCCTACGGTCGCTCCGCGGCCCAGCAGGGCAATCTCTGCCACGCCGGGGCGAGCCTTCCCTGCGAGACCTCGAACGGAGTCCCCAGGCAAGCCCGAACGCGCATTCCCACCCAAGCCCAGCGGCCCAGGCAGCCGGCCCGCGAAGTTTGCATCCGCTGCCGGCGCGCGTCCCCGTGAGCCGTTCGATCCCGCTGGCGACCGGAGCCAGTCCAAGCCTTTCCGTCCCGCGATGCGGCCGAGCGCTCGCCCGGCGTGGCAAAAGGATGCGCGTCCCAGCCCTTCAAGTTCAGACCGCCCGGCGCGTAGCTTCGCAAGTGGTCGTCCTGGTTCTGGAAGACCACCCGCCGGCAAGCCGTTCGGAGCCAGGCCAACTGGCGGAAAAACATACGGCGCAAAGCCGCCGGCGGGGCGCCCATTCACCGGCAAGCCTGCCCGTGGCGCATGGAACAAGCCAGCGACAGGCAGCCGTCCTCCGTTTCCGCGCCCTCCAGCTCCACGCCGGGAAGCGCCTCAAGAGCAGTTTGAGGCACCCACTAAGCCCTCGAAGCTGCACATTGAGCCCATTGAAGCGTCGGAGCGTTCCGTCCGGCCCAGCCGTCCCTCAAGCGCACCCCGGACATCGAGCGCGCCTCGGACTTATGGAGATCGAAAGGGCCCAGGCAGTCCACGCCCCGACCGCCCGCATGACCGCCCCCAAACGCGCCCTGGAGCCAGCGGACCGAGACGAGATCGTCCAACGGCGAGCCGATCTGGGCAATTTAGTGAAGGATCGCCCCGGCCCCGTGAAAGCTCGCCCCGTGCAGATTCATTCCGTCCAAGCCCATCCCCACGTTCACCCCGCCCGTTTCGTCCGGAAGGCGGCCTGACCCGGCCGTTCACGACCAGCAGCGGCAAGCCTCGCGCAGGTGGGGCGCGGCCCAGCAGCAAGCCGAGCTGGAAGCCCAAGCCTGGCGGCACATCGAAGTCCGGCTTCAAGAGCAGGCCTGCGGGTTCCGGCGGGGGTCGCAGCGGTCCACGTCCAGGAGGAAAACGGCCCGGCGGCAAACCCGGTGGAAAGAAGCGCGGCTAAAGCTATTCAAGGCAGAGCCGTCGCGCGGGATCAGGAAAGAAGCCGCGGCCGAGCCGGCCTCAGAGTCTGCGAATGCATTTTCGGGAATACTATTGACCGAAAGCACACGTTCGAGTCGGCGCGACCCCCGGGAGCGCCGACCTTGCACAAACTTTGCAAGGACCACGCCATTTCCGAAAATGCTGTAGACTTGGGTTCTTCGTTCTACCTTCAGACGCGCATTTTCTTCTTGCATCGATCGCGGAAAGGACCTGACGTGGCAAATACCTTTGGCACCGACATCTTGATCCAGTCACCGGACCCCAAGGCTGCGGCAGCGTTTTACATTGAGCAACTCGGCTTTGAAGTTACCGGCGAAGACCCGATGATCAGCCTCCATGGCAAGCACATCAACCTTTTTATCGAGCAGGGGCCGGCGCTGGGGCCGGTTCTTGAAGTTACGGTTGACAGTGTTGAGGCGGCCAAGCGCCGCCTGGTGGCAAGCGGCTGCAGAATCGTCAAAGATGAACCGGAGTTTCCTCGCTGCTACGTTCGCGACCCCTACGGATTGATCTACAACCTGACTGAGTAGGTCCAGCTTCTGCAAGTGGGGCGCAGCGCTTTGGGAGTGGGGTCCCCGTCTTTACGCCAGAAACTGTTACCGCGGCCGGCGTAGGAGCATCTTATATGGGCATGAGCCAAGAAAAAGCAACATTTGGAGCCGGCTGCTTCTGGGGTGTTGAAGCCGCCATTGCAGCGATTCCCGGCGTTACGGCCACCGCTGTCGGCTATGAGGGCGGGCAACTCGACCGACCGACCTACAAAGACGTGTGCACCGACCAGACTGGGCACGCGGAAGTTGTCGAGCTTGACTTCGACACGGAGAAGGTCAGCTACGAACAGTTGCTGGACGCCTTCTTTGCGCTCCACGACCCAACCACGCTCAACCGCCAGGGCCCGGACTGGGGCGCGCAGTATCGTTCCGCTATCTTCTTCCACTCGCCCGAGCAGCAGGCGCAGGCAAGCGCCAAGATCGAGCAACTCACGGCCGAGGGCCGCTTCAAGCCCAAGCGCATTGTGACCAAGGTTGAGCCTGCCCAGACATTCTGGCGCGCAGAAGAGTACCACCAGCGGTATCTCGAAAAGCGCGGCCAGACCAGCTGTCATATCTGATAGAAGCAGGCACTGCGGGACTGAGGAACGCAGCGGCTGAAGGGGCTCTCAGTCCCTGTCTTCAGTGCCTTCGGCTTCGGCGGTCTCAATTCGCGGTTCCTCAGACGCAGCTTCTTCGGTTGCGTGTTTGGTGGGCTGCACTGGCGATTCCGGCGCGGCGCTGGCCTCGGATGGCTCGCCGAGTTCCGCAATCGTGCTTGCTTCCGCGGATCCGTCTGCAACCACACCATCTCCCGCCGAGCCATCTCCCGAAGTACCAGCGGCCTTCATTCCCGGTTCGTCGATCCACAGGCAGACAATCCACCACACCAGCACGCCAACGTAGACCACGCTGGAGGTGTTATAGAGCTTGGTCTGGAGGCCCATCGCGCGGTCATACTCGGCCCGGGAATGCACAATCGCCGTGCGCGTGATGATCTGCCAAATCGCCTGTATAGCCAGCTGCGAAATGGCGACCGTCGAGAGCCCGATGACAATTCGCTGCACATGTGTGTTCCAGCCTGCCTTGAACCTGCGTCCAAACAGCAACACGGCGATGCACAACTCGATTGCGAGCAGGTATCCAAGCATGGTGATCTTGGTTCCCACGAGTTGCGCCAGACGCCAGGCAGCCAGGCGCGAATCCGCAGTGAGCGTTTTCCAGGCCGGCCACGGTCCCCATAGATAAATGACGACGCCGGCAACCACAACCATTCCTGCTGCATTGACCAGCCATAGCGGAAGACGCGCTCCAGCAAAGGCGCGGCGGGCCATCTCCACCACCACAACGAGGCTGACAAGCGCACCCACCGCCTCGAGGGTGATCAAAGTCTCGCTGAGCGGGATGGGCGCGAGCCTGCCGAAGAGCAAGCGGCTCGCCAGCAGGCGAATGGTAATCAGAACGATGCCCGTCGTGAACCACGGGAAGCGCTGCGTCCGTTCCCGTCCCATGAGGGTGACGAGCAGTACCAGCAATCCCGCAAACGTCAGCGTCCAGATAATCTGGACGGCGGAAAAATCCCAATTCAAATGCATTTTTGCCTTATCCGGGCCAAGTCTGCGCGATGCGCGGGCCCGTCAATCATTCTAATTGCCGCAGGCGTCAGTTTAATCGTCGCGGGCGGGTCGGCCCGCCGATGAAGGGATACGGCAATCCTGGCCTTATGCTGAACATATGCTGGTTCTAGCCTCAGCCTCGCCACGCCGCCGCGAACTGCTCGCGCAGGTGGGATTCACATTCGAGGTTCACCCGGCAAATATTCCTGAAGACCCGCTCCCCGGCGAAGACCCGATCGCCTACGTTACTCGACTGGCGCGCGAGAAAGCTGAGGCCGTTTTCAGCCAGTTGTGCCCGGCGAACGAGGCCGCCGAGAGGGAAGGCCTGGCCGCCCAGGCATTAGCAGTACTGGGCGCTGACACCACGGTCACGCTCGACAACCACATTCTGGGCAAGCCGGACGACGCTGCCGACGCCATGCGGATGCTGCGGCTTCTCGCAGGCCGCACGCATCGCGTCATTACTGGGGTGGCTTTGGTGACCGCGCGCCGGATTGAAGTGGCCGCCGAGGTCACGGCGGTGCGCTTTCTGGCCTTATCAGACGAGGAGATTGCCGCTTACGTGGCCACGGGCGAGCCGATGGACAAGGCCGGCGCCTATGCGATCCAGGGCCGTGCCGCGCGGTGGATTCCGCGCATTGAGGGCTGCTACTTCAACGTGGTGGGGCTGCCGTTGGCGTTGGTTTCCGCGCTGCTCGAATGCCGGTGATTGCGGGCAACTCCAGCCCTCGCATTCCTTTGCGCGAAATTGATTGCCTGAGAGATATTCCCTAAGAAAAGCTGAAGGTCAGGTTGCGGTCATTCGTCGCCGCTCGGGATGGTGCGTGATAGGAGCCCTTGCATCCTTTCCCCGATTTCGGTTTAGACTGCTAGGGTCCGAAAATCTGAGGGAAAAAGCCATGCGAATTCGTGTCTTCATGAGCGGGATGTTTCTTCTACTTTTTGCAGTGTCTCCAGCCATTCTCCGCGCTCAGTTTCAGGCGCCAACTGATGAAGAGCTTAAGATGACTGCCGATCCCAAAGCGCCGGGCGCCGACGCGGTTTACCTCTACGTTGAAGAGATCGACAACGACCCGCTGCACTCCGAGACCGTTTATGAGCGTATCAAGGTGCTTACGGAGAAGGGCAAGGAACTTGCGACCGTGGAGCTTCCTTACCTGGCGGGGGATTCAACGATAGCCGGCATCTCCGGCCGCACCATTCACCCGGATGGGACTGTGATTCCGCTAACGGCAAAACCGGAAGAGCTGCTCAATGTGAAGAGCGGAGACACGCAGATTGAGCGCAAGGTGTTCAATCTGCCCAGCGTTGAAGTGGGCAGCATTCTGGAGTTCCGCTTTCAACTGCGCTACGGGCAATTCAGGAATATTCCTCCTGACTGGCAGGTTCAGCGGCACTATTTTGTGCATAAGGCACACTACCAGTTCACGCCCTACCCGGACTTCATTGCCAGCAACAAGAGCCAGGGTTCGAGCATGATGTGGTATTTCCACGATGAGCGTGGACGGCAAATCACCAGCCTGATCTGGTGGGCGAATCTGCCGAAGGGCCTGGAGATCAAGGCCGACATGGCGGGCCGTTACAACCTGGACCTGACCGATATTGCGCCGGCTCCCAGCGAGGCGTGGATGCCTCCTATCGAGAGCCTTCTTTACAAGGTGCACTTTTATTACAAAGCGGCGATTACCCCGGAGCAGTTCTGGACGGATGAGCCGAAGTACTGGTCAAAGGATGTAGACAAATTTGCCGAGCCGACCAAGACTATTCACGCGGCGGTTGACGGTCTGATCGCGCCTGGCGACGCCGATCTGGTGAAGGCAAAGAAGCTCTATGCGGCGGTGCAGGCGCTGGACAATACCGACTACTCGCGCAAGAGGAGCGAATCGGAGCTGAAGGAACTGAACCTGAAGCAAGCCAGGAGCGCCGGGGACACCTGGACGCAGAAGAGCGGCTCAAGCGAAGACATTGCCCTGTTGTACCTGGCCATGCTGCGTGCGGCGGGATTGACCGCCTATGCGGTGAAGGTGGTGGATCGGGATCGCGGCGTGTTCGACATGAGCTATATGTACTTGGAACAACTCAACGACACACTGGTGATTCTGAGCACGGGCGGCAAGGATGTTCTCCTCGACCCCGGCGAAAAGATGTGTCCGTTTCAGACATTGAGCTGGAGGCACTCGAGCGCGAAGGGAATTGGCCAAAGCGCGCAGGGACCTGTCGTGACTGCCACGCCCGCCCAGGCGTTCGGCGCTAACACGCTCACGCGGACCGGCGACATCGACATCGACGAGCACGGCGTCATCACCGGGAAGTTTCAATTTGTGATGGTAGGGCAGAATGCATTGAGATGGCGTCAAAGAGCGCTTGAACTCGATACGCCGGAATTGAAGAAGGAGTTTGAAGAACAGGAATTGGACGCCACCGTTCCCACCGGCGTCGAGGCGCACGTGGATCACTTCCTCGGACTGGACGATCCTGATTCGCTTCTGATGGCCGTGGTCAACGTGAAGGGAACGCTGGGCACTGCGACAGCGAAGCGCTTGTTACTTCCCGGCTATTTCTTTGAGACTCGCGAGCAACTGCCGTTTGTAGGACAGGAAAAACGGTTGGAGCCGGTAGATATGAAATACGCTGACCGAGTGACCGACCAGGTGACCTACAACCTGCCTGCATCTCTGAAGGTTGAGGCTGCGCCGCCAGACGCAAAGATTCCCTGGGAGGGCCACGCGGTGTACGCCACCAAGGCAATGCCTTCGGGAGACAAGGTCACGATTGTGCGCGCCCTCGTGCGGGCATTCACCTTTGCCAAACCGGAGGAGTACCAGGACCTGCGCGGCTTTTACATGAAGGTGGCCGCGGCCGATCAGCAGCAAATGGTTCTTGCCCTGGCTCCCGCCGCCAAGGGGAACTAATAATTGTGCCGCGGCGCTCTGTTGGTGAGCCTTTCAAGAAATCAGGAAAGGCCGCGCCGGCACATCGCCGCAGTT
>Ga0181516_10002027_pt1 | contig 14799 bp, 13 predicted proteins | sample PEATcosm2014_Bin_25_FD_121104 | JGI IMG/M metagenome (GOLD analysis project Ga0181516, IMG submission 121104) | Peatland microbial communities from MTU Mesocosm Facility, Houghton, MI, USA - PEATcosm2014_Bin01_10_metaG | ecosystem: Environmental > Terrestrial > Soil > Wetlands > Peat | place... | reverse complement strand
GGAGATGTCGCCGATGGCAGCCCAGAACTCCGCGGCCTTCTGCTTGCGGGCCCGGCGCTTCGGGCTGCGCACCGCGACCCTGATGCGCTCGATGAGGTTGTCCAGCCAGTAGCGGAAGCGGGGATGGCCCCCGTGGGCGGCCACGAAGGCCTCCATCTGCTGCCGCACCCGGGCGTCGGAAATGGTCACGATCTCCCGATACTGGAAATGGTCATCCCAGAACAGCCAGCTCATGCGCTCGGCGTCGCCCATGCGCTTCAGGAAGCTCCGGGGGAAATGGTAGCGGTATGACCCATGAATGCTGTGCGGCTTGAAGTGGAATTGGATTTCGTTGTCCGCGATGTCCACCATCCAGCGGTGGTGATACCAGCCGCAGTACCCGGGGTTCTCCAGGCCGTCGATGGATTCCAGCATGCGCGACGGGACTTCGATGTAGCCCCGCTTCCCGATCCGGATGATCTCGCTGCAGGCCTGCATGGGGTTGCGCACGTCCTCCAGGGTGTGGGAGCACACCACGAAGTCGAATGCCTTGTCGGCGAAGGGCCACGGCCGGTTTTCCGAGATGTCCAGGACGGTCCAGGTCTCCCGGGTGAACCGCTCCTGGGACAGGCCGCAGCGCATGTGGCCGCCGCAGCCGCGCGTCTCGTAGGGCAGCAGGTCGATGACCTGGTCGGCCCGCCAGAACGGCACGTACCAGCCGCCGATATCCAGGACCTTGTCTTCGGGCTTCAGCATCCGCAGGATGGCCTCGGCATTCATATCCAGCATCGGTGCTCGCTCCCAAGAAAAGGCCAAAATAGAATCACTGAAATATAATGCAAGTATAACAGCTTGGATGCAAGGCCTGGGCCAGGCAGGATGCGGACAATCCGGCTATGATACCATCCGCCGCCGGGCGAGCCATCCGGGAAACCACGGTCGAACCTTGGGAAATGATCAACGAATAAAATTTAAATCTATTTGCCCAACCAGCCCATTTTAAGAGAAGTCCATGCGGGTTTTGCCAGGCTGTCTAGCCGCCTTGTTCCCCCTGTCCGCCCAGGTCCCCCCCGGCTGGCACCCGCGGGCCGCCCTGGGCGATGCCATCCCGGGGCAGGGGGCCTGGTACGGGGCGGGCGCCTGGGCGGGGCGCCACCAGGCGGACGCGGCCACCCTCACCGACTCCCTGGGCCTGGGCAATGCCCTCGCCGGCGGCGGGTTCCACCTGGAGGGCGGCTGGCGGCGGGGTGCCTGGGACCTGGCGGCCGAAGCGCTGGGCAACCGGGACCCCCTGGGCCAAACGTACCTCACCCTGTACCGGAGCCATGCCTGGTGCCGGAGCGGACGCGGCTGGCAGGGCGGGTTCGAGCAGGAACCCCTGGTCTGGGGCTACGGCCTGAACGGGGGCTACGTGCTGGGGGAAGCGGCCCGGCCGTTCCCGCGCCTGCGGGTCGCGTCGCCCATGGCGGAGCTGCGCCTGGGCCGCGTGCCCCTGGGCACCTGGGGCTGGCAGGCCTTGGTGGGCCGCCTGGACAACCATCCGGTGCTCAGCACGTCCATCCAGAACCCGTCCCAGGCGCGCCAGGGCATCGGCACCCGCGGCACCCCCGAGGCCCCCTTGGTGAACGGCTGGCGGATCCAGGCGGAATTCGGGCCGCTGATGACGTTCTACCTGGACACCCTGGTGCTCTGGGGCGGGACCCTGAACGGCCGCGCCATGACCCGGGGCTACCGCCCCGGCGACTACGTGACGGCCCTCCTGGGCATCAAGGACGCGCTGGCGGAGGCCGGCACCGACTTCTCCACCCCCGGCAAATCGGTCCAGCCGCTGGTGAACGCGGCCCGGAGCACCACGGAGATCGACGTGGGGTTCCGGCTGCAGGCCCCGTTCCTGGCCCGGGCCCTCAAGGCGCAGGCGTCCTGGCTGTACCTGAGCCGGGGCAGCAAGTCCGCGTTCTGGCCGGTGAAGGTCCTGCTCCGGCGGCCCGTGCGCGGCATCGGCAAGGATCTCTCCCGGGACCTGGACGATGGGCTGCTCCACCCCCACTGGGGGGTCTGGTGGAACACCGCCTCCCGCTATACCGCCCCCAGCCTGAACCAGGCCAACGACACCCTGGGCCTGCTGGTGCGCTGGCCCCGGGTGCGGGCCGGGCTGGAGTACTTCGCCTGCTCCGACGGGGCCGGCCAGGGCTTCCGCCCCTTCACCAACAGCCTCTACCTGACCGGTTTCTACTACTACGGCGATCCCCTGGGCAGCGCGGTGGCCGGGGAGGCGGTCACCACCAGCGCCCGGCTGGAGGTGGACTTCGGCCCCCGGCTCACCGGCGCCACCACGGTCATGGCCGGGTTCCGCCCGTTCCGGGACGACCTGGCGGACTGGCTGCAGGACCACCCGGGGCAGCACCCCGGCCGGAACCGGTTCACCGTGCTGCAGCAGACCCTGGACTGGCGGGTGGGGACTAGCGCCACCCTGGGCCTGGGCGTCTCCTGGCAGCGCCAGGGGGCGGTGCGCAATGTGGCGGGGGCGGCGGGCAGCGGCTGCGCCTGGTTCGCGGACGCCTCCTGGCACTGGCCGGCCCCGCGCTGACCGGCGTCAGGGCATCGGCTGGGGCGCCAGCAGGGCCGGCTCGTCCCGCACGCCCTGGGCCTCGGCCTCCACCCAGGCCGCGGGCGGCAGGTCCGGCACCCCTGGGCCGGGCTGGGTCTTGAACCGGCGGTGCATCCAGAACCACTGGGCGGGGTTCTCCCGCACCCGGGCCTCGATCCAGGCGGTCATGCGCTGGGTGGCGATCCAGGCGTCCCGGGCGGCATCCCCGGTGCGGGGGGCATGGAAGGGCGGGTAGGCCGTGACCAGGAGCGTTCCGTCCGCCAGCACCCGGCTGGCGATGGGCAGGATGGGCAGGTCGAAGCGCGCGGCCAGCACGCCGGGGGTGGCGTAGGTGGAGGCCCAGCGGCCCAGGAACCGCACGAAGATCCCGCGGGTCAGGGCGTCCTGGTCCAGCAGGAAGCTTACGAAGCGCTGTTCCTTCACCGCCTTGAGCGCGCCGCGCACCCCCCCGTCCTTGGCGATCACCTCGTTGCCGAAGCGCGTGCGGAAAGCCAGGAGGCTGGCCTCCAGGAGGGGGTTGTCCAGTTCCCGGCCGAGCACGGACATCTTCCAGCCGCCCTGGCTCAGGGCCAGCCCCAGCAGCTCCCAGTTGCCCAGATGGCCGGTGACGCCGATCACCGCCTTGCCTTCGGCGAAGGCGGCCTCGATGTGCTCCCGGCCTTCGATCCGGGTGATCCGGCGCAGTTCCCCGGGGCCGGCGCCCAGCTGGTGCAGGGTGGTGAACAGCAGCTCGCCGAAGTGCTCGAAACAGGTCCGGGACAGTCGTTCGATGGCGGCCTCCCCGAGGCCCAGGTCGGCGGCGCGGAGGTTGTCCCGCACCACCCGGCGGTGCCTGGCGTCGATCAGGCAGAACAGGCGGCCCGCGGCCCGCCCCAGGGACCTGGCCGCGGCCGCGGGCAGGACCCGCATCAGCCGTTCGCACCCCTTGAACAGGGCGAACTGGAGGCGGTGGGCGAAGGTGGGAGCGTTGGTCCTAGCCATGGCGGACCCGGGAGCGGGGGCGAACAGACATGGGACCAGTATGCCACAGCCGGCGGCGGCCCCTTCCGGCCCCGCGGGCGGGGCGCAGGCTTTGACAAAAGGCCAGTTGCTCGCTCAATCTCAAGGCAAGAGGCCCCCCATGCTCACCCCCCGCCAACGTCAGTTCCTGAAAGCCCAGGCCCACCCCCTCAAGGCCAACGTGCACATCGGCAAGTCCGGGGTGACCGCGGCCCTGGGCGCCGAGCTGGACATCATGCTGGACAGCCTTGAACTCATGAAGATCCGCCTGAACCAGAACACCGCCACCGACATGGCCGCGGCCACCGCGCAGCTGGCCGCCCAGGTGCCCGGCCTGGAAGTGGTGCGCACCCTCGGCCACACGGTGCTGGTCTACCGGGCCAGCCGGACCAAGCCCACCCAATATCCGCTCCCCTGAACGCCGTCCTGCTATCCTGAGTCCAAAGTTTCGGAGTTCTCGGGTTGCCTTTTCTGTCGTGGTACGAGGGAGATGTGCTGTGCAGGCACGCCCTGACCGGCGAGTGCCAGGTCGGGCGCGATCCCGTGCTGTGCCCGGTGGCCAGCCCCCGGGACCTGAGCGTCTCCCGGATCCATGCCCTGGTGTGGAAGCGCAACGGGCACTGGAGCATCCGTGACCTGGACTCGCGCAACGGGGGCCTGGTGGACGGGGTGGCCTTGCCCAAGGGGGGCGAGAGCGACCTGACGGACGGGCAGGAGCTGCACCTGGGCGACTGGGCCCTGGACTACACCGAAGGCTTCCCCGGGCTGGACGGGGTGAATTTCATCGAGCGGGTGGGGGAGCTCTTCGCCGAGCTGCCCGCGGCCGAGGACGCCGGGCTGCTCATGCGCGGACTGGAGCTGCTGCACCGCTCCACCGACGGCCTGCTGCAGGAAGGCAGCACCAATGCCATGTTCCGGCGCATCCTCACCGAGTCCCTGGAACTGCTGGGGGCGGACCGGGGCCTGGTGGTGATGATCGACCCGGGCGGAGGCTGGCGCAGCCTGCACCGCATCGGCGACCTGGAGGACCGGCAGGGGCTGTCCCATTCGGTGGTGGACTACGTGCTGGAGCAGCGCACGGCGGTGCTCAGCAACGCGCCGCTCATCGACCCCCGCTTCGGCGGCGCGAGCCTGGTGGAGCTGCACCGGGGCGCGGTGATGTGCGCGCCCATGGAGATCGACCAGACGGTCCAGGGGGTGCTCTACCTGGACCGTTCCCGGGAGGGCCGTCCCTTCACCCGGTTCGACCTGGTCCTGCTCAAGGCCCTGGTGCGCCAGGGCGCGCTGGGCCTGCGCCACATCCAGCTGGCCCAGCGCGCCAGTGGCCAGGCCGACGCCCAGGGCGAGCACCTGCGCCTGCAGGCCCTGCACGAGCGCACCCTCACCCGCAGCGCGGAGCTGCTGGGCTCCATGAGCTCCAGCCTGCACTGGATCCAGAGCTACGCCGAGAGCGGCTACGGCGACCGGGCCGCCATCCTCCGGCACCAGGCGGAGCGGCTGCAGTACCTGGTGGGCTCGGGCCTGCAGGAAACGCTGCTGGAGGTGCCGTTCGAGACACCGGTGTCCACCAGCCTGGCCACCCTGCAGGAGGCGGTGGCGCCCGCCTGGCGCGACCTGCTGAGGATCCGCGACATCAACCTCGACCTGGAGAGCGTGCCCAAGGGCACCATCTGGGCGGCGGGGAACCTGGCGGCCCAGGCGCTCATGGGGCTGGTGGAGCCGATCCTCATGCAGGTGCCCGAGGGTGCCACCGTGCACGGGGAGTGGCTGGAGCAGTCCGCCAGCTGGACGCTGCGCCTGCAGTTCCCCGGCGGCATTCCCATCCCCACCCCCGATCCCTGGACCTTCCACACCCTGCAGGAAGCCGGCATCGTCTGGCGCTGGAACGACCAGTCCCTGTCCCTGGTGTTCTCCCGGCAGGTGGACCAGGTGCCGGAGGCCGCGCACCGGCCCATGCTGGGCCTGGTGACCGAGGAATTCGAGCTGATGTGGCTGTTCGAGAGCGTCGCCGCCGCCGGCGCCCTGACCCTGCTGCCGCTGGAAGTGGAGCCGTCGCACCTGCCGGTGCCCCCGCTCAGCTACCTGGTCATCGACGCCATGGGCACGCCCGACGCCGTGGCCTGCGTGGAGGCCTACCGGCGCACCCCCGCCTTCGCCACGGTGCCGATCCTGGCGGTGCGGGCCCCCGACGACCTGTATCCGCGGCTGCTGGCCGCCGGCGCCACCGATTGCCTGCCGGACGGTTTCCGCTGGGAGACCCTGCACCACCGGCTCCAGGTGCTCAAGGGGCACGAGGAACTGCAGCGCAAGGCCCTGGCGGTGGAGCGGCTGGAGTCCCTGCGGCAGATGGCCGGCACCCTCAAGCACGAGATCAACAACCCCCTGGCGGTGATCTCCATGCAGGTGGAGCTGCTGATCCGGAAGTATCCCGAAGAGCCCAAGCTGTCCAAGGTCATGGAGATGGTCGAGCGGATCCGGGTGCTGGTGCAGGTGCTGCAGAAGATGCGGGAGAGCACGCCGGAGGAGTACCCGGGGGGGGACAGCATCCTCAAGCTGGGGTGAAGCGCTGGTTCATTTAATGATTGGGGGGGGAATGACGATTGAATTCACAGCCCACAACATCCGTCTGGATTCCGGGGCCTTCACCAAGCCGGACGTGGGCTTTCCCATGGACGCCTACCCTTGGTTCGTTTCGGCCCGGGGCATCCTGGAAACGGTGTTTCCGGCCAACCGGAAGGACTTTCGCATCGCCGATCTCGGGTGCCTGGAGGGCGGCTTCGCGGTGGAGTTCGCCCGCATGGGCTTCCAGGTGGTGGGCATCGATGTGCGGGCGGCCAATATCGCGGCTTGCGAATACGTCAAGGCGAACACGGATCTGCCCAATCTTGCGTTCTTCCAGGATGACGTGCAGAACATCGCGAAGTACGGGGAATTCGACGCGGTGTTCTGCTGCGGATTGCTGTACCACCTGGACCAGCCCAGGCGCTTCCTCGAAACCCTGTCCGCCGTGACCCGGAAGCTGCTGATCCTGCAGACCCATTTCTCGGCCGGCACGCACAAGGATGCCGCTTCGAAGAAGTTCAAGCTTTCCAAGGTTGCTGAAAACGAGGGGCTTCCGGGGCAATGGTTCCCGGAGTTCCGGGATGATGTGGCGCCTGCGGAACGGGAAACGGCCAAGTGGTCCTCCTGGGCCAACCACCGCTCGTTCTGGATCCAGCGCGAATATCTGCTGAAGGCGATCCAGGATGTCGGCTTCGATTTGGTGCTGGAGGAATACGATGCGCTGGAGCCGACCATCGCGGAGAGCATGCTGCGCGGCTATTACAAGACGGACAACAGAGGTACCTTTATCGGCATCAAGACCCGGTAGCTATCCACCGAAGGCATACCTGCATCCGGGTCCCGACCGTGCATGCGTCCGTTCGCTTCGGAGGGGGGGGCGTTCAGGGTGACAGATGTTTTATGAATGGGCCCACGCTCAAGATCGAGATCAACAACCCCTGGCGGTGATTTTGCGGGATACTTTCCGGAGGATCAACCATGAGCCTGCCGCAACCGCATCACCCCGGCTACACCCTTGAAGATTGGAAGACCTGGGAAGGCCACTGGGAACTCATCCATGGGGTTGCCTATCCGACTTATGGGATGGCACCGGCGCCGAGTCTTGAACACCAGCGGGTCAGCGTCCATCTGGCAGCTGAAATCCTGATGGCCTTGAAGGATGCCAAGCGCAGGGGCGGTTCTGGCGGGTGCGAGGTCTTCGCGGCCCCGGTGGATGTCTATCTTGGAGAAACGGTCGTTCAGCCCGACCTTGTGGTGGTCTGCGACCCAGGGAAGAAAACGGAGCGCGGCATCGAAGGCGCTCCGGAGCTTGTGGTGGAAATCCTGAGTCCCAGCACGGCCTCCAAGGATATGACCCGGAAATGGTGGTTGTACGAGGCTGCCGGAATCCCGGAATACCTCGTCGTGGATCCTGACGGGCGATTGGGGAGACTACTCCGGTTGGAGGAAGGGCGATATGCCGAGGCTGCCCGCCTGGAATGGGGCGAGGTGGTGGCCCTCCTGGGCGGCCGGATCCAGATCACCCTCGCCTCGGAATGAGCAGCACTGAACACCAGCCCTTTTCCCAATGCGCCCACAAATCCGCCAGACGCTGGTATGCACTTGACGGCAGCAGGTAAGAACTTATTCTGTGGGGTAGAGGTGCATACCTATGCTGCAGGCTCGCCGCTACACCGTCAAGGAATTCTCCAGCAACCCTTCGCAGGTGCTTCATCGTGCCATGAACCGGGAGGAGGACGTCATCATCACCTTCAGGGGCGCACCTGCCGTGCGGCTGGTGCCTGTGGAACCTGCCGCACGGCTTCCTTCCATCCTGGATGTTTGGGAAGCCATGCCGGATGTCGTGGTGGCAAGGGGCCCGATGACCTTGCCGGCGCGCAGGGTCACCTTGAAAGGGCCCGGGCCCTTGGCCTCTGAAATGGCCCTGGAGGACCGGCGATGACCCTGGTCTACCTGGACACCTCGGCGGTGCTGAAGCTCTTCTTCCGGGAACCTTTCAGTGCCGAGGTGGAAACCGCCGTCACCGTCCCGGATGCCCATTGCATCACCTCCGATCTGACCTATGCGGAGATCCATGGCTCCCTTTCCAGGGCCTTGTCCCAGGGGCGGCTCACCCGGGCGGAGCAGAAATTCCTCGTTCAGGAATTCGCTGTCTGGTTCGGAGGGATCACGCATGTGGCGCTGTCCTTCAAGGGCATGCAGCGGGCGGGCCAGCTTGCCATCAAATGCAACTTGCGGGGGGCGGACGCCATTCACCTCAACACCGCCGTTGAATGCGTCGGGCTGCCCAGCCACGAAAAACGAGTCTTCGCCTGTTTTGACCGGCGGCTGACTGAAGAAGCCATCAACATTGGCTTTTTCGATGAATTCGTGACTGATCCCGACTGGCTGCCCCAGCCCTGAGCCGGCCCGCGCCCACGGAACTCAGTAGCGCGGATCCCGCCCGGTCTGCCCCCGGGTCCCGGCCAGGATGCCCCGGAGGGTATGCCCCAGCAGCCCCCACTGGCCCTGGAACAGCCGCTTCTGCAGCAGGTGCAGGGCGAGGCCGAGCCGGGCGGCCCGGGCCCCGGGGTGCCACTGCCGGTGCAGGCGCAGCTGGTTGCGCACCCCGTAGAAGATGGACAACGGCGAGCGCCGGCCGATGGTGCTGGAGCGGGGATGGGTCACCGGCAGCTCCACCATGGCCAGGGGCAGGCCCAGGGCGTGGGCCCGGCGGCACCAGGCGGTGTCCTCCAGGTAGAGGAACAGGTCGTCGGGCCAGGGCCCCAGGCGCTGCCACTGCTGGCGGGTCACCAGGATGGACGCGCCGCTGAGACTTTCCCGGGCGGCCAGCTGCCGGCACCCCGGCGGCAGGCCGGCGGGGACGACCGTGAGGCCCCGGCCGAACCAGGGGGCCTGGAGATCGGCGCCCAGCACCCGGTCCCCGTCCCGCTGCTGGGTGCCCCACAGGGCGACCCCGGGATGGGCCCGGGCCAGGGCCAGGAGCCGGCCCAGGGTCGGCCGCTCCAGGGTGGCGTCGTTGTTGAGGAACCAGACCGCCTCGGCCCCTTCGCCGAAGGCGAAATGGGCGCCCTGGTTGCAGCCGGCGCCGTAGCCGGGATTGGCCGGGTTGGCGAGGATGCGGCAATGCGGGTGGACGCCGGCCAGGGCCGCCTCCAGGCCTGGTCCGGGACCGTGGTCCACCACCACCACCCGGTGCGGCTCGGTCTCCACCGCCGCGAGGCAGGCCAGGCAGCGCCGGGTCAGGTCCGGGGCGCCGAAATGCACCAGCACCACCGCGGGAAGACCGCGGGCGGAGTCGGGGAGGACGGGTGGAGGAGGCAGTTCCGGCGTGGGCATGAGAACCTTTCATCCTAGCCGCCGCCCGGTACTCTGCATAGCCGTGGGGACATCGGCCCGGACTATGGAACAATGGATCCTTGCCCTGCGCTCGCGCGCTACCTGGAGGTCAACATGCGTTTGAAAGGAGTCGTCCTGGCCGGCGGCACGGGATCCAGGCTCTTTCCCCTCACCAAGGTGACCAACAAGCACCTGCTGCCCGTGGGCCAGGCGCCCATGATCTGGCATCCGGTGTGGAAGCTCAAGCAGGGCGGCATCGACGAGATCCTGATCGTCACCGGCACCGAGCACATGGGCGCGGTGGTGGGCTGCCTGGGGTCCGGCAAGGACTTCGGCTGCCGCTTCACCTACAAGGTGCAGGACGAGGCGGGGGGCATCGCCCAGGCCCTGGCCCTGGCCGAGAACTTCGCCGGCGGCGATCCCATCTGCGTGATCCTCGGCGACAACATCTTCCAGGACACCCTGGACGCCCAGGTGGAGACCTATGCCCGGCAGGGCCAGGGGGCCCGGATCCTGCTCAAGCGGGTGCCCGATCCCCAGCGCTTCGGCGTGGCGGAGGTCCAGGGCGAACGGGTGCTGGGCATCGAGGAGAAGCCCAGGGTCCCGAAATCCGACCTGTCCGTGACCGGGATCTACTTCTACGACCGGACCGTGTTCGACATCATCCGCACCGTGCGGCCTTCGGGCCGGGGCGAGATGGAGATCACGGACGTGAACAACGCCTACATCCAGCGGGGGGAGATGACCTTCGGCACCTTCGAGGGCTGGTGGTCGGACGCCGGGACCTTCCCCAGCCTGGCCCACGCCGGGGAGCTGGCCCAGCGGGAACCGGCGCCGTTTCCCGACATTCCAAGAAAGGATTGAACCATGGCATTCCAGGACGGGCCCATCGAGGGCGTGGTCGTCGCCCCATTCCGCAAGTTCCAGGACGACCGGGGCTGGCTGATGGAGGTGTTCCGCCACGACGAGCTGCCCGAAGCCTTCCACCCGGCCATGGCCTACCTGAGCCTGACCCTGCCGGGGGTGATCCGGGGGCCCCACGAGCACGTGGACCAGGCCGACCTGTTCGCCTGGGTGGGCCCCGGGGATTTCCGGGTGACCCTCTGGGACAACCGCCCCGGCAGCCCCACCTTCGGCAACCGCCTGGAAGCGGTCATGGGCGCCAGCCATCCGGGCTCGGTCCTGGTGCCCAAGGGCGTCGTGCACTGCTACCGCTGCATCGGCAGCGAGCCGGGCCTCGTGCTCAACTGCCCGAACCGCCTGTTCATGGGCGAAGGCAAGGGGCAGCCGGTGGATGAGATCCGCCACGAGGACGATCCGGCCAACCCCTTCGTCCTGGACGAGCGGGCCCGGCAGGCCCTGGTCCGATGAGGATCCTGGTCACCGGCGGCGCGGGTCAGCTGGCCCGGGTGGTCCGCGCCACCTGGACCGACCACGAGCTGGTGGTGCCGGACGAGACCAGCCTGGACCTGGGCGACCCCGCGGCCATCCGGGCCGTGGCCGCCCGGGTGCGGCCCCAGGTGATCCTGAACCTGGGCGCCTTCACCCAGGTGGACGCCTGCGAAACCAGCCCGGACCAGGCCATGCTGATCAACGGCACGGCGGTGGGCTGGCTGGCCGAGGCCAGCCGGGAGCACGGCGCGCTGCTGGTGCAGATCTCCACCGACTACGTATTCGACGGGCTGGCCACCCGGCCGTACCGGGAGGAGGACCCCACCGGGCCCCGCTCGGTGTACGGCCGCACCAAGCTGGCCGGGGAGGAACTGGCCCGCACCGCCCCCGAGCACCTCATCGTCCGCACCGCGTGGCTGTACGATGCCCAGGGACGGAACTTCTACCGCACCATGGTGAACGCCGCCGCCCAGGGCCGGGCCCTGCGGGTGGTGAACGACCAGCGGGGCGCCCCCACCACCTGCCGGGCCCTGGCCCGGCAGCTGCACCAAGCGCTGGCGGAGGGCTGGCGCGGCCTGGTGCACGGCACCTGCCAGGGCGAGACCACCTGGCACGGCTTCGCCGCCGAGATCTTCCGGCAGCGGGGGATCCCGGCCAGCCTCAGCCCCTGCGCCACCGCCGACTATCCCCTGCCTGCGGCCCGCCCCGCCTATTCGGTGCTCTCCGGCGCGCATCGCCGCCAGCTGGGCACCGACCTGATGCCGTCCTGGGAGGCTGCCCTGGCGGAAGTGGTGGCGGCGGACCGTCCGTGACGCCGTCCGCCCTGATCCAATGTGAAAGCGGCGCTCCGCGGCAACCCCGGAGTCCTGCAGCGGACCCGGCGGGGCGACCCGCGCTGCTGAAAGCGTCCGGCATGGCCTATTCCGCCCCGCTGGACGGCATCAGGGCCGTGGCCATCCTGGCCGTGCTGGTGTTCCACATCTCGCGTTCCTCCCTCAGGGGCGGATTCACCGGGGTGGATGTGTTCTTCGTGCTTTCCGGGTTCCTGATCACCTCGATCATCCTGCATGACCTGCGGCAGGGCCGGTTCTCGCTCCGGGAGTTCTACCTCCGGCGGATCCAGCGCCTGCTGCCCAACGTCGTGCTCATGGTCCTCGCGGTCCTGGTGCTCTGGGCGATGTTCATGCCGCCCATGGCGAACTTCCAGGCGGGAAGGCACGCACTCTGGGCGGTGTTCAACCTTTCGAACTTCTACATCATGAAATATCTCGGCGGGTACTGGGGCAACGCGGCGGAATGGTCTCCGCTCACCCACACCTGGTCGCTGGCCATCGAAGAGCAGTTCTACTTGCTGTTCCCCACCTGCCTCCTGCTCCTGGTGCGGTTCCAGCGCGGACGGGTGCGGTCCTGGCTGATCGCTGCGGCCGTGCTCAGTTTCGGGCTGTGCCTGGCTGGCACCTACACCTATCCGACGGCCACTTTCTATCTCATGCCCACCCGGGTCTGGGAACTGCTGATCGGTGCGGCCCTGGCCGCCCACAGGACGCCGCTGGACGGCCCCGAGGCCCAGCCCCGGTCCTCGCCTGGGGCGGCGAGGGCCGGGGAGATCCTCGGCTTCGCCGGTCTCGGGATGATCCTCGTGGGGTATATCTGCATCCATGATGGCAATGCCTTTCCCGGCCTCTGGTCGCTTGCCCCGACCCTTGGCACCGCGCTCGTGCTGGGCTCGGTCATGAACGGCAAGACGATCGTTTCACGCTGGTTGTCCTCTTCCTTCATGGTGAAGACCGGCAAGCTGTCGTACTCGATCTATCTGTGGCACTGGCCTCTCATTACGCTGGGCAAGGCCCTGGCCGACTGGTACGGGATACCGCAGCTCTACGGGGCCCTTGCCGGCGCTGGTGTCGGCCTGGTGCTGGCATGGGCGGCCTACGTCCTCGTGGAGCAGCCCCTGCGCAACCGCGGAGCCGGGCGCTCCCGGCGCTTCGCGATCATTGCCGGCGGTTTTGCCCTGGCCGCCTGCGGCGCCATGGCCGTCTCCCTGCGCGCGCCGGTGGCCGACCCGGCGCACCTGTTCGACCAGCCATCCTTCTATGGCGCAATCTATACTTCCGGGAAGGCCTCGCTCACCAAGAACGCAAGTGAAAGCATTGACTACTATGATGTCTATTTCCCGAAACCGGAGCCCCGCCCCGATGACTCCTGGCGCACCGGCGGGGTTGTCCACGGTTATGGGGGGGGAACGCCCAAGGTGGTGGTGCTGGGCAGCTCCCACGCGCTCATGTATTCGAAACTCATTGATGATATCTGCCGGGAACGGCACCTTACGGTAGCCTTTCTGGCCATGGACTATGGAGTGCCTGCCTTTTTCCAATGCCCGGACAACCCCAACTTCGCTTCCCCGGTGGAAGCCAGGGACTTCGACCAGGCCCGGAGAAAATGGCTCCGGGACTGGCATCCCCAGGCGGTCCTGGTCATCGATCGCTGGGACGCGTGGGCCGAGCGGAAGCCGGGGTTTGACCAGAACCTCCGGTCCTTCCTCCAGGAAGTGTCGCCTTTGGCTGGCCGCGTGCTGTTCGTCACCCAGGTCCCTGTCATAACCGGTGCGGTGGATGTCAACCTGCGTGAGCTGGTGACTCGGCGCTTCAGCAGAAGCAGGATGCTGCCCCGGCTCTACCCTGACCGGAACGAAACCTTGCGCAGGCGCACCGTGGCCATCGCGCAATCGGCCGCCAAAGACTTCCCGAACTTCCGTGTGCTCCGGGCCGATCTGCCATTCTACCAGGGGGACGGCTCCGTCAAATACGCCTGCGGGCGGGCCTTCTTCTATGCCAACGACAACCACTTGTCGAGCATGGGCGCCGAGTCCGTCCGTGCTCTTTTCGAGCAGGCGATTGCTGAAGCGACTTTGTCGAAACCCTGAGCTGGGCGCCGCCCATCCCGATCCATCTCCCAAGCGAACCTTCGAGGCCATCATGAGCGAAACCATTCTCGTCACCGGCGGCTGCGGCTTCATCGGCGCCAACTTCGTGCACCGGTGGTGCCGGGAGCATCCCCAGGACCGCATCATCGTCCTGGACAAGCTCACCTACGCGGCGGATCCCAGCCAGCTGGACGGGCTGGAAGGGGTGGACCTGGTGCGGGGGGACATCCAGAACCGGGAGCTGGTGGCGCACCTGCTGCGCGGCTCCCAGGCGCGCAAGCTGGTGCACTTCGCGGCGGAAAGCCACGTGGACAACAGCATCTCCGGGCCGGCCGCGTTCGTGCAGACCAACCTGCTGGGCACCTTCGCCCTGCTGGAGGCGGCCCGGGAGGTGTGGGCCGGGGACCCCGGCTGCCGCTTCCTCCACGTCTCCACCGACGAAGTGTTCGGCGCCCTGGGCGCCACGGGCAAGTTCAGCGAGACCATGGCCTACGCGCCCAACAGCCCGTACAGCGCCACCAAGGCCGGCAGCGACCACCTGGTGCGCTCGTACTTCCACACCTACGGCCTGCCGGTGGTCACCACCAACTGCTCCAACAACTACGGGCCGCGCCAGCACCGGGAGAAGCTGATCCCCCTGGCCATCACCCGCATGACCCGGAACGAGCCGATCCCGGTCTACGGCGACGGCCAGCAGGTGCGCGACTGGCTGTTCGTGGAAGACCACTGCGCGGCCATCGAGACCGCCATCACCCGGGGCGTCCCCGGCGAGACCTACTGCATCGGCGGCGACAACGAGTGGAAGAACCTCGACCTGCTGAACCTCCTGTGCGACCTGGTGGACCAGGCCCTGGGCCGGCCCCAGGGCACCAGCCGCAAACTGCAGACCTTCGTGGCGGACCGGGCCGGCCATGACCGCCGCTACGCCATCGACGCCAGCAAGATCAAGCGCGACCTGGGCTGGGCGCCCCGGGAGGACTTCCGCAGCGGGCTGGAG
>Ga0181516_10002026_pt1 | contig 14801 bp, 13 predicted proteins | sample PEATcosm2014_Bin_25_FD_121104 | JGI IMG/M metagenome (GOLD analysis project Ga0181516, IMG submission 121104) | Peatland microbial communities from MTU Mesocosm Facility, Houghton, MI, USA - PEATcosm2014_Bin01_10_metaG | ecosystem: Environmental > Terrestrial > Soil > Wetlands > Peat | place... | reverse complement strand
CGGCTGGGCCACCCTGATCATCCGCGACTACATCATGCCCATCAAGACCGTGGAGTACTGCACCGGCAATGGCTCTGGCTGCGCCGCGGCGACCTGGCAGCGCTCCTACAACGGCTGGGTGCCCCCCAGCGGCACCTGGAGCACCTTCTACCTGCGCATCACGGACAAGGGCGGCAACCAGAAGAGCTTTGGCCCCTTGAGCTGCTGCTCGCCGGTCGGCACGGATTCCAAGACTGAGACCAACAGCGTCTACGGCAACCTGACGGGCGGCCAGATGCCGGGCTGCGTCTCTGGCACCAGCACCTACACCAGCACCGCCACCCCCAGCGGCACTGTCACGCGCACGCCAACGCCCAGCTCCACCCGAACCAGCACGCCCCAGGCCACCAGCACCTATTCCAGCACGCCGACCTCTTCATCCAGCCCCACCAGCTCCAGCACAGCCACCCCTGCTGCCAGCGGCACCAGCACGGCCACGCGCAGCGCCACCTTGACCAGCACCATCACAGCGACGCCGACCCCCAGCAGCTCCTCTACGCCCACAACCACGGCCGAGCCGAGCGCCACCAGCTCGTCCACCGGCAGCCCCACCCGGACCGCCACACCCCTTGTCACCAGCACCTCCACGCACACCGCCACACCGCCCAGCACGGGCACCAGCACAGTGACCCCGGGGCCCAGCAGCACCAATTCCTCCACCCGCACCAGCAGCCCCACCAGCACGGGCACCGGCACAGTGACCCCAGGGCCCAGCAGCACCAGCTCCTCTACCCGCACCAGCAGCCCCACCAGCACCGCCTCTGGCACGGGCACCAGCACCATCACCCAAGGCCCCAGCGCCACCAGCTCTGCCACCCGCACCAGCACGCCCACGGCAAGCGCGACCAGCACAGCGGCCCTGCCCACGGCCACGGCCACCCGCACCGCCCAAGTCGGCGGATCCCGGCCTGGCGGGCTGAGCATCCTCAAGGTGGTGGCGGCGCCAAACCCGCTGCGCGGGGCCAGCGGCGGCTCTTTGTATGTGGACCTGCAAGGCTCTGCCGACAGCTTCAGCCTGCTCATCTACACCCGCGCCATGGTCGAGGCCTATGGCGCGGTGCAGTACAGCGGGCGCGGCCCGGGCTGGTCCAGCCTGAGCCTGCCGGCGGGCTTCACCTCGCAGGCGCCCGCGGGCACCTATTTCTTGGTGCTCACCGGCGCGCGCAACGGCCAGAAGGTGAAGGCGCCAGCGGCCATCAAGCTGGTGATCCTGCGGTGAGCAGGGCCGGCTTCAGGGCCTGGGCCTGTTTGGGCCTGCTGGCCTGGGCCCTGCCCGCGCTCGCTGACCCCTTTGTGCTGAGCCACGCCCAGGCCACCCCGGACCCGGCCTATGGCCGCCCCGAGTTCGCTGACAAATGGCCCCACATCAACCTGGCCGAGGCCCAGCGCCTGCATGGCAAGCGCGGGGTGGTGTTCGTGGACGGCCGCAGCGTCGCGGAGTGGCAGTCCAGCCACATCCCCGGCGCCCTGCCCCTGCCGGTGGATGAGTTCGACAAGCGCTTCCCCATGCTCAAGCGCAAGCTGGCCAAGGCCAAGGTGGTGGTGACCTACTGCCACGGCGTCACCTGCGGCCTCTCCGAGAGCCTGGCCCAGCTGCTCTCTGACCAGGGGCTGCGCAACGTGGCGGTGTTCTATGAGGGCTTCCCGGCCTGGGCCGGCGCAGGCCAGCCGCTCGAAGAGTCCCCCCGCCAGCCTTGACCAGCCCCAAAGCCCTTTCAAAACCGGCCTTTTGGACTTAGGATGGGGCTTGGCCGGGCTTCAGCGCCCGGAACCCAGACCAGGCTCGCGCGTCTTAATGAGAGGATGCCTTCCATCCAAATGGAGGTCTTATGAACAAGCTCTATCTTGCCCCCTTGCTGGCCCTGCTGCTGGCTGGCGCGGCAGTCCAGGCGCGCGCCGACGGCGCGGACATGGTCAAGCTCAAGGACGGGGCCGTGCTCTTCGGCACCATCACCGAGGACAATGAGGACGCGGTCATCATCGTCTCCAACGGGGTCAGCCGCCGCATCAGCCGCGGCATGATCCTGCGGACCCAGTTCGCGGGCGGCCAGCCCTCAGACGCCGTGCAAGCCGAGCCGCAGGCCGTGCCCGCGGAGCAAGCCCCGGCGGATGTCATCCCCACGGAGGCCGAATATGTGGGCGGCATCAGCACCTACTACGGCGTGCCCGAGGACCAGGTGGTTTATGTCCAGCAGGCCGGCATCCCGGCGGAGGAGCTACCCGTGCTCTTCTTCCTCAGCCGGCACCACCACCTGGGCTACCGCATGCTCTGCGACCTGCGCTTGAGCGGCCTCAGCTGGTACGACATCCTATTCCGCTACAACCTGGGGCCCGATGTCTTCTGGTTTGACATGGGCGGCCCGCTGCCCGGTGACGACCCAGGCTACTTCCTCTACCGACCCCGCCGCGAATGGCGCCACATGCACATGAGCGATGAGGACATCATCCACTGCGCCAATGTCCGCTATGTCTCGGCCTACCGCCACATCCCGCCCTCGCGCCTCATCGTGGTGAGCCAGGTGGCTGGCCATCCCCAGCGCGCCTGGGGCGCCTTCCACCCCGCTGACCCCAGCCACGCCCCGCACTTCACGGCCTTTGGCGCCGCGCATGGCTCGGCGGCCCATGGCCAGCCCGGCCCAGGCGCCGCGGGCGTCTCCCCGGCCCTGCGCAAGAGCCAGGGCGCGCATCCGGCCCTGGCCCAGCAGGCCAGGGCCAAGCATCCTGGCCCGCACGCGCCCGCGCACCACGCGCAGCCCAACCCCGCGGCCCAGCACCATGGGGGCGGCCCCAGGCCAGCCCAAGCGAGCGGCCATGGCGGGGAGCCCAGGCCCGCCCCAAGCAGCGACAAGGGCGGCGGCCAGGCCGGCGGCGACAGCCACCGCGACCACTGAGCGAGCCCGCCTAAAAAAGAAGAGCCCAGCCAGATGGCTGGGCTCTTCTTTTTTATAAAGCAAGGTCAAGGCCGGGAAGCCAGGGCCAGGCTGCCCCAGATCTCCACAGGCTGCGGGCCGCCATAGCCCGGGTCCACGGAGCGGCGGCGGCGGCCGGCAGTGAATGCCGGGGCGCCCATGCCGTCCAAGGCGTGGATGGGCGTGGCCTGCAAGCCAAAGAGCAGGCGCTGGCCGGGCTTGGCATCCAGGGCAAAGGCGTGCGGGTCGTCGCTCTTGAGCGCCACGGCCAGCTCCCAGACAACCTCGCCGACCTCATCGCCCACGGCAAAGGCCGCTTCGCTGGACCCCTCAGCCAGGGGCCTGGGATACTCGGCATCGCCGGGCTTGATGAAGCTGAGCTGGTGCGAGGCGGCCTCCAGGTAGGGCTTCTCATCCCGCAGGGTCTGGGGCAGGCTTCGGAAGGGCGAGGGCATGAGGCTGGCCTTGAGGCCCCGCGTGGCCTTGGCGCTGCCCTCGGGCGCGAACCAGACCAGCAGGTCCTGGTGAAAGACGCCCAAGAGCTGCTTCTTGGCCCAGCCCGAATCCGCGGAGAGCATCAGGTAGAGGGTGGCCTCGTCATTCATGGCCTTGACGGTGACGCCCTCGGCCTGCAGGCCTTCCACCGCGCTCCATTCGTGGTCAAAGCCATCCACCTTGACCTCCCGGTCCTTCCAGGAGCTGGCCAGGTTGAACTCATCGCAGCCCGCCGCCAAGAAGGGCAGCAGGGCCAGCATCAGGAACTTCGCTCTTTGCATCACATCTCCTTTCAACTCAAAGCCCGGCCAGAGTATACTCCATGCCGTTGATGCCAGCCACCCCCTCTCTCGAGCCTCCGTGAACCTCCTCCTCTCATGCCAAGAACTGGGCAAGCATTTCGGCGCCCGCGAGCTCTTCAGCGGCCTGAGCTTTGGGGTGGAAGAGGGCGAGCGGCTGGGCCTCATCGGCCCCAACGGCAGCGGCAAGAGCACCCTGCTCAAGATCCTGGCCGGCGAAGAGCGGGCGGATGAGGGCAAGGTGATCCCCAAGCGCGGCCTGCGCGTGGCGCTGGTGGCCCAGAGCCAGGCCACGGCCTGGCCCGTTGAGGCCAGCCCCCGCAGCGTGCTGATGCGGTCCCAGGACGAGCCCGGCCTGGAGGAGCACGTGCGCGAGGAGCGCGCCGAGCGGGCCCTGCAAGAGGGCGGCTTCCCTGACCCCGAGGCCTCGGCGCCCACCCTGTCGGGAGGCTGGCGCAAGCGCCTGGCCATCCTGGAGCAGGTGGTGCGCCAGCCCGACCTGCTGCTGGTGGACGAGCCCACCAACCACATGGACCTGGAGGGCGTGCTCTGGCTGGAGGACCTGCTGGCGCGCTCGGGCCTGTCGCAGGTCATCGTCACCCATGACCGCGGCTTCTTGGAGCGGGTCTGCAGCCGCGTGCTGGAGGTCAACCGCGGCTACCCCGAGGGCTTCTTCGCCTGCCAGGGCAGCTACAGCCAGTTCCTCGAGCGGCGGGCCGCCTTCTTTGCCAGCCAGGCCGAGCAGGAATCGAGCCTCAGCAACAGCGTGCGGCGGGAGGTGGAATGGCTGCGCCGGGGCGCCAAGGCGCGCAGCACCAAGCAGCAGGCCCGCATCGACCGGGCCGGGGGCATGATCGAGGCGCTGGATGACCTGAAGCAGCGCAACAGCCTCAACCGCACCATCTCCATCGACTTTGGCGCCAGCGGCCGCGAGACCCGCCGCCTGGTCGAGCTCATCCATGCGCAGAAGTCCATGGGCGGGCGGCCGCTCTTCGGGCCGCTGGACCTGCTGCTCTCGCCGGGCAGCCGCCTGGGCCTGCTGGGCCCCAACGGCAGCGGCAAGACCACCCTGCTCCGCCTGCTGGCCGGGGAGATCGAGCCCGACCAGGGCACGGTGAAGCGCGCCGAGCGGCTGGAGGTGGTGCGCTTTGACCAGCACCGCGAGCAGCTGGACATGAAGCAGAGCCTGAAAGAGGCCCTGGCCGGCGCCGGCGAGCATGTGCACCTGCGCGGCAACCCCATCCATGTGGCAGGCTGGGCCAAGCGCTTCCTCTTCCGCGCCGAGCAGCTGGACATGCCGCTCTCCCGCCTCTCCGGCGGCGAGCAGTCGCGCGTGCTCATCGCCCGGCTGATGCTCAAGAGCGCCGACCTGCTGCTGCTCGACGAGCCCACCAATGACCTGGACCTGCCCTCGCTGGAGGTGCTGGAGCAGAGCCTGCTCGACTTCCCCGGGGCCCTGGTGCTGGTGACCCATGACCGCTGGCTGCTGGACAGGGTCTGCCAGCGCCTGCTGGCTTTGGATGGCCTGGGCGCAGCCGAGCAGCTGGCCAGCCTGGAGCAGTGGGAGGCCTGGCGCCGCGGCCGCGGCCAGGCCAGGCCAGCCAAAAAGGCAGGGCCGGCGCCCAAGCCCGCGGCCACGGCTGCGGCCCTGCCGACAGCGCCCGCCCCAGCGGCCCTGAACGCGCGCGAGCGCGCCGAGCTCAGGGGCATGGAGGCCAGCATCAGCGCCGCCGAGGCTTTGGCCAGCTCAGCCCGGCAGGCCCTGGCCGACCCGGCGGTGGCATCGGACGCCGAAGCCCTGCTGGAGCGCCACCGCCTGCTGGAGGCGGCCGAGGCCAAGGTGGCGGCGCTCTTCGCCCGCTGGGAGGAGCTGGAAGCCAAGCAAGGGCAGGCCAAATGACAAGAGCCCGCGCGATGCGCGGGCTCTTGGGCAAGGCTCAGCTGGGCCCCAAGTCAGCGGAACAGGCTCTTGTACTCGCCGTAGCCCTCCCTTTCCAGATCCTGCACCGGGATGAAGCGCAGGCTGGCTGAGTTGATGCAGTAGCGCTGGCCCGTGGGGGCCGGGCCGTCATCAAAGACATGCCCCAGATGGGCGCCCCCGGCGCGGCTCAGCACCTCGATGCGCCGCATTCCCTGGCTGGTGTCAGGCCGGGCCTCCACCGCCACCGGCGCCAGCGGCTTGGTGAAGCTGGGCCAGCCGGTGCCAGAGTCGAACTTGTCCCGCGAGCTGAAGAGCGGCGCGCCGCTGACAATGTCCACATACAGCCCCTCGCGGTGCTCATCCCAATAGGCATTGTCAAAGGGCGGCTCAGTGCCGCAGCGCTGGGTCACCTCGAACTGCTCAGGGCTCAGCCGCTTCTTGAGGGCCTGCTCGCGGTCCAAGGCCCAGACCTTGGCCACAAAATCCTCCCGGCCCGAGCCCTTGTGGTAGGCCTCATAATGCGCCGGGTCCTTGAGATAGTAGTCCTGGTGGTAGGCCTCAGCCGGATAGAAGCGCCCGGCCGCCAGCACCGGCACCTTGACCGGCCGGCCGAAGCGGCCCGAGGCCTGCAGGGCCCGCTCGCTGGCCAGGGCCTGCTCTTGCTGGGCCGGGCTGGTGAAATAGATGGCCGGCTCATAGCCCGGGCCGCGGTCGGCGAACTGGCCGCCGCCATCGGTGGGGTCGATGTTCTGCCAGAAGGCCTGCAGCAGGGTCCCGTAAGCCACCTGCTGGGGGTCATAGAAGACCTCCACGGCCTCGCGGTGCCCCTTGGCCTCATAATCCTCATAGACCGGGTCCGGGCCGCTGCCGCCGGTGTAGCCGGCCACCACCTTGCTCACGCCAGCCAGGGCCTTGAAGGGCGGGGTCATGCACCAAAAGCACCCCCCCGCGAAGATCGCCCGCTCCTCCATGGCCTTGGCCTCCAAGCTGGGCGCCGCCATCGCCATGGCCAGCGCCAAAAGAACGCCCATCCGCATCCGCGCCCCCGAGAAGATCCCCTCTCTAGGCTTACGGCCAGGGCGGCCCAGGGGTTTTGGCAACTCCGCAGGTGCCAGGCCGCGGCCGGGCTGATATAATCGCCCCGCGGGCAGCGCCGCCCGCCCCATCCGGCCCAGGAGCCCCCCATGGCTGCGCTCTTCCTCATCGCCTCGCTGCTGGTCCTGCTCTCCCTGGCCATCGCCCGCTTCTTCGAGGGCTTTGGGGTCCCCTCCTTGCTGCTCTTCCTGGCCATCGGCATGCTGGCCGGCAGGGAGGGCGCCAACATCCTGGCGCTCAGCGACCCGGCCCTGGTGCAGGGAATCGGCGTCTTCGCCCTCATCGTCATCCTCTATTCCGGCGGCCTGGGCACGCATTGGCCCTCCGTGCGGCCGCACTGGCGCCAGGCGCTGGCCCTCTCCACCCTGGGGGTGCTGGCCACCGCCTTCCTGGTGGGCGCCTTCACCCACTATTGCCTCCGCTTCCCCTGGCTGCAGGGCCTGCTGCTGGGCAGCATCATCAGCTCCACCGATGCCGCGGCCGTGTTCGCCAGCCTGCGCTCGCGCAACCTGGACCTCAAGCCGGGCATCCGCCACCTGCTGGAGCTTGAATCCGGCTCCAACGACCCCATGGCGGTCTTCCTCACCGTCTCGCTCATCCACCTCTCCCTGCACCCCGGCGCGGCCTGGTGGCCGCTGCTGCCCGACCTGCTCTGGCAGGCGGCCCTGGGGCTGCTGCTGGGCTGGGCCTTGGGCCGGGCCGCGGTCTTCGTGGCCAACCACGCGCGCTTCGCCACCGAGGGCTTCACCATGGTCTTCTTTTTGGCCGCTGGGGTCTTCACCTACGGCCTGGCCGAGACCCTGGGGGGCAGCGGCTTCTTGGCGGTGTACGTCTCTGCCATCGCCTGCGGCAACCGCAGCTTCGTGCAGAAGAAATCGGTGGCCCGCTTCTACGACGGGCTCTCCTGGCTGGCCCAGATCGGCATGTTCTTGAGCCTGGGCCTGCTGGTGCAGCCCTCGGCGCTGCTGCCGGTGCTCTCGCAGGGGGTGCTGGTGACCGCCTTCCTCATCTTCGCCGCGCGGCCCGCGGCGGTGTGGCTGTGCCTGGCGCCCTCCGGCATGCGCTGGCGCGAGACGGCCTATGTGGGCTGGGTGGGCCTGCGGGGCGCGGTGCCCATCGTGCTGGCCACCTACCTGCTGGTGAAGGATGGCGACCAGGCCATCCTGGCCGGCGCCAGCTGGCTCTTCAACCTGGTCTTCTTCATCGTGCTGGGCTCGGCCCTGCTGCAGGGCTGGTCCGTGAGCCGGGCGGCGCGCCTGCTGCAGGTGGGCTCCCCCACCGAGAAGCCCAAGCCCCACCCCCTGGAGCTGACCGCGCAGGCCGGCGGCGACAAGGAGCTGGAGGAGTTCATGGTGCCCTTCAACTCCATGGCGGCCGGGCGCAGCATCGCCCAGCTGGACCTGCCGGACCAGAGCCTGGTGGTGCTGCTGGGCCGCAATGGCGAGTTCCTGGAGCCCACCGGCGCCAGCGTGCTGGAGGAGGGCGACACCCTGATGGCGCTGGTGAACCATGAGACGCGCTCGCGCATGCAGAGCCTTCTGGCCAAACAAAAACCGCCCAGCTCAAAGCCGGGCGGAGAAGATGAGCCAAGCCATTGGTTCGGCTGAGCCTGCCCTGCCTTCAGGCATAGGCCAGCGCTTCGCGCTGGTTGCGGCTGCGCACCCGCTGAGCGGCGCGGCGCGAGCTCGAGTCCAGGTGCAGGTCCGGGCCGGCCTCTGGCTGGGCTCTGAGCCAGAGCCGCAGCTCCAAGGGCAGGCCGTCCACCAGCAGGGCCATGGCCAAGCGCGGGCGGCCGGTGGGCCAGTCGCGGACGCTGCTAGGGCCGCGGTCTGAGAGCAGGGCCGGGCGGGCATCTGGGCCGCCCAGGCTCTCCAACAGGCGCCGCCCCACCTGGATGCTCAGCTCCTGGAAGCAGGCTTCGGCATCGCTCTGGCCGCTGGCCTGGGCCAGCATGCGGCCCAAGCCGGGCGGGCAGCGCAGGATGAGGGTCCCTTGCGTCGCGCCGCTGAAGGCCACGGCACGCTCAAAGCCCAGAGCCGCCGGGCCCTGCGCGGGCCGGCCGTCAAAGCGCACCGAGAAATCCCCCCAAGCGGACAGCACAGACCTGACAAGCTCGTCCATGACCACCTTTTCCATGACCCTGCCCTCCATGACTGCCTCCCCAAGCCAACCTAGCTCCCTGGGCTTTGCCGGCCCTGCCCAATGACCGAGCAAGAAGAATGCCAATGGAAGCTGCATTTCCCCTTTTATCTTGGCCATTCTCGGATGGCATGCCAAGGAATGATGGCTTGCATTCCATAGTCACTGAACCAGCCGCCCGGCAAAAAAAAACGGCCCTAAGGCCGTTTTTTTGATTCATCCCTTATGAACACCAAAGTCAATTCTTGCCGTAGCCGTGCAGGCTATGGTCCAGCCAGCGCTCATAGTGGTTCAAGAGGAAATCCATGGCAGCCAGATTCCCGCCGATATCCTTGCCAATGCGCTCGCTCACCAGCCATTTGTGCCGCTCTATCTCAGCCAGCGCCTGGCAGATGATGTCACAACTCTTATCATCAGTAACCATGAGGCCTCCTGACAAGATGCTAGGTGATTCTAACGCTAGGCCCTGCTTTTTTCAAGCCCAGCTTGCGGCTTCTTTGCAAGGCCGTGCGCAAGGCCGTGCTTGGATTCCCCTTGACGGAAGCCCCGCGATTTTATACCTTTAAATAAAGATGGAAATTAGTTTTCAGAGCTGAAACCTTGATGCTCGCCCCCACTATGGGAGAGGCATGCGCAGATCCTTAAGTCCCATCTCCCTCTTCTTCGCCCTGGCTTTGGCTCTCAGCCTCGCCGCGGCAGACAAGCCCGCACCCGCCCCTGCCAGCGCAGCAGCCCCTGCCCTCAAGCTGCGCGAAGTGGTCTATTATTGCGAGCGCCTCAATGGCCGCCTGACCCTCTGCCGCATCGATGCTGACGGCCAGAACCGCGCCTACTTTAGCGCCTCGCACTTCGCCTTCCTGCCCAGCCCCCAGGGCCAAGACCCTGAAGACGACTGGTCCCCCTGCCCCAGCCCGGACGGCACCCTGGTGGCCTTCTTCTCCAACCGGGGCGGCAAGGTAAACCTGTGGGTCATGGGCTCAGACGGCAACAGCCTGAAGGCAGTCACCGACAGTGACGCCGACATCTGCAGCATGAGCGACCTCTCCCGCTGGCGCATCGGCTTCTCGCCGGACAGCAAGCGCCTGGCCTTCATCAGCCACGACCAGCTCTGGGTCTACACCCTGGCGGATGAGGCCCTCATCTCGCTGAATGCCGACCACCCCGTGCGCAGCCTGGCTTGGTCGCGGGATGGGAAGTCCCTGGCCTATGTGCGCGGCCGCAGCCTCTGCGTGGCCAATCTCAACGGCGGCGCCTCCAGCGTGCTGGTCGAAGACCGCGTCGACGGCCCGGGCCTGGCTTGGCTCAAGGACACCACCCTGCTCTACAACCAGCGCGGGGTGCGGAGCGTGGAGACCGGCCGCAAGACCAGCAAGCTGGTGGCCTCCAGCCTGGTCGAGCGCTGCGGGCTCTCGCTGGCCCAGGATGGCTCCAGCCTCTGCCTGCTGGGCCTGTCCCCTGACCACGTCGCCGAGGCCTTCACCTGCACGCCCGACGGCAAGGCCGCTCAGCTGACCGATGGCGGGGCCGAGGAATGCTTCTATTCGAAGGATGGCAAGCGCGTCTTCTTTGTGCGCCACGGCCAGCTCTGGGCCATCGGCACCGACAGCCGCGCCGTGAAGCCGCTGGTCTTTGCCAGCGTGTCCTGCCCCGTGGACGGCGCAGCCCTGCTGCAGGAGGCCCGATGAACCGCCGCTCGCTCGCTGGACTGCTGCTGCTGGCGGCCCTGCTCCCCATGGGCTGCAAGAAGCCGCCGCCGCCGCCGGTGCCCACCCTGGTGCCCACGCCCACGCCCATGCCCGCGCAGGACCGGCTGGCCTATGTGAGCCACGGGGCCCTGTACACCGTGCACACCGATGGCAGCGCCCCCACCGAGGTCTACTCCCGGCCAGACCTGACCCTGTGGTTCCCCAGCGCCGCGCCCTCGGGCACCCACTTCCTCTGCTGGGCCAGCAGCGCCGATGGCAGCCAGAACATCGCCCGCATCGAAGCCGACGGCAGCCGGCTGACCCTGCTCACGGACTTCATCCAGCACCCGCGCTCAGAGATGAAATCGCTGCGCCTGGGCAACGTGCCGGTCTACAGCCACAAGGGCGACCGCATCGCCTTCAGCTACAACGGCGACATCTGGGTCATGGATGCGGACGGCACCAACCTGGCCACCGTGGTGTCCGACCACCACAGCTGGTCCCCCTCCTGGTCGCCCGATGACCGGCGCCTGGCCTATGTCAACGGCAACCCCAGCCACACCAATGTCTGGGTCACCGATGTGGACGACCGCGACACCTACCAGGTGACCGACCTGCAGGACGCCTGGGCCGGCCGGCCCCGCTTTGGCCAGAGCGGCAAGGTCATCTACTTCGTGCGCAGCCAGAAGGAGAGCGACCAGGTGGCTTCTGTGCCCGCCGAGGTCAGCGAGCCCTTGGCCGATTCCACGCCCATCACCAAGGGCGACCATTTCATGGGCCTGGAGCTGGCCCCAGACCTGATGAAGCTGGTCTTTGTGGGCTCTGAGGACAGCGGCGATTCCTGGGACCTTTACATGGCCAACATCGATGGCAGCCGCCTGCAGCGGCTGACCCACAGCGGCATGGTGCAGGCCCCGGCTTGGCTGCATCCCGCGCTTGAGCCGGCGCCCAGCGCGCTGGCTGCCAAGCCCCCAGCCCCGGCCAAGGCTTTGGCCAAGCCCGCGGCAGCGCCCGCAAGCCCTGCTCCCAGCTCAGGCTCCAGCGCCACTGCCAAGGCCCTTGAGCCAGCCAAAGCGCCCGCATCTGTCAAAGCGGCATCAGACAAGGCGGCAGCTGGCTCCTCCTCCCCGGCTGGGCTGACCAGCAGCGCCAAAGCCGCGCCGACCGCCAGCGCTGCTCCCTCTGCCAAGGCCGCAATGCCGAGCAGCATCAGCCCCGCGGCAGCGGCCAGCGCCCCAGCCCAGCCTGCCCCCGCTGCTTCGGCGCCCAAAGCAGCCCCGGCTGCGGCCGCCAAGCCTGGCAAGGCCGCGCCGCTCAAGATCAGCGTGGCCGTGCATTTTGTGGATGGCGGCGAGCGCATCGACCCGTCCTCTTTGCCCACCCTGGCCAAGCTGGCGGTGCGCGTGAAGCAGTACGCGGGCGACCAGATCCGCGTGCAGGGGCCGCTGGACGCCTCGGCGCTGGACCCGCGCTTCGCCAGCGCCACGGATCGCAGCCTGGCCCGCGCCCAGTCGGTGCGCGACTGGCTGAGCGCCCAGAGCGGGATCCCGGCCAGCGGCATCGATGCCCTGCCCTACACCCCGCCGGTGCTGGGCCAGCAGGACCAGGGCACTGGCCTGAGGGTGATCATCCAGCTCAGATAGCCCTATCAGCCTGCGCGCCTAAAAAAAGCCCCGCTCGAAAGAGCGGGGCTTTTTTGCGCCTGCCAGGCGGCCTAGTTGTTGAGCAGAAAGTTGAAGCCCTGGCGAAAGACCACGGCCATGGGCCTTCCCTGGGCATCGCGGGCAGGCCGGAAGCGGCAGGCCCGCATCTTGCCCAGCACCCACTGGTTGAAGACCTCCTCGCCCTTCTGCGCCAGCCTCACCTCGCGCACCTTTCCCTCGGTGTCGATGTAGAGCTCGGCCACCACCTTGCCCTGCAATCCCTGCCGGGCCGCGGCGCGCGGGTAGTCGTCCGGGTCTATGGCATCGAGCATGGAAGGCGGCGTGATGGCCAAGCCCGCGGGCGCGTAAGCGCCGGCGGTCTCCGGGCAGGGCGGCGGGCAGCTGGCCTGGGCATCCGCCTCAGCGCTCTCGGTCAGGTCCTGGGGCTTGGCCAGGCTGCCCTTCTTGGCCTGCATCCAGTCATGGCGCGCGGGCAGGGCCGTGGGCGGCGCCACGCTCAGCACCGGCGGGGCCAGGGTGCGCGCCATGTCCAGCTCCACCTCCGGCGGCGCCGAGCGGGCCTTCAGCCAGGCCAGCCCTGCGATGAGCAGCAGGGCCAGCAGATGCGCGCCCAGCGAGGCGGCAAAGCCCCGCGCCCAGACGGGCCCCGCCAAAGCCTTGGCGAAGGCGGGCGGCCGCATCTTCAGCGCCCCGTGGCCAAGGCCACCCGCGTGACGCCGGCCTTCTTGATCAAATCGATGACTGCCACCACTTGGCCATAGCTCAGGCCCTCATCCGAGGCCAGGGTGACGCGCAAGCCCGGGTTCTTGCCCGCCTCATCGGCCAGCAGCGCCTGCAAGGCTTCCTGGCGCACGGGCTGGCCCATCAAGTCCAAGCTGCCGTCCTTGTGCTGGGCGATGGTGAGGCTGGCGGTGGGAGCCGCCTCGGGTGTGCTGGCCTTGGGCAGGTTCACCTTGAGCGCCGAGTCGGAGACGAAGCTGGCCGTCACCATGAAGATGATGAGCAGCACCAGGGTGATGTCCACCATGGGCGTCACATTGATGCCGGTCACCACATCCTGGTCGTTTCCGCCGCTCTGCATGGCCGCTCCCTAGCGCTGGATGGCGGAAAGCACCAGGTGGGCCAGCGACTCGACCTCGCTCTGCGCCTCCTTGATGCGGGTGAGGAAGAAGTTGTAGGCCACCACCGCCGGGATGGCCACCAAGATGCCCAGGGCCGTGGCCACCAGCGCCGAGCTGATGCCGGCCATCACCACCGAAGCCCCGGCCGTGCCGCTGACGGCCAGGTCATTGAAGGCCTTGATGATGCCCAGCACCGTGCCGAAGAGGCCCAAAAAGGGGGCGTTGTTGCCCAGGGTGCCCAGGATGATGAGGTTCTTCTCGAGCTTGAGGCGCTCCTCGATGAGGGCCGACTGCAGGGCCTCCTCAGCCGCGGCCGGCCCGGCTGGCGCCTTGGCCAGCATGGCGGACAGGGCCCTGCCCTGCAGGCTGTCGTTGGCGCGGGCCGCGGCCAGGGCAGCCGCCATGTCGCCCTGGGCCAGCGGGCCGCTCAAGGCCTCGCGCAGGCCCTGGTCCTTGAGCTGGCGGCGGAACACCGACCAGCGCTCATAGGCCACGGTCAGCGACCACAGCGAGAGCGCGATGAGGATGAACAGCACCCAGGTGTCGCCCACCAGGGCGCCTTTGAGCAGGAAGGCTACCATGTCCTCTCCTTCTTGAGTTCAGGTCAGAAAGCCGCGGTCACGCCCAGCATGGGGAAGCGCGGAAAGCCCTTGGTCACCTGCACATCACCCTGCTGGTCGCTTAAGCCCTGGGGGTTCTCGCGGCCCAGCAGGTTGATGACCTCCAAATACACATCCAGCTGCCAGCCCCAGTAGAGGAAGCTGTAGTCCGTGCGCACATCGCAGCGCAGGGTGTCGCCCAGCTCCTCAGAATAGGGCTGACCCAGCACCTCATGCCACCCATATTGGTCCTGATAGGTGGAGAGGATGGGGGTGACGCGCGGCCCGGAATTGTAGCGGACTTTGGCGCCCATGGACCATTGGGGCGTGAGCTGGTCATTGAGCACCAGGTTCAAGACATGCGGCTCATCGAACTCATCGTACTGCCAGGGCAGGCTCGCGGAGGGCAGGCGGATGGAGCGCGAATAGGTGTAATCCAGCCAGCCCGAGAGCTTGCCGGTCATCTGCTGGCGCAAGAAGAGCTCAAGGCCATAAGCCTCCCCTTCCCCGTCATTGCTCACCTGGCCGGTGGTGGTGTCAGACTCGATCACCTGGCCCAGCACCTTGTAGTAGGCCTCCACGCGGCCGGTCAAGCCCGGCCCCAAGCGGCGCTCAAGCCCCAAGGTGCTGTCCTGGGTGATGGCCGGGCTCAGGTTCGGGTTGCCCAGCACCGGGTCGCTCTGCATCACATTGGGCTGGTGGGCATAGACGCCCCAGGCCGCCTTCAGCGTGGTGGCATCGCCCAGGTCCCATTCCGCGCCCATGCGGGGCATCAGCACCGAAGCCCTCACATTGCTGAACTTCTCAGCCCGGGCCGAGGCCAGCACCAGGAATG
>Ga0181516_10002025_pt1 | contig 14802 bp, 12 predicted proteins | sample PEATcosm2014_Bin_25_FD_121104 | JGI IMG/M metagenome (GOLD analysis project Ga0181516, IMG submission 121104) | Peatland microbial communities from MTU Mesocosm Facility, Houghton, MI, USA - PEATcosm2014_Bin01_10_metaG | ecosystem: Environmental > Terrestrial > Soil > Wetlands > Peat | place... | reverse complement strand
GTCCTGGCTCTGAGTGTGGCAAAACTCATACGCCTCAGTGAATTCTCGTTGGCCGCGAATCGATTCGGTCGCTGGACTTCGAGATTGTTATCCCTTGGAATGGTTCTCTTCATCCTGAGTTATGCGGGCTGGGAGCAGGCTGGAGGATTCAACAATGCCTGGATCGGACATTTCACCCAAATGCAGAAGTCTCTATTCTTCCTGATTGCCTTCATCGCCCTCCTAGGCCTTCTGAGTTCATTTAGGGCCAATAAGCATCACAACGAGATCGGAACCATCTCGTTGGGTGGCGCCAAAAAGTGAACGTCAATGCATGATTGCGCACGGTGACCTCGATCCGATTGAGCCATTCGGAATTACTATGACGACTCGTTAATGCCCATGGAATGCCCAAGATGAAACGGCCGACCGTTTTTGCGTTTCGAATCCTCGTTTGACCAGCACTTGCGAGAGTCAAACCTCCAAAACCCGCCACCCTTTCAAGGTGGCGGCACGGGTTCGAATCCCGTTGGGGGTGCTTCGTTCTTCCTGGTAAACAGGTATTTCCTCTAAACTTGAGAATTCCAAATCGTTCAGTAGTTGGACGAAAATCGGGACGTTAATGCCCGTGGAATGCCCAAAATGAGATCGGCGCAGGCGGTCGGGTTCTGACTATCTAAGCATGAGCAGCTGAAAAGAGAATATTTGTGCAGCTTTCACCGACACTGATTTTGAATCATCGAAGAGGTGCGACGCGCTAAGGACCTAGCTTCCTCAGGTGGTGTTCGCTCCATCGACGTAGATCCGATTGCAACCTAAAACAGGTACGACCCCTTGAAGATTGCTACTCACAATCATCTCGTTGAAGAGAAGACTTGCGCCCATTTGATGTAACTGATATAGTTACATCAAAGCCACGAAAGGAAGCCTATGTCAGATCTTCACTACGAATCACTACTCATGAAACGCGAGGGGCTCACGAGGGACTTGCCTCCTGGCATCAACGAGGACTTGCGCTGGGTAACGAACTCAGCCACGCTTATTTTCGGCGACCATGACGCCGTTCTCGTCGATACTTTCACTACGGTTGCCCAGAACGAAGAACTAGTCAAATGGGTTCGAGGCCACAACCGTCGACTCACTCACGTCTACCTCACCCACGGTCATGGTGACCATGTATACGGCATTGGCCAACTTCTCGAAGCGTTTTCCTCGGCGCGAGCCATCGGGACTTCCGGGACTCTAGATCAGGCGCGCATTCAAGCAAGAGAAGAATACCGTGACGGCTTCTGGGGACGCTTGTTTCCTGGCCAGATTCCAGCGCCCGTACTACCCGAAGTGATCGCGGAAGACCATTTCATGCTGGAAGGCCACAAGCTTCAAATTTTACAAGCTGGACACACGGACACCGAGGACACAACCGTCCTTTGGATACCCGACATTCGCCTCGTCGTCGCTGGTGACGTTGTCTACAACGAGACACATATGTATATGGCCGAATCGACCGCCGAATCACGCCTCGAATGGATTGCGGCTCTCGAAATGGTGAAAGCACTTGACCCGATCAACGTCGTCGCCGGACACAAATTCCCGGGTCGTACCGACGACCCTGCAACAATTGACGACTCAATTCAGTACCTGAAGGACTTCATTGAGGCAGAACGCACCGCTTCGACGGCGCTCGAGTTATACGATGCAGTTCTTCGGCGCCACCCTCGACGGGCGAATCCGGGTTCTCTCTGGGGCGCCGCGAAACAAATCAAAAACGCACCCGCGATGATCCCCAAGGAGTAACGAATTGAGCGCGAACAGCAGGTTGGCCATCGCGGTGCACGCACTATCGTGGATACGTCTTCATTCCGAACTCGGCGGGGGTCCAGCCACTTCGGAGAGCATCGCCGCGAGCGTTAAAACTAATCCAGTCGTCGTTCGCCGCCTTCTCGGACACTTGCGAGATGCCGGGCTCGTTGCGTCGCACCGCGGCACTCCCTCGGGTTGGACCCTCGTGCGACCAGCGACCGAGATCACTCTCCTCGACGTCAAGAGTGCTCTCAAAGACGGCCCCGCTTTGGCCCTGCACAGTTCTGCACCATCAATGAATTGCCCAATCGGTTACAGCATCAAGACCGTACTTTCCGAGGTCTACGAAGTTGCCGAGAAGGCGGCGAACGACGCGCTCGCAGGAGTCACGATCCAGCAAGCGCTTGACCAAATGTTGGTTCGCTCGAACCAGAGCAAACCTGAGCTACTCGCCAATTTCGCCAAGACGATTTAGTTTGTCCTCGTGTTCACCGGACAGCGGGCTCTTTGAATTGCGCGCACATTCGAGCTGCTTCGAGGAGTTAACGCTTCAAGCACCTTCGCCGAGTCGTTCTAACAAAGCCGTCAGAGCGTCCGTTTCAATCTTGGTCAGACCGCCAAATACTGCTACGAAGCTTGTTGGTTCGACGACGATGACGACGCGGACGTCCGCATCCAGGACCGGCACGTTTGAGTCATAGCGCTGTTGGAGTTTTCTGTAAAAGGTCGCGTCTTCGTCGGGTTTCATTGACTCGACTCGACCACGAACCTCTAGAGTTCGATACGCATTTTCGGGATCTTGGACGTGAAACGACACACGACCGTCAGCGAGAAGATTCCTGTACTTTTGGCGCGTGCTGGTGTGGGAGAAACGGACTCTACTGCCGTCCCAGTCGAACCACATCACGCTGCTTTGTGGACTGCCATCGGGGCGGATGGTTGCCAGGTGGGCGAAGAGAGGCCGCTCGAGCAAGTCCACGTGACTCTGTGGTAATTCGCTAGTCATCACTTCACCTCTTCTCTGGTCGCAAAGCTCGAGACGTGAATTCTTTCGCTATCGCCAAGAAACTCAACGGTCACAAAAGCGAGAGGAACGTCGCCGGCGTTCTCGAGATCGTGAAGAAGATACTGGCCTGGGCCGAACTCGATCTGACATGTCTCGCCCTCATGGTAAGAAACGACACGCGTCGAACCATCGCCGTGGTGCTGGCGACTAACGCCCTCCGTCAGTGCGATCCAGAAGTAGTTGAAATTATGGAGGTGAGCCCCGAGTCGTTCGCCCGGTTGCAGCTCGATTGCCCAGACCCGCACTCGATCGTTGGTCCACAAGATTCTCGATCCGACCGTTCTGTTTCGAGAATTAGCAGAGAAGTCTGCCTTGACCTCGAGCGGCCAGTCTTCCTTTCTCGCTGCGCTGGACATCCTCACCAGTCGTTTCTTGCCCCTAATTCGCTCGTGGATCACGGTCGTCTCCTCCACAAGAAATGCTCGACTCTGGCCCTAACGACTCGTCTGCAGGGTGCAATTCGGCCAATCGGAAGCGTACGGCGCCGATTATTGGGATTTGCAGTTGAAGCATTCGAAAAGTTTCCCATCCTGCCCCAGATAAGTCCAAGACATAAATTCACTGGCTCCTATAGTCTCTAATTATGCCCACCTTTCGGCAACTAGAATATTTGGTCATGGTTGGAGAACTCGGTTCCTTCACCCGCGCCGCAGACGAGCTTCACGTCAGCCAACCAGCACTTTCCAGTCAGATCGCGGTGTTGGAACGCGAAGTCGGTGCGCGTCTTTTTGACCGACTCTCGCGAACCGTTCATCTCACCCCCGCTGGTCGCGCAATGTTCCCCTACGCGAAGGCATCACTCGCCGAGGCCAAAAGAGGAATGTCAGCAACTCGCCAAACCGCGGGACTGGAGATTGGCGAACTCCAAGTGGCGACAGTCCACTCAACGACTCTCGGACTCTTGCCCACACCTCTTCGACTTTGGCGACAGGCTCGTCCAGGAATTCAACTGCGTCTCCACGAATACAGACACGGCGACGAACTCCAAGCCGCCATGAGCAGAGGCGAGGCGGACGTCGCGATTGGTCCAACACCTTCAAATTGGTACGGTCCTTTAACGAACCTTGGGAGCGAGGAACTCGTCTTAGTGGTTTCGAGCGATGATCCGCTCGCGGAGCTGCGCGGCCCACTAGAACTCAATCGCCTCACTGACCGAAGTTGGGTTCACTTTGCTCCCGGCCATGGACTCGCTGAAGTGCTCGACAAAGCTTGCTCGAACGCAGGTTTCAGTCCTAAAGTCGCACTTCGCGTCGAGCAAACTGCGAGCGCACCCTTGCTTGCCGCTGCCGGACTCGGCCCTACTCTTGTCCCGGCATCGATCGTTCCTGAAAATTTCGAAGGAAGAATCTTTGCTACTTCTCCAGCCACGTTACGAACATTGGCCGTCTATTCCCGCCCTAATGGAGACAAGCTAACGAGCGCATTCCACGATTTCATCGCCGCAAAGATTGAACTGATGCCCGATTACGTTGACTCGCGATTGCGATCAAGGAAGTAGCGGACCTGCACAATCTGAGCCAATCGTTCTCTGATCGCTGATACATCGAAGGTTCGCGGGCGAAAACGTCGATTTCGATGACGATTCCCATAATCAATGTTGAAAATATCTTCCAAGGCCTCGCATCCTGGATTCAATGATTCGAGGCCACCCGGACAGCTTCCAGCGTCAGAACCGCCGTCACAAAAGGGTCGGGAGCGACGTCAATAGTGTGACAGAAGGAGGGACGGATGGAGTCACGGTATGACGTCATCGTCATTGGGGCTGGACTTGCGGGGCTCTGCGCCGCGTTACAAGCCGCGCAACTGGGGGCGCAAGTTCGGGTCCTAGAATCGCACGAGATCGGGGGACGAGCCCAGAGCGACCAACGTCGCGACTTCATCTTCAATCGCGGACCGCACGCATTGTTCAACGACGGCGAAGCGGCGAAGACCCTGCGCGCACTCGGTCTTCCTCTTTCGGGATCGGCGAAGTCACTTCGGGGTGCGAAGGCGCTCTTCCGCGAACAGCTGCATGTGCTACCAATATCTCCGACGACGATTCTGCGCACCGACCTCCTCAACGCCACCGATCGCATTTCGTTTGCGCGTGTGATGGCGGGTTTGCCGAAGGTGACGCCCGTCGAACTTAGTGAGATCTCAGCGCGAGAGTGGTGTGAAGTGCGAGCGTCGAGTTCAACGGTCGCGTCCCTCCTTCAGGCATTCATCCGACTCAACACGTACTGCAACAATCTCGACGGTCTCAGTGCGGAGGCTGGCGTCACCCAACTTCGCCGGTCGCTTCGGGGTGTGACCTACCTTGACGGGGGATGGCAAACCATCGTGGAGGCCCTCGCCACGAGAGCGCAAGCAACCGGTGTTGAAATCTCAACACACGACGCGGCCACGACGGTGGAGTGCGCCGATGACGCGGTGCGGGTCGCGTCGAGTGACGCGACTGTCGAGGCCCGCAGTGTGGTGCTCGCTTGCGGCGGTCCCGGAATGGTGCGACGTCTGGTTCCCGAACTGGTCATTGAGGACCAGGGTCCTCTGGTCAATGCCGCGTGCCTTGATCTAGGTTTGACCTCACCGCCCATAGAACACTTCGTCCTGGGCATCGACGAAGATGTCTACCTCTCACTGCACTCTCCGCCAGCACGTCTCGCGCCTGAAGGTGCGGCAACGCTCAGCGTGATGGCGTACGGCGGTGAGGGGAAGAAGTCAATCGACAATCTCGACCGCCTTGCCCGATTGGCCGGCGTGTCCCATGACGACATCGCCGAACGTCGCACACTTGCAAACATGACGGTGGCACATTCAGTGCCCCGACCCGGAGCCAGCTTCAGGGGTCGCCCGTCAGTCACTGCCGCGGGCGTGACGCGGTGCTTCCTCGCCGGCGATTGGGTTGGCGAAAGGGGCCTGCTCGCCGACGCCGCCGTCGCAAGCGGTACGTTAGCTGGAAAGCTCGCGGCACAGACGTGAGCGAGAGCACCAAAATCTTTGCCTCCGAAACTCCTCGACTCCTGGGCTTGGCTTACCGGATCACGGGCTCGCGCCACGATGCCGACGACGTCGTTCAAGAAGCGTGGATTCGATTCCAGCGAGAGACGCGAGAGCTCCGATCGCCAGAGGCGTGGCTCACGACGGTCGTGAGCCGTCTCGCCATTGACCGAGCCCGCGTACTCAGACGAGATCGGCAACGATACGTCGGACCGTGGCTCCCCGAGCCCGCGTCACTGGACCTCTCACCCGAGGAACTCGCCGAGAAGGCGGACTCGCTAACGCTGGCCTTCTTGATTGTCCTCGATCGCCTTTCGCCGGCCGCTCGTACCGCCTTCATCTTGGTCGACGTCTTCGGTGAGAGCTACGAATCAGTGGCTTCGTGCCTCGGTCGAAGCAAAGCATCATGTCGACAGTTGGTCCACCGAGCCCGTGTCATCGTCCGGGCTTCGGAGGTCTCGTCGTTACGGCCCATAGACCAAGGTCTCCTGGATCGACTCGTTGTCGCCCTCCTAAGCGGGGACGACGATCAATTGCTCGCACTCCTTTCGCCTGATGTCGTGTTGACGAGTGACGGAGGACCCTACCGGCGCGCCGCACGACGACCGGTGCTCGGGCGCGACCGGGTCGCCCGCTTCTTGACGAACCTCACTCGCCGTGAACCCAGCGCAGCGGCCATTGTCGGAACCGTGAACTTCGGTGCCTGCCTTTACGTCATTTCGACCAAGGGACCCCTCTTGGTAACCGGTTCGGTACGAGGGTCGATGATTGCGCACGTCAACTTGATCTTGAATCCCGACAAACTGAACGGCGCCGACGAATCCTTGCTCATATCCTGACGAATCAAATTTCGATTTCCCATTCAGGACACACTAATAAGTGCGCTTCGCCTCACCAGAGCGTTGATGTTCCTCACTTGACTTTGGACGTGTTCAATTTCACCGCCGCGCGCACTAGAGCTTTGAGAGCGGTGGCGTTCACTTTGTCACCCTCGTGAAAATCGATGGCCCGACGTACATTGCCTTCAAGACTCGAGTTGAACAACTCCGAAGGGTCCTCGAGGGACGCTCCCTTGGCGAACGTCAATTTCACAGCGTTCTTGTAGGTCTCGCCGGTGCAGATGATGCCGTCACGAGACCAGACCGGCACATTCCATTTCCATTCCTCGACGATCCCTGCGTCGGCTTGCTTGATGACCGTACGAAGCTTCGAGAGCATGTCGCCCCGCCAGTCACTCAACTCCTTGATTCTCGAATCAATGAGTTGGGCGGGGGTGTCGCCTTTGGTAGGAGATTTGTTCATGGTCTTCAAGGTACACGAACTCACGGAACGCTCCCTATCCGTGAACCCACACGAAACTTCGAAGCCGGGACAATGCAAGCAGGCTCGCTAGTCTCCCGGCCTGCAGTAATAGATTGACAGCGCCAACACGACTGAACCGTTCGACGCGGCCGGTGCGGGCAGTTTGTTGCAATTTGTAGCGATCCAGTCGATACGCGGATCGTGCGAGTTCGGAGGTGCAAGCACGAGATGGAATTTTCCATCTTGGATCAGTGCTCGCAATCGCTTCAGGGTTGGCGAGGGGAACGCGCCGGTGTAGCCACCGATGGGCAGTACTTCGAGACCTGATTCGTAGATAAAGGGGGCAGCGAGGGCCGACGAATCGGTGGCCATCAGATATGGCGCACCGTTCTGCGCGTACTCCAGGTTCGCCAGGTCTCCTTCGGTTCCAGCGGTACCCAGGAGCGACTGCACGGCAATCGACGTCGCCGCTGGTTCGAACGGCGTGTCGAAGGCCCCAAGACCGTTCGCCGCGAACGTCACCGACGCAATGGTCGGCAGTACCATCAGCGAGCACGCAACTCCCGCAGCCGCTGCAGCGACGAAGTGGCCCGCTGGGCGTCGCCACGAGTACACGACACCCACTACGGTCACCACGGCAAGGGCCCACGCGAGCGGCGCGATCCACGGTCCAACGCCCACTCCGGATCCCGGCACGAGCGCCACGTCGTAACCAGCGGTGACCGCGACGACCGCGACCGAAATCGCCCCGACGAGAACGGAACGACGATGTTCCCACGCCAGCGCCGCGCCCGTAGCCAAGAGACCGGCGACCGCGGGCGATAGGGCCGCGACGTAATAGGAATTGAGACTCGATCCAATACTGAATGAGACGCCGAACAGTGCGAGCCACGACCCCCACACGATCAACGCACTGCGCGAAGGGTCGCCCCGCGATCGACGTCGAGTACCGACCAAACCCACCAGCAGGGTGAGCAGAGCACCCGGCAACAGCCATCCACCGTCACGACCGAGCGATCCCCGAAGCAACCGGTCCCACGAAGATGGTGGGGTCGTCGCCAGGTGCAGACCAACGTTCTGTTGGAGGAGTTCATTGGGCGAAAGTTCGCCTACGCGGTCGATCCCGTTGTAGACAAAAACTTGACGAAACTCGGAATTGTTCGAACTCCCGTCAACGTACGGTCTGGAACCTGCAGGAACGAGCGACACTACTGACATCCAACTCAGTGAAACGAGCACTGCCACAACTCCGAGAATCGCGACTCGTGCCACGACTTTCCGCCACGATTCCCTTGAAAGGAAGAGGATGAACAGCCAAAGAGCCGGCACTATCAACCACGCTTCGAGCATTTTCGCTTGAAACGCACAGCCAACCCACACGCCTGAAGCGACAGCCGACCATTTCGAGGTCGTGGTAGCGGCACTAAGTGCCGCGTCAACGGCGAGTAAGAGACACAGAATCATCAAACTGTCGGCGATATTGCCACGGTCCAACGCCACGTTGGCCGGGGAGAGAGCGAGAATGTCCGCAGCTACGATGCCAGCCGCCGGTCCACCGAGGCGCCGGACGACCCGGAACAACACCAATATCGACGCTACGCCTTCGAGTATTTGAGGTAGGACGATCGCCCACGCGTGGATACCAAACACGCGCACCGAGAGCGCTTGGACCCAAAACGCTCCGGGCAGTTTGTCCAAAGTGATCGTGCCAGCCGGATCGAATGATCCGAAGAAAAAGTTATGCCAGCTGGTTGACATACTGCGTACGGCAGCGGCGTAGTACGTCTCGAGATAGGGCCCCGTACGATAGGTGTACAAGAACAACGCGACCAACGCCGTCGCAAGAAGAGTTGGTCGCGCCCACGTCGGCTGACCGTCTGGCGAACGCCAAAACTTCCATCGCTTGAGTTTCATTAATTTGAATACCAAGGCAGCGAAGCTCACTTAAGTTCATTCTCGCGATTAGTGGGGCGGCATCTGGAACACTCATGGTACCGCTGCTCGTGGAGCAGCCCGAGCCACACCTTCCTACCGTCTTCGCCGATACGAGGGCAAACGACGCCCGACTGGCCCAGCTGCACGCCACGCCGTCGCCATCTAGCGACGGAGTCACCCGCGGAGCCCCAAATTCACTCGGCGCCAAGTTACACCCGCAAATGCCGCGCCTTGTTCGAATATTCAGGCAGACTTTCTGTGGTGGCACCGCTCAGTGCATCGGTTTTCCTTCAAAGTCACAACGAATGACACATTTGGGCCATTGAACCCACGTCATGGAGGACCCATGGTTGATGGTTGGACAACAAGCGAAACGAACGGAGTCATCCGTCGTGCGAACAGTGACGAAAAGGTAGATGTGAAGACTAAGTCGGGAGGATTCGTGGTGGCGACGGCATACGCCGTGCTCGTTGCGCTCTTGATCGCCTACATCGTCTCACTCGTCGTTCGTCGAAGTGACCAGCAATGGACGTGGCTCGACGGATGGATGGTATGCGCCTTCGAGCTGGCCGCTTCGGGATTGTGCATCAGTCGTGGGCTACGTCACGAGTCCTCAAGGTCGGTCGCACTGCCACTGGGGGTGGCTCTTCTGATGTGGTCGATCGGTGACGTCTGTCTCACCACTGAGTCGATTGGCCGTGTCTCGCCGCCGGCGGTGTCCGTCGCGGACGTGTTCTATCTGCTCTTCTATCCACTGGCGTACGTGGCGTGCGTCTCCCTTTTTCAAAAGGGCACGTACCGAATCAACAAGCCGAACTGGCTCGACGGCATCGTCGCCGGGGGTGGCGCTTCGGCACTGTGCGCCGCGTTCGTGTTTCACAGCATCCATCACTTCACCGGCGGCAGCGCCGTGTCCACTGCAGTGAACCTCGCCTATCCCATCGGTGACTTCCTGCTTTTGCTCGTCGTATTCGGCGGCTCGGCCGTGCTGTCGTCGAACAGCACTCGGCAATGGCTGCTCATGGCCACCGGTCTCCTGGTTATCGTCGTCGGCGACACGTTCAACCTTTTCCAGGAATCAGGTCAGGCGTCACGATTTGGCAATGACGTCAATTCCTTCGCGTGGCCCCTCGCCATTCTGCTGATGTCCATTTCGGTCTGGGCACCGAGGCGATTCACCAATTTCCTGAAGAAACCGACTTTGCAGGGCTTCATCATCACGGCTTTGGCGACAGTGGCGGCCTTGGGTGTGTTGGTGAGTGGGACGCTCGAGTCGGTCAGCCACGTCGCCATTGGCCTGGCCGTAGGTACGCTCGTCGTCATTGGCGTACGGCTCACCATCTCAGCCCGGCGACTTCGACTCATCACCGAGGAACGACACCGCCAAGCGAACACGGACGAGTTGACCGGACTCGGAAATCGGCGCCAACTCACCCAGATCCTCGACATCTTCTTCGACGAGCAGCGTGACGAACGTCGCACTCGAGAGATGGCCTTTCTCTTCGTCGACCTCAATAACTTCAAGGAAATCAACGACTTCTACGGTCACCCAGCCGGTGACGAGCTCTTACGTCAAATTGGTCCGCGGCTCACCGAGTCGGTGGGCGGCGCCGGCCTCGCGGTGCGCATGGGTGGCGACGAGTTCGCCGTGGTACTCATGGACGCAGACGCCATTGTCGCAGCCGACGTAGCTCGCCGCGTCATCGACGAGGTCACGAAGCCCTTCGTCCTCCACAAGATCACGGCGAACGTGGGAGCCAGCATCGGCATCGCGCTCATGCCGCATGACGCCAAGAACGCCATCGACCTCATGTGGTGCGCGGACGTGGCGATGTACCGGGCGAAATTGGGCAACGTTCCCTTCGTCTTCTACGACCAGAAGCTGGACGGCGAAGAGGACCAGGTGACCCTGATCGAATCGTTGCGCGACGCGGTGAACAACGGCGAATTAGCGCTTCACTATCAGCCGCAACTCGACATGCGAACTGGCCAGATCACCGCGGTCGAAGCGTTGGTCCGTTGGCCGCACCCCACGCTCGGACTCGTCGCCCCAATGGAGTTCCTTCCTCTAGCGCAGAAGGCCGGTCTGATGTGGACCTTGACGACGTGGGTTCTTGAAGAGGCGCTCGGACAGTGCGCCACGTGGCATCGCCGAGGTCAAGAAATCGCGGTAGCGGTGAACGTGGCGACAACTGAACTACTGCAGGATGGATTCGTCGAATTGGTCGACGAGCTCCTGGCTCGCTACAAATTGCCCTCCGAGAACCTCGTCATCGAGATCACGGAAACGACGATCATCTCGGACTTTGTCCGTTCCCAGGAGGTAATCCGCAACCTTCGCCAACACGGAGTCCTCGTCTCCATTGATGATTTCGGCGCAGGATTCACCTCGTTGGCCTACCTACGGAGCCTGGACGTGGGTGAGTTGAAACTAGACCGCACCTTCATCTGCTCACTCGCGAGCCAAGAAAACAGTCGAGACTTCGAAATCGTGCGAGCCACCATCAATCTCGGCCACGAGATGGGCCTGCGCGTCGTCGCCGAAGGGATCGAGGACGTGATGACACTCGACATACTCGGCGACCTCGGTTGCGACATCGCCCAGGGTTACTTCATCAGCCGTCCCACGCCGGCCGACAAGATCACCTTCCAAGCCAGCGAGACGGCCCGCGCATCGAACGTCGATACCCTCGTCGGTCAACGCTAGAAACGAAAGGGCGCTAACCCGGGCCGCTAATGCTCGCGAGGTCGGGGCTCGGACTTCGACCCCACCGCGTCGGCCAGCAGACGAGCAATCGTGACCGTGCGCACGTCCGCGAGTTCACCAGCCTGCAGTTGACAGCTAAATCCATCCATGACGACAAGACCCACTCGTGCCCGGTCAATGATTCCCGGCAGAAAGCGGTCTGCGGCAATATCTCGGGACATCGCGTCGTGGTCCTTCTGGAATCCGAACGAACCGGCGAGGCCGCAGCAGCCGAGGTCGAGCGTTTCAACTTCGTAACCCAGTTGGGTCAGCACTGCGGCGTCCGCATCGGATCCACTCAACGCCCGCTGGTGACAGTGCGGATGAACACTTACGCGCCCGCTGAGTGGTGCGCCTTGAAAGCGCCACGACGTTCTCACGAGGTGCTCGCTGAGACTGCAACTCAGTCGAGCGAGTTTTTCCGCTCGCGGATCATCCGGGAGCAGTTGCACGAATTCATCGCGAAAGGTCGCCAGACAACTCGGTTCGGGGACCACGACCGGCACGTCCCGCTCGAGGTGCTCGTCGAGCGCATCAAGAACCTTGAGGGCCGTGGCGCGCGCGAGCCCCAACATTCCCGAGTCGTAGAGCGGTCGCCCGCAACACGACCAGCCCCGCGGCACTCCCACGACCTCACCCAGCTTCTCAAGGACCTCGACGGTGGCGCTCCCTCGATCAGGAAGATACACGTCGGTAAAGGTGTCGGGCCACACAACGACCGACGGCTGTCGCTGGTCCAGAGAAGGTCGACCGCGGAGCTGTCGACGGAACGACATGGGTGCGAAGCGGGGCACGGACCGGTACGGACTAATCCCCGCGACACGCTTGAGGAGGCCAGCGAAGACCCTGTTCGCGAACAGAGTGTTCGCGAACTGAGGAAACCTTGAACCGATCCGCGCCGCCCACGGAATGAGGCCAAGCGCGTAGGCCGACAACGGTCGAACGCGCCGGGCGTAGTAGTGATGGAGGAACTCGGCCTTATACGTCGCCATGTCGACCTGAGTTGGACATTCTGAGACGCATCCCTTGCACGACAGGCACAAATCCAATGCCTCGAACACGTCACGGTTGCGCCAGGTCTCGGGCGTCACTTCACCCTGGAACAACTCAACCAACAACTTCGCCCTCCCACGAGTGGAGTGTCTTTCGTCGCGAGTTGCACGATACGAGGGGCACATGACACCCGCGACGTCACTGCGGCACTTACCCACACCCACGCAACGTTCAACCGCCTGCTGCATCGACCCCTGGTCGCCCGCGAAGGAGAACTTTGACGCGACGAGCAACGATTTGCGATACTTGGGTCCGTAACGGACGTTGCTGTCAAGTGGATACGGGTCGACCAACTTGCCAGGATTCATTCGTCCCTGCGGATCCCAGGCCGTCTTGAATCGTCGAAACGCCTCCATCATTCGTGGGCTGTACATGCGAGTAAGCAATTCGCCGCGACTCTGCCCGTCACCGTGTTCGCCCGAGATTGATCCCCCCAGACTCACGCAGAGGTCAGCGGCGCGCTCGACGAAGGAACGATACTTCCGCAGGCCTTCAATACTCGAGAGGTCGAAGTTGTTCCTGGTGTGCACGCAACCCTGTCCAAAGTGGCCGTACCACGCGCCGTCGTAGCCGAACTCAGTCCAGAGGTCACGAACACCGCGAAGGTACCGACCGAGATTCTCGGGCGCAACCGCGGCGTCCTCCCAGCCTTCGTAGTTGACCGGTGCGTGCGCGGGACGCGCCGTGGCGCCGAGCCCCGACTCGCGTATCTTCCAGACCTTCTCTTGATCGGCTTGCTCGTAGAGAATCACCGCACTCGAATGCTCGGGAAGTCGCTCGAGTACCCCTTGTGCTCGCTCTCGCACCGCGGCGTCGGAGTCCGCCCCCACCTCGGCGAGCAGCCACCCTCCGCCTCGAGGTAAGAGTTCAATGTTGTCGACGTTCATGCGCTTGGCGCGCATTTGTTCGACGAGACGCCTGTCGAATCCTTCGAGTCCGATGAGCTCGTTCGTGAGTAAGTCCGGCACGTGGTCGGCGGCCACGTAGACGTCGTCAAAGCCGACCACGACCAGCGCTCGATGTTTCGGCCAAGGTGCGAGGGTCACCGTGATCTCGGTGACGAGGCCACACGTCGATTCGCTGCCCACGAAGGCCCTGGCGAGGTTGAAGCCATTCTCCTCCAGGAGTTGATCGAGGTTGTAGCCCGATACCCGCCGCGAGATCGCGGGAAACCCTGAACGCAGTTCGTCCGCGAATTCGTCGCGCAACGTGCGAAGCTCGCGCACTATCCGACCCTGATCGCCACCTCGGCTCGACAACTCCGCTATTCGCGCTTCATCGGCCCGACCGAGGACCATTCGTTCCGATTCGTAGGTGATTGCCACAATCTCCTCGACACAGTCAACTGTCTTGCCGGTGTAGAGACCGTGGGTACCGCACGAATTGTTGCCGACCATACCTCCGAGTGTGCACCAGGCGTGCGTCGCGGGATCGGGCCCGAAGGTCAGGTCGTGGATTCGAGCTGCTGCGTTCAACTGATCGAGGACGACGCCGGGTTGCACGCGAGCGGTTCGTAGCTCGAGGTCGATCGAGATGATGTTGTTCATGTGCCGACTCATGTCGATGACGACCGCGACATTGCAGGCTTGTCCCGCGAGGCTCGTACCAGCCCCTCGTCCGAGAATAGGTGCGTTCAACTTGCGACAGACGTCGACGGTCTTGATCACGTCGTCCTCATCGAGTGGGAAGACGACACCCAAGGGAATCTGACGATAGTTCGACGAGTCCGTGGCGAAGACGCTCCTCGACCATGTATCGAATTCGACTTCGCCCCGTATGGCCGTCCGGAGTTCGAACTCGAGCCTCTGACGGGTTGGCTCGTCAACGTTCGACCGGTCGACGTAGTCACCGGGCACGAATGTCGTCACCATCAACCCACCAGCCTTGTCGTCCACGAGCCTTCGATTATCCGCCACATCGTTGGGGACCTAGTGTGACTCTCTGC
>Ga0181516_10002024_pt1 | contig 14805 bp, 16 predicted proteins | sample PEATcosm2014_Bin_25_FD_121104 | JGI IMG/M metagenome (GOLD analysis project Ga0181516, IMG submission 121104) | Peatland microbial communities from MTU Mesocosm Facility, Houghton, MI, USA - PEATcosm2014_Bin01_10_metaG | ecosystem: Environmental > Terrestrial > Soil > Wetlands > Peat | place... | reverse complement strand
TGGTGGGTGATGAATGTGTCTCCGGAATTGCCGTACTGATGTTTACTGGAACGGTAAATCAGTAGGGCTTCATGCAGCGCGAAGTGATGGTTCTGTCCGATGCTCACGTTGACGTTCATGCTTCTCCTCCATGCCGTCGAGCAGGGTAATTAGATCGGCAAGCTCCATGTTGACCCTGAGGAAAATCGCCATTGTGCGAAGCGCCGCGTCGAATTCCTCCCTTAACTCCGGCCGAAAACAAACCGCGCAAGACGGCTCATTGGTCGCCTCGTTATAGTGTTCCGACTCATGATCGAAGCAGGCCTCAATCGCGTCATTCTCACGGAAGACCAGCAACAGGCTCGGCACCGGCGGATCGTCGTACTCTCCCTCGAATCGCATGACCTGGCCCCTCAACCGCGACAGCCGATGAAGCGTCAGTAGCTTTTGAATCCACATGGAATGCGACCCCTGAAGATGCCTTCGCAGCAGCCTGCGTGCGCTGGGATATGTCCAGTTCTTCGCAGTCCGGACGGGTTCCGGGATCGCCTCATCAACCGCCGGGAACTCGTAAGCATCCCGGCTCGCGGGCTCGTCCTGCTCCATCCAGTCATGCAGTTGTTCGTTGTAAGCTTCGGCATCCGTGTGGTCGTAGATTCGAATCCAGCGGTAGAGAGAGCTACGCAAAAGGTAGTAAAACGCCGCTCCGAGGAAGCGTTCCTGCCGTTCGAGCGCGTCCAGCGCAGGTCCGATCTTGAGGTAGCCGCAGGCCTGGAGCTCGAACGCTGCCATCAACTTGCCTTCGCCAAGAGCTCCGCCCCGCCAATATCCTGTCCCAAGGTCGTCCCTGACTTCAAAGCAATAGTCGACCTTGTCTGTGAGCGCGCCGCCGGAGAACTCTTCAATCAGCTTCTGGATGGCGCTTCGCGCGAAGACCACGGCGACCTCGCCGGATTTTTGCCATAGCGTCTCATCGGCAAGATTCCGCTCCACCAGTGCCAGGCACAGGCGGTAGAGGCGTTCGCCGTTTGTCTCCAGGCGATAGCTTGTGGGAATGCTGCGGAGGGATGGAAGGGTTTCACCGCAACCCGGTCCCAGGAGTGCTATATCAGTGGCGGCAACAGTTCGCTCGGGGCTTCGAGAGCCGGCATCGTGCCGGACGACGATCTCCTGGCCGCTTCCGCGACGGCGTGTGCCAGGCTTTGTGACTCTTCGCATTTCAAATGCCTCGCGATGAGCCGGGCGGCTCTCTTAGGCGGCTTGCACTCAAGCCGGCGGAGTTCCGCGAGCAGCCGGGTCTGATCGGCTTTTCTGTTCTTCATGATGTGCCGCCTTGTTGCGATGATTCGGCTAGGGACCAACTCCCTGGCAAAGCAGGCGCCGGACAGTGGCGCGAGAGGAGATCGCAACGGAACGCTGCTTGAAGTCTCAGGATTAGCCCTTGCTGCCGATGGCCCGGCTGAACGTATAGCGAAGGGCGTCTCCGGTGTCCTCAGGCCCCACCAGTGTCGCCGTGGCAATTTCGGGGTAGGACGGCGTCAGCAACTCTCTCACTTGTTCAACAGACAAGTTGGGTGCGGGATCGGGGATGCGAGTTCCGTTGTAGGAAAACTCTCGGTGGAGGGATTTCACTGTCAGGCTGCTCATGAATCAACATCTCCTGGGTGGATTTGGGTTGAAGGTGGAATCGGAGTGTAGGGCGTATTTGAGGCGCAGACAGGCGCTCGGTCCACGTTGCGGCCAAGTACCGGATTGGCGGTCAGAGCGTGGGTTGCGATTTAGCGTGAAGCCAGAACCCTGGCGACAAACGCACTTCTCGGCACCAAGTGCTCTGGTGCAGGAGAATGTGTAAATATTGGCGTGTCACCGCATATCGAATCGAGGGAGAAACATGATGCTTACTTTGATAGCGGAAACCGAAAGTGTGGAGCGGCAACACCGCAACGCGCTCCAGAACTTAATGAATCAAACTGAAGGTACCGTGCGTATCGCGAGCGCCTACGTTACCGACACACGCCTCCTGTCGGGCATAAAGGGCCGAGATGTACGTCTTCTGACCTACATATCAAAAATGGACATCATTGTGGGGGCTTCGTCGTTAGATTCCTTGACCGCTCTCATCAAGGCGGGAGTGGAATGTCGCTACATCTCCAAAGGGCCGCGACTTCATGCCAAGGTTTATCTGTTCGACGACCAATCTGCAGTCGTAACATCCGCCAATCTGACCCGGAAAGCACTGGACGAGAACCTTGAGGTTGGCGTCCATTTGTCCGGTGTAGCCGCAACAGAGCTGATTGGGTGGTTCGATACGTTGTGGGACGAAGCCAACGTATTGGATTTGGCAGCCATAGCCAAATGGTTGCGAGATACCGAGGCCGAACGAAAGGCATATTCAGCTCTGCGGAAGAGAGTCGAAAAACAGCCGGCGCTTCCAACTGGCCTGGCAACGAAGTTACTTGATGGGTTCGAGACCGGAAATCGGTTCTTTGTATGCAACACGAACCGCAGATGGTCACCCGAAGACGAGAAGCGCATGCATGATCGTGGGTACGCAGCCGCCTGGGAACAGTTCAATTTCCCTAGCCACATGGGAAGAGTAGGACAGGGGCATACGATATTCATGTACGCAAAGGGCGTCGGGATTATCGGCATTGGGCGTGCAAAAGGGCCATGTCAAATACTCGAACCGGGCCATCCTGACAGGGTGACGTCAGGCGCGACGCCCGAATGGAGAGTACCGACAGATTGGCTGGCTTGGAAGAAGAACAGCGGCGCCTATCCTTGGAAGAGTCAAAACAGCACGTTTTTTGAGGTGAGCGGAGACCGATACAAAAAGCTGCGTGGCGACATCAAGAAGCACTTTCTGAGCCTTTTGTAGGAGCACTACACCGATTTCGTCGCCACTTCATTTCCGATTATTCTTGTTCCCGAATGGAGTGACGCTGCAGAACTGGGCGAAAGATATAGATCTGGCAGAGATTTAAGAGCAACGCGATGGGGGAGCTTATGCAGTGGCCACGGTCAGTAGTAAAGAACAACGGGGAAATCAGGAAGCGTTTCGAACAATGGGGTGTTCCAAAGAGGATTCGGGAAAAACTTGGCCTCGATGATGGGAGCGAATGTACGCTGAGCGCTCGCCTGGGGACATACTATGTCGTACCAAGGCCGTATTTGCTGACGAGCGATGGCGAATTCCGTCTTCCGAAAAAGATCGCCCAAGATCTTCGAGCGGAAGCCATGAGTAATCCCGCAGCGGAGATCGTGTTCAATATTCAAGTCAAAGACCAACGACAGCAGTCACTTAAGCTCGAAAAAGCGCGCAGCAAAGCACTCGAAGAAGGGGCCTTTGATCCACAGAACTACGCCGACGCTCGAGAACTGGCATCAAGGCTCATTGTTTTACGGCAAGGACAACCGGCATTCCGGAAGAAACTGTTAGATGCCTACAATAACCGCTGTGCTATTTCTGGCTGCGACTGCCCGGACGCGCTAGAGTCTGCTCACATTCGGCCATACAAAGGGAAGTACACAAACCACATTAAGAATGGGCTCCTACTTCGAAGCGACATTCACACACTATTCGATCTCGGCAGAATTCGTATTCGTTCGAATTACAAGGTGGATGTATGTCACGACCTTCAATCGACGGTTTACAAGGAATTTCACAATAAACGTTTGGTTCTGCCAAAAGAGAAGAAGGATTGGCCTGACTGCACGAGCCTCAAGTGATCTCGCCGAAGCCTCCCTGGGTGGTTGTCTTTGTGAGGACTTCGCTTTTTGTCCCGAGGGTGGGACGGCGCGCTGACCTGCTGAATCGCCGACGTTCCGATAGACCCCTCCCACCGAGACGCCGACGTCAAGCGTTTCTGAAGTGAGCTGATCTCACCTAGTCGACGGTCGGCGCCATCCAGGCCGCTGAATATCGGATTATGCGTCTGGAACCGAACCTGGATTGGCCGGTTAACAGGCCGATGCGCGTTCCAGCACAGCCAACTCACCAGATCCTCATGGCCTGATCTCGTCGAGATCCGTTTCCGTCCAGGCATTCAGGAGCATCCGCTGGTTTGACCACAATTGACGCAGGTATAGCAGGTCCCACTTGGCTTCATCAGGCCACCACAGGCAACACAAGGCGGAGCGTCACCGATGTCATTGAGAAATTGTGAGCCGTCGTCCGGGCCCGGTGTTAGTTCTCTGCCAGCATCAATCTCGCCATTGCGTTGGCCGAATAGCGAGAGTTGTTTTCCGGACAGGAACCGCAGCTCCATAAAACGGAAAAGATAATCCATTATGGACTTTGCGTACCCAATCTCCGCGTTGCCGGTCCAGCCGCAAGGCTCAAAACGCGTATGCGAGAGTTTGTCGCAGAGCACTTTCAATGGCACCCCATGCTGAAGGCTGACTGAAACCACGGTCCCGAAGCACTCCATTAAACCGGCAATGGTTGATCCGGCCTTCGCCATGCGGATGAAGATCTCGCCCGGTTGACCGTTCGGGTAGAACCCGACTGTCAGATAGCCTTCATGTCCTCCGAACGCGAAGTGATGCGTAATCGCCGAACGCTCGTCCTGCAGCCGGTGGCGATTCGCAGCGGGTGGACCCAAGAGATCAGACGCAGATTCTGGCGCACCGTCTGCCAGATTGGTCCGATCATCACCGCTGGCCGGGTCGGACGAAGTCGATTCTTTTGCGCCGCACTCTCGGGGCGTCGGTTCCAAGGTTTCCATCTCTGGCCTCCTGAGGTGGCTGGGAAACTTGCTCCGTTCGTCCCGCCGCGTCATTGAGGGGTTTGTACCCCCAGACAGAAATACGGTCAAATGACCCGGAAGGCGCTCGGTAAGAATTCAAGACGGCTTCAGAACAACGAGCCCTGAACAGGCGTGACAGGAGTCTGATCCACTGGTGGAGCAGTGATTCGGGGTTCCTGATCGCGATCTCCCATCGGCGTCCTGTACTTGCTTTCCAACTGCCCGAGCAGCGCAAGATCGGTCGCCTGGTGCTCTTCCGCCAGGCGTAGTTCATACCGCGCAAGGTAGTTACGTCTGCTAATTTCTCGCTGAATCGCCCTTTCGACATCGGAAAACGTGTATTCCGGATCTCCGTAGCAGGGGAATCGCAGCGTGTGTTTCAGGAACCGCACCTGAGCGGCGAGAGATGAAAACCACTCCTCGTAGAATTGAGTGCAGTTATAGTGAGCAATGTGCGCGAAGCACATGGAGAGGCGATTGTAGAATCGCTGGGTGAAGAGCGCCGACGCCCACTCCGATTCAATAAAGCGCAGCAAAGTATTTCCAAATTCCGCCTTGTCCGCAGCCGTCGAAAACTTCGTTTCTGTGAAGTCCGATGGGAGAAATGGCCCCTTGGGCATGGTGATCTCCACACAAAAGAAAAGGGCCAGCCGAAGCCGACTCTCTTCCTTGCCTTGGTTGAGACCGTAACGGTCTCGCTGGAACATTCTCCCAATGGATACGCTATCACCTGCACATGCGGATGAATAGTGGTTCCAGGGAGATTGATGACGCTGCCGCCGTCATGCTGCCGCTTCGCTCATCGCCCTGAGCTTGCGGTATACAGTGGTCTTGCCGATTCCGAGCAACCGTGCAGCTTCGAGAGGTCTGCGATTCGATCTCTCGTAGGCAGCCACGATCATCGCTTGTTCCACCTCCGCCATAGTCGGAAAGCCTCCCGTTTCTGGAATCTGCGCTAAGACGATTGGAGCGGCTGACGCCGCGCACCGCTGCGTCAACCGCTCCGTTGCAGTGGAGATCAATCTGGAGGCCTGTTCGAGCTTCTGAAGGCATTGCGGATCCTGCCGGATCACGACCTTCTCCACTACTCGCTCAACAATCCTCACGATCGGCTCTGGCAGAGCGTTGCCACAACGCCGGCAATTGGCTCGATCGCTCCATTGGACGAGTTCGCAACTGCGGCAACGAACTTTATCCCGTTCCACATTCATGATGTCACCTTTCAAGTTGAAAGCGTGCCGCCTCAATCGAAGAGACTGAGCTGCACGTTAGTTTCTGTGGCGGTTGGCCAAAGTGCGGTCTTCTTCCGGTTCTTTGAAGGCAGATTCGGTTCGATCAGGTGGATGCCGAATGGCGTCGGAGCAGGTTCTGCGGCGATCAGGCCCGGCAGGTCGGGAGCCAGGTCGGAGCCCTCTTCGGATTCAGGTTCCACAGCAGCCGGGCGCGGCAGCACCTTCTCGCGTTCGTGGCCGAGGTCCCGCCACACAGCGTCGGCGGATTCTCCGACACCGGCCTTTTCGACCAGTTCGCGTGCCATGGCGCTCATCAGGTCTTCGTCGGTATCGAGTGCTTGCAGACCTTCGCCCGAGAACTTGCCCTCCATCATGAGCGCCACCAGCATCTTCTTACCCATCAGGCGAAGGCAGGTCTCCTGCATCGTGCCGGAGTAAGTCACGAACTTGACCCTCACAGGGAATCTCTGTCCGATGCGCCACGACCTTCGGCTCGCTTGCCGCAATGTATGTAGCGAGTAGCCGGTTTCGTAGAAGTAAAGCGTCGGAAAGGCCAGAAGGTCCAATCCCGTCTCGACCAGCTTGGGATGGCAGATCACCACCTCAACGCCGGCCTTCAACTGCCGCTCGTACCAATCCTCTCGTTTGTCGGTGGCAACAGATGAACGGAGGACGGCGACGCGAATGCCCTCTTGCCGCAGCACAGCCTCCAATCGCAGCGTGACGTCTTTCTCTCCCGTATAGGTGGCATAGACCTGGCAGCGCCTTCCCTGCCTAAGTTCCTCTTTCACGTCGGCGATCAGCGCGCGCTCCTTCGCGTAGAGAGCCTCCCGCGTGAGATTCTCCGGTTCAGTCACCAGGAACTTCACATACTCCTTCGTTTGCGGATCGAAGGCCCGCGCCCAAATCTGGTCGAAGTCGTAAGGATGATCGGGATAGAGCAGAAGCGTGTTGAGCAGGATGCTCATCAGGCTTTTGTTGCCGCGATGCGCTTTCATCGCGGAACGAATATCTTCCTCCAGCTTCTCGTAAGCCTGTTGCAGGGCATCGTCCATATCCACCGAGATGACGCTCTCGTCGTAACGCGGGAGATTGTCCGAGATGTCCTCAAGTGACAGAAACGCCGTCGTGGTCATCAGGAACTTGCCGAAGAGCATTGGCGAGGCTCCGGGCTTCCGGAGAACCCGGACCGTCTTTTTGGTGGCTCTCGAACAAGCGTTGTCCGACTCTTCCACCTTCTCGATGGTTTCGAGAACGCCGTACTGCTCCTGAAAGTCCCGCCTTCCCTGCCCTCCGTAGGCGAAGCCATCGCGCACCATCGCGTGCGGCTCCATCCGGTAGAAGATGTTGAACAGGTCGTCGGCGTAGCCACCCATCAGGGTTCCGGTCAAGGCGATCAATCTCTGCGCTGCGCGTCCGAGCACTCCCAGTCCGTTGCCTTGCGCCGTGTCGCCGGCCAGCTGGTGCAACTCATCGGCGATGGCGAAATCAAACCACCCACGCATGTAGCGCCCAATGTACTCGATTGGCGCCATGCGCTGAATGCGCGACCGGTCAGCCTGCCACAGCGCGGAGAAGCGTGTGGTGCCGCCGCGGGGCGCGGTCAGCGCCTCCGAGACCTTAAGCTTGTCGGTGAAGTCGAGCGCGGTCAGCTTCTGCATCTCGGAGTCGAGAATGGCAACGCCGGAGTCCGGGTTGATCACGCCGCCCAGATTCGGTCCGGACTTTGCCTTCAGGCAGACGTGCTCCCAGAAGTAACCCAGCTTACCCTTGTCCTTGCCCGTGATAAAGAAAGTCGGCCCAGGAAAGCGATTCCGCCATTCCTTGCGGCCCATGCGCCGCATTTCTGCCAGACTGAGACGCTTGCCCTCGTAAACCGTCTTGCCTTTGCTCAGTTTCACCTCGCAGACGCCGTGCGGCCGGCCGGGATCGCCGCCATTGCGCATGTCTTCGATGAGAAAAGCGCGCGCGCGCGGGATGGTTAGCAATACCTCACGCGCCCACTTGTGCGTGATATGCGAGGGACACATGACCAGGGTCGTGCTGGGCCGTCCCTCCGCCAGAACGTGAATTGTTCCCAACGCCATGTACGTCTTGCCCGCTCCGCATTCGGCCACAATCCGCGCCGATTTGGCTTTGCTGAGGTACTTCGCGGTGCCGGTAATGGCAAGCGCCTGGGCAGGGAGGGCTTTCCGCAAAAGCGCTGCAATCCGCGGCGCAACTGGGTCCCTCGTGCTCTGTAATGGCGGGTAGGTTTCGAGAATGCGCGATCCTAACTCTTGGGCATTTGCGCGCAAGTAGGAGAAGGTTGTTCCCATCGAGATGCCTCGTGGACTGTGGATATAAAATGGCCTTGTGAGGGGAATGAGATGAGCAAGAATCAAGACGGGATCGCCGAGTTTTGGTATCAGAAAGCCCTCTTACTGATCGACGAATCCCAATCCCTGAAATGTTTTCAGTGCCTTAAAAGAGCGGTCGCCGCTGATCCAACACACGTACAGTCACTGTATGCAGTTGCGCACCACTATATGCACGGGAACGGCGTTCAGAAAGATTTGCCAGAAACGGCAAAATGGTTACGCAAGGCTGCGGAACTGGGCTTCTCGCCCGCACAAGACAAACTCGGCATGATGTATGAGCATGGTATTGGTGTAGCGAAGAACTGGAGAGAGGCGGCCAAATGGTATCTCATGGCCGCAGAGAAGGGATTTGCTGATGCGCAATATCACCTTGGCGTACTCTACGGAAATGGTCAGGGTTTTCCGATTGATTACATAGAATCAGCCAAGTGGTGCCGCAGAGCAGCAGAGCAGGGGCAATCTGAAGCCCAGTTCACGTTGGGCCGGATTTACATGGAAGGCTTCGACGGAGTTCCCCAAGACACGGAAGAGGCTGCGAATTGGTTACGCAAGGCTGCTGAACAGGGCGACGCGGAATCGCAATTTTATATCGGTCTCCTCTTCGAGAATGGAGACGGCGTGCCCCAAGATTTGGAGGAGGCGGCGCGGTATTACAGTCTATCTGCAGAGCAAGGGCACACAGAGGGACAACGGGGCGTTCAGCGGATAAACCTGACCTTGGGTAGACACAGCATTTCTACGGAGCCTCTCCCGGACGAGGAAGATTGGCAATACAAAATACGTCGGATGGTGGAACAAACGCGATTCGAAGCACCAAGAAGACGAGATTAGGAATCGAAGTAGATTCGCAAGCTGCGGAACGGGTCCACGGTTGAGCGAATCATCTGCACAGAACCTTCAGACCATTGATTTGTCAGTGTTGAGGACATCGTGGATTTGTTTCTCATCGGGGCAGGATTCAACATCGATGCAGGATCGCACACGTTGTCGAATGGGCCGGAGTGTCGCTATCCGCTCATAAATGATGTAGCCCGGATATGCTTCGACATGGAAGTCAGCCAGATTCCGTGTGGCAAGTCTATTGAAGACCTCTTCGGAGAAGCACAAGCTAATGGTGAAAGCAAACCCATGAAGCGCCTTACGGAAATGCTCATGGATGCCGACCACTACCTGGCCGGAGCACTTGCTGGGTCTACCCAAACGAATTGTTACTCTGAGTTTTTTGGAAGATTTACAGGAGCGCACTTTCTGACGTTCAATTACGACTCTTTGATCGAGATTATGCTGTTCCAGAAAAAGCATTGGTTTCCTGATGACGGATACGGCGTACCAGTGCAAACGGAACTACAACTCGACGATAGCTTGCCGTATGATCGAATGTCCAAATCGACGATATTGCATCTCCACGGGAGCTTGTGCCTCTGCTTTTCCGAATTCGAAACTCAGAGAGACCCCAGCGACGGCGTGGTCTGGCTTGATCCGTCCGCACCAACGCGTTTCATGTTCGATCCTGATTGCCTCACGAATGACTTCTCACCATACGCACGTTTCAGGTCGGGGCTGCAATACCTACCAACTGATAGTCGTGTGATCGGTCCAGTTCCAAATAAAGGTCCGTTGCTCATACAGGGGTTTACCCGAGCGATATATGAAGCGGCTCATGGGTTGATAAGCCAATCTAAGACCTTGGTATCAATAGGTTATAGCTTCAACCATCACGATAAGGCATCCTACGACCCTATCCTGCACGTTCTCGCAGAGTCGCGTAATGGAAGGTTGATTCTCGTTTCGCCTGATGCAACAGAAACGGCGCAAAGGATTATGGCAGAATTCCCGGATCTGCACGTCGTGGCCATTAGCAAAACATTCAAGGAGTGGTCCACTACTTGCTTTCGTTATTCGGATGAATAACCAGCGCCCGCAAGTTCCAAGTTGACGCCTTTCACATAGACTCACTTGTGGCAAGCAACTCGGCGCTCAAGATTTGTTGCCATGCGCATTTTGGCCAGATGATCGGTCCATTCCTCTCCGGGAGGCTCAGAACGCTGGCGCGCAGGCCTTCCCCGATCCACTCAAGCACTTCCTCGGTCGCTGCGGAGATCAGTACAGGCTGGCATCCGATGCCGTCGATGTCCTCGATCCTCTTCTTCTGCTCGACGATCCCAAGGATGTGGTCTGCCCATGCTGGATCGGCGGGCAGCCCCAGGAAGCTCACCAGCGTGGCCCACGCTTCCTCTCGCCGGTATCGCAACAGGATCGTCCTTCCCGCGCTACCATTGGTGTGAAGTTCCTGGGAAACCGCCAGCAGATGACGCACAGGATGTTTTCGGCCCGGCAGATTCACAGCCCCTTTGTAGCAGGAGGCATGTTCGCCAAGCGACACATCCTTTGTCTCGCCGTCGGGGAAGGTTAGACTGAAGGCGGCCTTCTCGTGAACTGCCGCCGTGATTGCGCCGACATCCGAGTCATTGCCGAAGACGCTCAGAAGATGTGCCTGCCGATCTTCACCTATATAGCGATCGACCCGCAGGCGAATGCGCGAAGACGCTTTTTCTGTAATACGTACGTACTCAAGCAGCCCGAGCCGCAGGTGTGCATTCTCCATCGGCTTCGCCCTCCTTCTTCGCTGGCGTCTCAGTGAGCTTCAGTGTCCTCCCATCTGCGTAGACCAGGTACAACTCATTGGCCCAACGCTCTCGATGGTGGATGATCTCGGCGTCTCCGTCCTGTTCCACGAACGTCGTTACATGCTTGACCGAGCGCCAGCGGGCAATGTGCCGGTCGTCCCCCTGGCCGAAGACGCCGTTCAGCAGCCCCGCCGTACACAGAAGCCCGACATGGCCGCCATGCAGCGGCGTGATGGGCCGGCCCGTCGCAACGTCCTCGTGCGGCATCAGTAGCGGCGCCGCCTGTTTCCATGCGCCCGATTGCGGCAACAGGTCTTCCAACAAGTCGTAGGGAAGGCCGCGATAGCTCAGCTCTGCCTCGCCAGACGGAGGGACGGAATACGGAGGGCACGCGCCCGGCTGCAACTCAGGAAGTCCAAGGAAGCTGCCATATAAGCCAACGCTCAAAAGTTGCCGTTTATTGTTCTCAACGGCCGCTCCTCTGACATCGCGCCGCACGCCAAGCACCGCGATTTGCCGGTAGTGGACCGAATCGGGATCGGTCATGCGAAAGACGGCTAGCCTTGCGAAATGGGAACTCAGCAAGCCGGAACAGTCGTGCAATCGCTCGAACGGGATCACCAGGATGAGAACGCCTTCCATTGCAAGCGAGCGGTAGGTGTGTTCCAGGAACACAGCCTCCATGCGGCGATTGGCAATGGAGCCGATCTCGGAGTCATACGGCGGATTCAGATACAGCAGCGAGAAGGATTCGGGCCGCGCAATAGCGTCAAAGGCATTCCCCTGGATGGTCTCGATGCCGTTGGCGCTCGCAATCCGCGCACGTTCGGCGTCGAGCTCGACACCATAGCGCCGGACCTCTGCGTCGCTAGTGACCAGATACAGCGCAGTTCCCTGTCCTACGCAGGGGTCGATCACCGAAGCCGGCCCAGTGAAGGAGAGCAGGGAGCGAAGTTTTACTCCCTCGGCCTCCGGTAATGGGTAGTAACCCATTTTCAGGCGCGCGACATTCCGCATGAATACACCTCACCTCAGAGAATTTCTCATAATGTCACTTGAACCATAAAATGGCACTGAGTGCCAAGTTATGCTTCCAAAAGTGAGTGCGGCAGGCGCAGTCATCTGATGGTCGCACTGCAAACGTCGGTCTATACAAAGCTGGCAGAATTGGTCCCACGCGGTGTGTCGCGCTGTGGGGCTCAATGTTCCCCGTGCGCGCATACAGCAGCAGAGGCCCTTGAAACTGCTTGCGGCGGCAACTGCACTTAGTGCCGCTTTATGCTTCTCTTTTGCACTTACTGCCACTTTATGGTTCAAACGAGGCTTGCCGCTCATGAGAATACGGGCTGATCTGAAAGGGATACAGGGGCATTGGTGCCACTTTATGCTTCAACCCGGTGCCAATTTATGGTTCAAGGCACACATAAAATGAGCCAGTTAGGAGCTTCCAGCTTCAAGGATGGACGCGCGCGTTGGACAGTTCCGTAAACCCAGGATCATGCCAAACAGAACGGCGGACACTGGCCGACTTCAGGGGAGTGATCCCTGGCGATTGAGGCGTTGTTGCCCTCCCAGGTCTCAAAATCGAGACCTGGAGCACCCTCATGTTGTGGATCAATCCGCATTTTTCAAGAGGACCATCCGCCTTCAGTGCTATGGCGATTTTTTGCCATTACCTTCCCTCCGACTTATCCTCCAACTGATTGCACCATCGTGCGCTCGAATCTGACAACCAATTAGTCGAGTGAGTTACGGAGGAAGAAATGCCGAAAGAGTGCCTAGGAAGCGATGCAAAAGTTGAACTCTCAGAGTGCGACCTGAATGGAACAGTGAACTGCCTCACGTGCGGAAGAGAGGGTCTGTCAACGGTGAGAAAGGCCACGTCAGACGGGAAAACAGAGCTGCGGGTTGAGAAGCACCAGCCCTTGCCCCGAACGTTCCGGATGCGCGGCTCGCCGCCGAAAAAGGACAAACCGCGAGGTTCCCGCAGAAGGTAACGGCCGGGTGGCAGGTGCCCACGATCCCAGTGATCAATTCAAACTCCGCTGAGGGCGCGTCTTTCCCAAACTACTGCCAGGGCGGCTTCGGTCCCTCGCGAGAGACCGGAGCCGCCCTCATTGTTCTTTGGAAAGGCCAGCGGGACCGGGGCCACCTGCCTCATCGCACGATTTCGCACGACAGTCAGTTTCTGTGCGTTTCGTTGTAGGCGCGCAGATGTGCAGTGGGTTGGCTGTTTCGTACCCAATTGATCTGACGATTTACGGTGGCGCGCAGCATCTCCGATGAAATGAAGATGGGGTGGTCAGGATTATGGAGCAAGCAGTTCGTTTGCATTGCCGAGATCATGCCTGGATCGTCGGATGAAACCAACGTGAACGCGAATCCAAGGCATTCCGAAGTGTAGAACCTCACAGAGGAGCCCAGCGTGTGCGTCTTGATTTCCTGAGGCAACGAATAGGCGTATCGGAAGTCGCGAGGGGAACCGATCACTGGTGGGATGAGAGAAACGTTGAGAGCGACGTTTGGAATGTCCTGGCACTCTTCATTCAGGTATGCGCGGAGCGCCTCTCCCGCAGTTGGCTCGAATTCAATCGAAATCTGGTGGTTGGGAAGCTTTGTCTTTGCCGCCCATGTGCGATAGAAAATCGAGGCTCCAAAATAGACGATCTTTTCATAGTCAGCGCCCAGCGTGTCCGCTTTCCAATACCCTGCTTGTGGCCGGATCGCCTTCAGGCTGGGACTGCAAATCTCGGCCCTGAAAAAAAGCGGGAAACTGCCGTCGCGTTGCAAGCAATTGCTGAGGAAATAGTCCTCGCCTCGTTTGCTCAATCTCTGTTCGCAATCGCTGCAGAAAAGTGGCGCTTTGAGCTGCGCCTGGGAGAGAATCGCCTTTCGCTGGACGATGTTGACGCTGAATTTCTCGTCGCGCTGGACTCGCCGGTAGACCCCACGGGGAATGACATGCGAGTTGCGGAGCAAGCGCCTTCGCTTACAAATCCGGCAGTCTTCGACAGTAGGAGGAACCTTGCCGCGGACCATATCCCGTTGCCTCTGCCGAGATTTTATCAGGAAGTTTGTGGAGAACAAATAGGCGGGTGGCCCAGGTCTGACTATCCCAAACATGACGGGGTGCCCCTAGGGTCCCGCATTTGGGACCTGGGATCGCATGAACCCCTCCCTGCCTCGGATCGCTCCCGAGAACGCCGATTTCGCCGGGAGGGATTTTCGGTTCACGCCTCAATCGCCAACTATCAGAACGAGGCTCGCAGGGGCTTGTGCGCTATGCGGCCATGGCAAGAGCTGGCATCGGACCTGGGTTCCACGGCTCTGGGATCAAGGGAGCCATTCGGACGATCCTTTCCGATCCGCAGAGACCGCACCGCTGCCGGGCCGAAGACGAGACCATCTTGCAGTTCTCACAATAAACGGCCTTCTCCAGAGGAATCGATACAAGGCCGGGCTCCGTTCGAATCATCCGTACATTGCACATAGATCCTCCAGGTATCGACCGATGCCGGTTACGCTTGTGGATCACCGTTTTCGCGACGGGCCTTGTCGCGTTGCTCAATCAACGACTTGTACAGGTCGGCGAGTTCATCAACCGTATCCGCTCCGCCGACCGGTTCATCTTGTCCTGATCCCAGCCATGGAAAGCGTTCTTCCAGCAGAGCCAGGACCCATTCAACGAATGTTGGAGGGTGCTCGTTTTCGGCTCCCATTCAAAGCTCCTTTGGCGCAGCGACTCCTCCGATTGACGGATGAGTCGCTGCGTATGCGACGTTTTGCAGTTATCGACGCAGACAGCCCGCTGGGAAGGGGCCGAGACAGGTTCCGGAACGCGACGATTCATCCGCACCGT
>Ga0181516_10002022_pt1 | contig 14822 bp, 14 predicted proteins | sample PEATcosm2014_Bin_25_FD_121104 | JGI IMG/M metagenome (GOLD analysis project Ga0181516, IMG submission 121104) | Peatland microbial communities from MTU Mesocosm Facility, Houghton, MI, USA - PEATcosm2014_Bin01_10_metaG | ecosystem: Environmental > Terrestrial > Soil > Wetlands > Peat | place... | reverse complement strand
GGCCGATTGTCCATAATGATTTGAAGAGCATGAATGTGATGGTGCCCGCCGCCTCCCCCCGGGAAACCATCCTGATTGATTTTTCCCACTCCTATTTTGAAAATCATCCGCCGCCCTTCAATGTTGACAAACAGAAAAATCCGCGGGGCACGGCCAGATATCTGGCGCCCGAAAAGTGGGATGGCGACTTCACGCACGGTTTCAAAAGCGACGTCTTCGCCTTTGGTGTCATGGCCTATTATGCATACACCGGAAAACATCCGTTTGAAGGCGACCTCGTCCAAATCGAACAACAAATCCGGGAATTGACGCCTCCGTCGCCAATTACGTTGGGGGTTGAAGTCCTGCGCAACACCTTGGTCATAGTGATGTCGTGCCTCGAAAAAAAACCTGAGCGCAGGCCTTCCATGGAATATGTCGCGCGTTGTTATGCGGACGCTGCCAGCCTTTATAGTTAAGGCTCTGCAAAGAGATGGATCGCGCAAAATCTTCACCGGCTTGCAGTCCGGCAGTTCGATGGAATTGGGCTTGGCCATGTGCGGCAACAAATGGCACTAAATGTTTATGCTCGCAATTTGGCAAAAATAGTGTTCGCAGGTTTCTCAAGCGATTCCATTATGTTCTCAAAAGTTTCAAAATCCGTGCTGCCATCTCTCTTTGGGTCAGCGAAAAAATCCAATTCTGCACCTGCATCATCAATTGAACGATGATAAGGATTGTTCGTGATCTTTCCCTTTCCCGGATTATATGGCTCACCACGCTTATAAACCCAAATGTGTGGCTGGTCATTTTTAATTGCGAATCCTTTTAGGTAAAGTCTCGGCAAAACATGATGATTGCGCTTGGGTTGATTTATCTTGCTCACACCAACTCCTCATTTCTTCCGCCACTCGGTCTTCGGCGGCTCCGGCAAGCCTTGGGCGCGCAATGCCGTGCGGAAATGCAGCTTGGATATTTTCGCCAGTTCGCCCACGCCGCGTTCCTCCACAAATTTCTTCGCCGCCGCATCCACATTGACACCCGCGCCTTTTGGCAGTTCCGTTTGAAATTGTTTCTCCAGTTTCGCCAGGCCTTTCACAAATTCGTCGCGCGCCAGGATGGAGGCCGCGGCCACGGCGATGTCTTCCTCCGCCTTGTGCCGCTGCACCAGTTGCAGTTCCCGGCCCTGCGCCATCAGCGCCTTTTCAATCACGCTCTTGCTCGCCGCAAACTGGTCGCTTATGGCCTTCACCGGCGGCGGACTCATCCGCTGCCGCTGGCCCATCAGATTTTCAATCACGCGCGCGTGGCCCCACGCCAGCATCGCGTTCACCGATTTCATCTTCGCGTAAAGCCGGTTGTAAGCCTCGTTGCCTACCGGCACCACGGTCGTCACGCAGCCGGGCGTCTTGCGGATTTTTTCGGCGAGGTCGGAAATCTTCTTGTCGCTGGAGATGTTCTTGGAATCGCGCACGCCGAGGTCCGCCCACGCCTTGATGACGCTTTCGTTCACATAAACGCCCGCGATGCAGAGCGGCCCGAAGAAATCGCCCTTGCCGCTTTCGTCCACGCCGATGCGCGGCAGGAGCAGTTCGGGATTCAAAATGGTTTCGTAGCCGAGCTTGGCCTGCTTGAGAATCTCCGGCTCCAGAACAAACTCGACAAATTCCGCCGTCCCCTTGCCCTGCACGACGAGCTTGCCGCTCTCGTAAAAGACGATGTTCGTCTTGTCCGACTCGAAGGCGAAGCGCGCATACGGCACCTCGCGCGGCTTCCAATTGCGCGCGCGCAGGGCGGCGTCGAGCGCCGACGCCTGTTCGTCGGTCAGCTTGCAAGTGTGGATGGTCAGCGGCTTCACTGCAAAAAATCTTAACCACAAAGGCACGAAGGCACAAAGGTTTTGCTATAAATGGCCAACTCGGTGGGGCGAGCGTCCCCGCGAGCCGTTGTTGAAAACCTTTGCCCGAACTGCGGCTCGTCGGTAGCCTCACCCCGCCAAATTGCCGTGCGCGCGAACTCAAAACTCAAAGCTCAAAATTCAAAACTGCAAAAGCTTGTCCCGCTTTTGCTGGATTGGTTCGCCGCGAACGCCCGCGATTTGCCGTGGCGGCGCACGCGCGATCCCTACCCTATCTGGGTCTCGGAAATAATGCTCCAGCAGACACAGGTGAAAACGGTGATCCCGTTCTGGAACCGCTGGATGCGTGAACTGCCAACGGTTGAAGCTGCTGCCAAAGCGAGTCCGGCCAAAATCCACAAGCTCTGGGAAGGACTTGGCTATTACATTCGCGTCCGCAATTTGCAGGAGGCCGCAAAGCAAATCGTCGCGGAATGCAGGAGACGAGATAACGAGTCTCAAAATAAAATCGGAAATGGGAAATCGGAAATCGGAAATCCGTCAGAGACTCCTCACGTCGTCTCCTACAAATTCCCGGAAAAGTTTGACGACGTGCTCGCGCTACCCGGCATCGGGCGTTACACCGCTGGCGCGATTTGCAGCATTGCCTTCAACCAGCCTACGCCGATTTTGGATGGCAATGTCATCCGCGTGCTGACGCGCATTTTCGGGATCGCTGAAAACCCGAGAGAGAAGGAAACCAATGCACAGCTTTGGAAGCTGGCGGCAGAATTGGTGACGCGCGCGCCACTCGTCACGTATCAAGCAAACAATTCGAGGACGAGAACGAAGGACGAGGACGATTGTTGCTCACACCTGAACCAATCCCTGATGGAACTCGGTGCGCTGGTCTGCGCGCCGCGTAATCCGCGATGCGAAATCTGCCCGGTCAGAAAATTGTGCGTTGCGTTTCGCGAGAATCGAATTGAACATTTGCCGAACCTTGGCAAACGAGAAACAGCGACTGCGCGGCGGTTTGCGGCGTTCATCGTCGAGAATAACGGAAGATTCCTTGTCCGCCAGCGTCCCGCCGGAGTCGTGAACGCGCATCTGTGGGAATTTCCGAATGTCGAAGTTGGAATGCGGGAATCCCGATCCGCAGCACATCTGAACACTGTTGGCCGCAGAAATCTTTCCAAGGACATCCCGCTCGCTCGCTCGCTGCGGCTCGGAGAGCCGCGCTCCAAGGCAGTCGCGGATGCCGCAAAACAAATCTTCGGCATCGCACCGATTCGGATTCAACCGCTTTCCACCGTCAAACATTCGATTACGCGTTATCGCATCACGCTGGAAGCGTTCCGCGTTTCCTTCGGAGGGACGAGTCTCACGACTCCCAATTCAGAAAAATCGAAGTCAGGGACTCGTATAACTCGTCCCTCCGAAGGTATCAGTGTTTGGAAATCGCCGGCGCAGATGCAGCGTCTCGCCTTCACCGCCGCCCATAAAAAACTCGCAACTCTCGCCGCGAACCGTATCCTGACCGGCCCATGATTTACTTCGATTACAACGCCACCGCGCCGGTCATGCGCGAGGCGCGCGAGGCCTGGCTGGACGTCACCGAGAAGATCGGCGGCAATCCGTCGTCCATGCACCAGGCCGGTTCGCGTGCGAGTGTGGCGCTGGCCGATGCGCGGGAGAGGCTCGCCGCGTTCCTCGGCTGCCACCCGCTGGACATCGTCTGGACCAGTGGCGCGACCGAGGCGAACAACATGGTAACGCATCATTTCGCCCAGACGCTCGGCGCGCAGGATGAGATTTGGATTTCGGCCATCGAGCATCCCTGCGTCCACGATTCCGCGAAACATTATTTCGGCAAGCGGGCCAAGTTGATTCCCGTCACGCGCGACGGCGCGGTGGACGTCGACTGGATCACGACGGAGATGGCGGACAAACGTCCCGGCCTTGTCGGCGTGATGGCCGCGAACAACGAAACGGGCGTTATCCAGCCGTGGCGCGAAATCCATGCCATCTGCCAGGCTTACGAAGTGCCGTTTTTCACCGACGCAGTGCAATTCATCGGCAAGATGCCGTTGAAGGGACTCGGTGAATGCGATTACGTCAGCGGCGCGGCGCACAAGTTCGGCGGGCCGCGCGGCGTGGGCTTCCTGAAAATCCCGCATCGCAAGCATATCACTCCCCTGCTCCACGGCGGCAAACAGGAAGGCGGCCGGCGCGCGGGAACGGAAAATGTTCCCACCATCGCCGCCATGCTGGCCGCGCTGACCATTCGCGAAAAACAAATGGCCAACAGCCTGCACCTGTTGCGCGGCGTCTGGCGCGACAACTTTGAACGCGAACTCCTCCGCACTGTTCCCGGCGCGACGATCGTTGGCGCGGGCCAGCCGCGGTTGTGGAACACCGTCTCCGCGCTGATGCCGGAAGGCGACCGCAAGCTGCTCTGGGTCGTGAAGCTGGACAAGACGGGCTTTGCCGTGTCCACCGGCTCGGCCTGCACGACCGGCAAGGAAGAGCCGAGCCACGTCCTCGCCGCGATGGGACTTAAGCCCGCGCAGGCGGTGCGCGCCGTGCGCTTAAGCGGCGGCTGGGAAACGACCGAGGCCGATTGGGACGCGCTGGTGAAGGCCGTCGCCAAGATCCACGGAGAGTTGCATCACGGCAAGGCTTGAAATGTTTTGCGCGCGGCGCGTCGGTGAATTTCAAAAACCGGAGCAAGACAAATGATCGTAAGCATGTGGATGACGCGCGACCTGGTGACCATCGGGCCGGAGACGCCCATCACCGAGGCGGCGGCGTTGATGTCGCAAAAGCGCATCCGCCGGCTGCCGGTGGTTGAATCGGATTCGCGGGGCATGCACCTGCTGGGCATCATTTCCGCCAAGGACATCCTGCACGCATTCCCGTCGAACATCAACCCCTTCGCCATCATCGCACCGGACGCGCAAGCAACGCCGGACCGGACCTCACAAATCATGAGCTGTCATCTGCAAACGACCACGCCGGAGACGCCCATCGAGGAGGCCGCGCGGCTGATGACGGAGAACAAAATCGGCTCGCTGCCGGTCTTGCATGAAAGAAAACTCGTCGGGCTGATCACCGAGTCGAATATTTTCCGGGCTTTTGTCAGTTTCTTTGAACCGCCGGAGCGCGGCGCGCGCATCACATTTGATATTTCCAGCGGCGAGGACATTTTCAATTTCATCAGCCGCGAAGCCGCACGGCGGAAGCTCCGCATATTGAGCCTGATTTCATCACAGCAGGACAATCTGCCGGTGTGCGTCGTCCGCATCGCCGGCAACGACGTGAACGCCCTGCTCGACGATCTTTGGAATTCCGGCCATCGCGTAATCAACGTGCTGCGGTTCGATTGAACAATTCAAAACGATAACACCAGCCTCGTGGATTCCGTCTGGTCGTTGACATCCATGCTTCTGCATGGCCTAATACATGCTGTTAGGAAGTTGTATTGTGAACCGAAGACAACACATTGGCCTGAACGCGATCGAGATGACTTCATTTTCTGCAAATGAACGCCTTTGATCATTCAATCATTTCCTCGCTCAACCGATTTGCCGGGCACCATCCTTCATTTGATGAGGCCGTGGTAACCCTGTCAAACGATGGTGGCTTCCTGAAAGCGGGCATCATTGGCGCCTTGTGCTGTTGGGCATGGTTCAAGAACGGCGAAGACAAGGATAAAAACAAGGACGCGCGTGAAACCATCATCTCGGCGATGCTGGCCTGCTTCGTTTCAATCCTCCTCGCCCGGTTCATCGTCATGGCATTCCCGTTCAGGGTCAGGCCTTTGGCCGATCCTGCCAATGGATTTCACTTCCCGGCGGAGTCAATTGACTGGCAGAATTGGAGTTCTTTTCCCAGCGATAACGCCATCATGTTCTTCGCGCTTACCACCTGCCTTTTCTTCATTTCCCGTCCTTTTGGCTGGATTGCCCTGCTGGACACCGTGTTCCTGATCTGCCTGCCGAGGGTTTATTTGGGAATCCACTATCCAACCGACATACTGGCCGGGGCGACCATTGGCGTTGGCATCGGTCTCATGGCCAGCCAGAAAGCCGTCAAAAGCCAAGTTGCAAGACTCCCTTTGCACTGGCTGCAGAAGCATCCCGGCTCGTTTTACGCCGTTGCATTCCTGTTCATGTATCAAGTCACGGCGATTTTCTGGGATGTTCGATATGTGGCATCTGAAGTCGTAAAGCACTTTGGCAAGCTGTTGATGCACTAGGTTGAAAACACCCAAAATCAAGACAGACTAAAAATCAACGCGCGAACATTTCCTTATCCATCACACCTTCCGCAACCTTTGTCACCGGGCCGGTCATGCGGATTGAAAATTCACCGCCGATCTCGATTTTGATGATGCCGCCGGGCATGTGGACAGAAATGTTACGGTCCACCCAGCCGAGTCTATGCGCCACTGCAGCCGCCGCGCTGCTGCTACTTCCGCTGGCCAGCGTATAGCCCGCGCCGCGCTCCCATATCTCAATCTGGATGTTCGCACGGTCGAGGATTTTCAGGAACTGGACATTCGTGCGGTTCGGAAAATTCGCGTGCGTCTCCAGCAGCGGGCCGAATTTGTGCGCCAAATCCGCACTGATTTCCGGCAGCGGCAGGACACAGTGCGGATTGCCAATCGTCGCGGCGCAAAATGTGAACTCGCGCCCGCCGGCGGAGATTTTTTCGTTGAGCACTTCACGTCGCGGGCCAACCACTGGAATCTGGTCGCTCCAAAAGCTGACCCTGCCCATTTCAACGCGGACGGATTTGCCGCCGTCGAAAACGGTCGAGCGCACGAAGCCGCCCGCCGTCTGGATGGCGAATTCCTCGTTGCCGACCATTTTCCGGTCCCAGAGGTAACGCGAAAAGATGCGCAGGCCGTTGCCGCTCTTTTCGGCCTCGCTGCCGTCGGGATTGTAAATCTTAAGCGCGCATTTCGCGTCCTTCGCCGGGAGCGGGCCGAGCAAAATGCCATCCGAGCCGACGCCGAAGTTGCGGTGACAGATGGTTTTCACCTGCTCCACCGTCAGCGGCGACGGCAAATCCTTCGGGTCAATGACGATGTAGTCGTTGCCGAGCGCGTGGTATTTGGCGAACGCGAATTGCATGAACGAAAGGATAGCGTTCCGCGTCCAAAGCGCAAAACAGAATGACGGAGACGATTATAAACTTTTCAAACGGCGGCGATTTTAGCATATTATGCGCGTGTTGACTGGAAGTGAATCAAGGGTTCAGTCCGTGCCGTTGTCAGCGGAGGCCCATCCCGGTTTTGCGAGAGATTTGGAGGCCGCCGTCCTGCGGGCGCAGGAACATCTGCTCGGCTTGCAGAAGCCCGAGGGCTACTGGAACGGCGAGTTGATGGTGGATTCCACGCTCGTTTCCGACACGGTGGTGTATCACCATTGGAACGGCAAGGTGGACAAGGAATGGCAGCGCAAGGCGGTCAACCACCTCTTTTCCATGCAACTGCCGGACGGCGGCTGGAACATTTACCACGGCGGGCCGTCGGAGGTGAACGCCACCATCAAGGCGTATCTCGCGCTCAAGCTGGCCGGCGTTCGCATCACCGACCCCCGGATGTTGCGCGCGCGCCAGATTGCCTTGAGCTTCGGCGGCGTGCCGCGCATGAACACCTTTTCCAAACTTTACCTCGCGCTCATCGGTCTGTTCCCATGGGAATACGTCCCGACGATCCCCTGCGAGGTGCTGCTCATCGGCAAATGGTTCCACGTCAACTTCTGGGACATGAGCAACTGGTCGCGCGCCATGCTCGTGCCGCTGGCCATCATCAATCATTTCAAGCCCACCCGTCCGGTGAAGGTGGATTTGGACGAGCTGTATCCCGAAGGCATCCACGAACGCGACCTCGCGCTGGCGCCCGACCCGGAGAAGATTTCCTTCCGCAACTTTTTCCTGTGGCTGGACCGCCTGCACAAGCTGGCCGAGTGGTTCGCCGAGCATAAAATCCATCCCTTCCGCCGGGCCGCGCTCAAAAAGGCCGAGCGATGGATGCTCGAACGCTCTGAAGGCACGGACGGGCTGGCCGCGATTTTCCCCGCGATGCTCAATGCCCTCATCGCCTTGAAGGCGCTGGGTTATCCCGACGAGCATCCGCAGGTCGTCCGCGCCGCGCACGAGTTGAAGAAGCTCGAACACGAGACCGAAAACGACGTGCGCATCGAGCCGTGCTTCTCACCGGTCTGGGACACCGCCATCGTGGCGATGTGCCTGCGCGAATCGGGAATTCCGGAAAGTCATCCGATGCTGAAAAAGGCCGCCGAATGGCTGATGGAGCGCGAGATTCGGTTTTACGGCGACTGGGTTTACAAGAATCCGGCGAAGGTTGAGGCGAGCGGTTGGGTTTTCGAGTTCAACAACAAATGGAATCCCGACGTGGACGACACGGCGATGGTGCTGCTCGCGCTCCGCAAAATTCCGACGGACAACCCGGCGAAGCGCGACGAATGTTTCCAGCGCGGCCTGAAATGGATGATGACGTTCCAATGCAAGGACGGCGGATGGGCGTCGTTTGACAGGGATTGCACGAAGAACATTCTGGAGAAGGTGCCGTTCGCCGACCACAACGCGATGCTCGACCCCGAATGCGCCGACATCACCGCGCGAATCCTCGAATTGCTTGGCTACGAAAACTGGAGCCGGGAGCATCACCAGGTTCAGGAAGCACTCGAGTTCGTCCGTGAGCACCAGGAAGAGGATGGTTCGTGGTATGGCCGCTGGGGCGTGAATTATATTTACGGGACGTGGCAGGTGTTGCGCGGGATGCGCGCGATGAACCTGGACATGAACGAAGACTGGCTCCAGCGCGGACGCGCCTGGCTCGAAAGCGTCCAGCATGACGACGGCGGCTGGGGCGAGCGTTGCAATACCTACGACGACCCGGTCTTCAAGGGCCAGGGGCCGAGCACCGCCTCGCAAACCGCGTGGGCCGTCATGGGCCTGTGCGCGTTCGATGACCCGGAAAATCCAGCGCTCAAACGCGGCATCGAATATCTCATCCGCACGCAAAATCCAGACGGTTCGTGGAGCGAGGATGAAACGACCGGCACCGGTTTCCCGAAGGTGTTTTATTTGAAATACGACATTTACCGCAACTCCTGGCCGCTGCTGGCACTGGCGACATACAAAAAAATCGGCCAACACGGCAACAACGTGGACGGCCATGCGGACCAAAGCATGAATAATTCACCGGTAGTCTTGAAAGACGCCAGCCATGCTTGAACAGACCGTCCAGATTGTTTCCAACGAACGCGACACTGATTTCTATTTCCGCCTCGTGTTGCGCGCGCCGCAAATCGCGCCGCTCATCCAGCCAGGGCAGTTCGCGCACATTCGTGTGACGCCGCTCAAGGACGCCCTGCTCCGCAGGCCGTTCAGCATTTTTCAAGTCGCAGGCGACACGTTTTCCATCCTCTACAAAACCGTCGGCAAAGGCACGGAAGCGCTCTCGCGGATGCGCGCGGGCGAGGAATTAAGCGCCATTGCGCCGCTCGGCCACGGGTTCACCGTGCCGGAATCCTGCGGCGAAATTCCCCTGCTCGTTGCGGGAGGCTACGGCATGGCGGCGATGTTTCTGCTCGCGCAACGCGCGCCGCAAAAGGGCATCGTTTTCGTCGGCGGGCGGAAGCGCGTGGACATTTTATGCGAGAAGGAATTTGCCGCGCTCGGCTGGGATGTGCGCGTGACAACCGAAGACGGCAGCCACGGCGAAAAGGGATTGGTCACGCAGCCGTTGCTGGCGGAAATCGGAAGTCGGAAATCAGAAATCGGAAATCGGAAATTGTTCGCCTGCGGCCCGACGCCGATGCTCAAGGCCGTCGGCAAAATCGCGGAGGATTTCAACGTTCCGGCGGAGCTTTCGATGGACGAGCACATGTGCTGCGGTGTCGGCGTCTGCCTGACTTGCGTGATTCCGGTCAAGACCGGCGACGGCTGGGAATACCAGCGCACCTGCACGGAAGGGCCGGTGTTTGATTCGCGAAACATTTTATGGGAGACCGCCAAATGAATTTACGATTTACGATTTACGATTTACGATTTGAAAATAATCCGGAGGCGCACTTGTGAATCTCTCCGTCCAGATCGGCAAATTGACGATACAAAATCCGGTGACGGTGGCGTCCGGCACGTTCGGCTACGCTGTCGAGTATTCGCGGCTGGTTCATTTGAGCCAGCTCGGCGCGGTCACGGTGAAGGGCATCCGCTTGAATCCGGTCCGCGGCAATCCCACGCCGCGCACCGCCGAGGCCGCGAGTGGAATGCTCAACGCCATCGGCCTGCAAGGTCCGGGCGCGGACGGCTTCATCAAAAAATACTGGCCGTTCCTCAAGGAGTTGAAGGTGCCGACCATCATCAACATCTGGGGAACGACGGTGGAGGAATACGCCGAGGTTGCGCGGCGGTTCGACGCGCTTGGCGGCGTGGGCGCGCTGGAGCTGAACGTCTCCTGCCCAAACATAAAGGAAGGCGGCGCACAATTCGGCACAGACCTGAAATTGCTTGCGCAAGTCGTCGCGGCGTGCCGCAAAGCCACGACCCTGCCGCTCATCACCAAGATGAGCCCGAACGTCGTGAGCATCGCGCCGTTCGCCAAGGCGGCGGAGGACGCGGGCAGCGACGCATTGGCCATCACAAATAGTTACCCGGCAATGGCGATCGACATCGAAACGCGCAAACCGAAGTTGGCAAACATCACCGGTGGCCTCACCGGACCGGCCATCAAGCCAATCGCCATCAAGCTCATCTGGGAAGCGGCGCAGGCGGTAAAGATTCCCATCATCGGCATGGGCGGCATCCAAAACGCGGACGACGCGATTGAATTTCTCATGGCGGGCGCGACGGCGGTGGCGGTGGGCACGGCAAATTTCTACGAACCGCAGACGCCGCTGCAAGTCATCGCCGGCATCCGCGAGTTCATGGAACGGAAAAAAATCAGCGACGTGCGCGAAATCACCGGCAGCGTTCAGACTGGAAGGTGATTTTCTAACGCCCAGTGGCGGGTTAGAAAAAATTAGTTTTTGTGGACATTTGCCTTCGGATTTGATAACAGGAAATCATGCCTTTCAAAGTGTCCCGCTACGGATGGCTGCCCGATTTGCCGGATCACCGCGACCAGCCTTACGCCGCGCCGGTGGAAATGACCGGTGCATTGCCTTCGAAAGTGGATCTGCGCCCGCAATGCCCGCCGGTTTATAATCAGGGCCAGCTCGGCAGTTGCACGGCCAATGCCATCGCCGGCGCGATTCAATTTGACCGGCTGAAGCAGAAGCTCGCCCCGGATTTCACGCCGTCGCGGTTGTTCATTTATTACAACGAGCGCGTCATCGAGCATTCGGTGGCCTCGGACAGCGGCGCGCAGATTCGTGATGGCATCAAGAGCGTCGCCAAACAGGGCGATTGTCCCGAAACGGAATGGCCCTACGACATCGCCCGGTTCAAAACCAAGCCGACCGCGGAATGCTATGCCGATGCCCGCAAATACAAGGTGATCCTGTATCAGCGCGTGACACAGACATTGAGCCAGCTTAAAGGTTGCCTCGCTTCGGGCTATCCGTTTGTTTTTGGCTTCACGGTTTATGAAAGCTTTGAAAGCACATCCGTCGCCAAGACCGGCCACGCCACGCTGCCGCGAAGCGGTGATGCCGTTATCGGCGGCCACGCGGTGGTCAGCGTTGGTTATGACGATGCGAAGCAGTGGTTTATTGTCCGCAATTCGTGGGGCGCCGGCTGGGGCATGAAGGGTTATTTCACGCTGCCCTACGCCTATGTCACCGACGCCAGCCTGGCCAGCGATTTTTGGACCGTCCGCATTGTTCAGTAAAAACGGAACCTAAAACCAAAACAGTCATGACACTAACCAAACGTGACCTAGTCATCCGCATCAGCAACGAAACCGGCTTGGTTCAGCAGCAGGTTTTCGATGTGGTGCAAAAAACGCTGGATTACATCGCCGAGGCGCTCGCCAAGGGCGACAAGGTGGAATTGCGCAACTTCGGCGTCTTCGAAATCAAAGTCCGCAAGGCGCGCGTCGGACGAAATCCCAACAAACCGGAAGATGACGTGGCTATTCCCGCCCGCGCCACCGTGAAATTCAAGGCCGGCAAGGAAATGCGCGTTGATGTCCTCAAGCTCACGCCAAAAGCGTAGCCAAAATGTCTCGCGCGGACCGCCCGCGGCTTTTATCATCCGGGCATGGAACGATTGCCCGGATTTCGCGATTTCTATCCTGAACCCGTTCCGCACACCGACGTGTGGAGCGCCGACGCGCGCCAGTTCATCTTTGAAAAATGGCGCGCCATCGCCCGGCGCTACAATTTCCGCGAATACGACGGCCCGCCGCTCGAATCGCTCGAACTCTTCACCACCAAAAGCGGCGAGGAAATCGCGGGCCAGCTTTACAACTTCGTGGACAAGGGCGACCGCGCCGTGGCGCTGCGGCCGGAAATGACGCCGACGCTTGCACGCATGATCGCCGCGCACGAGCGCAATTACAAAAAGCCCATCAAATGGTTCGCCATCCCGCAGCTCTTCCGCTACGAACGCCAGCAGAAGGGCCGCCTGCGCGAACATTTTCAATTCAACGCTGATTTGATTGGCGAAACCGACCCGGCGGCGGACGCGGAATTGATCGCGCTGCTCATTGACACGCTGCGCGCGTTTGGCCTGACGGAAAAAGATTTCGTCATCCGCTTGAGCAGCAGGAATGCGTGGCAGGAATTTTATGAAGCGAGAAGCCGGAAGTCGGAAGCCGGAAGCCGGAATGCTTACGATTTTTTCCAAATCATTGACAAGCTTGAACGCACGCCTAAGGAAGAATCGGAGAAGAAACTGCTTGCGCTTGGATTCTTACTCGTGGAAGTGAATCAATTCATCGAATCCGGCAAGCCAACCGCCGAGCTGGAAAGCATTTTGCAAAATCTCGCCGCGCGAGGGTTGAAAAATTTCGTGAAGGTGGATTACCACGTCATCCGCGGTCTGGCCTACTACACCGGCGTCGTGTTTGAAGCCTTTGATGTCCAGGGCGAGTTCCGCGCCATCGCCGGCGGCGGCCGCTACGACAACCTCGTCAAACTCTTGAGCGGCGGCAAGGTGGATTTGCCCGCGCTCGGTTTCGGCATGGGCGACGTGGTGCTGCTGGAACTGCTCAAGTCGCGCGGCCTGCTGCCGAAATTCGACACCGCCACGGACGTTTTTGTTTTGATCGAAGACGAAAGCCTGCGCGCACAATCGCTGAAGCTCATCCAGGATTTGCGAGCCGGTGGATTTGCCGTGGAATATCCGCTCACGCCCGCCAAGCCGGACAAACAATTCAAGCGCGCGCAGGAATTGAAGGTGGCCTACACCGTGCGCCTGGAAAATAGCGACTACGTCCGCATCCGGGATTTCAAGACGCGCAAGGAAATTGTCGCCGGTGCCAACGACGTGGCAAACCATCTGGATTCAAACCGGAAATAAAAAAGGCGGGGCTTTCGCCCCGCCCTCGTGCAATTTTATTTTCGGAATTACTTCGCCGGTGTGGTCACAACTTTTTCCTGCTTTTCATTCACCAGCGTCGCGCCCTTGCCGAGGCGTTTGCGCAGGTAGGTGAGCTTGGCGCGGCGCACTGCTCCTTCACGTTCCACTTCGATCTTGTCCACGCGCGGCGAGTGCAGCGGGAAAATACGCTCCACGCCTTCGCCATAGCTGATGCGGCGGACGGCGAACGTCTCGTTCAGGCCGCGCCCGCGTTTGCCGATGACGACGCCCGCGAAAACCTGAATGCGCTCCTTGTCGCCCTCGACGACTTTGGTGTGCACCTTCACCGAATCGCCGACGGCAAACTTCGCGTCGTCCTTGCGATACTGTTCCATCTCAAATTTGTCTTGTAATGCCTGGTTCATAATAAAATTAATTTTAAGTTTTTAGTTCTAAATTTTTACTTGCCGCGTCTTTTAACTCAACACTCAACACTAAAAATTCAAAACTTACTTTAGCAAATCCGGTCTCTGTTTTTCCGTCCGCAACTTCGCCTGTTCACACCGCCATTTCTCAATCTCGGCGTGGTTGCCGTTCAGCAACACTTCCGGCACCTTCATCCCGCGAAATTCCGCCGGCCGCGTGTATTGCGGATATTCCAGCAAACCGTGGCTGAACGATTCGTCGTGCGAACTTTCGTCGTCGCCCAAAACCCCGGGCAGCAGCCGGGCCACCGCATCAATCACCACCATCGCGGGCAGCGCCCCGTTGGTGAGGACATAATCCCCGATCGACAACTCGTCATCCGCCAGCGTTTCCCGCACCCGCTCGTCAAAGCCCTCGTAATGGCCCGTGACGAGCAGCAAATCACTCTGTCCAGCCAACTCGCGGGCGATGGCCTGGTCAAACTTCCGCCCGGAGGGCGAAAGCAAGATCACCCGGGTGCTCTCGTGCCGCAGGCTTTCCACCGCCTCAAACAGCGGCTCGGGCTTCATCAACATGCCCGGCCCGCCGCCAAACGGCCGGTCGTCCACCGTCTTGTGCCGGTCATGCGTCCAGTCGCGCAACTGGTGGATCTTCAATTCCAGCAATCCGGCCTTGCGCGCCCGCATGATGATGCTCTCATCCAGCGGCCCGGCAAACATGCCCGGGAACAAGGTCAGGACGTCAATTTTCACCGTGCATCCGTATTCCCGCACCCGGCCTCGGTTCCGGTCCCCGGCGATGCGCCCGGGAGCGGAAACGGGGCCGGAAACGGTCTACCGTTTGTCCTCCACAATCTCGACCGAGCAGCGGAGGCCTTTTTTGGCGCTGCCGGCTTGCAATAACGAGCGAATGGCGTTGATCGTGGCGCCTTGGCGTCCAATGATCTTGCCCACATCGGCCGGGTCCAGGCGCAGCTCATACACGGTGAGGCCGCCGCGATCGGCGGGCGTCACCGTCACGGCGCCGGGGTTCTGTACCAGACCCTTGACGACGTATTCGAGGTACTCCTGCATGG
>Ga0181516_10002021_pt1 | contig 14824 bp, 11 predicted proteins | sample PEATcosm2014_Bin_25_FD_121104 | JGI IMG/M metagenome (GOLD analysis project Ga0181516, IMG submission 121104) | Peatland microbial communities from MTU Mesocosm Facility, Houghton, MI, USA - PEATcosm2014_Bin01_10_metaG | ecosystem: Environmental > Terrestrial > Soil > Wetlands > Peat | place... | reverse complement strand
TCTCGGTGGAGGGCGAAAATGTGTGGGTTGCCACGGCCGCGGGCGCCTGCCGCTTGGATCTGCACACCGGGCAATGGTCGCTCTATAACGAGCGCAATACGCCGATGGTCGAGATCTGGGTCTATGGAGTGTCGGCGACTGCCGACAAGGTCTACTTTGCCGTGTGGGGAAGCGGCCTGCTGGAGCTGGACCAGAAGACCGGACGATGGGACAAATACGAAGATCCAGACGGCGAGAACGAACTGGTGCTTTTCAAAGACCAGGGACTGATCCACGAAATCGTGTCATCGGTCAGCTATGTGGACAAGATTGTGTGGGCTTCGACGTATTTCGGCGACAGCCGGTACGACGGGCGGTACTGGCACAATTTTTTGACGAAAGACAGCGGGTTGCCTTCGAACTTCACCAACTTTGTCAAGGGCGTGGACGCCAATCGCGCGTGGTTCTGCACCGACAAAGGGCTGGCCTACTACGACGGCGCCAACTGGGCGGTCTATCGTCCTTCATTGACCACAGGCAAGCCGGAGATGATGGTGCGCGATCGGCAGGGAAGAGTTTCACAGATTGCGGTAAGCACCGCGCCGGCACACAACTATATTCTCGGCATCGATTTTGCCGGAGGCGATATCTGGGTCGCGACAGCCAGGGGGTTGAGCCACGGAATCCGCCAGCAACAAGGCACTTCAACAAATATTAAGGAGATAGCACGATGAACGCACTTGCAGAGTTGCTTGAAACCATCGCCCACGCGCCGATAGCCAAGCGCGCGATGACCAACCACGGTGTACTCAACGAAGCCTATGCTTATGCCAAGCCGAGCTCGTTCTCGCGCGGCATGCGAATCGATCTGAATGGCATTACGATCTTGCTGATTTCAGGGACTGCGTCAATTGATGAAGACGGCAAGAGTGTGCACATTGGCGATTTTCGCGCGCAGATGCAGCGGACACTTGCCAATATCACGGGTCTGCTGGCCAGCGAAGGGTGCACCTGGCACGACATCGTGCGCACCACCTGCTACCTGCGCGACATCGAACGCGACTACGAGGCTTTCAACGAAGAGCGGACGGCGTTTTTCCGGGAGCAGGGGCTTGATCCGCTGCCTGCATCCACGGGCATCCAGGCTATTTTGTGCCGGCCCGAGCTCCTGATTGAGATTGAGGCCATTGCCATGTTCCGCACGGACAAGACGAAGTCGGAGCAGGAGTCGTAATGAGCAATGCTGGAGTGTTGCGGGCCGCGGCGTGCCTATGCACGGTGGCATGCGCTTTGCAGGTTGCCGGCCAGGTCCCGGGCGGCGACTCGAGTTCGCCCTCGCGCATGAGCGCGCATGTGTGCGAATGCGGGGCGCATCCGCCTGCTCCACCGCACGATCGGGAGGTTGCGCCCTATGCGGGCGAACCGGCCGACTTGAGCCCGTTCGCGAAATTTACTTCGCCCTACGACCTGAATTACATTCACCCCAATCTCTATGCGGGCGCGGCGCGCGATTTGCCTGAGCCCAAAGACTTGACGGAGGTGCGCATTGGTTTCTTTGGGCCGATCGAACATAATCCGGATCAGGTCTTCGGTTTGCGCATGCTGCACGGAGCACAGTTGGCCGTTGAAGAGGTCAACGCACGCGGCGGCTATGGAGGCAAGCCGTTCCGCCTGATGTTGCATAACGACTACGACAACTGGCAGGCGAAGGCGGTGTACGGCGACGACCGGCCCACCGATCCGACAATTTGGGGCTCGGCTTCGAACGAAGTGGTGAAGATGATGTATGACGATCGGGACTGGGCAATCTTCGGCTCCATCAGTTCTGACTCGACGCACATTGCGCTGCGTCTGGCGCTCAAGACGGAGATACCGATCGTCAACTCGGCCTCGACTGACCCGACGATTCCCGAAACATACATTCCCTGGTACTTTACCGACGTGCAGGACGACAGGGTGCAGTGCCTGACTTTGGCACGGCATATTTACAGCGAGCTTGGGTTTAAGCGTGTTGCGTTGCTGCGCGTGAATAATCGCTATGGCCGTTTTGGCGTGATCAAGTTTCGCGATGCATCGCGGCGCCTGGGCCACCCGGTGGTGATCGAGCAGAAGTTTCTGCCTGGAGACGAGGATTTCACGCGGCAGTTGAAGGTGATCCAGGAATCGCGGACCGATGCGATTGTGCTGTGGTCAGATGAGATTCCGGCGGCGCGGATCCTGAAGCAGATGCGCAACCTGGGGATGAAGCAGCGCGTTTTTGGATCGTACCGCACGCTGGGGCCGGAACTGCTGAAGGAGGCCGGGGCGGCGGCAGAGGGGTTTGAGGCGGTATTCCCTTATGATCCGAATCGAATCGATCCATCCTGGGTTGACTTCAACCGCCGATTTGAAGACCGCTTTCACGAGAAGCCGGAGCAGTTTGCCTCGCTTGCTTATGACGCGATGAACGCGCTGCTGGACTCGATCTGCAAGGCCGGGTTGAATCGCGCCCGCATTCACGATGCGTTGGCCGACATCGATCAATTCGATGGCGCGACGGGCCGAATGATCTTCGACCCGAACCAGAAGAATGTAGCTCCCATGTACCTGGGCACTGTGCACAACGGGGAGATTTCTTACCGCGTGGCGAGGATGGACAAGGCAGCGGCTTCGGCGCAAATTCCCTACGCGCGGGTCGGCGAGGATGGAGTTCAATTCGCCGGGCCCCATGGCGCTGCCGTGCCGGCGGGTCCGGTGCGGGTAATTCTCTTTGGACCTGGGGCCGGTGAGATTGCGCAGTCGCCGGCGTTGGCGGAGGAACTGAGAGCGGGAATGCAAGGGGGGCGCGCATGGTTGGCGTTGCCGATCGATAGCCGGCAGAACTGGGGCGCGGCTTCAAGCCAATTGGTTCATGCGCTGATGGACGAACATGCGATAGCGATCGTGGCACTCGATCGCGACGCGAGCCACCTCTCAGAACAGTTGGCGCTCAAGAGCTTTGTGCCGGTGGTCGCCTTGAGCGACGACAAATCGCTTACTGCTGCCAATGTGCCCTGGATCTTTCGGCTCCCATCCGGGACCAGCCCGGTGTCGGCGCTGCGCTTGCTGAAGCAAGGGGTGGAGCGAGTGGGGGCGAACCCGGAAAAGGTACGGGATTTGCTCGCGTCAGGGGGCGATGTTTCCGGATGGGCCTTCCTGGCCACGGGCGAGTTGGCGAAGAAGTGAATCCCGAAGGCTGCCAGTGCGAGGGACAGCCCTCAAGAGTCCATGAGCAGTTCTTTGCGGGCGCGGACGGAAGCAATTACCGGCTGATGACTACGTACCGGCGTCCGGCGTAAAGGCGGAAGCCGCCAGCGGGGTCTGACACCACCTGCAGGGGCGTGGGACGCTTGAGTGACTGGTCGGTTGCGGAGTCAACACTGAGCACGTCGTGCGCGCCCACATCGGTCACCAGGAATTTGTTGTCGGGAATAAATCCTATGCCATAGACGCCCGCGGGCAGGTCCTGTCCGCCGATTTTGATGGGGATCTCGGTGATAAAGTAAGCCTGGTACTTGGCCGCCACGCCGGTCGAGTAGCCGCTGGTGTCGACGAGGGTGGTGAGAACAAAGAACCCGTCGTCAAACTTCACGCCTCCCGAGTTGCGCAACTGCGTAGTTGCCGACTGTCCGCGATAAAAGACGCTCGCCGGCAGCAGTTTCTCCATATCCGCCGGCTTAAGCACGTTTCCGGCGCTTTGCGCCTGAATTGATCCCGGTGTCAGCATTGTCGCCACGGCCAGCATCCCGGCCATTGCCATCTTCAGAGTTAACCGATTGCGCATCTTGAAGCCTCCTTGCCTTATATCTGGTGCGTAGCGGATTATACCGGATACTGCGGCACGCTTGCCGACCTACTCGATGCATACCGAGGCCCTTTTCGCCGCCTCGGGCGGACCAGCGATTGATTTTCAATGGCCATCAGCAGATCCAGCAGGTTGTCACTTCGGGCAGTTACGTGGACAATACACTTGGGGTGGCACCCTACGGGGTCAACAGAGCGTGCAAGGGCCGCGACTAAACAGGAATTGAATCGCGGAATTCGACAAGAACGAGAAGGTAATCAGGAGAAACGATCGCGATGAAGGAACTCGGGGATATTCTGGAAGCTATTGCGCACGCGCCGATCGCCAAGCGCGCCATCACGAATCACGGAGTGCTCAACGAGGCATATGCGTATGCCAAGCCAAGCTCGTTCTCGCGTGGGATGAGGATCGATATCGGCGGCGTGGTGCTCCTGCTTATATCCGGCACTGCTTCGATCGACGAGGACGGCAAGAGCGTCCATATCGGCGATTTCCCGGCGCAGCTTCGGCGCACTTTCGACAACATCACGGGCTTGTTGACGAGCGAGGGAGCAACATGGCGCGACGTGGTGCGCACTACGTGCTACCTGCGCGATATCGATCGCGATTATGAGGTCTTTAACGAGGGACGCACGGCATTCTTCAAAGAGCAGGGGCTCGATCCGCTACCTGCCTCTACCGGCATTCAGGCGCATTTGTGCCGGCCTGAACTGCTGGTCGAAATAGAGGCCATCGCGATGTTCCGCACCGATAGGGCGGAGGGCAGGCAGCAGTAGGTCGATTCCGCAGGCTCCGGTTGTCGGCTTCGGTCTACGGCACCAATCTTGAGCGAATCAACAAAACAGCGGATGATCGATACCAGGGAAGGGCATCGGCAAGTATTGGGTCTTTCAAATTTTCATGGTAGACGACATGTTGCCAGGAGATGATATGAGCCTTAAATTTTCGATTGTGTGGATTGCCTTCACTCTTCTTTATGTGCAAGCGGCATGGGCCGCGGACAGCGTGGAGAAGATAAAGAATGAAAAGGTTCTTGTAACAGAGGAGACGCTGGCTCCAGGCGAGACAGCCTCTTTGCCGGGCACCCTGCCGAGCATGGTCGTCTACCTTGCGGGAGATTCGGTTGGGGTGACTTCGGTTACCGGAGTGGCGCACAGAAATTCAGTCAAGCGCGGTGAAATCGTATTTCAACCGGCAGGGAAGGGAACGATCAGGAACGAAGGATCTTCGACGCTGAGTTTTGCGCGCATCGAATTTTTGACGGCAGGCAATCCCGAGCAATGGGGCATGTCTGGTCTGGCTCCGAGCTACAAGATGCTTATTGAAAACAAGTACGGGCGTGCCTACGAAATCAAAATTCCCCCGCAGACGTTTGAGCCGCAACATACCCACCATGCCCGCGTCGTCGTGTCTCTTTCCGGGGCGGAGATTGAGCACATTCTTCCCGATGGAACGAAGCAGCCGTCGACGTTGAAGACCGGGGAGATTGTTTGGAGGGAAGCGGCGACGCACATAGGTCACAATCTGGGCCACACCGATTTGTGGGTGATTGCGATTGAGCCAAAATAGGCTGGCGGCGATGCAGGCAATTGAGTGCCTGCTGCAAGGGAAAGCAGGTCTTGATAACATCTGGAGCATCGATGCGGAACAGGATTATCGCGAGCGGAAGCCGGACGACGGCAACGCGGCTGGCGCTTTGCAGGGTACGTGGCAAGAACTTGACGGTCTGGACTACACTGATTTTGATATGACTACAGCGATTCCCGCCGTTTCGATTCAGCCGCGCTCGCCTCGGGGCGGGTTTGCGAACGAGCCTTTTACCGACTTCAATTCGCCGGAGAATGCGCGCTTGATGAAGAGCGCGCTGGAGCACGTGGCGTCGCAATTGGGCCGCGAGTATGACCTGATCATCGGCGGAAGGCGGCTGAAGACCGCGGACAAGATTCGCTCCATGAATCCGGCGCGGCCGGCGCAAGTTGTGGGCGTGCACCAGAAGGCCGGCGCCGGGCACGCCGGGCAGGCCATGGCCGCGGCGCTGGGCGCATTTGAGTCCTGGAGCAAGGCTTCGGCGGAGGAGAGGGTTTCGCTGTTGCTGCATGCGGCGCAGATCATCCGGGGGCGCAAGTTCGAGTTCATGGCCTGGCTCACGTATGAGGTGGGCAAGAACTGGGCCGAGGCCGACGCCGATGTGGGCGAGACGATCGATTTTCTGGAGTTCTATGCACGCGAGGCATTGCGGCTGGCGGAGACGAGGACGCCCATTCAGTACCCCGGCGAGCGCAACGAGCTTATCTATATTCCGCTGGGCGTGGGCGCGGTGATTCCACCGTGGAATTTTCCATTTGCGATCATGGCGGGGATGACGGCGGCGGCGATTGTTACCGGGAACACGGTGATTCTGAAGCCGTCGAGCGACGCGCCGACGATCGCGGCGAAGTTTGTCGAAGTGCTGGAAGAAGCGGGCATGCCGGATGGCGTGGTGAACCTTTGTCCCGGCTCGGGCACGACCTTCGGCAATACGATCGTCGAAGATCCGAGGACTCGGTTTGTGGCGTTCACCGGTTCGAAGGCTGTGGGACTGGAGATTCACGAGCGGGCGGCAAAGGCCAAGCCCGGCCAGATCTGGATCAAGCGAACGATTCTGGAGATGGGCGGGAAGGATTCGATTCTGGTGTGCGCGGATGCCGACCTGGATGCCGCGGTGGAGGGCGTGACGGCCTCGGCATTTGGATTCAGTGGACAGAAATGCTCGGCCTGTTCGCGGGCGATTATCGAAGCGCCCATCTACGACGTATTTGTAGAGAGGCTGCGGGAGCGGGTGGCGAAGCTAACAGTGGGCGATCCGGCGGCCAACCACAACCTGGGGCCGGTGATCAACAAGGCGGCGCTGGCTTCGATGCTTGGCTACGTGGAGACCGGCAAGAAGGAAGGCCGGCTGGTTGCTGGAGGAACGGCTCCTGCGACGGCAGAAGGCGGCTACTTCCTGGAGCCGACCGTGTTTGCCGATGTGGCGCCGAATGCGGCTCTGGCGCAGGAAGAGATTTTTGGGCCGGTGCTGGCGGTGATCAAGGTGCAGAGCTTTGAAGAGGGCCTGAAGGCGGCGAACAACACCGAGTACGGATTGACGGGAGCGATCTACTCGACAGACCGCGAAAAACTGGATCGGGCGCGGCGCGAGTTTTATGTGGGGAATCTCTACTTCAATCGCAAATGCACCGGCGCCATGGTGGGGGCGCATCCATTTGGCGGATTCAATATGAGCGGTACGGATTCGAAGGCCGGGGGGCCGGATTACCTTTACTTATTTACGCAGGCGAAGAGCGTGGCTGAGAAGCTGTGAATTCACTGGAAAATTGAGGCGTCCCAAGTTTCAGAATCGAGACTTGAGGTACCCAGGATAGCGCAGGGGATAAAACCCTCGACCGGGCTGGGAGCCTTTGCTGTACGTGACCGGGCCCAGGTTGGCCCCGGTACCCAGGTTGTGCCCTGACACAAAGCACGCGGGATTCTTGTCCGTGTTATGCGACGGCGGAGGGGGAGGCCTGTTCTTCCGCTTCGATCTTGCTGCCAACCTCGGCGGCGGCCTGGGCGAGGACGCGGTGATGAATGGTGAACAGCGCTAACTCAAGCCGGTCGCTGACGCCGGTCTTGTCGTAAATGGAGCGGAGGTAGTTCTTGATAACCTGCTCGGTGGTCTTGAGGCGGAGGGCAATTTCGCGATTCTTGCAACCCTGAGCGATGAGTGCGACGATGCGCATTTCCTTGGGGGTGAGGCGGTCGCGGACGCGGGTGCCGACCATATCCTCCTCGGGCGAATCGGGCAACATGAGTTGGGGAGGGATCCAGGTATCGCCGGCGGCGACGCGGTGGACACACTCGACCAGCGCGGGTCCGGTGACGTTGCGAAAGATGACACCGCGAAAGCCCTGCTGCAGATAGACGCTTGCGGGCTCGTTGTTTTCCGCGATGACGACACCGCGGCTTCCCATGGTCTCAAGCAGCATGCGCAGGCGGGTCAGGTCGGGGCGCATGGAAGAGGCGAACAGGACGATGGAACCGGGAAAGGTCGTGATGGCGTGATACATGCGATCGAGATCGGTGCACTGGGCGATGATGCGCAAATCTTCGTTCATGGCCAGGACCTTCGCGGTGCCTGCACGGAAGATAGCCTGCGAGTCGGCCAGGATAAGTTTATTCATGACATGCGCCTCATCTACTCGAAACCAAAGCGGAACCGCCGGCGGCCGGCCAGACTCTTTTCACGGGCCAGCCGGGAGCGAGAGTTAGAAATCGGGCCTTCTTTTCAGCTCTTGCCGCCCTATCGGCAAAAAGGCAAGAATCCTGCAAATGCCCTAATCTGCGACACTAACAATCGCTAAAGTGCCTAAGGTAATCTGAAGGGCAGTGGAGGCTTATGTCAAGGGAGTTTTCCCGCCAATGAGGCTACAACCTTCGTGGGACGATGATGGAGGAAAGCCGGTTGGGCCAAGGTTGAAACGAGGGCCGCTTCCACGAGAATCACACTTTAAACTGAGGATATATGGCGAGGCCGATACTGCTGGCGGTGGATGACGACGTAAGCGTTCTGGAGGCAGTTGTTCAGGATCTGCGCCGCCAATACGGGGCCACCTACCGGATTATGCGCGCGGCGAGCGGGCAGGCCGCGCTGGATACCCTGGAACAGGTGAAGACACGCCAGGAGCCGGTGGCGCTGCTGATGAGCGATCAGCGCATGCCGGGGATGACTGGAGTGGAGTTCCTGGAGCGCGCAATGGCGGTCTATCCAGAGGCGCGGCGGGTGCTGCTGACAGCGTATGCCGACACCGAGGTGGCGATACGGGCCATCAATACGGCGCGGATTCACTACTACCTGACCAAACCGTGGGATCCGCCGGAGGAGAAGCTTTATCCGGTGCTGAGCGACCTGCTGGAAGACTGGCAGGCGGGCTATCGGCCTTCCTTTGAGGGACTCCGCGTGATCGGACACCGCTGGTCGCTCAGGGACCACAGAGTGCGGACGTTTCTCTCCCAGAACCATGTTCCCTACAAGTGGCTCGACGTAGCCGGCAATGAGGAGGCTCTGAAGCTGCTGACGGACGCGGGGCTCAATACCGACCGTTTGCCGGTGGTGCTGTTTGCCGACGGGAGTTCGCTGGTGGACCCCGAGCCGGGGGCGCTGGCGGAGCGGGTAGGACTGAGAGTCCAGGCGACCCAGGAGTTCTACGACATGGTGGTCGTGGGCGCCGGTCCGGCGGGGCTTGCGGCCGCGGTTTACGGCGCCAGCGAGGGGTTGCGCACGGTGGTGATCGAGCCCCAGGCGCCGGGCGGACAGGCTGGTTCCTCCTCGAGGATTGAAAACTACCTCGGATTTCCATCCGGAGTGACGGGGGCGGACCTGGGGCGGCGGGCGCACACGCAGGCTACGAGGTTCGGCGCCGAGTTTGTGACACAGCGGGCGACGGGCTTGCGCATCGATGGGCAATACCGATTTGTACAGCTTGCCGACGGGCGCGAGGTTTCAGGGCACGTGGTGCTGCTGGCTCCGGGGGTGCAATACCGGAAGCTTGGGATTCCGGGCGCGGACCGGCTGACTGGGACGGGCATTTACTACGGGGCGGCGCTGGTGGAGGCCGTGGCCTGCAAAGACGAGGATGTGTTTGTGGTGGGGGGCGCGAACTCCGCCGGGCAGGCGGCACTGCACTTTGCCAAGTTTGCCTGCAAGGTGACCATGCTGGTGCGAGGCGAGGGACTTTCGGCGACGATGTCGAAATACTTAATCGATGAGATCGAACGCACATCCAATATTGTGGTGGAGTCGCGCACGCAGGTGCTGGAGGCGATAGGCGGGGAGCGGCTGGAGGCACTGAATCTAAACGGGCCGCAGGGAGATTACCAGGTTCCGGCAACGTCGCTGTTTGTGTTTATCGGCGCGGCGCCGGGAACCGGGTGGCTGCCGCCCTCGATTCTGAGGGATGAAAAGGGATTCCTGCTAGCCGGGCCGGATTTGTCGAGTGACGGCAAGATAGCGGAAGGGTGGCGCGAGAAACGGGAGCCGTTTCTATTGGAGTCCAGCGTTCCGGGGGTGTTTGTTGCCGGGGATGTACGGCACGGATCGATTAAAAGGGTGGCGTCGGCGGTGGGCGAAGGGTCGATTGCTGTGCAGTTTATTCACCAGTATCTGGCGGGATTTTAGAGGGAAGGCAAGCAGGCAGGGATGAGCGCGGACGAACCATTATTGAAGATCGAATCGGTGCCATTGCGGGAGATCGTCGAAGCCGTTCGCGGAACGCGTGCCTTTGCCGAGACGGGCGCAGAAGTATTGCTGGAGGCGCTGGCCGGCGTGGAGAGCGTGGAGCGCGTCACGGCAAAGGCGGGCGCCGTGCTGGTGGAACCCGGGCAGCCCTGGCGCTTCTACTGGCTCCTGCTCGAGGGCGAGACGCGCGCCGAACGTCCGGAACAGGATGGATCCAGGACTCTGGTAGGAACTGCGCGCGGCGGCGAGGGGTTTGGCGAGGTGCCTTTATTGACCGGGAAAGAATTCTCTCCTTTTATGGTCTTGACGGCGAAGGATTCGCTGCTGCTTCGATTCGCGGACCAGGAGTTCTGGAAACTGATGGCATGCTGCCCGTCGACGCGCACGGTGGTGCTGGCGGATATGGCGAAGCGGTTGGGGACCTACCAGGTGGAGGCTCTGCACCGCGAGAAGCTGGTGTCGCTGGGGACGTTGGCAGCGGGGCTGATGCACGAGTTACATAATCCCGGTTCGGCAGCAAAACGCGCTGCTTCACAACTGCGCGAGAACCTGAGGCGGTTGCAGGAGCTGAGCCTGCGGACGGCAGGGAAGCCGAAGACTCAGCCTCAGCTGGATTGCATGCACAGCTTGCTGGAGCATGCGGTGCGGAGTTGCCATGCTCCGGCGTTGAGCACGGTGGAGCAGTCGGATGCAGAAGAGGAAATGTCGGAATGGCTGCAGTCGGCGGGGGTGGAAAACGCATTCACGATTGGGCCGGCGTTGGTGGCGATCGGGTTCCACCGGAGTGAGCTTGACTGCGCGCGGGAGGCATTTGCCGCGGAGAGCTTTTCTGACGCGCTGAACTGGCTGGAAGCGCTGGTTTCAAGCGTCGCGCTGGTGTGCGCCATCGAGGAGAGCATTACGCGCATCTCCGAACTGGTGATGGCGGTGAAAAAGTTTGCGTACGACGAGCGGTCCCCGAACAAGGAACTGGACGTACACGACAGCCTGCAAAGCACGCTTACGATCCTGGGGCACAAGCTTCGGATCAAGCAGATTGGGGTGGTGAAGCGGTTTGAAGCCAACCCGTCGACGATTCACACCAAGGGATCGGCGCTGAGCCAGGTATGGACGAATCTGATCGACAATGCCGTGGATGCGTCGCCGGAGGGCGCGCAGGTTGAAATTGCAACCTGGAACGAAGCCGGGAGTGGTGCGGGGCCGGGATGGCTGGGGGTGAGCATCGCGGATCACGGCGCGGGAATCCCGGAGGAGGTGAAGCCGCGGATTTTCGAAGCGTTCTTTACCACCAAACCTCAGGGGTCGGGGACAGGGCTGGGGTTGGAGATTGTTCATCGCATCGTGACCCAGAAGTTCGGCGGGACCATCGATGTGGAGTCGCAGCCGGGAAGCACGAAATTCGTTGTGCGGCTTCCGGTGAAGGACGCCCAGGCGTAGGCAGAATCTTGGATTGCGTTGTCGAGCGTCGTTGAATCTCAGGCTTCAAAAGCGACGACTCTATTCCCCAGACGAAAATCAGACCGTGGGGCCCCGGGATCTGGGACAAGATCACTTGGGTGGTTTCTCCTGGAAGAACGTTCGGCATTGCGCATAGGAAACTCCGCATTCACTCGTGGTATGACCACTGGGGGTTTAGGGGCGTATGATGGTTGCGCAGGTCAACCTTCCCGTTGCGAGGAACTCCGGTGATTCAATTGAGGCTCAGCCCTGAGAAAATGTTTTCCGTGCCGGCCCTGGCCCTGGTCTATGTGGCCATTTCAACATGCAACCTATATGCTTCGCCGAAATGCGACCCACGCGACTATGGCGCCAAGGGCGATGGAGCAACGAAGGATACGGCCGCGATCCAGAAGGCGATCGATACGTGCGCGACAAAAGGAGGCGGCACCGTACAGCTGACTGAGGGCACGTATCTAAGCGCTCCAATCGTGCTGAAGAGCAATACCACTTTGCAACTTGACAAGGGCGCAACTCTGCTCGGGTCGCCGGACCATGGCGACTATCCGCCAATTACGATGTTTCATCTGCCCGATCTGCAACCGCTGGTGAGCGCGACGAACGCTGCAAAAGTCGCCATTACCGGTGAAGGCACAATTGACGGCAATGGAGAGAGCTGGTGGCAGGAGGCAAGAGCAATCAAGGACCATGGCGTGCTTGGCAACGGTCACCCGCGCCCGAAGCTGATCATCTTCGACCACTGCAAAAACGTTCGCGTCGAGGGAGTGACGATCCAGAACTCGCCAATGTGGCAACTGGTTCCGTACTACACCGACAGCATGGTGATTCGCAACGTGAGAATACTGGCGCCCCAGCGATCGCCCAATACGGATGCGATCGATCCGTTCTCGTCGTCGAATCTGATCATCGATCACGTGTACTCCGACGTGGGCGACGATAATATCGCCATCAAGTCGGGCCCGATCAATTCGCCGGGGCCTGACGATCCGAGCAAGAACATTACGATAACAGACTGCACGTTCAAGCATGGGCACGGGCTGTCGATCGGAAGCGAGCTCTCAGGGGGCGCGCAGAATATTCGCGCGGAGCGGATCAGCTTTGAGGGCACAGACAACGGCATTCGCGTGAAGGCGAATCGGGACCGCGGCCAAGATGTGGGAAGCCTGGTGTTTCGCGACATCACGATGAAGGACGTGAAGTACGCGCTGATCATCAGCGAGTACTATCCCAAGATCGTGCCGCCCGACAACCCAACTTCGGAGCCGGTCACGCGGCTGACGCCGCACTTCCACGACATCAGCATCGAAAACCTGAGGGCGACCGGAATTGACACGGCTGGAGCCATCGTGGGATTGCCGGAAGCACCTGTTGTGGGCGTGAATTTGCGCAATGTAATCATCAGCGCGCAGACTGGGCTGACGATTGGCTATGCCCGGGTGACAGGCGAAGGCGTTGTTGTGAAGGCAAAACAAGGGAAAGCGATTACCGAGCTGGCGGGAGCGAAGGTTTTGTTGGAATGATGTGAGTGGTGCGATAAAGAGGGGTTGCGCTGTTGGCGCAGCCCCTGGGTTCTGCACAGCCCGAATTATTGATTGACGCCGCTGGCCAGGAAGCCGCCATCGACCACCAGCGTTTGTCCAGTCACGAAGGAAGCGCCGTCGGAGGCTAGATAGACGGCGGCGCCGATCAACTCTTCAGTTTTTCCGAAGCGGCCCATGGGGGTGCGCATGAGCAGTTCCTGGCCGCGCGGCGTCGAGTCGAGCAGTTGGGCGTTGAGGTCGGTGCGGAAGACGCCGGGAGCGATGGCGTTTACGGTGACGCCTTTCTTGGACCACTCGACGGCGAGCGAACGGGTAAGGGAGGCGACGCCGGCTTTGCTGGCGGCGTAGGCGGCCACTTCGCTGAGGGCGACAAAACTATTGAGCGATGAAATGTTGATGATGCGGCCGTAGCCGCGCTCGAGCATGTGCTTGCCGAAGACCTGGCAGGCGCGCAGCGTTCCGGTGAGATTGGTGTCGAGGATGCTGGTCCACTCTTCCTCAGGAAAAGTGAGGGTTGGCGCACGCTTGATTCTTCCGGCGCAGTTGATGAGGATGTCGACCTTGCCGAAGTGGTCGAGGGCGGCGGCCAGCAGCTTTTCGAGCGAGGCGCGGTCGCAGACGTCGGAGGTGACGCGCGCGGTCTTGCGGCCGCGGGCTTCGATGGCGGACGCGGTTTCGTCCACCTCCTGCCGGCGGCGCGCGGTGGCGATGACGTCGGCGCCAAAATCGGCGAGGCCCAGGCTGATGGCGCGGCCGATGCCGGAGGTGCCTCCGGTGACGACGGCGGTTTTGCCTTCAAGGCTTAGCAGTTGAGCTGTCATGACCTCTCCACTTGGACGACTTCAAAGATAGTGCATTGTGACGCGGGGAACAATTGTTTTGGGTGCCAACCTTGTTGTGAGGATTGGAACCCGGTGGCGTGGGGAATTTACTTCTTCGTATCCCACCCATGCTGCGATGAAGCCCGCAGCATGGATGGGGCACCCAGCCTTAATCGAGGATGAGGCGCCCGGCGGGAAATTATGAACTGCGGCCCAGAAAAACTGGGGCGATGTGACGATCGTAGAGGTTCTCGGTCACGTTCTTCGCGATGATGGATTCGTTGGCTTCAAGCAGGTCGAGATAGCGGCGGCCCATTTTTGCGGCGACCTTGAAGCCGACGTGAAGCAATTGGCGCAGGCTGCTGTTGTAAGCGGGATTTGCCTGGACGTGGCGCAGCGCCGAAGTGTACTGGTCGGAGGACCAGGCGCGCACCTCATCGGGGGCGGGGAGCTTTGCGGGGTCGATGTCGATTACCGTGGCGTAGGGCGCGCAGAGTTCTTCGCGGTGGGCAAAGGCTTCGGCGTAAATCTCTTTTGCAAGCGCAAGGCCGTCGCCTCCGGCTTCAGCCAGGCCGATCAGCTCTTCAAGCCATGTGGTTCCGGCGGTCTTGAGATGCACGCCTACATTGAAGCGCTTGATGGAGGCGTGAATGGCGGGGTAGATGGAGAACTTGTCGCTGCCGGAGTGAACGCTGAGCTTGAGATTCTGCGGCAGTCCGAATTGCTGCACGGCATACGAGATTGCGGCGATGTCGAGCGAGAACTCGCGCTCAAACTGGACGACGTCTCCCACGTAATCGACGCCCTTGTTAAAACGGCCGCTGAATTTCGGGGCGATGGTCTGCACGGGAATGCCTTCGTCGGCGATGGCGGCCAGGATGATGAGCAACTCGACGGGGCTCTGGGCGCGATCGGCTTCGTCCATCGAGACTTCGGGAACAAAGTTGCC
>Ga0181516_10002020_pt1 | contig 14825 bp, 10 predicted proteins | sample PEATcosm2014_Bin_25_FD_121104 | JGI IMG/M metagenome (GOLD analysis project Ga0181516, IMG submission 121104) | Peatland microbial communities from MTU Mesocosm Facility, Houghton, MI, USA - PEATcosm2014_Bin01_10_metaG | ecosystem: Environmental > Terrestrial > Soil > Wetlands > Peat | place... | reverse complement strand
CTTGCCACTCATTGTGGTCGCCCTGCTCTACCACCGGGAAACCGTCCCGGCGATGATGGGCGTCATCGGCGCGCTGACAGCGATCTCAAGCATAGCTTTTGCTGTACCCGTCATCCTCAATGTGCATACCTCTTCAGTTATCGAAGTGCCCGGCTTATGTGCCGAGTTACTGCGGTACGGCCTGCCGCGCGTCCCCGGCGAATTCGGGGCGGCCGCACTCACGGCGCTCGGCCCAATGCTTGCCGCTCATTACCTCCAGCTTGCGCAGGTGTCTCCGCTACTTATTGGTCTGAACATGCTGATGGTGGTCGGATACGCAGCGGGCCCGCTTGGCATCGTGTTGCTGTCAAAGGTGAGCATGATGCTCGGCCAGAACCAGCATTTCGAGGTGCAGTCGAGGCTGAGGCTGCTTCTGACAGCGGTAACTGAAGCCTCGGTATTCACTTGCATCCAACTCGCAATTTTTGCTGATGTCCTTGTGAGAGCCTGGGTGGGTCCGCAATTCCTTACCCAGATGGGGGTCATTCGGATCGTCCTTCTGGCGATTCCCCCTTATCTTTTCTATGTTGCTTTGCGCAGCACGATCGACGCTGTAACGGTTAAGCCGTATAACACGGCGAACGTGCTGGCGAGTCTTGCAGTCTACGTGATTCTGATCGAAGCGTGGACGCGCTCTCCATTCGGCGGATCGTTGCTGGCTGGAATCGCGGGTTCTCTGCTGGTCTCGCAGATTCTCCTCGGTCTACTCACGGTTCGAACATTCCGCCGCTTTTACGGAATCGGCGTGCCGTGGCGCGACTTAGCTCCCTCATTCGCGTGCGCGGCAGTTCTCGGCGCGTGCGCACTTGCTCTGCGCGCGTTTGTTGGCGAAAACGTCCCGCTAACATTTGTCATCGCCGCGGAGTTGCTTTTTACTGCGGCCTATCTCGTTGTGCTTGCAAAGCGGGGCTCCGGCTGGGTTTTGTACCTCTGGAACATAGGAATCCGCAGATGTACTGAATGGCCGGAGAAGGCGGTGCAACCATGACAAGCGGCATGATACAGCCTCTTGCGCGGTACACGAATCGGCGCGGCCTGGTGATCCTGCCGCTGCTTGGGCTTTTTGTTGCGCTCGCTGCGCGCGGGCCTCTCGGCATCGACGCAGATCCACTGCGCATCATAGGTACATTTCTCATTGGCGTATTTGCCGTTGTTCTTGCGGTGCGTCATCCCGCTGCTTTCGTCGCACCGGTTCTCTTTCTTCCGCGCGATAAGGAGATTTCCGCCCTCAGCGGTCTTGGAGCAGCCGGGGAAGTTACCGCCTTGGGGCTCGCAGGCGGGTTGCTAGCGGCAGGTCTTGTCCTGCGCTTGATCCTACATGGCAAGCATCCTAAAGACCAGTCTGTCGGCGAAATAACGCCAAACGCTTCGTCTTTCGGAAGAGCGCACAAAGCATTCCTGTTCTTTGCCGCAATGGTCTCACTTAGTTATCTCTACACACCGGCCCCCAGCTATGGCGCTGAAAAGCTGTGGGGATTTCTCACCCTCGGCGTCGGTTTATTCCTTGCAGTACCCGTTATGTTCGCCACCGATCGGGACTTCAAGGATCTTGCGGCCGGCACCGTTGTGTTCGGAGCCATCGTTGCCGTCAGCAGCCTTAGTTTTAGCGCGACCGGCGCGATGGGCGCCCATGACAACGCCGCGCATATTGGCAAAGGGCAGGTAATCGCACTCGCAACGCTTATGCTCCTCTATACCCCGGTGACCCATCCGTGGCTGCGCAGGGTTGTTATGTTCGTGCTGATCCCTATCCTTGCACTTGGGTTGGTATCTGCGGAAACGCGCGGTCCGCTTTTCTCGCTGGTGTTTGTTCTGTTCCTGAGCTTCTTTGTTCAGCATATGCGCTCGCCCCTTGTTACGCGGAGGCAGATGGCGATTGTGGCCGCGGTGCTGGTCTGTGCAATGAGCCTGCTCTCCATGTTCTGGTTTTATGGAACAGCGGCAGCAAAATTTCAATACAAGACGGCCGAAACCCTTGCGCTGCTCGAAGGCGACAGCGAAGCGCGCGGAACCGCCGTGCAACGGCTCGGATACTACAGCGCAGCGATCGATGCCTCCCTGCAGCATCCCTTCACGGGCTGGGGCATCGGCGGCTGGAGCATGGCATATTGGCGCCAGGACGAGCGCCAGTATCCGCACAACTTGCTCTTGGAAGTCCTCGTTGAGCAAGGCTTTCTTGGTCTCTCATTGCTCACATTTTTCCTCCTTTCGGTATTTCGCGAACTGCGCTCGAGTATGACCGAGACGGCGGGGAGACTACCGTTCCTGCTGCCATGTGGAATCTATCTGCTTTCGATCGCGATGTTCAGTGGCGATCTGGACGATAGCCGGTTCGTCTGGTTCTGGTGCGGCCTTACGCTCGAAGGCTGCGCCGCGGTGCATCGTTGGCGCCCCGCCGCCGGGCAACTGAAGAATGGAAACACCATGTACGGCTTTACTCAGCCTTCCGCTGGCGCTGCCTCCTTGTCGCCGGCGACTGAAGGTCTGTAACACAGAAAGGCTCTTGGGGCTTTGGTCATGCGCATTCATTTGAGAATTCCGAAAGACGCCGACCCGTTGCTTCGCTCAAGGCTGACCTATGCGTTCCGGCTCTTCTGCGCCATCTACGGGCATCGGCCGCTGGTGGGCCACGGTCTGGGCGAATACGCCGACATTGCGATAAGCTACGATCGCCCGTCGAACGCACATAAGCGGGTGGCGCAGCGAAACACGGTGTGGCTGAGCTGCGGATACCGGGTCCGCAACCTGCATGAACCGGCGCCACCCCCGCTAAGATATACGGCCAGCGGAATCACCACTCTGCTGCATCACACACCGGAATCCGGACAAGCGCCGGATTGGCTCGGCGAAATATTCGAGTGGGTCTCCTGCGCGGATGAATATAGCGTGGGCAGTCTCGATCGTGTGGGACGCAAGCTTTTCGCTGCGACCTATGCCGGACGCCATGGCATCGATACGCGGATTCCATTCGCGGCGATCGCGATGCATTGCCTGCAGCAAGAGCTATGCCGCGTTCTTCCTGTTGCACCCGCGGGGCCATCGCCACTATCTGGCGCGCCCCAGCATATGGTTGTTGCAACCCACGATATCGACTACTTTTCGCTGGGTCGCCCGCACGCGGCAAGCAGGCTGCTTCGCAATGCGATCATTTCCTGCATTGTGGCCAAAAGGCCGATGCTGGGAATGCGGCAGGCGGCAATGGCGCTGCGCGTATGTCTGGGTGGATCGACCGATCCGCTCGACCAGATCGCGAGCCTGGCGACGCAGGAGCGCCAGCGCGGTATCGGCGCAAGTTACAACTTCCTTGTACGCCATGGTCATCGGCGCGACGCTCAATACACGCTCGATCACTCAGGGGTCGAAGCAACGATGCGTTGGATTGAATCGCAGGAAATGGAAGTCGGCATCCACGGGTCTTACACCTGCATCGAGGACGTCGGCGGCGTTGCGCAGGAGGCGGCGACGTTGCGGGCGCGCGATTTCCACCCATGTGGCGGACGGCAGCATTGGCTCCGATACACGCTTGACCGTCTGATTCCCGCAGTCGAACGCGCCGGTCTCGGTTACGACATGTCGGTGGGCTGGGCCGATAGGATCGGCTTTCGTTCCGGCGCCTGCTTCGCCTATCCGCCCTACAACTTCGCCCGCGAAAGTCCCGCCTCGTTCCTTGAAATCCCGATGGTGATTATGGACCAGGCATTACTGACTCGGCGAGAGGATTGGGAGCAGGTGGCGGAGCAGGCAAGTGGGTTGCTTGAGACAAGCAGGCGATATGGATGGGGAGGCATCTCTGTGCTGTGGCACCCGGCCGCGTTTGGCGGCGGATGGCTCCCGGCCGAAATTGGAAATGCTTTCTGGGCATTGGCCGATGGCCGTGCGACCCGCAACGAGGCGTGGCTTGCCGGAAAGGTCTTTTTGGAGACCGTTCGAAAACGCTACGCCGATGCCGGGTTCGACATTGTGATGCCCGCAACGGATTTGCCGGATGAGGACTCTCGTGTTCGCGAAGACGTTCTCAATCAAGTGTTCTTCGATGAACGCCAGCATTCCCGTGAGAAAGAGGAATGCGTCCGCTCGGATAAGCAAGTCGTGGCATGAAGCGCGCCACGGGTGATAACTCAAAGGAGGCTACCTTGGTTGATGAAGGGCTAGTGGTTGTCGCGGGTCTCGGGGAAGTGGGACGCCCCCTGCTGAACATTCTGTCGCGCACGTTCAGTTGTACAGGTATGGATGTGGAACCGGTTGAGATCGAGGGACCGGTATCTGTCCTGCATATCTGCTATCCATTCCAGATCGCCGGCTTCCATGCGGTGACGGCCGACTATATCCGCAGGCTGCGCCCTGCTCTCACGATTCTGCACTGCAGCTTGCCGCCGGGAACTACGCGCGAGGTTCAGGGTCTTGTGGAAGAATTCCCTGTGGCCTTCAGCCCGGTGCGAGGCAAGCATACGCACATGGAAGAGGATATGCTGCGGTACCGCAAGTTTGTGGCGGCGCCCAGGCAACGCACGATGGCTGTCGCGCTCGATCACCTTTCGCAAGCGGGCTTTCACACGGCGACTCTTCCTTCGCCCGAGGTTGCCGAACTCGCCAAATTGCTTGAGACGACCTATCTCGGGGTTCTCATTGCCTGGACACAAGAGATGGAGCGGTTGGCCATGCTCTACGGCGGGAGCTTCAACGACGTAAACAGCTTTGTGGAAGAGGTGGCCTTCCTGCCTTCGCAGACTTACCCGGGTGTTATTGGCGGCCACTGCGTGATGCCAAACATCGAGCTTCTGCGCAGGCGAGTCGAGTCGAAATTCCTCGAACTGGTTGTAGAATCCAACGAGCTCAAGAGGCAGCTGCAATCGCCTGCATTGACGGGGAGTGCGAAATGATCAGAACCGGCCTTATTGGGTTAGGGTATTGGGGACCGAATCTTGCGCGAGTGCTGTCGCAGTCTGAGCGCAGCGAGTTTGTTGCCTGCTGCGACAGCGACCCGGCACGCCTCAGGCGAATGTCGCGTCAATATCCGGCCGTGCGCACGTACAACTCGGCGGACGAGTTCTTCGACTCCGACGTGGAAGCCGTTCTAATCGCAACTCCGATTGCGACGCACTACGAACTCGCCAGGCGCGCCCTGCTGGCCGGCAAGCATGTCTTTGTGGAAAAGCCCTTGGCCGATACCAGCGCTCGCGCCCGCGAACTGACTGCGATCTCCCGTTCGCTCGGTCAAACCTTGATGGCGGGCCACACATTTGTCTACAGCCCTGCGGTCGTAAAGATCAAGCAACTGATCGATTCCGGCGTGCTCGGCGATATTCAATATCTCAGCTTTTCGCGCGTCAATCTCGGCCTGTACAGCAAGGACGTGGACGTGGTGTGGGACCTTGCGGTTCACGATGTATCCATCCTGCTGTACTGGCTGGGCGAAATGCCGGAACGCGCGTGCTCGTTCGGAAGGAGTTGCGTTCAGCGCGCCAAGCGCGACGTCGCGAACCTCTGGTTCCGGTTCCCCAGCGGTCCGGTGGCCTGGTGCGAAGTGAGCTGGCTTTCGCCCCAAAAGATGCGGCGCACATGCGTGGTCGGTTCTCAGCGCATGGTCGTCTACGACGACACCGACCCTAGCGAAAAAGTAAAACTTTACGACCGTGGAGTAACTGTGCGGCAACCGGAGACATTCGGCGAATTTCAACTTACATATCGTCTGGGCGATATGGTGGCGCCGAGCCTCTCAAATGTGGAACCGTTGTTGTGCGAGATCGATCACTTTCTCGAATGCGTGGAGTGCGGAGCGGCGCCGCGCACGGGTGGGGAGTTTGGCGCCGATGTGGTGCGGGCAATTGAAATGGCAGCCGATATTGGCTGGCACGATGATCCGCGGGCAGAAACGCAGCGCGGAAGCATCATCCAGATGGCGGGGCCGACGATCGGCTGAAAGATAAGAAAGGACAATTCGATGGGTGCACCGATGGAAACAATCGGACGGGATATCTTTGTGCATGCGCAGGCCCTGGTCGAATCAAAGGCTGTTGGGGCCGGGACGCGCATTTGGGCATTCGCTCATGTGATGGAAGGGGCGCGAGTTGGCGAGAACTGCAATATCGGCGACCACGCCTTCATCGAGGCTGGCGCTTCTGTGGGCAATGGAGTCACGGTAAAGAACGGCGTGTCTATCTGGGACCGTGTAACCGTTGAGGATCACGTTTTCCTTGGTCCCAATTGCGTGCTTACCAACGACCCAAATCCACGTGCCGCGATTCGCAAATCGCACGATCAACTCGTCTCGACATTGATCCGCGCGCACGCCTCCATTGGCGCCAACGCCACAATCGTCTGCGGCGTCACCGTCGGGCGGTTTGCATTCATCGGTGCTGGTTCTGTAGTCACTCGATCGGTCCCCGACTTTGCACTCATGGTCGGTAATCCGGCACGGCAGACGGCTTGGGTTTGCCTCTGTGCGCAAAAACTCGGGTTGGCGGTGAAGCCGCAACCGGGCGCTTTCGCACACTGCAAATCCTGTGGCTGCGAATTCATGGTCACCGCCGAAGGAATTGCGGTGATCACGGATAGCGCATTATCGATCGCGGAGTAATCAAGTTATTGAATCAACCAAGAGGAAACTACTCATGTTGCATCATTCCAACGAGCTAAGCGTACCCTTCCTCAACTTGAAAACCCAGTACGATTCGATTCGCGACGAAATTCTTGACGCAATCCAGCGGGTGCTGGAGTCTGCTCATTTTGTCGGCGGTGAATGGGTAGAAGAATTCGAGGATGCCTTTGCGCGGTATGTGGGTGCACGCTATGCCATTGCTGTGGGCAACGGCACCGACGCGCTTCAACTTGTGCTCCGTGCCTGGCGGATCGGACCTGGGGATGAGGTCATCGTTCCCGCAAACAGCTTTTTCGCGACCGCCGAGGCGGTGAGCAACGTAGGTGCAACGCCGGTATTCGCCGATGTTGAGCCGCAGTCCTGTCACCTGGATTCAGACTCGGCCGAGCGTTGCATAACCCCACGCACGCGCGCAATCATTCCGGTTCACCTGTACGGGCGCGCGATGGAGATGAAAGAGATTGTTGGTCTTGCGGAGCGCAAGGGATTGGCGATTCTCGAGGATGCCTGCCAGGCGCACGGAGCGCGAGATCGCGGCATCCGCGTCGGCGGCGCGGGCCGGCCGGCATGCTTCAGCTTCTATCCGGGGAAGAACCTGGGAGCCTATGGCGATGGCGGTGCAATTACCTGCGACGATGCGCGTCTGGCGGAAACGTTGCGCATGTTACGCGACCATGGCAGTCCCGCCAAGTACCATCACGCCGTAGTGGGAACTAACTCGCGTCTCGATTCTTTGCAGGCCGCGGTACTGTCGGTAAAACTGCGCAGCCTCGATGAATGGAATCGCAAGCGCGCGCTGCACGCAGCGGAGTACCTGCGGGGATTTTCTCGTCTGCCTGCGATTGAAGGACCCGGCCTCATCCCACCTGCGCCTGCGGCCCCGTCCTCACATAACTTTCATCTCTTTGTGATGCGCGCAACAGAGCGGACCCAGTTGCGATCGTTCCTTGCCGAGCGCGGTATCGAATCTGGAATTCACTATCCAACCCCGCTGCACTTGACCCCTGCGTATCGAGCGCAGGGATATCCGGGTGTGGGCAGTTGCCCGGTCGCAGAGCGCCTGGCGCGCGAGGTTCTTTCCCTCCCGATGTTTCCGGAGTTGACAGCGGAACAGATACACCGCGTCACGGCGACGATTGAGGAGTATGCAAATCGGCAGAATGACCGGGTCCCTTCTACTCACCGGACGCAGGTGCAAACGGCAGTCGCCTGATTTGGAGGTAGGCACAAAATGAATGCAACCGGCACACGCACGATTGTTTCCGTAATCCTGGCAATTTATAACGAGGCTGCTTCAATTCAGACGTGCCTTGACTCGATTCTGGCACAGGACACCTGGACAAGCGCGACCGGGCGTTTTGACCTCGAGGTACTTGCCGTCGACGGTATGTCCAACGACGGCACGCAGGATCTCCTCGAGAGTTACGCAGGCAGAGACGCGCGCGTCCGCGTGGTACGAAACGAGAGACGCCTTACCCCTTTTGCATTCAACCTGGGTTTGCTGCACGCGCGCGGGGAGTATGTGTGCATATTTGGCGCCCACTCTGTCTACAAGAAGGACTATATTGCCGTTTGTTTGGGCGAATTGCTGACTCAGAACGCCGCGGGTTGCGGAGGACGCGTCGTCACCGTTGCCGCGAACCGCGACCTCAGTGCACGACTCGCCGCGTGGGCAATGCGTCATCCATTCGGCTCTTCGCGAAAATCGTTTCGTACGCAATCGGAAGGCGAGGTCGACACGGTCAACTACCCTGTGCTGCAACGCGACCTGGTGCTTGCTGCCGGCGGGTACGACGAAGAACTCACGCGAAATCAGGACAACGACCTGAATCAGAAACTACGCGCCGCCGGACACATTCTGTGGTGCACGTGGAAGACCGAGTGTCTCTATTTTCCCAAGCCGACAGTATGGGGATTGTTGCGTTATGCATATGGCAACGGGTACTGGAACGCGCTTTCTTTCAGGAAGAACCCTGAGTCGATGGGGCTTCGCCATTTTGTACCGTTCATCTTTGTTGTGAGCCTGCTGGCGACGGCCTTGTTCGTTGTGGGCGGGCAGTTCCTGCCTCACTTATACGCACCGCTCCCGTTGATTCCGCTGGGCGCGTTGATTGTTCTTCATCTTGCCACAGGGTTGGCGGCTGCAGTGCAGGTCGCCATACAAGAGCGTTCGGCTGGGGCGCTTTACCTGCCATTCGTCTTCTTCGCGTTCCACTGCGCTTATGGCTACGGGACGCTCTCCTGCTTTGTAAAGCAAGTTGGGCAGGCGCTGCGGCCGAGAGCCTGGGTACGCCGAGGAGCCGTGCCGCTGAGCGATTGAGTTCACCAAATGAGCCGGGCAGTCTGGACCGCTTATCACAGGAGCAGCACCTTATGAATCAACCAGGAAGGTTCCTTCCGTTTCACGTGCCTCTGATCGAAGAGGACGACCTTCGCGCGGTTCGCAGCGTGATGGAGTCGGGATGGTTGACGACCGGACCGAAGGCGGCAGAATTTGAAAAGGAGTTTGCGGTCTATGTTGGCGCTCGCCACGCAGTGGCGGTGAACTCCTGCACAGCCGCGCTGCACGTCGCTCTCGAGGCGGCGGGCGTTCGCGAGGGAGACGAGGTCATCGTGCCGACGTTGACATTCGCCGCGACAGCCGAGGCAGTGATCTATTTGAAGGCGAGGCCCGTGCTTCTCGATTGTGAACCGGACACCTTCAACCTTGACCCGATGCTGGTGGAGCGGGCGATTACCCCACGTACTCGCGCCGTGATCCCCGTGCACTTCGGCGGGCATCCATGCGACATGGCACGCTTGCTTGCGATCGCAAGGACCTGGGATCTGCGCGTCATCGAAGACGCTGCCCACGCTCTTCCTGCGCGTTACAAGGGGAAAATGGTGGGAAGCCTTGGAGATATAACCTGCTTCTCGTTTTACGCAACCAAGAACATTACCACGGGCGAAGGCGGAATGGCCGCGACGGCGAGCGATGAGTGGGCAGACCGCATGCGGATCATGCGCTTGCACGGCATCAGCAAGGACGCATGGAAGCGATATACGGCAGAAGGATCGTGGCGCTACGAAATCCTGGCGCCCGGATACAAATACAACCTGACCGATATGCAAGCGGCGCTCGGGCTGACGCAACTTGCCAAATGCAACGCCATGTGGGCTCGCCGGTCGCAGCTCGCGCAACGCTACAACGACGCGCTCAGCATGCTGGGCGCATACGAGTTGCCCACAACGCGGAACGAGGTGCAGCATGCGTGGCATCTCTATGTGCTGCGCGTCTGCCCGGGTGAACTCTCGATTCACCGAAACCGGTTAATCGAGGAATTGAAACTGCGCGGCATTGGAACTTCGGTTCACTTTATCCCCCTGCACATGCATACTTATTATCGCGAAACGTTTGGGTACCAGCTTGGCGATTTCCCGGTGGCCGAGGATTACTTCGACCGCTGCCTCTCGTTGCCGCTTTACGCGGCGATGAGCGACGCAGATCAGGACCGCGTGATCGACGCGCTGGTTGAAATCTCCCACAAGTTCGGCGTTCATCCATATTCCGGCTTCTCCAGCTATGACGGAGAGGAAGCTCGCAAGGCCGATGGTGAAATTCCCAACCATGAAGCCGGGAAGAGTCAAGAGGACGCGAATGGGCAGGCCGAGGAACAGCAAACCTGCATCGCCGGTGCAAAGCCGCCGGTAGAACATACTGCTTCATCCGGGTTTTATTCCAGAATCGGAAAGCGAATGCTCGACTGCTGCGCCGCTGCGTTCGGACTCCTTGCGTTGTCTCCGGTATTTGTATTGTGCGCGGCCGCGGTGAAGCGCGATTCGCGAGGGCCCATTCTATTTCGGCAACCCAGGGTTGGGCGCGGGGGACGTTCTTTTCAGTTGCTCAAGTTCCGCACGATGATCGACGGGAGTAGAGGAGCACGCATCACGGCGGCGGGAGACCCGCGGATCACCAGGTCCGGCCTATGGCTGCGCCGAATGAAGCTGGATGAACTGCCCCAACTTATCAACGTGCTGAGAGGCGAAATGTCACTCGTGGGACCTCGGCCAGAGGTCGCCGAGTACGCCCGCAAATACACTCGCGAGCAGCGGCGGGTGTTTGCTTACAAGCCCGGCATCACCAGTCCCGCGTCGCTAACCTTCATCGACGAAGAAGAGATCCTCGCCCGCCAGTCCGACCGCGAGAGCTTCTATTGTCGAGTCCTGCTCCCACAAAAGCTCGAGATGGATCTCGGGTACTGTCGGGAGTGCAGCTTGATGACCGACATGAAAATCGTGTCGGCGACCTTGCGCCGGTTGCTGCCAGGAGAGACTAGATCGGCCACGATGTCCAACGGCAGCGCGAGCAATGTGGCGCGCGAGAGCGGAATCTGACGTCTCATGCTTCGTCCGACAGAACATGCAACAGCGTTGAGCTTTTACCCGGCTTATTGCCACCCTGGCCGCTCGGCGCAAATGAGAAAGGAAATCATTATGGAGGTCCTATGCATTTTTCGGTTGCCGGCTCGAATCAACACCAGCGCCCTTGCGCCGCCGCGCTTACTGCCGACGCGCCAAACCCGGTGATTTATTTATTGCGAGGGGCTGTGGCTTGGCTACAGGAGGCCGGCGACGGTCACATCCCCGGAGCGCAATCCGCTGTCGATAGTGTCATCGTAGGCTTGAGCTTCCTGCTCGCTTATCTGGTCCGATACGAAGGAGTGTTGTCGCGTCCTCACCTTGTTCAACTGCTGCTTTGGCTTCCGGTGCTGGTCATTGGCCGTATCGTCTTCTTGCGCAAGCTTGGAGTGCATCGGTTTCTATGGAGATTCGTCTGTCTTTCGGATGCCGTGGCAATCGCCCGCTCCATGACGTGGATAACTGCGGCCATGATATGCCTGCGCTGGCTCTATCCGGTAACTGCGCCGTTGGCGTACTGGCTTCGAATCCCCATGGGAATAGCCGTCTGCGAGTTTCTGCTAAGTCTCGGCGGTCTGCTTGTGTTGCGCGGGGCCTCGCGTCTTGTGCAGGAGAGGATTGATCGGGCGGCGCAAGGCGACGGACGCGGCAGGCGGAGGGTTGTTCTGTATGGAGCCGGCCGAGCGGGCGTGCTGCTTGCGCGGGAACTTGCCACCCATGGCGGCATTGAGATCATCGGCTTTGTCGACGATGACCCACTTAAAGCGGGGACGGTAATTGCCGGTATCCGTGTGCTGGGCCAAGGTTCGGCTTTGGAGAGCCTGGTGCGCAAGTGTCGAGTGGATGAGGTACTCATCAGCATTGCCGCGGCCAACCCAAAAACACTTACGGACATCGTGGCCCGGTGCAAGGCGATCCAGGTCAAACACCGGATTGTGCCCTCCGCCGAAGAGATTATTTCAGGCCGCGTGAATATCAGTCATGTTCGCGAGACGCGGATTGAGGAGCTGCTTGGCCGCTCCAGCGTGACCCATGCTGACTTCAGTGCGGAAGCACGGAGCGCGTACGAAAGCAAGCGCGTGCTTGTGACTGGCGCCGGGGGGTCGATCGGTAGCGAGCTTTGCCGCCAGTTACTGCTTCTTAAACCGGCCACACTGGCCATCCTCGACAAAGACGAAAACTCGATCTTCGAACTCGATCACGAACTAAGACTACGCGCCCCGGATGTCCCTGTTGAGCCCTTGATTGCGGATATGAAAATACGCGAGAGAATCGAAACGGTGTTCAGCGAGTTTCGGCCGCAGGTGGTATTGCATGCGGCGGCGCACAAGCACGTGCCGCTGATGGAAAAGCACCCCTGCGAGGCCGTGCTGAACAACGTGATGGGACTTAACCACATTCTTGGAAGTTGCCGCAGCCTTGGCGTGGAGAGGTTTGTATTTATCTCGAGCGACAAGGCCGTGAATCCAACCAATGTTATGGGCGCAACCAAGCGCCTCGGAGAGAAGTTACTCTCGGCTTATGCAGTTTCGGGAGCGATGAAGGCAGCGTCGGTTCGCTTTGGCAATGTTATTGGAAGCCGCGGGAGCGTGATCCCCCTGTTCAAGCGCCAAATCGAGGCCGGCGGACCGGTGACGGTGACCCATCCAGACATGGTTCGCTTTTTCATGACAATCCGCGAAGCCGTGCATTTGGTGCTGTGCGCAGGCAGCCTTGCCTCACGTGCGGAGACTTATGTTCTCGACATGGGCAATCCGCGCCGCGTTCTGGACATGGCCCGGCAAATGATTGAACTGGAGGGCTTGGAACCCGACAAGGATATTGCCATCTCCATCACCGGATTGCGACCTGGAGAAAAGATGGAAGAAGAGTTGGCTTGTCCCGGGGAATCGTTGCACGCAACAACTTTTGAAAAAATATTTGAAATCCCGCAATCGAGCTTCGATGGAGAAGTGCTGCGACACGGCGTCGAGGCCCTGGTTCTGGCTGCGAGAAACGGCGATCGCGGCGGTGTTTCTGAAATGCTGGCATCGATGGGTCTGGGCTATGTGCCTTCAGCATCTGGGCTGGTCTCGCAGCCGGCACACCTGGAAGAGATTGAAATCGCTACATGCGCACCGTAAGACAGCACACCACTGCCGTTCTTGAATTCTCTACGACTTTGTGAATATAAGGGCCTCGGCATGGAAACCAAAGATGAAGAAGAAGTGACGGAGAGCGCGCTGAAGGAACCGTCTGTCGAACTATCGAATTCCACGAGCCGTGAAATGGACATGGCTTCGCTGTCGCGCGCGCCTTCGCAAGACTGTTCGCGGCATAAGCAGGTCGTCGCCAAGTCTGGCCTGTCGATACTTCGCGAAGAGGAGGTCCCGCTGTGGGACGCGCTGATCGAAGCCTCGCCGCAGTGTTCGGTGTTTTGCAAGTCGTGGTGGCTCAAGGCTGCGTGCAGTGACATTCGCGTGCTGGGTCTGTTTGAAGCGGGACTGCTCATCGCGGGAATTCCGCTGCATTACGAACGGCGAATGGGCTTGAAGATGTGCAGGATGCCGAGCCTGACCCAGACAATGGGCGTGGTCATAGCGCCGCTTGCAGGCAAAAGAGTTACTGTCCAAACGCGGGAAACGGAGATTTTGGGCCTGTTTGCCGATCGCCTGGTACACGAGCCAATCTTTATCCAGGCTTTTCATCCTTCCAGTCAGAATTGGCTGCCGTTCTACTGGCGCGGTTTTACGCAGACCACTCACTACACATATGTACTCGACGAGTTGGAGTCGCTCGATCGCGTGTGGGACGGGTTGCTGGCTCACCAGCGCACGAATATTCGCAGGGCACGCAAGCTTGGGCTTGTCGCCAGGGAGTGCGATCCGGAGACCGTGTTTGCCGCCTCCAATGCCACATTTGCACGCCAGGGCAGGAAGACGCCATATAGCCTCGAGTATCTAACTCGCTTGTACAAGGCCGCTCGAGAGAACAACGCCGGCGTGTGCATGGCCGTTCACGACGGCCAGGGAAAGGTGCATGCCGCTGCGTTCTTTGTTTGGGACGGGAAACGAGGCTACCAGATAGCGGGTGGGCACGAACCGGCGCTGGGATCGAGCGGCGGCGCCGTTTTGCTGGTATGGACCCTCATAGAATTTGCCGCATCGCGTACTGCCATTTTTGACCTGGAGGGCTCGATGACCAAGCCGGTCGAGCATTCGTTTCGCGCCTTCGGAGCCAAGCGGGTGCCCTACAATCGAATCGTGAAAATGCCCAACCTGCTTCGTGCCGCCTTGTGCGCGATTGGCAAGGTCCGGATCTGAAACCGTTGTCTGGATCTTTTTTTCATCCCTCCGAGGAATGGCCTGGCCCGCACCCGCCGTCGGCGCCAGATTCAGGTCCTGGGGGGGTGAACCGGCGCTGCCAAGCGATCACCCGACCTAGTTCCTGCGCTGAGCGCAAACGGGCAGAAGCTGCACAGCGCTCGCCGGCTTTCGCAAGCGGTGAGTGACGACACCGGAGCCTGCCGTCCTATACTGGGGGGCAGCGCATTGCCTGAGGCGTTCGGCCCGCTTCACAACGCGCGCGGAGAGATGCGATGGGGACCCATTGGAGGGCGGGAGATCGCCTGGGAAAGTTCTGCCTGCTGGAACCGATCGGCGAGAACCGGTGGCTGGCGGAGCGAGCGGAAGATTTCGCCCAGACGGTTTCCATCGAGTTAGTGACCGAAGATGGATTCGAGGCGCATCGCGCCGAGATTGAACAGCGCACCCGCAAGCTGGCCGCCCTGCACCACACGGCGATCCCGCGG
>Ga0181516_10002019_pt1 | contig 14826 bp, 14 predicted proteins | sample PEATcosm2014_Bin_25_FD_121104 | JGI IMG/M metagenome (GOLD analysis project Ga0181516, IMG submission 121104) | Peatland microbial communities from MTU Mesocosm Facility, Houghton, MI, USA - PEATcosm2014_Bin01_10_metaG | ecosystem: Environmental > Terrestrial > Soil > Wetlands > Peat | place... | reverse complement strand
GCCCGCCGCATACCTCCATCAGCACCCAGGGGCGGGTCTGGATGCGGCGGATCTCGGCGACGATCTTGCCGGCGATGTCGCCATCGCGATACTCGTCAAGATACTTCATCGCCGAGCCTCCTTTTGGCCGCGTTGCTCAGGGCGATCGGGTCGCGTTGCTGCTTGTCCTCGACCTCATCTACGAATGGCGAGTCGAGCTCAGTCAGTTGGTCCAGCTCCTTGAGTGCCTGGTAGGTGCGCTCGGCTTCGTCTTCATCCACGCGGCTGATGGCAAAGCCGACGTGGACCATCACGTACTCACCGGCTTTGGTGTCCGGCAGATACTCCAGGCAGGCCTCGCGGGTGATGCCGCCGAATTGAACCTTGGCCATGCGCAGGCCGCCCTGGTCATAGGCCTCGACCACTTTTCCCGGAATCGCCAGACACATAGAAGCTCCCTCTTTATCCCTCGTGCTGCAACAGTTCATTGGCGATGACTGCCTGTCCCAGCGCGATCCCGCCGTCGTTCGCGGGCACCAGAGCGTGCTGAAAAACGGCGAAGCCGCAACGCCGCAACTTTACTATCGTACGCTCTAGCAGGTAAAGGTTTTGGAAGGTGCCGCCGCTGAGGCAGACGCGGTCCAGCCCATCGCCCTGCCGGATGAGTTGGCAGACCTCGACGATGGCCGCGGCCAAAGTATTGTGAAATTGGGCGGAACTCTCCTCTGCGGGTCTGCGGTTGGCGGCGTCGTTGGCGATGGCTTCGATGGCCTGGCGGAGATCGAGGGTCATGGGCGCGCCGGGAGACGCGGGGCCGTCGATGCGAAATGGATACGCTTCGGTGTCGAGGTTGGGCCGAGCGCGGACTGCGGCGGTCTCCAGTGCAATCGCGGCCTGGGCCTCGAAGGTGACCTCGGAGGCGATGCCGAGCAGCGCGGCGACAGCATCGAAGAGGCGGCCGCAGGAGGATGTTTCCACGGTGTTGATTCGTTTCGAGAGCATTGCGTCGACGAGGGCAATCTGCTTCTCGGTCACGCCGCGGAAGCTGGCAACCCCGGCTGGAAGTTCGGGCCCGAAGGCATCGCGCAGATAGCTCAGCGCCATGCGCCAGGGCTGGCGGACTGCGGCGTCTCCGCCGGGCATCGGCAGATAGCGCAGGTGCGCGCGGCGGGTGAATCCGGCGAAGTCGGCGACCAGGAACTCGCCGCCCCAGATCTTGCCATCGGTGCCGAAGCCAGTGCCGTCGAAGGCGACGCCGATGACCTTGCCGCGCAGGTGGTTCTCCGCCATGCAACTGGCGATGTGCGCGTGATGGTGCTGCACGCCGATCTTGCGCTCGATGCTGGAGGCGAGCGCCATGCGCGTACTCCAGTAGCCGGGATGCAGATCGTAGGCCACGGCCCGCGGCGAGACCCGGAAGATGCGCTTGAGGTTGGCCAGCGTCTGCTCGAAGAACTGCATGGTCTCGTAGTTTTCCAGATCGCCGATGTGCTGGCTCAGGATCGCGTAGCGGTCTTTGGTCAGGCAGAAGGTGTTCTTCAGTTCGGCGCCGAAGGCCAGGACCTCCTGCATTTCGATGCCCAGGTCGATGGTCTGCGGCACAAACCCACGCGAGCGCCGGAGCACGCGTTCACGGCCTTCGAAAGTTCGCACCACGGAGTCGTCCACGCGGGTCGCGATGTCGCGGTTATGCAGCAGGAACCAGTCCGCGACACCATCGAGCTGATGTAACGCCTCGGCGTTCGAGATGACGATGGGCTCCTCGCTGAGGTTGCCGCTAGTCATCACCAGCGCGGTGTACTCGGAGGGCGCATCGGGTAAGTCACTGAAGAGGAGGTAGTGAAGCGGGGTGTAGGGCAGCATCACGCCCAGCGTGTCGTTGCCCGGGGCGACCTCGGCGGAGACCGCCTCGACAGCCAGCCTAGGCAGAACGACGATGGGCCGGCGCACATCGAGCAGGGCGGCCTCGTCCTCGGCGGAGACGGTGCAGATCCTGCGGACAGACGCGAGGTCGCGGGCCATCAATGCGAAGGGCTTGTCAGAACGCCGCTTGCGCCGGCGCAATTCCGCCACTGCCGCATCATTGGCTGCATCGCAGGCCAGCAGAAAGCCGCCAAGCCCCTTGACGGCAAGAATGCTTCCCGCGCGCAGCAGCGCCCGTGCCTTGTGGATGATTGCCAGCGAGTCGCGATCGGCGAAGGTGCAGTCGGCGAGCGAAGTGCCGGGGGCGACCAGCTCCAGCGAAGGCCCGCAGACGCCGCAGGCATTGGGCTGCGCGTGGAAGCGCCGGTCATTGGGGTCGGCATACTCAGCCGCACAGGCAGCGCACATGGTAAAGCGCGCCATGGTGGTGGTGGCGCGGTCATAGGGGATGTCCTGGATAATGGTGTAACGGGGGCCGCAGTGGGTGCAGTTGGTGAAGGGATAGCCGAAGCGCCGGTTGGATGGGTCGCCGAAGTCGCGCCAGCAGGCGTCGCAGGTGCCGGCATCCGGCGAGACCAGGGAGAATGCGCCGGGCTCTTCCTTGCTTGCCAGGATGACGAATTCCGTGACGCCACGCGCCGGGGCCTCGGATATCTCTATCGCGGCAATCGCCGCAAGCTGGGGAGGCGCGTCGCGCAGGGTTTGGAGGAAGGTGTTAAGTTCAGTTTCGCCTCCCTCGATCTCGATGGTGACGCCGGAGGAAGAGTTGAAGACGTATCCGGACAAGCCGAGAGAGTGGGCCAGCTTGTACACGAAGGGGCGAAACCCGACGCCCTGCACAATGCCGCGCACCTCAATGTGTTTGCGGATTGCCGGGGTGGTGGGCGTTATCGCCATCGTGGGCTAGGATACCTGAATCTTTAACGACTGCGGGTGGGACCGCTGCTTGAGGCGAAGTTGCGGTGGGGGTCGGCTTTGCGGCTCCTGCCGGCAGGGCCGGGGTTGCGCCGGGCGCGGGTGGTATCGCGTCCGCCCACTGCACGATCAGCGAGATCCGCCGGTTGGAGGGATCGAGGGGGTTCGTTGGCACGCGCAGCATCTGGTCGGCGTAGCCGCGCACCTGGGAGATCTGACTCTGGCCGATGCCGTCCTGTTGCAGCAACCGGCGCGCGGCGTTGGCGCGGTCGGAGGACAGCTCCCAGTTGGTGTAGCCGCGATCGTCGGAGAATGGTTGCGAGTCGGTGTGGCCTTCGATCAGCAGACGGTTGGGCAGCACCTTCAACTGGGTCGCCAGCAGGTTTAGCAGTTCCTCTCCGCTGTCGCTCAGCTTCGGGCTTCCGGTCTCAAAGAAAGTCCCGCCCTTGTCTTCAATCAGCTCAATCTTCAGTCCCTCTCCGGTCACGGTAATGTCAATCTGCTTGGAGAGTTTGGTCAGGTCCGCTTGCTTCAGGATGGCCTTCTCAATCTCCTGCTTCAGCTTCTCCACATTCTGCTTGTCGATCGAGAGGCTCTCGCCGGAGCCCAGGTTCAGGGTGCCCGTCTGTTGGCCTTTGCTGCTGGGATCGTTGAAGTACCCGGCGACCGCGCGCTTGATCTGGGGCGAGCAGTTCAGCAGCCACAGCACGATGAACAACGACATCATCGCGGTTACGAAGTCTGCATAGGCCACCTTCCACGCGCCTCCGTGGTGGCCGCCGTGGGCGACCTGCTTCTTGATGACGATGATCGGTCGAACAGACTTCGTATTGGTCGGCATGGCCCGCTCCTTACGCCGCGGCGCCGTCCGCTGGTTGGGCCGGCGCATCTGCCTCTGCCGCGGGAGCGTCGGCAGGCCGTTTGCACGCCTGCTCCATCTCGTCGAATCCGGGACGGACATGCTCGGGAATTGCGCGCCGGCCCATCTCCATGGCCAGGATGGGGGCCAAGCCCTTGAGAAATGCGAGAATCACCACCCGGATGACGCGCAGGTAGCAGTTTTGCGCGTCCGCTTCTTTGGTCATGCTGGCGGCCAGCGGCCCCACCAGCCCGTAGCACAGCAGGATGCCGAGGAAGGTGCCCACCAGGGCGGCGGCAACTTTCTTGCCGATCTCCTCCGGTGGACCGCCCAGCGATCCCATGGTGATGACCACGCCCAGCACCGCTGCGACGATCCCCAGTCCCGGCAGCGCGTCGGCCACGGTGGTCAGCGCGTTGACCGGCAGCATCGCCTCGTGGTGGGCAACCTCCATGTCAAGCTCCATCATCTGGTCCATGTCGAACGGCTCCACTCCCCCGGTAATCGCGGTGCGCAGGGTGTCGCACACAAACGCCATGGCGTGGTGGTCCTTCTGGAACGCCGGATACCTTTTGAATATCTCACTCTCCGCCGGCTTCTCGATATCGTCTTCGATGCCGATCAGTCCCTTCTTGCGCACCTTGTTGCATAACTCGAACATCATCCTCAGGGTGGCGAGGTAGCGCTGCTTGCCGAACTTCGAGGGGCTGAAAACGCCCAGCACGCTTGCCATCATCGCCTTGAGGATGTGGATCGGGTTCGCGACCAGCAGCGTTCCGATGGCCGCGCCGACGATGGTCACCAACTCCGACGGCTGGATCAGCACCAGAATGTGGCCCTTCTCCATCAGGAAGCCGGCGATCACCGCGCCAAAGACAACGACAATTCCAATGATGGGAAACATTTACCCTTCCCTTGCTTCGGTTACGTGGTTGCCCCCGGCGTATTTGCTGGTCTGCATCGCCTGTCGCGCCCGGTTCAGCAGCGATTGCAGGGTGTCTCCCTCCGCCGCCTGGGTTGCGCCGATGCTGACGGTCAGGCCGGCACGGTCGCCCCACCAGCGAAAGTCTGCAGTCCTTGCCAACCCGGCCAGGCGCTGCGCGTGCTCCAGCAGGACCTCCTTGGTGCGCTCGTGCGCCAGCACCAGAAACTCATTGTTGCCCCAGCGTCCGATGATCTCCGAGGGCTTCATCTGGCGCAGCAGGGTGTGCTCCACCGTGCGCAGCATCGCCTCGCACGCATCGCGGCCATGGGTCTTGCGCATGGACTCCGCCTGATCGACGCTGAGCCAAAGCAGTCCGAACGGCATGTGGCTGGTCAGCCATTGGTGGTGGGCCGCATCCAGGCGGTCTTCCATGTCGGCCTGGCTGCGCTCGATGTCCGCGCCTTCGCCGCTCTCACCGTGGGGCAGCGCGTCCACCTCTTCGACCGGATAGAACAGCAGGGCTGCGCCTGCAGGTGCGCCCAGCGCGTCCCGGAGGGCGACCTTGCGCAACATTGCCGGCACCCCATGGCCCAGCTTATGGGTCATGGAGACCAGGGCCGGCCACTGCAGCGGCTGGTCGCTCTGCTCATCGCAGTCCGGCTCTGCGTCCAGCACCGCGGTCCGCTCCGAGTTCCTCGCAGACGCCGCGCGCCGCCCGGAGCTGGCGTCCCTGTGGCTGGCTCGCGTTCCCGCCCCCGTGCTGGCGCCAACCCGGCTGCGATGGTCTTCATCGATGCGGTACAGATTCCCGGGGCACGGCCGCCAGATCAACTCTTCGGCCGGATGGCCGGTCAGCGCGGTCGCCGCCTTGTTCCAGAACAATACATTCGATTGCTCATCGAGGACCGCCACGCCTTCCTCGATGAGGTCGAGGGTCGCTTCCAGCATTTCCACCCGATCGCTCATATCCATTGGCCTCGGAGCCTGGCAGGCTTCCTGAATTGGTTATCGACCGGCTGGGTTGGGACTTCACAGCCGCCGCGGTTATCGTTCAGCCGGCCCGATGTCCTCGCAATGCAGCGTGAGATAAAGCGCGTGTGCCTCGAACTGGTAGGTCCGCGAGAGGCTGACCGAGGGCTTGTGCATATGCACCTTATAGTCCTTGCCGGAGATGACGGTGGGGGGCGACAGCGCGCACTCCGACGACAGCGCGGAGATGCCGTTCTTCCAGCCGCCGGCCAGCATGTTGCAGAGCTCGCCCAGCGCGTCGTTGATAGAGTCGTCGCCCTCGTCGATGGGCGCGCCGCCCAGCATGGCCGAGGCGATCGACCGTGCGGCCTGGGACCCGATCCGGATCTGGCACGATCCGCGCATGGCGCCGGAAAAGCCTACGATGGCGGTCAGCTCGGCCGGCTCCGGCCTGGGGAGGTTGGGGTCCGGAACGTCAACCACCCCGATCTCGAAACCGAACATCATCCTGAAGATCTCGATGACGGTGTCGTCGGCGCGATCGAGGCTCTCGGGAGCGAGAAAATCCCGGGCGCAGTATGGCCTCGGTGCGGTGATTGAATCCGGCATGGCGGTCCTCCTTGAATTCGGAAACTCAAATGCGGCTGGGTCCGGATTGCCGGACTGCAGGCGTTCCGGCGGCAGGCTTTGCAGCGATTCGTGCGTCAAGCGGGAAGCAGCGGCTTGACGTTGTTCTTGATGTGGTCGACGGTGAACGGCTTGCGGATGTAACCGCGCGCCCCGGCAAGGATCGCCTGGCGCACCTGCGGCTCGCTGTTTTCCGTGGTCACCATCACGATGGGAACGCCGATGGCCAGCTTTTCCTCTTTGACCTGTTGCAATAACTGCAAGCCGGACATGTTCGGCATGTTGATGTCGCACATGATGAGCGCAACCGTGTTGGTGCGCAGCAGGGCCAGGGCCTGGTCACCGTCGCCGGCTTCCAGCACCGACTCGAACTCCACGTCCGCCATCTTGAGCACGCGCAAGACGACCTTCCGCATCATCGCGGAATCGTCGACCACCAGGACCGTTCCTTTCATCTGTCTCTCCTCTTGTTCGGCTCGTTGCCGGCTGCAAATCTGTCCGCAATCCTGCATCGCGGCCTACATTGCCTTTGCCTCAACATTCGCGTTCGATCTGCCGGCGCGCGAAAGAATTCCTGGAATGTCGGCCAGCGAAGCCACGATGCCGACTGCCTCGAGGCGCACGGCCTCGCGCGGCATTCCGTAGACGACGCAGCTGGCCTCGTCCTGGGCGATGGTGGCAGCGCCTGCGCGCTTGAGCGCGAGCAGGCCCTTGGCGCCGTCGGTGCCCATGCCGGTCAGCAGGATGCCCACGCCGTGGCTGCCGGCCGCCTGGGCCACCGAGGCGAACATCACGTCCACCGACGGTCTCTGGTAGCAAACCTCCGGACCTTGCTGCAACTCCACGGCATAGCCTGCTCCGGCGCGGCGAAGCAGCAGGTGGTAGTCGCCCGGAGCGACCAGCGCCAGTCCCCGGCGCAGCGAATCGCCGTCCACCGCCTCCCGCACCTCCATGGCGCAGAGTTTGTTCAGGCGATTGGCGAACGCCAGCGAAAAGCCGGCGGGAATGTGTTGCGTGACCACCATAGGGGGCATATCGGCAGAAAGACGCTGAAGAATCTCCTGGATGGCCACCGTGCCCCCGGTGGAGGCGCCGATGGCGATTACGGTGCGCAGATCGCACGAGTTGGAGGCAGGCCTGCGTTCCTCGCGGAGGCTGGCTGCGGGTTCGCCGGCGATGCGCGGCCGGGCCGCTGCGGCGCCCCGAATCTTGGCCGCGAGCGACTTGCGCAGATCGCCCACCGAGTAGGGGCCGGCGGGCTTGGCCAATACATCGACGGCGCCGCAGCGGAGTGCCTCCAGCGTGGCCGTGCACGAGGATTGCCCCAGCGAGCTCACGATGATGGTGGCAACCGGGTGGTCGCGCATCAACTGCTTCAGGAAGGTGATGCCATCCATGCCCGGCATCTCGATATCCAGGGTCAGGACCTCCGGTTTGAGGGCGAGGACCTTGTCGCGGGCCACATACGCGTCGGGCGCTGTGCCCACCACCTCCATATCCGGCTCGGCGGCGATGGCCTCGCTCAGGAGCTTCCTCACAATCGCCGAGTCATCGACAATCAGCACCTTGATCCTGGGGCGCGATGCGGTCACGGGCGGCATGGCTCTCCTTCGGCAAGGACGGTGTCCGGCTCCGTCTTGCCCGGCGTCCAAAGCTGCACCCGGCCGCTGGCGACGTCGATGCGGACGGTCCGTGAGCTGGTCCCGCCGATCGCCTCCTTTTGGATGGGGACGCCGAGGTTGGCAAAGATGCTCCTCATGGCGAGATGATTTCGCTGGCCGATGTTGAAGGTCCCGGTAGGGTCCAGCATCTGCGCGCCGCCGGCCGCGGTGACTACCATTCGCGATCTCGCCGCGCCAAGCTGGCAGGCGCTGCGCAGCAGCAGAGGGATGCCGGTATCGGCGAATAGAAAGGGCAGCCCGCGCGCCCTTTCGGCGTCGAGGCTGGACTCCGGCAGCATGTAGTGCAGCAGGCCCGCCACTCTGGCCACCGGATCGTACACCAGGACCGCGATGCAGGAGCCCAGCGCGTGAGTGACCAGAACGTCGGCCGGGTCCTTGCTGACCTTACAACCCGCGATGCCCACGACCAGGAGCGCCATCATCCACGCCCAGTCTGGCCGATGCGCGCGCGGCCTGGCTTTCTGTAGGTCGCTGGGCAGACATAGTCGAGGCCATGCGAGATGTTGTTCAGGCTCTCGGAGTGGCCGATCAACAGGTATCCGCCGTCCTCCAGATGCTCCGACAGACGCTGCACCAGACTCTGCTGGGTGGGCTTGTCGAAGTAGATCATGATGTTGCGGCAGAAGATCACCGGGCAGATGTACCCTTCGGGGAGCTTTTCCATCAGGTTGAGGTATTCGAAGTCGATCATCGCGCGGATGTCGTTCTTGAATCGGAACGTGTTCGCGGCTTCGTCTTGGCCTTTGAGCAGATAGCGCTGCAGTAGAGGGACCGCGATGCCTTCGAAGCGCTCCGCCGGATAGACGCCGCGCTTGGCCTTCTCGATCATGCGGGTGGAGATGTCGCTGGCCTTGATCCTGACCTTGGCCGCGGCCTCCCTGGGCGACTCTTCGAGCAGCGACATGGCGATCGAGTACGGTTCCTCGCCGCTGGAGCAGGCAGCGCTCCAGATGTCGATTCGCGAACGCGTGCGCAGGGCTGGGAAGATGGTCTTGCGCAGAAAGTCGAAGTGCCTTGGCTCACGGAAAAAGCTGGTGTGGTTGGTGGTCAGGTGGTCCACCATGCTGGCCAGGGCCGCGCCGCTGCGGTCGGCCTTCACGTAGTCGTAGTAGTGCTGAAACGACTTCAGGCCAAGCTGGCGCAACTCCTTGCCCAGGCGCGCCGAGACCAGGCCCTGCTTCCCGCCGCGTAGGTCAAGGCCGAAGTGCTCATAGGCAAGCCGGCTGATTTTTTCGAATTCGCGCTCGTGCAGCACCGGGATGGAGTCGGAGATGAGGGATGAGGAAGCCATCAGGCCCTCCCTTTGTAGATGCCATCGGTGTCCAGGATCAGGCCGACGCGGCCATCGCCCAGGATGGCGCAGCCGGCTACCCCGGCGACGCTCTTGAAGCGCTGGCCCAGCCCCTTGATGACGACCTGCTGCTTGCCCACCAGGCTGTCGACAAACAGGCAGAAGGGCCGGCCCTCGCTCTCGGCCACGATCAATGTTCCTTCAGTGAGGCGCTCAGCGCGTGGCTCGATGGCAAAGCGCCGGTGCAGCCGCACGATCGGCATCAGCCTGCCCCGCACCATGGCCATCTCGCCTCGCTCATGCACGGTGGAGAGCATCTCCGGGGTGGGACGGAACATCTCCCGGACCGACGAAATCGGCACGATGTAGCGCTGTTCGCCGATCAGCACCACCAGCCCTTCAATGATGGCCAGCGTCAGCGGAAGCTTGATATAGAAGGTCGTGCCCTCGCCTGCCTTGGACTGGATATCGATGCGCCCGCGCAGCTTCTGCACGTGCCTGCGCACCACATCCATGCCGACCCCGCGGCCGGAGATGTCGGTGACTTTTTCCGCAGTCGAAAAGCCCGCCTCGAAGATCAGCAGGAAGATCTCGTTGTCGGTGAGCTGCGCGCCGTGCTGGATCAGGCCGTTCTTGTGCGCCTTGGCCAGGATCTTGTCCCGGTCCAGGCCGCGGCCGTCGTCGGAGAGGGCGACCGCGATCTGGCCCGACTGATGGTAGGCCGAGACCAGAATGCGCGCGGTGGGATTCTTCCCCAGCGCAATCCGTTCCGCGGGCGGCTCGATGCCATGGTCGATGGAGTTGCGGACCATGTGCAGCAAGGGGTCGGAGAGCTCCTCGGCGATGGTCTTGTCGAGTTCGGTGTCCTCGCCGCTGGCTTCGAAGACCACTTGCTTGCCGGCACGGCGGGCCAGGTCGCGGACCACCCGCGCGGTCTTCTGGAACTGCAGGCCGATGGGGACCATGCGCATGCCGGTGGCGATGCGCTGCACGTCGGCGGTAATGCGCGCCAGCTGGGTGAGGTTGCGCTGGAGCAGGGCGTCGCTGACCGATTCGAGGGCCGGGCTATGGCCAATCAGGGTCTGGGCGATCACCATCTCGCCCACCATGTCCATCAACTGGTCCAGCTTGGCGGTGGCGATGCGCACCGAGGACGAGTCGCCGGTGCGGCGCTCCTGAAGCATGGGCTCGCGCATGGGTTCGACGGCCAGAGCTTCTTCCGTGGCCGGGCATGGCTCGGGGCTGCTCGGTTCGCCGCGCGCGGCTTGGCGGATGCGATCCAGCAGCGCAGCGTCGACCTGGGTTGGCGCAGGCGTGTTGCCGGCCAGTCTTTGTGCAATGGCTGCCAGCTCCCGGCGCACCGCGTCGGTGCTCTCCAGCACCACGTCCACCACCGCAGGACTTACCGCCAGCTGCGACGTTCGGGCCAGGTCGAGCAGCGTCTCCACTTCGTGGGTCAGCGACTGGATCTCGGCAAACTCCAGGAAGCCCGCCAGCCCCTTAATGGTGTGGAACCCGCGAAAGATGGAGTGCAGTGCGCCGGTTGCCGTGTGGTCCCGTTCCAGCAGCAGCAGTTGGCTTTCGATGGTTGCAAGATGCTCGCTGGATTCGGTGATGAACTCGCGGATCAGTCCTTCATCGGCGGCGAGAGGATTGTCCGGTCGCGATGCCGGATGGGACGCGCATGAGGAGGAGGGAGTCGCCGCCGTTGCAGGGCCGGCCGCAGGCGCGTCGAGCAGCTTACGCAGCTCCACCAGACCGGAACTGACCACGCGTGTCAACTCGGGAACAGACAGAGTCGAAGCAACCGCAATGCTCTCGCCAATGCGCTGTGCGGCGTCCGCCAGCGGACCGTTCCCCAGCCCCGCCGCAGTCTGGCCGAGGCGTTCGAAGTCCAGCGGACAAAGGGTTGCGACGCCGTCCAGAATCAAGCGGGTTGAGAGTTCGTCGATCCGGTCAGTCAGAACGGCGGGATCGATGTTTGCAGCCAAGTCCAACATAGACCCTCTTCGCTGATGAGCCTCCATCCGGGCGCCGTGTGCGGGGCAGGGAAGCGCCCAGCCCATTCGCTATTGCAGCGTGCCGGTGATTCCACCCAGTTCATCGCTGGCCAGCACCTGGTCGATATCGAGCAGGATTTTCACCTTGCCTTTGATTTTGGCCATTCCGGTCAGATACGGGGTGACGACGCCGGGGCCAAAGTCGGGGGTGCCTTCGATATCCGAGGCCGTTAGACTGAGCACCTCGACGACGCCATCGACAATCATGCCGACGGTCAGGTCTTCCTCGGCCTGGCGCGTGCGCATCACGATGATGCAGGTGCGCGGCGTGTACTCCTGCGCGTCCATGGCAAACTTCAGGCGCAGGTCGATGACCGGGACCACTTTGCCGCGCAGGTTGATGACGCCCTTGACGTAGGCCGGCACCTGGGGAATCGTCGTGATGTCCTGCATGCCCATGATCTCGCGCACCTTCAGAACTTCAGTCCCAAACTCCTCTGCGCCGAGATGGAAGATCAGATATTTGCCGCCTCGCCTGCCGGGTTCGACCGGCATGGCCACGGAGGCCTGGGGAAACGTGCTCGCCTGCATGTTGGTCCTTTCGCGTCTGCTGGCGCCGTCATTTGGCGGCACACGACGGTTATCGGCGGCAACCCAGTGGACATGACGCGAGCCGGAAGAAACCCGGTTGACAGAACTCACAGGCGCACGCGTGTGGGTACTCAGGCAGCCGGGCATTGTGCATCATGCTTTGCCTTCCCGACCCGATAAGACGTGCATGGGTTGAGCAGCGCAATCCCCGTGCCCGGTGCGGGTCGCGCGGTCCCAAGTCGAACCATGCATGTGCCCAACGGCAGAAGATGGAGTTCAAAAAGATGTCCTCCGCCACAATTGGAAAAAAGCTTTCTCTTGCGGTCGGGACCCAGGTGGTCCTTACGTTTGCCCTGGGCATCGCCGCTTTTGCCGGAATATCGAGCATCGGCGACCGGATGCGCGCCATGGTGGAAGTCACCGTAGGCAGACAGACGCTGGCCCACGCGATGGATCGCGACGCCTCCTTCAGCATGGGGGCGACCAAGGGAATACTGATGCGCGGGCTGCAGAAAGACCGCGCGGGCATCGAGCGGAACGTCCAGGACTTCAACGCCTGCGCGGATAGCCTGCAAAACGACATTAACCGGATGCAGGCGCTGGACCCGCAGCCGGAGACCGCGCTGGCGCTGCGCGACCTTGAGGACGCTCTGAACGCCGGCAGGCTCTCCAATAGCAGCCTGTGGAAGGCGGCTGAAGGCGGAGACATGGCGACTGCATTTTCCCTGTACGACAACGCGATTAAGCCGCTGGAGGCGCGCGAGAAGCAGGATGCGACCCGCATGCTCGAAGTTCAGGAGACCGACCTGGGCCAGGCGGAGAGGACTGCGCAATCCATGGTTGGCGGCTGCCGCTGGGGCATTGGGCTGCTGCTGCTGCTCTCCTGCGGCGCCGGGGTGGCGCTGGTCTTCGGGATTCGCCAGATCAACGGCGTGCTGCGCAATGCGGTGGTGGAGCTGGCGGAGTCGGCGGCGCAGATCGTCTCGGCAGCCGGCCAGGTCGCGGCCTCCAGCCAGTCGCTGGCGCAGGGTGCTTCCGAACAGACGGCGACCATTGAAGAGACCTCCAGCGCAAGTGCGGAGATCAATTCGATGGCGCGCCGCACCACGGAGAACTCGCGTTCCACTGCGGAGATGGTGACCCGCTCGCAGGAGGGCTTCGCGAAGGCCAATCAGTCGCTTACGGAGATGGTGGACGCTATGGACGGCATCAACGCATCCAGTCAGAAGATCTCGAAGATCATCAAGGTGATCGACGAGATCGCCTTCCAGACCAACATTCTCGCGCTGAATGCGGCGGTGGAGGCAGCGCGCGCCGGGGAGGCGGGCATGGGCTTCGCTGTGGTCGCCGACGAGGTGCGCAATCTCGCCCAGCGTTGCGCCCAGGCGGCCAAGGATACCGCCGATCTGATTGAGGACTCCATCCAGAAATCCGACGGCGGCAGGATCAAGGTGGACCAGGTCTCAGTCGCCATCAGCGCCATCACGGCCGATTCGTCGAAGATCAAGGTGCTGGTCGACGAGATCAGCCTGGGCAGCGTAGAGCAGTCGAGCGGCATCGACCAGATCAGCCGGGCCATCAACCAGATGGAGCAGGTGACCCAAAGCAGCGCCGCAAACGCCCAGCAGAGCGCGGCAGCGGCCGAGCAGTTGAACGCGCAGGCCGAGGCGATGAAGGATGTGGTCGAGACCCTGAGGGCCATGGTGGATGGCGGTAGCGGCGCGCGCGGTGCTGCCAAAGATCGGTCTGGACGGGTGACGCCGGGCAACGCCCAATGGGCGCGATTGGAAGGCTGACCGGCATTTCTCTGCCCCGCTCCGTTATGCCCGGCCTGAGGTCTTCCGAGTACAATCGGGATGGAGACAGGCAATGTCTGGGCTGAGCAGGACCGGCGTTTCACTGGAAGACGATCTGCTGAAGGAGTTTGACCGGCTGATTGCCAGGCGTGGCTACGCCAACCGTTCCGAGGCATTCCGCGATCTGATTCGGGAGGCGCTGCTCGGCGAAGCGGTTGCGTCGAACAAGCCGGTGGTCGGTACCCTGACCCTGGTTTACGACCATCATGTCCCCAATCTGGCGCGCAAACTGACCGAAGTGCAGCATACTGCCGGCGCCATGGTGCTGGCGGCTACGCACGTCCATCTGGACCACCACTACTGTCTGGAAGTCATCATCATGAAGGGCCGGGGCAAAGAGATCCAGGCGGTCGCCGACGGCATGTTGGCCTTGCGCGGAGTGGAGCTGGGCAAACTCGTGCTGACCGGCTCCGGCCAGGGCCATGCGCACGCCGACCACTCGCACTCGCACTGAAGCCCGGCCCTCGCCGCGTATCCCAAGTTCACGCCTGGTTCCACATCCGGAATGTCTGGCCGGTTCGCAACCTTTTGCAAATCGTGTTACGGTCTAAAGGAAGGCAATCCGGCCTGGGCCTCCGTCTGCGCGATTCCCGGCAGAACGCGAGCATAGCATCGCCAGGTTGCGTTGATCCTGGAAGGAAGCCGATGATCTCCCTCCTGCGGACCCTGTTCAACGATGAGCCGGGCGGCACCAAAGCCAAGATTGTAGCCATCTACGCTCTTTTGCTGGGGTTCAATCTGGCTGCGTGGGGCTGGGCGCTGATCGCCTTCCACCGCTTCCCAGTGCTTCTCGGCACGGCGTTCCTTGCCTACAGTTTTGGCCTTCGCCACGCGGTCGACGCCGACCACATCGCCGCCATCGACAATGTCACCCGCAAATTGATGCAGCAGGGAAAGCGGCCGGTCGCGGTCGGGCTGATGTTCTCGCTCGGCCATTCCACCATCGTTGTCGTCGGCTCCATCGCCATTGCGGCAACCGCGCTGGCGCTGCAGCATCGCATCGATACCTATCGCGCGATTGGCGGAGTCATCGGCACGTTGGTGTCGAGCTTCTTCCTGTTTGCAATCGCCATCGTCAATTTGATCGTCCTCCGCTCCGTATATTCCACGTTCACTCGGGTCCGCCGCGGTGGCGCGTATGTGGAAGAGGACTTCGATCTGCTGCTGGGCAATCGCGGCTTTCTCACCCGGCTGTTTCGTCCGGTCTTC
>Ga0181516_10002017_pt1 | contig 14830 bp, 15 predicted proteins | sample PEATcosm2014_Bin_25_FD_121104 | JGI IMG/M metagenome (GOLD analysis project Ga0181516, IMG submission 121104) | Peatland microbial communities from MTU Mesocosm Facility, Houghton, MI, USA - PEATcosm2014_Bin01_10_metaG | ecosystem: Environmental > Terrestrial > Soil > Wetlands > Peat | place... | reverse complement strand
TGACTTTACTTAACGCTTGCCAGGGTTATTCGACCGTGACGGATTTCGCAAGGTTGCGCGGTTGATCCACGTCACACCCGCGGCGCACCGCGATGTGATAAGCGAGCAGTTGGAGCGGTACGATTTCCAGAATCGGCAGGAGCAGTTCCGGCGCGTGGGGAATGAAGATCACGTGATCGGCCGCCTCTTGGATATCCTCATCGCCCTCGGTCGCCAGGGCGATCACTCTGCCTGAGCGGGCCTTGACTTCCTTCAGGTTCGAAATCGTTTTCTCATAGCGCAGCACGCTGCCAGGATCGTTCTTGTCCTGGGTTGCGATGATCACTACAGGAAGGTCTTCGTCAATGAGAGCGTTGGGGCCGTGCTTCATTTCGCCCGCGGCATAGCCCTCGGCGTGGATGTAGGAAATTTCTTTCAGCTTCAGCGCGCCCTCGAGGGCAATTGGGAAATGGATTCCGCGTCCGAGAAAGAGGAAGTCCTGCACTCGCTGATAAATGCGCGCGAGTTCTTCAATTTCTTCCTCGCGGGAGAGCACAGCTTCCAGGCCTCCGGGAAGTCGCGAGAGTTCCTGCGCAAGTTTGATGGACTCCTCATCACTGATGGTTCCGCGTATCTGTCCCAGACGGAGCGCGAAGAGAAACAAAGCCACCAGTTGAGCAGTGAACGCCTTGGTCGAAGCGACGCCGATTTCTGGACCTGCGTGCGTGTAGATGGTGCCGTCAGCCTCTCGCGCGATCATTGCTCCTACTACGTTGCAGATGGCAATCGTCTTGGCGCCGCGCGATTTGGACTCACGCTGAGCGGCGATGGTGTCCGCAGTCTCGCCTGATTGCGTGATCACCATCGTCATTTCATTTTTTTCGATCAGCGGATTGCGATAGCGGAATTCGCTGGCGTAGTCGACTTCCACGGGAACACGCGCCAGACGCTCGATCATGTACTTGCCCGCGAGTCCTGCGTGCCAACTGGTTCCGCATGCGGCGATGTTCAGCTTGCGCAGGTTGCGGAACTCCTCATCGGAGACGTCCATCTGATCGAGGAAAACCTTTCCGGTATCGAACGAAATGCGCCCCATTGCCGTGTCCCGGACGGCGCGTGGCTGCTCATAAATCTCCTTGAGCATGAAGTGCTTGAAGCCGCCCTTCTCTGCCATGATGGGATCCCATGTGATGTGCTGAACCTCGCACTGCGCCGGCTTTCCGTCGAAATCTGTGAGGGTCACACCCTCCGGGGTGAGCACGGCGAGATCGCCGTCGCCAAGGAAGAAGAGGTCGCGGGTGTGGTTCAAAATCGCAGGCACGTCGCTGGCGACAAAATATTCGTCCTTGCCGAGGCCAATCACGGCGGGTGGGCCGTTACGTGCCGCGATAATCTTGTTCGGTTCGCTGCTGCAGATGACGGAGAGCGCAAAGACGCCCTGGAGCTGCTTTACCGTCATGCGCACGGCCTCTTCCAGAGAAATCTTCTTGTCCTTATTTTCCAGTATGAAATATTTTTCGATGAGGTGGGCGATGACCTCGGTGTCGGTTTCAGTTTTGTAAGTGTGGCCCTCCTCGCGCAGCTGCTTCTTGAGCGCGAGATAGTTCTCAACGATGCCGTTGTGCACCACCACGATGGTCCCGCTGCAATCGCGATGAGGATGCGCGTTCTCTTCACTGGGACGACCGTGAGTGGCCCAGCGGGTGTGGCCAATGCCGTATGTGCCGTCGATTGGGTTATGCCGGATCACTTCTTCCAGATTGCGCAGCTTACCCTCGGCGCGGCGAATCTGCAGGCCATTCTCTCCTCCGGCCACGGCAATTCCAGCCGAGTCATAGCCGCGATACTCAAGGCGGCGCAAACCGTCAATAATGACCGGAACAACTTGCTTTTTACCGACGTACCCAACAATTCCGCACATGAGCATCCCCCTGGAAGGAATGAGAATAGCAATTTGTAAAACCCGCCGGGGCGGGGGTTTATTACAGCTCGCGAAAAGCTAATCTTCGATTGTGAAGTGGAACTCTTCAATTACCGGATTGGTGAGAACTTCGCGCGCCATGCGCTCCACTTCGGCGCGTGCCGCATCGCTGTTGAGGCTGCCGTCGAGCGAGAGCTCAAAGTACTTGCCCTGGCGCACATCGGCAACTCCCTTGTAACCCATCTTGGTCAGTGCACCTTGGATGGTTTTACCTTGCGGATCAAGAACACTTTTCTTCATCGAGACGTAAACGTAGGCTTTCATGTACCCCCAATTATACAATGTTGCCGCGGGACGTTTGCCGTGCAACCCCTTACAACGCTGAGAATTACAGTCCGAAGAGGTCGCGAAGCCTGCGGGTCTGGGCGCGACTCACTGGAATCTCGGTCTGTTTCTTATCATCCATGCGAATCTGATAGCTGCTCTTGAACCAGGGAACCACTTCCTTGATCCGGTTGATGTTGACAAGATAGGAACGATGCGCCCGCCAGAAAAGATTGCTATCGAGGGATGCCAGCAGTTCCTCAAGGGTGCGGCAGTTGGACTGGCCCTCCATGTTCAGGGCCACCACCGATATGACGCCGTCCTCAATGGAAGCGAAGCAGATATCCTTCTGGTCCACCAGGAAAAGACGATTATTGGCCTTAAGCAGAATCTTCGTGGTCTGCGGCTTTTGCTGCTCCAGCAACTTCATGAGGGTATCGAGTTTTTCACTGGGAGCGATCTCGGACTCCCGCGTCTTCCGGGCCTTTTCGACGGCCTGGAAGATTCGCTTCTTATCGAAAGGCTTCAGGATGTAATCCAGAGCGCTGACCTCAAATGCCTTCACAGCGTACTGGTCAAAGGCCGTGGAGAAGACGATGTTGGGCAAGGGAATCTTCTTCTCCAGCAGCTTCTTAATCACACCAAAACCGTCGAGGCCGGGCATCTGCACGTCGAGAAAGACCAGATCGGGAGAAGTCTCCTTGATCAGGTTCACGGCTTCGACCCCGTTCTTACCCTGTCCGATGATGTCGAGGTCTTCGACGTCGCGTAGAAGGTAGCTGAGCTCGTCACGCGCAAGCTGTTCATCGTCTACGATAATGACCGAAAGCGACATGGGACGCTCCTCTAGCAGTACAGACGAGTATAGAACGCCAAAAGATTCGCAGAAAGCGTCTGTGTCATTTTTGCAACGGAGGCTAAGCGCGGGTGCCGTACACTAGATATGTATGAGCGAAGTAATTTACGGAATCCATTCCATCGGCGAAGCCCTGAAGCGCGGCGGGCGACGCTTTGATTATGTTGCGGTCTCGCGGGACCGCACCGACAACCGTTTGCAGGCAATTCTCGATGATTGCCGCGCCCAGGGTATCACCGTGCGTTTTGTGCCGCGCGAGGAACTCGATCGCGAAACCCGCACCAACACCCACCAGGGTGTCATGGCCGTCACATCCCGCAAAGAGTACACCGGGGTGGAAGAACTGCTGGAGCATAAGAACGGTCAATACAGCTTCCTGCTCGTTCTGGATGGCGTTGAGGACCCGCACAACCTGGGCGCCCTGATCCGCTCTGCCGACGGAGCGGGCGTTGACGGCGTAATCATCCCCGAACGTCGCGCTGCAGGCATTACCGGCACGGTCGTGAAAGCGTCCGCCGGAGCCAGCGAAAATATCCCTGTCGCCCGCGTGGTCAACATCGCCCGTACCTTGGACGAACTGAAGGCGGAAAACGTCTGGGTCGTCGGGCTCGATGAGCGTGGCGACAAGAGTTACGACGAGCTGGACTACAACATGAACTGCGCCATTGTCATGGGGGCCGAAGGCAAAGGCCTGCATGACTTGGTGCGTCGCAAATGCGACCTGCTGGTCTCGATTCCAATGATGGGGGCGGTGGCGTCGCTGAATGTCTCCGTTGCAGGCGGCATCGTGATGTACGAAGTGCAGCGCCAGCGCCGTCAGGCGCAGAAGGCCGCTGCACCGGCTCCGAAGAAGGTTGCCAAGAAGCGGAAAGAGGAATACTAATCTTGCGCCGTGTCGGGTTGCTCTTCTTGCTCTGCATCCTGAGTGCTTTGCCTGCTTCTGCTGTGGACCGCAATGCATTCACGTTTGCTCGCTATGATCTTCGGGTCACCGTCGATCCCCACCAGCACGGGCTTTCGGCTGAAGGCACGGTGGAGCTCCGCAACATCTCGAAGGTCCCCCAGCGCGAAGCTGTGTTGCAGATATCCAGCTCGCTGCACTGGCTGTCCATCCTTGCCAGCGGAGAGGAAGTGGAGTGGCTGGAGCAGACCTACACCAGTGACATTGACCATACGGGCTCACTCAGCGAGGCGATCGTTAAGCTCGACGAGCCCATCGCACCGGGAGCTAGCGTTCGGATGCGGGTGCGATACTCGGGCACGGTGACTAAGGATGGCACGCGCCTGGAACGGATTGGAACACCTCCGCAAGTTGCGCGACGCAGTGACTGGGACGAGATCAGCGACAGCTTTACCGCCCTGCGCGGAGCTGGTTTCGTAGTCTGGTATCCGGTGGCGATGGAAGCGGCGAATCTCGCCGAAGGCAACGAACTCTTCGAGATTCTCAAGGCGTGGCGCGACCGCGAAGACGCGGCTGTGCTGCGGGTGCAGGTCAAGCGAACCGCACTGGCAGAGGGAGACGATACAAAGTTCCTGTTTGTGGCGAGCGCCGCCGACGCAAGACCTGGGCCGGAGATCACTGCGGAGTTTCATGGTGCAGAGCCTGTTATTGCGATGCTTGAGGATCCGGGGGAGACTACCGACCGCCCGCGGGTAGCCGCTTACTACACGGCCGGACATACGAATTTTGCGCGCGATTATATGGCAGCGGCCGAGAAGGTGATTCCGGATTTGGAGTTTTGGTTCGGCACACCTCAGAACAAAGTAGTGCTCGTGGAGCTTACGGACCCCAACGCGCTGCCTTATGACGCGGGTTCGTACTACTTTGTACCGATGCGGAGCGTGTTGCCGGCGGCAGCCGAAGTGGCCCTGGCGCGTCCAGTGGTGCACGCCATGGTGGAATCCCGGCGCCCGTGGATTCGCGAGGGACTGGCAGCATTTGGGCAGGCGCTGGCGCGCGAGCACCAGGCGGGACGGCGAGCGGCAATTGCCTACCTGGGACAGTTTTCCTCTGCGATGGAAATTGCCGAGGCGCAGTCGCATGGAACGCGGGAGGACACAGAGACAGCCGGGCGGAAAGGCGATCCACTACAACTACCTTCCTCAGGGCCACAGCCACTGATCAATACTTCCGATGAAGTGTTCTTCCGCACCAAGGCAGCCTACGTATGGTGGATGCTGCGCGACATGGTGGGCGAGCGCCCATTGCAAGCGGCACTGTCAAAGTATCGTTCGGTGGACGATGTCGACAGCGGGTACATGCAGCGACTGATCGAGGCAGAACTTCCCGAGAAACGCAGCTTGGAGACATTTTTCGACGATTGGGTTTACCGCGACCGGGGATTGCCACAACTCAAGGTTGATTCCGCTTACGTGCGCAAAACTCTGGGAGAACAGACGGTGACGGCCGTGACGATTGAGAACATGGGAGAGGCAGGGTGCGAGGTTCCGGTTACCGTGCGCTCGACTGCCGGAGAAAAGAATGCACGCTTGCTGGTTCCGGCAAAGAGCAAGGTCGTTGTGCGTGTGCAGTTTGAGTCGGTCCCGACCGAAGCCGAGGTGAACGATGGCAGCGTGCCGGAGGCAGAACACCGCGATAACGTGGTGCAGGTCACGACTGCTCCTCCTATAGAGCGCTAGCCGCAACCTTTCCAAAAGAATATTGCTACTTTGCGATTGCTACTTTACGACCCCGGCAGCGCGGGCAACCGCCTCTAGTTTGGCGCGGAGGTTGGGCTGCATCTTGCACATCGGCAGGCGGTAGTTCTCCTCGATGCGTCCCATCATGGCCAGCACGGCTTTCACCGGCATTGGATTGCTCTCAATAAAGTTGGCCTGCATAAGTGCCAGATACTTGTGATAAAGCGTTCGAGCGTGTGTCCAATCATTGTCGAGTGCGGCGCGAGTGAGTTCGGCCATTTCCCCGGGGAATGCATTCGAAGCAACCGAGATGACACCTACGCCGCCGACTGAGATGGCGGGCAGGACCATCGCATCATCGCCGCTGAGCACGGTGAATTCGGGCATAGTAGCGCAGATCTCTGCAATTTGGTTGACCAGTCCGCTGGCTTCTTTGACGGCCGCGATGTTCGGCAACTTGGAGAGACGCAGCAGCGTTTCAGGCAGCAGGTTGACTCCGGTTCGACCGGGAACATTGTAGAGGACGAGTGGTTTGTCAGAGGCTTCGGCAATCGCCTTGAAATGTTGATATTGGCCCTCTTGCGTGGGCTTGTTGTAGTACGGCGATGCGGTGAGGATGGCATCCACGCCCTTGATGCGCGAGACCTCGGCAGCCTTCTGCACTGCTTCTGCGGTGGAGTAGGACGTGGCTCCGGCGACGATCGGGACGCGGCCAGCCGTGACCTCGATGGTGGTCTCGATGACCCTACGCCACTCGTCGTGCGAGAGCGTGGGAGTCTCCCCGGTGGTTCCGCAGGGAACCAGAAAGTCGATGCCTGATTCGATTTGCCAAGCTACGAGCGCGCGCAGGGCGCGGTCGTCAATCGATCCATCGGCAAGAAACGGAGTAACAAGCGCGGTTCCGCATCCACGTAATTTGACCATAGTCAGCCTAACCCTTCAGCTCAGAAAAGACTTCCTGGAACTCGTAGAATCCACGCTTGCCCTTGATCCATTCGGCAGCACGCACGGCGCCTTCGGCAAAACCTCGGCGGTTCAATGCCTCATGTGTCAGGGTAATCTTATCAGCCCCGGAGAAGAATTCTACCGTGTGCGTGCCCACGACTTCGCCCTCGCGGATGCTGGAGATTGGAACCTTCTTACCGCCGACCTGTTCAAGCGTTTTGCCCAACGATACAGCGGTGCCCGAGGGTGCGTCCAGTTTGTGAATATGATGGGTCTCCGTGATGCGGCCTTCATAGCCGTACTTGAGCGCCTTGGCGCCCTCGCGCACTATTCCGAAGAAAAGGTTGACGCCAATGCAGAAGTTGGAAGCCCAGAGGAAGCCGGTGTTGGCGCGCTCCACCTGGTTACGCACATGAGGAAGTTCAGCGTACCAACCGGTAGTGCCGACAATCATGTTGGCACCGGCACGAATGGTGGCTTCGATGTTAGACATCACCGCATCCGGAGTGGTGAAGTCAATGACGGCATCGACCCCGGTCAGGCGCTTCCTGGTGAGCGCCTTGCCCTTCGGGTTCTCGTGTTCCTCAATGATTTCGACGACATGGCCTCGGATAGTTGCGACTTCCGCAACGAGGGAACCGGTTTTTCCTGCGCCCAGCAGAACAATCTTCATGGCTTTCTCTCCGGCTGAATGGCTCGCCAAGGTTAGTCGAATACTTCCGCGTCCACTTCGGTGAAGAACGCCTTGTGCAGGCGGCGAATTGCTTCCGGCACGTCGTCCTCGTTTATTACAAAGGTGATGTTGATTTCGGATGCGCCCTGGGAAATCATGCGAACGTTGATTTCTCCCAGAGCGGCAAAGACTCTTGCAGCGATCTGCGGAGTCTCTCGAATGTTCTCGCCTACGAGGCAGACAATTGCATTGCGTCCCGCATACTTTACGTCCGCGATCTTCTCAAGATCTGCGGCAATGGCGGGTATTGCCTCGTTGGAATCCACGGTGAGCGAGACGCTGACTTCAGAGGTGGAGACCACGTCAATCGAGCACTGGTGCTTGTCAAAGACGTCGAAGATGGCCTTGAGGAAGCCATGAGCGCCCAGCATGCGAGCGGCTACCACTTCAACAATGGTGATGCGCTTCTTGGCGGCGATGGCTTTGAACGTAGACTTGGAGCGCGGTGTGCGCCCCACGATCAGCGTGCCCTCGTTCGAGGGGTTCAGCGAGTTAAGGATAAGAACAGGAATGTCTTTCTGCACGGCGGGAAGAACAGTCGCCGGATGCAGGACCTTGGCTCCGAAGTAGGCGAGTTCGGCAGCCTCTTCAAAGGAGATTACGCGGATGCGGCGGGCCTCGGGACAGATGCGCGGGTCAGTGGTCATCATGCCATTGACGTCAGTCCAGATTTCGATGGCTTCGGCATCAAGTCCTGCGCCGATGAGGGCGGCTGAAAAGTCAGAACCGCCGCGCCCGATGGTGGTTTGCACTCCCTGTTCGGTGGCTCCGATAAAACCGCCCATGACTGGAACCTGCGCGTTATCGAGCAAAGGGCGCACAAGATTCTTGGCGCGATGCTCGATCTCCTCGGCCTGCGGGATGGCCTTGCCGTGCTGCGTGTCGGTGACCATGACCTTGCGGGCATCCACCAGCACGGCGTCAATGCCGCGCGCGCAGTAGGCTGCTGTGACGATCTTGCTGTTGAGGCGCTCGCCGTAGCTTACGACGTAGTCCGAACTGCGAGGCGAAAGTTCACCGACGGCGACGATTCCTTTGAGCAACTCGTTGAGGGTGTCAAACTCGCGGTCGAGTTCGGGACCGAGTGAGGCGTATTGCTCGTCGGTGACCAGTTCCTTTGCGGTGCGGTGATGGCGCTCGCGCAGGCCGTGGACGAGTTCGAGCGCCTGGTCGCGCTGGCCCTCTCCGGCAGCTTTTCCGGCGGCAAGCAAAGCATCGGTAACCTTAGCCATGGCGGATACGACAACCATGGGGCGGCGAGACAAGCGGCCCTTGACGATATGCGCCGTGCGGTCAATCGCAGTGGCATCCATCACCGAGGTTCCGCCAAACTTCATTACGATCATGCAACACCCATGTTTCAAAGTTTCACAGGTCGCGAGGTTGAGAGCAATACCAACTCGCAATCTGCCCGCGCGCGTCAAACGCCACTGCAATCTTTGCCAGTTCCGCACATTCGCCAAACTGAAGGCGGATGCAAGTACCCGTTAATCTAAATAGCCCTTGGCCTTTAGCAGTTCAGCGTTAAGCAGCGCGGCTCCGGCTGCACCGCGGATGGTGTTGTGCGAAAGCATGGTGAACTTCCAATCGAGGAGTGTGCAGGGGCGCAGGCGACCGCAACTGACGGTCATGCCGTGGCCGCGTTCGATATCCAAACGTGGCTGCGGACGGTCGGGGCGCTCATCATAAAAAATTGGATCGGCGGGCGCGAAAGGCAACTTGAGATCGGCGACCATGCCGCGATACTCGCGCCAGGCAGCGATGATCTTCTCGGGCGTGGCGCGTTTTTTCAGCTTGATGGAAATGGATTCGGTATGGCCGTCTTCCACAGCGACCCGGTTGCAATGTGCGCTGAGGATAAAGGGGGCGGGGACAATCTCGCGGCCCTTGAGCTTGCCGAGAAGTTTGCCCGCTTCCTCCTGCATCTTCTCCTCTTCATTCTTGATGTAGGGAACGACGTTGCCGAGGATATCCATGGAAGCGACGCCGGGATAGCCCGCGCCGCTAACGGCTTGCATAGTTACGGCGAAGACTGCTTCGATGCCGAAGGCCTTCTGCAAGGGGGCGAGCGCGATGGCCAGCCCCATGACGGAGCAGTTGGAGTTGGTGACCATGAAGCCGCCGGAGTTCCTGCGCCATGACTGCGTATCAATGAGCTTGATGTGATCGGCGTTGATCTCCGGAATCACGAGCGGCACATTGGGGTGCATGCGAAATGCCGAGGAGTTTGAGATGACGGCGCATCCAGCTCCAGCGAAGGCAGGCTCCATTTCGCGGGCAATATCGGAGTCGAGCGCAGCGAAGATCACTTTTGGCGCGTCATTAGGCTCGGCGGCAGAGAGGATCATGTTCGCGACGCGCGCAGGGATGGGCGTCTTCATCTTCCACTTGGCAGCCTCAGCGTAGGTCTTGCCATAGGAGCGCTCGCTGGCCGCAACCCAGGCGACCTCGAACCAGGGGTGGCGCTCGAGCAGTTGAATGAATCTCTGGCCCACCATTCCGGTGGCCCCCAGAATTCCTACGGGAATCTTCGCTATCTTCGCCATCAGGGAAACTCTCTCTTTACCCGGCCAAGGCCGGATTGCTGGTGTTTTATTTCTTATATCATCCTGAGCCGCAGAATGCGGTGTTATTTGCAGTGGGCTCAGTGTCTTAAGGGATGTACCGGAGAGGCTGCACCATTGGCGGCTACTTCGGCGGCGGCAGCCGCTGCACGTCCACTACCCACTCCGCGGCAAGAGCGCAGGGAAGCACCGAGGGATGAATTCTTGCCAGCTCGGCATCAGCCGCCCAATAGAGCGTGAGCTTGTAGTGTGAGAACTGGCTGTCTGGCTGTAGCGCCTTTTCGACCGCAGGCAGATATAACAGAAAAGTTTCGCCGTGGGCAGGAGCGATCTCAACGAGCGGGAGATTTTCAACCTGACCGGACGCAATGACATGAGGGTCTTTGGCGCTGACGCGATGGACGGCACCGCCTTCAGCCTTCAGGAGCCAGTCTTTCTTGCGCAGAGTGTCCACACGCCAGCCGAACTCGGGTGAGCGTGGCAGGGCGACGATGCGCGGCGAACTGTTGGTTACCCGAATGGCAAACTCGCTGCCCTGGGCATCGCTCTCCCTGCCAGAAAGAACTACTGTGGCGGTGGTCAGCTCGCAGGGTGCCACCACGCGCCGTCCGGCATTTTCGGCCGAAAGAGGCATGGCGCAGAGGAGCATTCCCAGCAAAGCGAGTGATGTCTTCATGCTTCAAGTGTACCGGAAGAGGCGCGGACTACGGCTCGAAACTGAAGGAGCCGCTGGCCGATTACTTCTCCTGCCGCAATACTTCAGTTCCGGTGTCTGGGATCGAGATGCGCAGAAGTTTGTGATTGGCGTCGAGCCAGAGGTGCCAGTCCGGGCCTTCAGTTTGTATGACGAAATGGCGCAGGTGTTGAGGGCGGCCGTTGAGAGGGGTATCTTCGTATCCCTTGAACTCGATGAATACCTGGGAAGATATGCGCTGCCGGGGAATGAGCACGGGGAAGCGCTGGCGAACGAGATCGCAACCGTCTCCGCCGCTCCGTGGCTTGCATGAAGAGGTGAGGTAACGCCAGAGAAGGACTTCGCGGGTGGAGAAGAAATAGTCGTCCAGAATGAAAGTCTGCGGCGTGAGGAAAAATGTCTGGTCAGCGACTGGCTTGCCTTCTGCGGTGGTTGAGTGCAACACAAGAACCTGATCGCTGGGCTCGACGGTGGCGGAGGTATGCCCGGGAGCGAGCTGCTTCCATTCATAGCGGGACAGAGTGCCGTCGGGAAGGAGCGATAGCTCGCTGCTCTGGTTAAGCTGAGTGCCGGCCGTTGCTTCACTGTGCAGTTGAGACGAGGTGGAGTTGGAATCCGGGAACTGGCGAATGATGAAGCTCTCCGTGGCTACCCGCTGGCCATTCTGAAAGATGGCAAACGTGCCTTCATCAACGACGGTGGAGGACTTGGCGACTACTTTGCCTCCGGCGAACGCGAGGGCGGTCAACAGGAGGAGCGAAGCGGCAACGAAGGTTCTGCGAATCATGCGGTTTCCCCGCTAGAGTTTATCGTGAGCAGAGCCCGGAACGCCAAGTTGATTGGCAAGCTGAACCAGAGAGGTCAGCAGTACGGAAGGATCGGCATCGGTCGCGGGAAACGTGTGGTGGGCAAGCAGGTAGATGGGGCGGCGCTGCTCATATAGCGTATGCAGAGCCTCGGGATCGCGAGCGAGCGGGCGTTGCTGTGGACTTCCGGCAACGCGTGTGCGAACGAGTTCGAAAGGAGCGTCGAGAAAAATGACGGTTGCGGCGTGGCGGGCGAGGAGTTCACGATTGGCGGGTTGGAGAAAAGCTCCACCGCCCAGAGCAAGAACTGAGGGACGCGCCATGCCAGGGAGAATCTGGTCGAGCTGATGATGCTCGATCGCGCGGAAGCCGCTTTCGCCACGCTCTGAGAAGAGGTTGGGAATAGGCCCGTGAACGAGCGCGATTTCGAGGTCGAGATCGATGAGGGGACATCCTAGCCGAGTGGCCAGCATGCGTCCAAGCGTGCTCTTGCCAGCCCCCATGAAACCGATGAGGACCAGCAGCGGAGCTAATGACTCGTTGGGCATCGAGAGGGATTGTAGCAGGAGAAGGCAGAGAAAAGGCCACGCGAGACGCGGGGCCTAGAAGGGGAACGGAGGGAGTAAGCGGTCGCGAGACTATGCCGGCCCGGAACGCCGGGCTTGCACGGGCTTCACTAGGCCTTCGCGTTTCAGCTTTTCTTGAATTCCATCCCAGACTTTGGGGCTCGGCTCCAGCATGGGAATAAGCAATTTAGCCTGTTCGGCAATGTAGCGGAGGTCGCTGACCAGACCGCGGCAAACATCGCAACTACGCAGGTGCTCTTCCTGCTCTTCTATTCCGCCGGTATCGATAATGAGCGGTAGATCGCGCTGAAACTCAGCACAATTCATCTGATTCTCTCTCCCGGGGCTTTGAACCGGCGTAGCGGCAGTACCGTGAACGATTTCCAACGTGGCTTGCTGTCCGGTTTTCATCTTTTTGATGCCGCCCTTTCCACTCGTGTCACCTTTAACAGGTCGCGCAACTTCATTCGAGCCTTGTGCAGTTGTGATTTGCTGTTTCCAATGGAGCAGCCCATCATCTCGGCAATCTCATTGTGCTCATATCCTTCAATGTCATGCAGCACAAAAATGATGCGATAGCCGGGGGGAAGGCTCTCAATCGCACGCTCCAAATTTACACGATCTATGGAACCAGCTAGTACCTGATCCTGTGAACCGATGTCCTTCTTCGGTCCGTCCTCTTCAGCAGGTTCAAGAGTCTCTTGCAGCGAAACCTCAGGTAGGCCCTTCTTACGTAGATGCATTAGGACCACGTTCACAGCAAGTCTGTGGAGCCAGGTTGAGAAGGCAGATTCCCCGCGAAATGTCGCGATTTTGCGATAGAGCTGGAGAAAAGCCTCCTGGGTCAAATCCTCGGCTTCGGCCGTGTTGCCAGTCATGCGCAGACAGAGCGAGTAAACGCGCCTCTTATGAAGGCCGTAGAGGGCTTCAAAGCAACCCCCGTCGCCTCCTTTGGCGCGCTCGATCGCTTCTGCTTCCGACATTCCCGATGGCAGAATCTTCTTCGGAGTGTTCAATACGGGCCTCTTGGGAGCAGATTCCGGAGTGGCAACCACCTGCGTTTCCGGGGCCGCTATCCGCAAAACTTCGACCTTCTCCTCAGGTTCAGCGGTCCTGCGAATTGCCAATGATAGCTCCTACTACCCGCCAGCAACTGCAAAGGTATGTAAAAACTACGATGCGAGTGTCAGCTGGACGGTTGCTCTGCCATCGGAGCTCCGCAAAAATAGCAGGCGGAGCAACCGGGGTGAAGCAATATCGAAACTTTTCTGTGCAAGCAGCGTCATCCCGCGGTGATGGTCTCCAGTCCATGGCCCTTGGGACCGAGTTCGCGTTGGCGCAACAGGAAAGCCAATACGACCCCGAGCAATGCCATGCCGGTGAGGATCTGAAGCATAGGCTGATACCCAGTCGGATTGGAGGCAGAGGCGTGAGCCGCATCGTTGGCCCGTCCGAGTCCCCAGTTCATCCCTGCCATTCCCATATTCTGGATCATCGTCATCAGTCCAAGTGCAGTGCCGAGGGTGCGACTGGGAACAATATAGGCCACCGACGGCCAGATGATTGCCGGAACGAAGGTGAACGCGAAGCCGAGCATCGCCATAGGAACGTAAAGCGAGATGTGAGTGTAGCCCATCATCAGGAAGACCGGGATAAGCAGCAGAACGCCGAGGCACATGATGGTGGCGCGGCGGCCCATCTTGTCGGAGAAGAGACCGACGATAGGCGTGCCGAACATGGTGAAGGCGGTAAGAACGCTGAGCAGGAAGCCGCCGAGTTCGCGGGTCGTGCCATGAGCGTCCATGAAGTACTTCACGGCGAAGGTCTCAAAGGGGAAGATGGCCGAATAGAAAATGACACAGAGTCCAACGAGGTACCAGTAGGACAGGCCGAAGTTCTTCACATCCTGGAAGACAATCTTGTCGGCCTCGCCGGCCTTGCCAAGCGCGTAGTGCTTTTCGGCCCGGGCTTCCATGATCCAGTAAGCGATGGGTCCCAGCACGCAGAGCGAAACAAATCCCACGCCGATTAACCACGGACCCTGCCAGTTGTTATAAGCCGAGTGCGCCCACGAGGGCGAGTTCTGGGCCAGCCAACTGCCGAAGCGCGCGAGCATCAGGTTCAGTCCCAAGGCGAAGCTGAGCTCCTTACCCTTGAACCACTTTGCGACCGCAGCGGTGATGGCAACAATGAGCGATTCGGCACCCATTCCGAAAACGAATCGTCCGCCAGCCATCACCTCAAAGCGAGGACTGAAGGCGGTGAGCATGGAACCGGCCAGGCAGATGCATCCGAAAAGGAGCAGCGCGCGGCGCACTCCAAGGCGATCAATCAGAATCCCGCCAATTAGCACGGTAGCGATGGGTGCGATGGAGTAGAAGGAATTGAGCAGACCAATGTTCTGATCGCTGTAGTGGAGCTGCTTCTGCAGCACATCGGCGAGGGGCTCCAGCGCGTCGTAAAAGTAGTAGTTGCCGAACATGGTGATGCTGAGCCAGAGAAGGACCAACCATCGGTAGAGCTTGCTGGGCTCTGAAGCGGAGACGAGCTGGGGCATCGGCGAAAACCTTTCTGGCGCGTGGGTTCGGTCAAAGGTGAATGTAGCAGGGAAGTGGTGAAGGGTGCCAGTGGGGAGCATGGAAGACAAACGCGTGCTTATGGGTGCTTTGCGGGCTGAGCCATGCTGTTGGGATTCGTCGTCGCTGGGGCAGTCCTGTTGGCTGCTGCTTGCTGCCTCTCCGCTCGCACCCGGCGTGCGAAGTCGCCGAGGCTGATGGAGGTGTCAGCCATGCTGCCGGGTGT
>Ga0181516_10002016_pt1 | contig 14835 bp, 15 predicted proteins | sample PEATcosm2014_Bin_25_FD_121104 | JGI IMG/M metagenome (GOLD analysis project Ga0181516, IMG submission 121104) | Peatland microbial communities from MTU Mesocosm Facility, Houghton, MI, USA - PEATcosm2014_Bin01_10_metaG | ecosystem: Environmental > Terrestrial > Soil > Wetlands > Peat | place... | reverse complement strand
TAGTAATTCGTCTGGCCGAAAACGGCAGCGGGCATCGCGAGGAACAACCCCCAGCAAAAGCAAACAACAGCCCTGCGGGCAAACAATAACGGCATCCACAAGTGTAACCCCGCCGGAAATTTTTGTCCAAAAATAATTTTGAAAAAAAGCGTCCGCCACCGCTCATAAGACAGCGGCGCGGCCGAATTTTCAATCCAATCTTTCAACTTCATTTTTTCCTGGTCACAAAATTTTCTATATTAAAATCTCCTGCCGCCCGTGCGCCGCATTTTCCAGCGCCTCAAGCATTCCCTTGAATCCCCACCGCCGATACAGCCCGCGCAGCCGCCCGGCGTCCGCCGGCTTTTCAACCCAATTTTCCGGCGCAAACTCGCACGGCAAATCGTCCCGCAGCCGGACCATCTCCCGGTTGCGGCGCACCGCGTTTTCCGAGCCGAGCAACGCGCCGCGCAATTTTTCCGGCTTCACCTTGTCCAGCCGCGCGAACAATTTGTCCACCGATCCGAACTGCCGCAGCAAATCGGCGGCGGTCTTCGGCCCGACCCCGGGCACGCCGGGAATGTTGTCCACGCTGTCGCCCATCAAGCTCAACCAGTCCACGACCTGCGACGGCTCAATGCCGGTTTTGGCCCGCACCTGTTCGTCCGTCCAAACCGCCCCGGTCTTGTCGCCGGGATTCAACAGCCCGACCCGCGCCGACACCAACTGCATAAAATCCTTGTCCGCGCTGGCGATGACCACGTTCATGCCGGCGTCCGCCGCGCGCCGCGCAAGGCACGCGATGTAATCGTCCGCCTCAACGCCCTCGCCGCAATAGGAGGCGATGCCCGCCGCTTCCAGCCAGACGGTCATCCCGTCCAGTTGCGGCCTTAAATCGTCCGGCATTTCGGGACGCTGCGCCTTGTATCCCGGCAGCAGAACCATGCGCTCCGCGCTCAATCCGCCGTCCCACACGACGATCAAATGCGTCGGTTCGATGCCCGCGCGCATCTTCGCCAGCATTTTGACGAAACCGTAAATGGCGTTCGTCGGCTCGCCTGTCGGCGACCGCAAACTGCGGATCGCATGGAACGCGCGATACGCATAAGCATGGCCGTCAATAATCAGCAACCGTTCCACAAATCATTCGCCGGGGTTTTCTCATCCTGCGCAGTTCCAAAGGATGACGTATTTATTTTGCGCCCGGATCCGCGTCTGCGGGGGCCGGAGCGGGTTGTTGCACCACCTGCGTCGGAAACGCTGGCTGCACCGGAAACGCTGCCTGTGCAAACGGCAGTTCGTCGTCCGAATGCACGCGGTTGCCCGCAGGGTCAACAATCGTGGGCGTTACAAAAACCATCAAGTTGTCCTTTTGCTCGGTCTTCGACTGGCTTTGGAAGAGACGCCCCACGCCCGGTAAATCTCCCAGAAATGGCACCTTGTCCTTTGTGCTCTGGACAGTCGAGGTGATCAATCCGCCGAGGACGACGGTCTGATTGTCCCAGACATTCACGGTGGTGACGACCTGCCGCACGGTGAAATTCGGCAGGGCCACCGGAAGCGCCGTGCCGTTGGCAATACCGGCAAGTGCGGCACCCGGGTTGTATCCGGGGATTTCGGTTGAAGAGATCGTGTCATAACCGCCGAATTCGGTATCCGACGGAATCAAAGCCATGCTGATCGTGTAGCCGTCGGAAAGAACATAAGGCACCACGTCCAAAATCGGGCCGGTTTCGACCTGTTGAGTATCGGGAGTAATTGAAGCGGCTCCGGCCTGGTTGACGACGGTGCCGCCGGTGGTGCCGCCGGCCGTGGCGGCAGTGGCGCCATTCGCCCCCGTTCCATTATCAAAAGCAAAACCGGTGATGACATTGATAATTTTTGTTGCCCTCATTTGAGTCTGGCGTCCGCTGGTGGTAGTCACCTCAGGTTCGCCCAGTGTTTCAGTTCCACTGCGCTGTTCCAAAGCATGGATGGCAACGCGGAAATTCGGATCCGTCAAAATTCCGGTGAAAGTGGCCAGCGTAGGAGCTGAATTTTGCAAGCCGGAGGTGATCAACTGGTCGTTTGCCGATGCCGGAACGAGGCTGGATGCGGTGTTTCCTGGAAAAGCCCCAAGGGGATTGGCCGCCGAGACCGGCACCGTGAGCGAGGGAGAACTGCCGCCCGTGCCCACCACCTGGCTCCCGACGCCGAATTGCCCGAGATACCAGTCGAAGCCCAGCGCCTTGCTGTCGGTCTGCGCCACTTCAATGAACCGAGACTTGATATGAACCTGCGGAGACACCGTGTTCAGAGCCTGAATCACCCGTTCGATGGTGTCCAAATCCTGATCCGTGGCCCTGACAAACAACAATCCCAGCCTGTCATTAAAAACCACGGACTTGCCCGGAGGTTCCGCCATGTTGATTCCCATTGCCGTGAAGTAAGCCCGGGCAGCCGCGTTCACGTCGGATGCCAAATTGACGGTCGTGATATAGCGCAATCCGCCGCCACCGCCGGTAACGGAGCCGCCGCCGCCACCGCCACCAGCACCGCCACCACCGCCGTTTAGCGGGTTGGCAACACCCGCGCCTGAACCGCCACCGCCACCGCCGCCACCCCCACCACCACCGTTGCCTGATGAACGAAAGCCTCCTGCTCCGGGTGAAGCGTTGACCACTGCAATCACCGTGCCGCCGCTGTTATTCCCGCCACCGCCGCTGTTGCCGCCACCGCCGCCACCGCTGTTTCCGCCGCCGCCACCGCCGCCGCTGCTATTGTTGACGGATCCAAAAGAGGCGGAGCTGACACTTTCCAAGCCCGAATAAAATGTGTTTGGATCCACCTTGAACATGCGCTCGGAAAGCTGCACTTGATCCGGCCCCTTGGCCGAAAAAACAACGGCGTAATCCCGTATGGAATATTTGATGGGATGATCGGCCACCAGGCAAATTGCCTGCAACACGTCGTCTAGACGCACGTCTGTCAAATCGCTCAAGTTGATGAGATACGCTCCAATGTCCACCGGCTCGGCAGATGCGGCGGGAGCCGCCGGCAACTGGGCCCCTGTGGTCGGATCAATCTGGGTTGCGCCACCGGCTCCAGGCGGAGCGGCCGCAGACAAAGTGTCAACATTGTTATCAATAAGGAAATTAATCCCCGTTTTCGTCGGATCTATGGCCTTGATTTTTTGCCCCAAATCTTTGAGGACTTCCCTCAACGGAACGGGCGGGTCATAGGAAATGGAGCTGAGGCTGTAGTTTTTAAGTTTGTTTTCAATCATCTGGCGTCCGGGTCCGGTGTAAATCAGATCATTCGTGGCATAGGGATTCGGCACCGGCAACATGCTGGGGATCACCGAATTGAAGGCGCTTTCCACCTTCACCATGGCGTCTTGCGCGGCGGTCGTGGCTTTGTGTTCATCGCGGTCGTAACGGGCCGACTTGATCAGTTGAAAATAATAATAGGCGCCCACGTTGTCCGGATCCAATTTCAATGCCTCGTTCAGCTTGGCCTCGGCCTCCTCCAATTTGCCCGACTCGTAAAGCACCTTGGCGTCCTGCACCAGCGTGCCGGCCTGGATCTTATCCTTTTCAACAGCATCGCGTCTTGTGAGCGTCGGCTCATCAGGTATCCTGCCGCGCATGGCCAGGACCATCGCATCGTTTTGTTTCTTGAAGGCGAGCGCGTCGGGATTTTTCGGGTCCACTTTCAACACGCGGCTCACCTGCGCATCGGCTTCGCGCCAGTCGCCGTGGCTTTGCGCCTGCCGTGCCATTGCGAGCCGCGTGGCCGCAAAACCGGCGATTGTCTGCGCAGTCTCGACATCCACGCCGGAGCCGATTGTCTGCGCGACCGCGTAGGCGTCCTCGTAAAGTTTTGCCGCGCCGGCCAGGTCGCCATTTACGGCGGCAGCCCTGGCGTCCTCCAGTTTCTTGCGCAGGACGATCGTGTTGGCCTGGTCTTGCACGGCATGGCTGACCGCCAAAGCCGTGTCGTCGGCCTGTGCCGCCGCATTCTGCGCGGCGGATGCCAGAAGAAATATCAGGCCGAGTGAGAGGGCTGCTGCTTTTGTCATGGTCTCTTTCAGGTTCGTCGCAAATGCGCTGTTCAACGCTGGCCTTTAATAATCAAGGCGCGTATCGCAAGGTTGTTCTTTTTTGGTTTGATTGTGCGGATAGTATCACTTCGTTCTCATGAATGGCAACGATATTGTAATCATCACCCGCAAATTTTAAGTCGGCCCCCACGCGGCGTGCCGGCCATTTCAACCCTTCGGGATCATATTTCAAATCCGCCGAATAACCGTCCACGCGCTGAAACGGCTTGCCCGGCGTCACCGTCGCCGTCCCGCCGTCCGACAATTTCAAAACCACTTGATCCGGATTTCCCGGCGCTCCGATGATGTTGGTGATCGTGAAGATGTTGTTTTTTTCGCCCAGGGTGGCGTAATGGCGCAACGGGCGGCGCTGCTGCGGATACGCCGCCGCCTGGTTCTCGACGCTGATAAAATATCCGATGGGCTGGGCGTTCGTCTCCACGGCTTCAAACGTCAGAATAAAATAAAGCGGCGTGATTTTCGTGATGACCGCAGCGCCGGGGCCGATCACATTGTCGCCGGTGATCTTGATCAGCTTGCCGTTCACATCCTTTTGCCACTGCACGGGGTTGAAGAGCTTGTTTGACGTCGAAAAATCCAGATCCGGTGGGGACTGCAGCCGCTCGACCAAGTTTGTTTGCTGCGCGAAGTCCAGATCCGGCAGCGCCTGGATCTTGCCGCCAAAGAAACTATTCTTCACGTCCTGCGACTTTTGCTTGTCCATCTCGATGACGAATCCCATCATCACGAGCGCGCCGACCAAGCCGAGCAGCACGGCGCACAGCAGGATTTTCTCATAATGTTTTTTGATGAAATCCATGGGTTCAATCCTTCAGTTTCACAATCTCGACTTCAATCGTGACGCGCAGCAACTGCTCCTTCAAGATCGTCTGCAATCCGCCCCTGCCTGCGGGCGCGGCGGACGCGGGAGCAACCGGAGATTCGACCGGGGCCGCCGCAGCCGTCGTGTCGGCAGTTCCTGCCGCAGGCTGCACGTTGATACCTTTGACGATGAACCCGTGCGGCGAGTTTTCAAAACCGGCCAGCACCTGCGCGATTTCGGCGCTGAAGGCGCGGAAGGTGATTTGACAAGGTGCGAGCACGGCAATGTTGTTTGTCTGCGGGGTTTCGTCAATATAGTCGGATTGAGGGCCGGAGACGTCGTCATCCGAGACGCGGGAACGCTGCACGCCGTCCAGTGAGTTGACGCGCGCCTCGAAAAGAATTTCTGAAACAGCCTTCACTTCGCCCAGTTGCGCGGAAAGGAGATCCAGGCTGCCGGGCGCAAAAGTCATCCGGTTGCGTTCCGCCGTGAAGGAGAAGCCGTAATCCGGCGGGAGCGTGACGTTGGCGCTGGCGGCGTCATGCTGCAACTGGTCAATCGTCCGGCTCAACGCCTTCACAAACTCTTCCGTGTTCATCAATCCGTTGTTTGCGGCCGGAATCCGGGCGATTGGCTGGAAATATTTTCTCGCTTCACGAATCCAATCGCGCGTCTGCCGGTCCTGGTCCTGTGCGGCCTTGATGTTGTCAACCTTGTCGTTGCCCGGCGAAGGCTGCTTGTGCGTCAGTTCCTGCAGCTTCGCATAAATCTCGTTGAGATGCTCAAACGCCGCCGTGTTGCGGTTCCAGCTTTGATAATCATAAAAGCCCGCCGCGCCCAGCATTCCCAGCGCGAGAACGAGGCCTATGACAAAAAATTTATTTCGCTTGATCCAGCCCATATCAAAGTTTCAGCGGATTTTGCGGCGTGACGGTGACGCCAAAGGTGAACGTGCCGGTGGTTTCGTCCGGCGTGATCTGGCCGGCCAGTTGCGTCGTCTTTGGATCGAACATCGGGGACGACTTCAACTGGTTTTCCACCTCAAAGGCGGTTTCGTTGTTGGCCGAGGCATCGCCGGTGACCTTGGTAAGATCCACCGCGCGGCAGACCAGCGTGATGGCGTTGGTGGAAACATTCGCACTTGCCCCCGGCGCCGTGTTGTCAGGAGCGGGAAAAGGCGACCCGTTCGCGGCGGATGTCGCCAGTGTCGTCATCTGCTCGATCCAGATGCCCGCCTCCACATTCGGCTTCTGCGCGGACAATTTCTTCTTCATGTCATCCTCGGACTGCATGAGCACGCGGCGCAATTCCGTCAGCTCGTCGCCCCAGTAATATCGCGACTCCATCCACGATGTGATTTGATCCGATTCCGCCTTGGTTGATTGAAACTGCTGATAGGCAGTGTTGAAACGGTCTGACTTGTCCTGCAATTCCACAACCTTCGGCTCCAGATCGTTCGCGTCGTTTTCCTTCGTCACCGCCAGCTTCTGGAACAAAAACCCGACGGCTCCCGCCACCAGCACGAGGCTGAAAAGCGTCGCGATGAAATACGGTTTCTTCTGGTCGAACGCCTGCCAGCGCAACGTGCTGTCCGGCATCAGATTCATTTCCACCGGGCAGTTCGCCAGATTGCGAAGGCCCAGCCCGACGACCTCGCCGAGCGAATGCGCCACCTGCGCCAGTTCCTCCAGGTTCACCGACGGGTCAATCTGCACGTTGCGAAGCGGATTGAAATACTCGACGGGCACGTTCAGCTTCTCCGCAAAAAACTGCGCCGTGTAAGGCATGATGCTCGCGCCGCCGGACAAAAATAGTCTTTGCGGCTGCGCCCCGCCCTGTTGGCCGCGATAAAACTGGATAGTCTGGTTGACCTGGATATGCAGCTTCGTCATGAACTGCCGCGCGATTTTTGAGATGGCCGCCTGGTTGGGGCTTTCCGGCTCCTCATACGCGCCGCCCAGGCTTACGAAGCCTTCAGCGATTTTGATTTGTTCCGCCGCGTCAAACTTCAATTTCACCTCGCTCGCAAAATCCTGCGTGATGCTGTTCGCACCCAGATTGATGCTTCGCGAAAAAACTTTTCCCTTTTCAAAAAACAGCAGGTTGCTCGTCTTGGCGCCGATGTCCAGGAGCATCGTGCAATCCTCAAGGTCGCCATAATTGAATCTGAACGCATTGCACAACGCGGCGGGCGAGGCGTCGCACAATTGCAGTTGCAGCTTGGCCTGCGCCGCCACGCGGAACAGACCTTCCACCACTTCGGATTTGACCGCGACCAGCAGCACTTCCAGTTCGCCGCCCGGCGCCGAGCCGAGAATCTGGTAATCCCACACGACCTCTGCCAGCGGAAACGGCACGTTCTGCTGCGCCTCGTATTGGATGATCTGCGTCACCTTGCCCGCGTCCACCGGCGGCAACTTGACGAACTTGGAAAAAACGTGGTAGCCCGGCGCGCAGACGTTGACACCCTTGGCCTTGATGTTTTTTTCGACGAGGGTTTCCTGAAGAGCCTTGAGGATGGTCGCCTCGCGCGTGGCTTCCGCCGAGCCTTCCACGCCGAGCGGCTTGATGGCAAAAGTCTTGAGACGCAACCCGCCCGCCTCGTTGACTTCAAACTCCGCCAGCTTGAGGCTGCCCGCCCCAAAATCAACCGTCAAAAATGACTTTGTGTTTAACATCACCGTAACATCTAGGATCGTCGCAAACCGGCCGCGATTGAAATTGTCAATTGTCGTTCGAGGCAGACCGTTTAACTACGTCAAATTTTCGAAACGGTCAAACAGAATTCTCCCAAAAATGAAAAAAAGTTTTTTGGCGCGGCAAAAAACATTGCGCCGCGCCGCCGACTTTGGCTTCATCTTGCGGTGCCGATTCAATCTCCAGCCGCCGCGCGCCGCCGCATGAAAATTTTTTATTCAGGCCGCGTGCAGGGCGTCGGGTTCCGCTACACCGCAAGGACCGTCGCCGCCGGATTTGACATCGCCGGACACGTCCGCAACCTGCCCGACGGACGCGTCGAACTCGTAGCCGAAGGTGAAGATGCGGAACTCCAGGCTTTTTGCGCCGCCATTCGCGGCGCAATCCTCGCTGGTTTTATCCGCGACGAGAGTGTAGAATGGGGCGACGCGCAAAATGAATTTCGCGGTTTTGAAATTACGCAATGAAATACGCAATCCTCGCTGACATCCACGGAAACTTGGAAGCGCTCCAGACAGTTTTGGAAGATGCCAAGGCCCAGAACCCGACACATTACGTCTGCCTCGGCGATGTCGTCGGTTACAACGCCAATCCCAAGGAATGCCTGAAAATCATCCGCGACATGAACATTCCCGTCGTCAAGGGCAACCACGACGAATACTGTTCCACCGATGAACACCTCGAAGGCTTCAATCCCGCCGCCGCCGCCGCCGTCCACTGGACGCGCGAACAATTGGACGACGAGGAAAAACAATGGCTGCGCGACCTCAAATACTCCCGCATGGTCGCCAACTTCACCATCGTCCACGCCACGCTCGACGCGCCGCAACGCTGGGGCTACGTCTTCGACAAGCTCGCCGCCGCCGCCAGTTTTCCGTATCAAAACACGCAGGTCTGCTTCTTCGGCCACACGCACGTGCCCGTCGCCTTCATGCGCGACACCGCCGTCCGCGGCGGAACATATTCCAAATTCAAAATTGACCCGGCAAAAAAATATTTCGTCAACGTCGGCGCCGTCGGCCAGCCCCGCGACAACAATCCAAAAGCCGCCTACGTCATTTACGACACGGACGCCGGCACGATCGAACTCCGCCGCCTCGATTACGACATCGCCACCACGCAGGCCAAAATCCGCGCCGCCGCCTTGCCGGAACGGCTCGCTGAACGGCTGGAATTTGGCCGATAAACGAAGAATGAAAAATGCAGAATGAAGAATTTCAATTTGCGCGGCACGCGCCATTTTCGTTTCTTCATTCTTCATTCTAAATTCTTCATTTGAAAGTTTTAATCCTAAAGCCCAGTTCGCTCGGCGATGTCATCCAGGCGCTGCCCGTCCTGCGCCTGTTGAAGCTTCATTTCCCGACGGGCGAAATTTTCTGGTGGATTGATTCCGCGCTCGCACCGATCCTCGAAGGCGATCCCGATCTGGCCGGCGTCGTCCGTTTTGAAAGAAAACGCTGGGGCAAAATTCAAAACTGGCCGGAAATGCTCCGCAGCATCCGCTGGCTGCGCGCACAAAATTTCGACGTCGTCATTGACCTGCAATGCCTCGCGCGCAGCGGCGCGTTCGCGTGGCTCGCCAGCGGCAAACTTCTTGCCGGCCTCGACGAGGTCCGCGAAGGCGCGCGCGGTTTTTACGACCTTGCCGTGCCGCGCAAATCGTTTCACACGCATGCCGTGGACTGGTATCTGTCCGTGTTGCCGCTGCTCGGCGTGCCCGTTCACAACAATTTTCAATGGCTGCCAGAACGCCCGGAAATTGCCGCCGAGGTAAAACGCAAATGGCCCGAAGAAAACTCAAAATTCAAAACTCAAAATTCAAAACTGATTTTGCTCCAGCCCGGCGCGCGTTGGGACAACAAACGCTGGCCGGTGGATAATTTTGCCGGACTCGTCCGCCGGCTCGCCGAAAAATTTCCCGGCGCACGCTTCGCCATTCTCGGCAGCGGCGATGACAGACCGCTCGGCGAAATCATTTCCAAAGCATCGCCGGAACGCTGCCTGAATTTGTGCGGCCAAACTTCATTGCCGGAAATGGTCGAGTGGATTCGCCTTTGCGATTTGATGCTCACGAACGACACCGGCCCGATGCACGTCGCCGCCGCGCTCGGCAAACCGCTCGTCGCAATTTTCGGCCCCACCGAACCGCGCCGCACCGGACCTTGCGGCCAGCTCGAAAAGGTCTTGCGCATCGAACTTCCCTGCTCGCCCTGCATGAAATCTTATTGCAAATGGAAAAATTTGAACGAATGCCTGACGGCGATTTCGCCAGAAATGGTTTTTGATCGAGCGCAGAAGCAATTCGCTTCGCGTTCCTGAAAGTTCTTTATGCCCGCGTATCTTTGTGTTTAATTTTCCGCATGAAATCCATCGCCATTTTATTTTGCCTCGCTTTAACGCTTTCAATGGCCGTCGCGCAGGAAGCCGCCACGCCGTCGGGCCACGCCGAGCTTTTCAACGGCAAGGATTTCTCCGGCTGGACATTTTTTGAGCGCGGCAACACCGACCCCATGAAAACCTGGAGCATCACCAACGGCCTGCTCGAATGCACTGGCAAACCGACCGGTGTCATGCGCACGGAGAAAAAATTTGCCGACTTCAAATTCACCGTCGAATGGCGTTTTCCGACCAACATGACCAAGGCCATCAACACCGGCGTCTGCGTCTTCATGCAGGACCGCGACGCGAACACGCCGACGAACCTGGTCTGGGGCGACAGCATCGAATGCCAGGGAATGCACGATCATCAGGGCGATTTTTGGTTTTGGGGCGGCGCGGATTGTGCCGAGCCGAAAAACAACGGTCGCAATAATAATGGCATCAAGATGCTCCAGCCGTCCGCCGAAAAACCCGCCGGCGAATGGAATACGTTCAATGTCATCTGTAAAACCAACACCGTGGAAATCATCGTCAACGGCACGTCCATGAACAAAATCACTGGCTGCAACCATTCCTCCGGCTACATCGGCCTGCAAAGCGAAGGCGGCCCGTGGGAAGCCCGGAAAATTTCCATCGAACCGCTTCAATAAGTTTTACGCGATGAAAAAAATTATCACCGCAGTTTTGATTTGTTCCGCGCTCGCAAAAATTGTTTCCGCGCAGGAAGCCATTTCGCCGACGAATACCATCGAACTTTTCAACGGCACGAATTTCGACGGCTTCACCTTTTGCATGAGAAACGACGCCGACCCGGTGCAAACGTGGAGCGTCACGAACGGCCTCATTCATTGCAACGGCTCGGCCATCGGCTATCTGCGAACCAGACAGAGCTACAGCAATTATGTTGTCACCGTCATTTGGCGCTTCGTCAAAGTCACGCCGAAGGCCAACAATACCGGCGTCCTTGTCCACATGCAAATGCCGGACAAAGTCTGGCCGATGTGCGTTCAGAACCAGGGCAAGTCCGGTCGGCAGGGTGATTTATTTTTGATGGCCGGCGCGGAATCCAAGGAACACAAAGGCATGGACGCCAACACACCGCTTCCCATGCGTTTCCCGACAAATGAACATCCCGTCGGCGAATGGGACACCAACGTGACGGTTTGCGCCGACAACGATGTGAAAGCCGTCATCAACGGCAAATTGATGAACGAAACCACCGAATGCACCGTTTCATCCGGCTTCGTCGGAATCCAAAGCGAAGGCGCGGATTTTGAAATCCGAAAAATATATTTGGAGCCTGTGGACAAATTATCTTTGCTGCCACTTGGAGCCACGGATTTAATTCGGGAATATTAAGAAGTGAATTTTGGTTGAAGAAATTTCTTCACCCACGCCTTGGCCTGACGCGGAGTTTTCAACTCATCCGACAATTGTTTCTCGCGGATCTCGTGCAGCTTCGCGCCCAGTTCTTTTCCCGGCTTCATTCCGAGCGCAATCAAATCTTTTCCCGTGAGCAGCGGCGGACGAATCGCCGGTATCTTTTTTAATTCTTCCGCCTGCTGGACCAGAAAATCGTAAAGCTCCAGATCGCCGTGCGAGCCGAGGCAGTCCAGCTTGTGCAATTCCAGTTCCAGCGGAAACGTCTCGCGCAACAGCAACCGGCGCAAAGTGGATTTCCGCATCTGCATCACGTCCTTGAACTGCATGTGATGCAGAACGCACGCGACGATTTCATCAATCTGTTTTTTTGGAAAACGAAGCCGGTTCAAACTCGCGCGCGCCATTTCCGCGCCGACTTTCTCGTGGCCGTAGAAATGAATCGCGCCGGTTTGCAAATCTTTTTCCGCCGTCACCGGCTTGGCGATATCGTGCAACAGAACCGTCCACGGCAGCGATTCATGGGCGTCCGCCGGGAGCTTTTCCAGCATCAGGCAAATGTGATTGAACACGCTGCCTTCGGGATGATAATCCGGCGACTGCTCGCAGGAAATGGTGGCCGCGAGTTCCGGCAAAACATGTTCCAGCAATCCGCTGTCGCGCAGCAAAACCAGCCCCCGCGACGCAGAGTTTGTTTTGGGGAGCACACGCGCCTCGCGTGTTCCGGCGAGTGCCCCGCTCGCCGGTTCGGTGAAATGTCCGACGCGAGGCGCGTCGGACTGCGCCCGAGGCGGGCGCGCTCCCAAATCCAATTGCGATGGACGGAACAACTTCAAAAGCTCGTCGCGAATCCGCTCGGCGCTGATGAGTCCGATCTTCGGCGCGAGCTTCTTCACGGCGGCAAACGTCTTCGGCTCGATCTCAAAACCCAATTGCGCGGCAAAACGGACGGCGCGCAACAAACGCAGATGATCCTCGCCAAAGCGTTCTTCCGGCTTGCCGATTGTCCGGATGATTTTCGCGCGCAGATCTTTTTCGCCGCCGACCCAGTCGTGGATTTTTTTGGTGAGCGGATCGTAAAACAGTCCGTTCACCGTGAAATCGCGGCGCTGCGCGTCGGCCTCGGCGTTGGCAAAGATGATTTTTTCCGGGCGGCGGCCGTCCTGGTAATCCGCCTCGGCGCGGAAGGTGGCGACCTGGAACTGATGTCCGCCTTCGACGACGACCATCACGCCGAATTTGCGCCCGACGGCGACGGTGCGTTTGAAAAGTTTCTCGACCTGTTCCGGCTTGGCGTCCGTGGCGATGTCGAAATCCTGCGGCTCGCGCCCGAGCAGAAAATCGCGCACGCAGCCGCCCACCCAGAACGCGGCGAAGCCTGCCGATTGCAGACGACGAACAATTTCCAAGGCGGGATTCAAGCAGCCACCAAGTCGGCTTCCAGCGGATTTTCCTTTTTGAAGCGGCTCACGCCCAGAACGCTGAACCCGATGACGCGACCGCCGGCGTCCAGCCGTTCCATCACGGCGTCATGCTTGGTGGCCGCCATGTGACCGGCGGCGTCCGAAAACCTCACTTCGAGGAAATCAGCTTCGGCGTCGAACCAGATTTTTACTTTGTCGGCCATAAATCTTCTCCGGCTTTTGGTTTGTCGGTCAGGTAGGCCGTAACCACAAACGCATCGTTCTCCGCATACTTAACCACAACGCAGAGCCATTTGCCACCCACAATGTCTGCGCGTAAAATTCGTAGAACAATTTCACCGCTTCGTCCGCGCGCGAACGCCGGACGAATTGCGGCTGCCGCAAAACCCATTCCACTTCCGCCGCCAAATTTTGCATTTCAGGATGCTCCAGGATATGCGCCCGGCGCTCATCCGTGAACCGCACCTTCCGGCCAAAGCAATCCTGCAACATTTTCATCGTGGTCCGGCACAGTAAAATGGAATTTTATTTCTCATGCCAGATTTTAATGTTCGCGCACGGAGCCGCCGACCCAGAACGCGGCGAAACCGGCCGATTGCAATCGCTGCACAATTTTCGCAGCGTTATTTTTCATTCGTTTCCCCAGATCAATTTCAGGTGCGCGATGCCGCATTTGACGGCTTCGACGGGCAGCGACGGGCTTAATTCAAACACCTTGATGTGCTCCGGCTTAACGAACGGCTTGAGCGCAGCGTAGTCAATCGTGCCGGTGCCGGGCGCGCAGTGGTCGCGCGCGGGAAATTGCACGTCGTGAACGTGAAATCCGGCGAGGCGAGCGGCGAGCGATTCGAGGTGCAGCGCGTGGTGGATGAAGCCGAGGTTTTCCTTGATCTGCGCGTGGCCGCAATCGTGCCAGTAGCAAATGTTCGGGCTTGGAAAATCGCGGAAGAAAAATTGGAAGTCGCTTTCGAGCGGAATTTCCTCAAGCGCCTGGCGGTTTTCGCAGCCGAGCTTGAGTCCGCGTTTTTCGGCTTCGGGCAGGAGTTTCCGGAGCGTGTCGTTGGTGCGCTCGACGAATTTTACTTTTTTGGCCTCGCGCACCTTTGAGATTTCGGCGCAGAGTTTTTCGTATTTGGGCGAACCTTTTTCGCCGCGCCCGAGCATTTCAGAAAGTTTGCCGGTGTAATCTTTCATCTCGATGCTGCCGAGGTGCAGCACGACGACGGACGCCTTGACGCGCGTGGCGAATTCAAACGTCTTGAGCGTGTGCTTGATGGCAAGTTCGCGTTCGCGCGGGCGTTCGTCGGAAAATTGATAAAGGTTCGGCGCGGCGTGCGTGACGCCCATCGGCAGCGGGCAGAAATTGTGCAGGCTGGAGATTTTCATCTCGCCGGCGTCCACGGCTTCGAGGATTCCGGGCATGAGGCTGACGCGGATGCCATGGCTCAATTCGGCGTGGTCGAAGCCGAGGTCGCGGATTTCGCGCAGCATGGCGCGGCCGTCGGTGTGACGGTGGGAATTCCAGCAGGTTGAAAAGGAATACATCGCGAATCGTTACATTGTTAAATCGTGAATCGTAAAACGAAGAATCGTTAAACCGTCGCGACGATGCAACGATTTAACGATTCACGATCCGACGAATTTGGATTACAAGTCCGCGTAGCGCGCGGTGAGCATGGCGGAGAAACGCGCGACCTTCTGCTTGCGGCGGCGTTTTTCGCTGGGCTTCTCGAACGTGCGATGGGCGCGCACGATTTTCAACGTGCCTTCGCGGTCGACTTTTTTCTTAAGCCGGCGCAGCGCGCGATCCACTGGTTCGCCTTTTTTTAGTTTAATTTCTGTCAAAGGGACTCACTTCCTTTCTCGGGCGAGGCAGAACCGCACGCGCGGCTGCTCGCGGATAAATTAAATGGATGCGGAGAATAGTTTTTCCGGCGCGGTTGTCAATCAGCAAAACTCCGGGACAGCGTCCTGATTTCGGAGCGCGAGTTGTCGCAACTCGCAGCGATTGGGGTGGCTGGAGACGGCCCGGATAATTTCAAAGCGATTCGCCAGGAGACGCGCTGCGGATT
>Ga0181516_10002014_pt1 | contig 14844 bp, 14 predicted proteins | sample PEATcosm2014_Bin_25_FD_121104 | JGI IMG/M metagenome (GOLD analysis project Ga0181516, IMG submission 121104) | Peatland microbial communities from MTU Mesocosm Facility, Houghton, MI, USA - PEATcosm2014_Bin01_10_metaG | ecosystem: Environmental > Terrestrial > Soil > Wetlands > Peat | place... | reverse complement strand
CATGGCCCAGTAATGGGCGCGCTCTTGGTACATGTAAGTGTCGCTGTTGCCGTTCAGATAGCCCAGCGAGCTGCCCGTGGGGCTGGTGGCGGCATCGCCGCCTTCCAGCACATCCCAGAGATGGGCGCTGCCGCGGCTGCCGAAGTTGCGGATGAACTCGCCCAGCCAGCTGGCCAGCCACATGCCATTGGCCAGGGTGACGCAGGCATGGCAGTTGCCGGCGCCCAGGTTGTACTCGGTGAGCCAAATGGGCACGGTGGTTGGGTTGGGGTGGTTGACCAGCATGGCTGGCAGGCCCGTGGCCGTGGGGTAGCCAGGGCCTTGGCTATCCAGGCCGGAGCCGGCATATTTTGACCAGAGCTGGGGGGAGGCCAGGTCTGTGGCATAGTTGGTGCTGATCCATTCAGGGTACCAATGGAAGTCGATGGCCTCGGCATAGGCGGCCTTGTTGCCGCCCGGGTCCGCGGCCAGGCGGTCCACAAAGCCCTGGATGTAGGTCTTGCCATCCTCATCATCGCTGGAATCGGTGGGCCCGCCCGCCACCGGGCCCGCGATGGTGATGGTGGGGTCCACGGCCTTCATGGCCTCATAATATTCGATGTAGCGGCGGGCGTAGTCTTTGGCGCTCAAGGGGCCGCCGGTCTCCCAGTTGCCATCCATCTCATTGCCGATCTGCCAGTGGGTGATGTTGAAGTGCCTCACGATGTTGGCATAATGCACCCAGGCCGCGGCCTCCTGCGGCGTGCCAGTGCCCACATTGATGGTGATGAGCGGCGTGGCGCCGGCAGGATACTGGGCCAGGCTGGACATGAAGGACTCAAAATCCATGCTCAAGGGCGATTGCATGGTGCAGGCCGGGTCGGTGCTGCTGGCCACGGCCCCGCTCTGGTCCGCCACCCCGCTGGTGATGGTGGCCACGTTCTTGGTGAGCTGGGTGCTGCCCGAGCTCACGGTGAGCTCGGCGATGCTGTACTGGGCCGGGCTCACCGAGCTGGCGGTGCAGAGCACGCGGAACCATTCGGAGGTGACGGCGCTGAAATTCACGGTCTGCGCGCCGCCGCTGCCGCTTAAGGCGCCGGCGCTGGTGTCTTGCCACAGGCTGCTGGAGTACATGTAGGGCGTGGGGTAGCCGCTGGTGCCGGCCCAATACTGCACATGGAACTGGGTGGCATAGGGCGTGCCCCAGGTGATGGCCATGGAATTGGCGGATTTGAAGCTGCCCAGGTCCACATACACCCACTGGGCATTGGGCGCGTCGGTGTCCGCGTTGGAGAGCCAGGCCGTGGTGGTCAGGCCGTCGGTCAGGTTGCTGGCCACCCCATAGCTGCTGGTGGTGCCGCGGTAGAGCTCATTGCCCACCCAGCTGACGCTGTAATTGGTGTCATCCGGCACCCAGTGGCCCTGGCTGTCAAAGCTGCCCTTGCCGTTCCAATGGAAGTCATCGGAGCTAGAGCCGCCTGGGTAGCGGATGAACCAGTTGCCGGCTGCCTGGACCTTGGGCTGGATGGTGTTGAAGGCGCTGGCGCCGTTCCAGAACATCACATTGGCGCCAAAGATATTGAAGGGAACAAAGGTGTTCACCACGGTGCTAGCATTGATGGTCAAGGTGGCAGTGTTGGCCTGGGCTGGCAGGCAAAGGCTGGCCAGCAGCAAAGCCAGAGAGGTGGTCAAAAACGGGCTAGTTTGTCGCATGGTGGCTTTGAGAGAAGGGGAATGGCTCGTTGATTGCATTCTATTTGAATTTGACGTGATGGAGCTTGAAAAATGGCCGGTTTTGAGATATTAAATTTGTATAACCTAATAAAGGAACTCAATTTATGCTAATGATAATAATTATAACAGCCTGCGCTGTTTTTGCCTGCGCCTTGCTCTTGCATGAGCCTATGCAGCAGCAGCCGGAAAGACTGCGCAAGCTGTGGCTTGACCCCTTGCGCCAGCGATTGAGCCTGCATCTGCCAGCCCATTTGGCCCAGCGCGTTCCTTGGATGATCCTTTCGGGGTCTTTGCTTGGCGCAAGTCTTTTGAGCTTATGGGCGGGCTCGCTCTGGCCAGCATTGCCGGGCGCGGCTCTGGGCGCCTGCCTTCCTTGGCTGGCAGCGCGGGTGATGGATGCCAGGCGCAAAGCCGCCTTCTGCAACCAGCTCAGCGATTGCCTGGCCAGCATGGCCGCGGCCTTGCGGGCTGGGCAGAGCCTTCAGCAGGCCCTGGCCACGGTGGCTGAAGAGGCCCGGGCCCCTTCCAGCCTCCGCTGGGCTGAGCTGGCCAGCCAGGTTCGCATGGGCACTGAGGTTGAGGCGGCGCTGGACCGCATGGCGCAGGAGATGGCCGGCACCCCGGCCCAGGCGGATCTTGCCATCCTTGCCAGCGCTGTGGGCGTGAACCGGGAGGCGGGAGGGAATCTTGCCGAAGTCTTCCAGCGCCAGGTGGAGACCCAGCGCGAGCGCGCCCGCTTGCGCGCCCAAGTGGATGCGCTGACCGCCCAGGGCCGCTTGAGCGGCTGGGTGGTGGGCCTGCTGCCCTTGGGCCTTCTGATGGCCCTCAAGGCCCTGGACCCAAGCCTGGCCGACCCGCTCTTCAGCACGCCCGCGGGCTGGGGCATGCTGGCCGCGGGCGCGGTGCTGGAGCTCATAGGCGGCTTGATGATACGGCGCATCGTTTCCATAGAGCTTTGAGGGATTCATGACGAGAATCTTGCCACTCTTGGCCATCTTGTGCGCGGCTGGGGCTGCCTATTGGGCGGTCCTGCTGGCCCAGGCCCAGCGCGAGCGCGGCCAGGCCCGGGCCCGCATGCTGGGCGAGCTGCCGCGGCAGCAGGCCCGGCCCGCGCCGCGCGAGCTGGCGCGCCAGGCTTGGGCGCAATGGGGCGCTTCCCTGGAGCGCGGGCTCAAGCCTGCCTGGCGCCAGGCTCTGCAAGCCCGCTTGGCCAGCGCGGGCCAGGGACATCGCAGCGCGGGCAGCCTGCTGAGCCAGGCAATCCTGGGCGGCCTGGTGCTGGGCCTGCTGGGGCTGCTGCTGGGTGCCGGCCTGCTGCTGCCCTTGTGGGCCTTGGGCGGGGCTTTTCTGCCCCTGCTCTCGCTGGAGGAGGCTGGCCGGCGCAGGCTCAAGGCCCTGCGCCGGGCTCTGCCCGATGCCCTGGACCTGCTGGTGGGCTGCGTGGAGGCGGGCCTGGCTTTTGACCAGGCCCTGGCCCGTGTGGCCCTGCGCTTGCCCGCCTCAGCGCTGAGGCAGGAGCTGCAGCACAGCCTGTCGCAGATGCGGATGGGCCAGCCCCGGCGCGAGGCTTTGCGCGCGCTTGCCCAGCGCGCGGCCCTGGATGAGCTGCGCTCCCTGGTCTCCTCCCTCATCCAGGCCGACCAGCTGGGCACGCCCTTGGGCCCGGTGCTGCGCCAGCAAGCCTCGCAGATGCGGGCCTTGCGCTCCTTGGAAGCCCAGCGCCTGGCGGCCCAAGCGCCGGTGAAGATGCTGCTGCCCCTCATGTTGTTCATCCTGCCGGTGGTTTTTCTGGTATTATTTGGCCCTATCTTCCTGCGCTGGCAGTCCGGGGGCTTTTGATGAGGGCCGTGCGCATCATCCATGAGCCCAGCAACTGGGCCCTGGCCCGCAAGGCGGCGGTGGCAGAGGTTTTTGCCTGCCGTGCGCTCGGCTTGCTGGCCCTGCCAAGGCTAAAGCCGGGCGAGGGATTGTGGCTGCTGCCCTGCGCCTCCATCCACACCTTGGGCATGGGCTATGACCTGGATGTGCTGCTGCTGGGCCGGGACTTGCGCGTGCTGGCTGCGGCCCAGGGCTTGAAGCCTTGGCGTCTGCTCTGGCGGCCGGGCTTGGGCGTGCATTCGGTGCTGGAGCTGCCAGCCGGCGCGCTCCAGGGCCTGCCGCCGCTGCTGGGCTCTTGCCTGCGCATGGAGCCGCTGCCATGAGGCGGGCCCTGCTGATGCTCCTGCTGGGGCTGTGCCTGGGCCTGGCTGCGGCCAGCGGCCCGGCAGAGGACCATCTCAAGCTGGCGCGGGCATTGCTCGCCAAGGGACGGCGGGTGGACGCGGCTGAGGAGTACCGCGTGGCCCTGCGCCTGGCGCCGGGCGATGCCGAGGCCAGCAGCGCGCTTGCCAGCCTGCAGGCCGGCGGCGTGCCGGCCGCGCCCTCCCAGAGCCGGTGCCTGGCAGAGCTGGCAGACGGCCAGGCGGCTTACAGGGAGAGCCAGCTGGACCTGGCTGAGGCCAGCTTCCGCCAAGCCTTGGCCGTGGACCCGGCCTCAACAGAGGCCCTGGGCTGGCTGGAGCGGGTGAAGGGGGAGCGCTTTCAGCACGACGCGGACCAGCCCTTTGACAGCGCCGTGGCCGACATCTATGAGGCCGCGCTCAAGCTGGCGCGGCAGGGCCGGGCCGACGACGCGGCGCAGAAGCTGGGCGAGGCGCTCAAGCTCAACCCGGCCCAGCCCCAGGTGCTGGCGCAGATGGAGCGGCTGAAGGGCCAGGCCGCGGAGCAGCGCAAGGCGCGCTCGGCCGCCGAGCTCTGCCAGCGCGGGGCCAAGGCCCTGGCCGGCGGCGATTTGGCCGAGGCCTTCAGCGACTACCAGCAGGCCCTGGCCGCTGCGCCCGGGGATGCCGAGGCCCGCGCTGGCCTGGGCACGGTGCGGGCCCAAGCCCAGCCCCTGGCCCTGGCCCGCTGCCAGGCAGGGAGCCTTGCCTTGGCAGAGGGCCGCCCCGAGGCCGCGCTCATCGCCTTTCGCCAGGCCGCGGACCTGGACCCGGAATCGGAGCAGGCCCGGCAAGGCTTGCAGAAGGCGCGAGGCCTGGCCCAGGCCCAAGAGCGGAGCGCGGCCCAAGGCCAGAGCCTGAAGGCCCTGCTGGGCCAGGGCCGGCAAGCCCTGGCGGCAGAGGACGCCGACCAGGCGGAGCGCAGCTTCAGCAAGGCCCTGGCGCTGAGCCCGGATTCTGCCGAGGCCAGCCGGGGGCTGGAGAAGGCCCGCCAGCTGCTGAATGCCCGCAAGGGCCAGGACCGCCAGGCTGCCGCTGAACTTTTGGCCCAGGCCGGGCGTTTAGAGGAGCAGGGAGCGCTGGAAGAGGCGCTGGCCACGGCGCGGAAGGCCCTGGCCCGCGACCCGCAATGCGCGGGCGCCAAAGAGCTGGCTGGCCGCTTGACATCGCAATTGAGCACGCAGGACCACGCGAGGGAGCCATGACACCGCCCAAGGACGAAGCAGAAGGCATCAGCCTCATCGCCACCAACCGCAAGGCCTTTCACGACTATTTCATCAGCGACAAGGTGGAGGCCGGCATCGTGCTCAAGGGCACCGAGGTGAAGGCCCTGCGCGAGGGCGGCTGCAACCTCAAGGACAGCTATGCCCGGGTCACCCCGGGCGGCGAGGCTGAGATCCTCAACTTTCACATCTCGCCCTACCGGGCCGGCAACCGCTTCAACAGCGACCCCACCCGCAGCCGCCGCCTGCTGATGCACAAGCGCGAGATCCTCAAGCTGGGCCAGAAGCTGCGCGAGAAGGGGCTGACCCTGGTGGCGCTGCGCATCTACTTCCGCCGCGGCATCGCCAAGCTGGAGCTGGGCGTGGGCAAGGGCAAGGCCGAGCACGACAAGCGCGCGGCCATCAAGGACAGGGAGGGCAAGCGCGAGGCCGCCTCGGCCATGAAGGTGCGCTCGCGCTAAAAGGGATTGCACTTTTGGGGCAGGGAAGGCGTATAATAGGCATGCACCGTGATCCACCGGGGGGCGACCTGGCTTCGACGGGGAGAGTGAACGGTGAGGAGCACGCCGGGGGTGTCTAAGGCCTCGTCAAAAACTTAGGCGCAGCTTAACTGCTGACGAACAATACGCACTGGCAGCCTAAGAACTGCCACCGCTCCTGTCCCTTCGGCCCGTAGGGGATAGATAGCGGCCGCATACGGGCTGGTCCCAAGGCAGGGTGCCCTGGCCGCGGGATGAGACAAGGTGGGCAATGGCCTGAGAGGACCCCGCTGGGTGGGGCCTCGATTGGCGACATCAAACACCCAGACAAGCGTGTAGGGCCTCTCTGGGATTTCTTTTCGGACGCGGGTTCGATTCCCGCCGCCTCCACCACTTCAAAGAACGGCACCATCCAGCAACATCCGGGTGGTGCCGTTTTGCTTGCCGGGCCCTGGCCCTCCTCCACTCCTTCAGGTGACGAGCATGTCCACTTTGGATGACCTCAAGGCCGGCTTTGCCGGCGAGAGCATGGCCAACCGCAAGTATCTTGCCTTTGCCCAGAAGGCCGATGCCGAGGGCCTGGCCCAGGTTGCCCGCATCTTCAGGGCCGCGGCTGAGGCTGAGACCGTGCATGCCCATTCCCACCTGCGGGCCATGGGGGGCATCAAGGACACCGCCAGCAACCTGCAGGAGGCGGTGGAGGGCGAGGCCTATGAGTATGTGACCATGTACCCCGAGTTCATCGCCCGCGCCGAGGCTGAGGGGCACAAGGCGGCCCTGGCCAGCTTCAAGTGGGCCATGGAGGCCGAGAAGGTGCATCATGCGCTCTACAGCAAGGCCCTGGCCGCGGTGAAGGCCGGCCAGAAGCTGCCGGAGCTGCCCCTGTTCATCTGCACGGTCTGCGGCGATGTGGCTGAGGGCGCCGCGCCGGAGCGCTGCCCCATCTGCCATGTCGGCCGCGACAAGTACCGCGAGATCAAGTAGGGCATCCCCCATCCCAGCCCATCAACAGGAGAGAGAATGAACGAGCTCCACGCCATCCTCATCGGCCTCGTGGAAGGCATCAGCGAATACCTGCCGGTCTCGGCCAACGGGCATGTCATCATCACCGGCAGCCTGCTGGGCGACCCGGCCGACCTGGTGAAGTCCCTGGGCGTGGCCCTGCAGGCCGCGCCCATGCTGGCCGTGCTGCTGCTCTATCACCGCCGCTTTGAGGCGATGTTCGCGCCTTCCAGGGCGGGCGAGACCACCTTCAAGGGCCGCCATGCCTGGGCCCTGTTCCTGGCCGGGGTATTGCCAGTGCTGATCTCCGGATTCCTCTTCAAGCGCTATTTCTATGGCCTGATGCTGAGCCCCTGGCCCTCGGTCACGGGCCTGGCCCTGGGCGGGGTGGGCATCTTGATCGCCGAATACACGCACCATGAGGAGCGCGGAGTGGGCATGGACGGCCTCACCCTGGCCCAGGCCCTGGGCATAGGGCTGTTCCAGTGCCTGGCGCTGTGGCCGGGTGTCTCGCGCTCGGGCGCCACCATCATCGGCGGCCTGGTGCTGGGGCTCAACCGCCGCGCGGCCGCGGAATTCTCCTTTCTCATCGGCGTGCCGGTCTTCGCCGCCGCCGCCGGGCTGGAGCTGTGGAAATCCGCCCCCCTGCACCAGAACTGGCTGCCCTTTGCCCTGGCCTTCGCGGTCTCCTTCTGCTGCGCCAATGTCACGGTGAAGCTCTTCATGCGCCTGCTGGGCCGCATGTCCTTCAAGCCCTTTGGCTGGTACCGCATCGCCATCAGCCCCTTGCTCTGGTACCTGTTCCGCTGAGGGCATAAAAGCCAGAGCCTGGCGCCAAGGGGGCCCGTATGTCATTGTGGACCCCTTCTAGGAGATAGCCATGAGCTTGCGATATTGGATAGGCCTGTTCAGCATGATGGCAGTTCCCGCCTTCGCAGACCCCGCCGCTGGCGGCCCGGCGGCTGACCCCGGGGTGCTTGGCTTCAAGGCCGTGGACATCGATGGCAAGCCGCAGGACCTGGAGCAGTACCGGGGCAAGGTGCTGCTCATCGTCAACACGGCCTCCAAGTGCGGCTTCACCCCGCAGTACCAGGGCCTGCAGGCCCTGTATGACAAGTACAAGGGCAGGGGCTTGGTGGTGCTGGGCTTCCCCTCCAATGACTTCCTCTGGCAGGAGCCGGGCAGCTCAGCGGAGATCAAGGAGTTCTGCAGCACCCGCTTCCATGTCACCTTTCCCATGTTCGAAAAGATTGACGTCAAAGGCAAAAGCATTCATCCTCTGTACCAGTACCTGACCCAGCAGAGCCCCTTCCCAGGGGCCATCAGCTGGAACTTCAACAAGTTCCTGGCCGACCGCAGCGGGCATGTGCTGGCGCGCTGGGGCTCCAAGACCACGCCAGAGGACCCAGAGCTGGTGGCGGCGCTGGAGAAGGCGCTGGGCATCTAGCTCGGCAGGCTTTAGGCCATCAAGGAGGTGGGCATGCGTGCTGTCGTCATTCTGGTGCTGGCCCTGGCCTTGTCCCAGGCCCTGGCGGCCAAGGATTACACCCTTTCGCCCCCGGGCACGCAGCTGGGCTTCAAGGTGCTCTACTTCAGCGCCATGAAGGTGGGCGGCTCCTTTGACAGCTTCAGCGGCGGCTTCAGCTTTGACGAGGCTACGGGCTCCCTCTCCAAGGTCTCGGTGACCGTGCAGATCGCCAGCATCAACACCGGCATCCCGCCCCGCGACCACCACCTGCGCGACCGCGACTTTTTTGATGCTGACACCTTTCCCCAGGCCCTCTTCACCAGCGCAGGGGTGGTGGTGAGCAGCAAGAAGCCCAGCGTGCTCAAGGGAACGCTCACCATCCGGGGCGTCACCCAGCCCTTTGCCATGCGGGTGGATTACCTGGGGATGACCAAGACCGCCCAGGGCGCCATGGGCCCGGCTTTCAAGCTCAAGAGCGTGCTGGACCGCAAGTCCTTTGGCGTGGCCTACGCGCCCAGCTTCATCATCAGCGACAAGGTGGGGCTCGACATCTCGGGGGTTGGCCAGCCCCGGTAGGGCGCTGGCCTGAAAAGCTTGGGGGGCGGCCTGGAGCCGCCCCCTTTTTTTTGCCTTCGTCCCGGCTGCTGCCCTATAATATGAAAAACTCTCGAGGTTGGAGCATGGCAGAGCTGAAGATTGGAGATTTAGCGCCAGATTTTGACCTAGCCTCGGATCAGGGCGGCAGGGTCAGCCTGGCTTCCTTGCGCAGCCAGAACCGGGCGGCGGTGCTCTATTTCTACCCCAAGGATGACACCCCAGGCTGCATCATCGAGGGCTGCGCCTTCCGCGACCGCCACTCGCTGTTCGAGAAGGCGGGGGCCGTGGTGCTGGGCATCTCCAGCGACAGCCTTGATTCGCATCACCGCTTCAGCGCCAAATACCGCCTCAACTTTCCCCTGCTGGCTGACCTGGGCGGCAAGGTCTGCCGGGCCTACGGCGCCCAGCGGATGTGGGGCCTGGTGCGGCGGCGCATCACCTATGTGGTGGATCCTCAGGGGCGCATCGCCCTGGTCTTCGACAGCATGAGCGACCCCGAGCGCCACGTGGATGAGGCGCTGGCGGCGCTCAAGGGATGAGCTTTTCCACTCAACGGGGAGCGGCGATGGACAAGAAGCAGGGTGGCCAGCAGGCTGAGGAGCAGGCTGATGAGGTCTTCCCGGTGGATGAAGGCGGGCCTGTTGAGAAGGTGGAGAAGCCCAAGCTGGTGACCAGCATCGCCTCCACGGTGGATGAGGGCGGGGATGAGGCCGCGCGCAGCATCGGCAAGCCCAAGGAGCTGGAGGAGCGCGGCGCCGGCCGCATCCTGCCGCTGGTGGAAGGCCAGCGCCCAGGCTGGATCAGCCGCATGCATGAGGCTGCCCTGGCCCCCCGCTGGAAGTCCGTCTTTCTGCACATGCGCTGGGGCGTGCTGGCTTGGCTGGCGGCTGACCTGTGGTGGCACTGGCAGCTGGGCGCTGTCAGCATGCTGTGGGCCCTGGGCCTGGGCCTGGCTTACCTGGCCACCCAGGCCTTCTTGGCCAGCATGCCGGTGGCGGCCTTTGATGAGCTCTGGCCGGCCACGGCCATCTTCCTCTTTGACCTCACCTACCTGCTGGGCAGCCTGTGGCGCACCGGGCAGGCGGATGGGCCGCTGGTGCTGGCCTGCTCGCTGGCCGTGTTCGTGGCGGCGCTCACCCACAAGGTGCTGAAGAGCTTCTTGGGGGCGCTGGTGGCGGCCGGGGTCTGGCTGGGCCTGCAGCTCTATACCCCGCAGGGCTTCGATTTCGTCAAGCCGGAGCAGGTGCTGGTGCTGCCCCTCATCTTCCTGCTGGCCCTGCTGATGGGCGCGGTGAGCGAGATGGCCCAGGATGAGATCATCCAGCGCCGGGCGCTGGAGGCCGGCCAGGACATCCTCACCGGGAAGCTGAAGTCGCATGCCCAGGAGCTGGCTGTGGCCTACCAGTTCGGCACCGGGCTGCTGGATGCCATCCCCCTGGCGGTGATGGTGATCGATGAGGGGGGCATCATCCGCTTCCTCAACCATGAGGCCGAGTCCATCCTGGGCATCAAGCGGCGCAAGGTGCTGGACAAGCCGCTGGCCTCTGAGCTGCTGCTGGTGCCCTTCAAGGAGGCCATGGCCGCGGCGCGGCGCAGGGTGGTGCATCTGGAGGCCTTGAGCTTCTTGAACTCCTCGGGGGAGGGCTTTTGCATGGGCTTTAGGGCCGTGCCGGTGAAGGGCGGCCTGGACAATCCGCTGGGCAGCCTGGGCATGCTGCTGCCGGGCGACTTCAAGGGCCAGGGGCTGGATGCCGTCAATGAGCAGGCCACCGACCATCACTGGGCCAGGGACGTGAGCCCAGAGCAGGCAAGCCCGGGGGGGAGCCCACAGCCCCTGCCGAAGGGATGAAAAAAGGGGCGCCCCAGGCCGGGGCGCCCCTTTTTTTTGTGCCTTGCGCGGCCAGGGCTAGAGGCCGGGCTTGACCATGGTGCCGGGGTCCACCCATTGGTCGAACTGCTGCGCGGTCAGCAGGCCCAGGGCCAGGGCCGCCTCCTTGAGGGTGGTGCCCTCCTGGTGGGCCTTCTTGGCGATGAGGGCGGCCTTGTCATAGCCGATGTGGGGGTTGAGCGCCGTCACCAGCATCAGGCTGCGCCGCATCAGCTCATCGATGCGGGCTGGGTTGGGCTTGATGCCCTTGGCACAGTGCTGGTCGAAGCCGCGCAGCGCGGCGGCCAGCAGGCGGGTGGAGCGCAAGAAGTTGTGGATGATGAGGGGCTTGTTGACGTTGAGCTCAAAGTTGCCGGTGGCGCCGCCCAAGTTGATGGCCACGTCATTGCCCAGCACCTGGCAGCAGACCATCACCAGGGCCTCAGCTTGGGTGGGGTTGACCTTGCCGGGCATGATGCTGCTGCCCGGCTCGTTGGCGGGGATGCTGATCTCAGCCAGGCCGGCGCGGGGGCCGCTGGCCAGCCAGCGCACATCGTTGGCGATCTTCATCAGGCCGCAGGCCAGGGTCTTGAGCGCGCCGTGCGAGAAGACCAGGGCGTCATGGCCGGCCAGGGCCTCGAACTTGTTGGGCGCGCTGACAAAGGGCTTGCCGGTGAGGGCGGCTATCTTGCCGGCGGCCTTGGCCGCGAAGGCGGGGTGGGTGTTGAGCCCGGTGCCCACGGCGGTGCCGCCCAGGGCCAGCTCGCAGAGGTGGGGGATGCCCAGCGCGATGCGGCGGCGCGAGTTCTCCAGGGCCTGGCACCAGCCCGACATCTCCTGGCCCAGGGTCAGGGGCACGGCGTCCATCAGGTGGGTGCGGCCTATCTTCACCACCTCCAGGCTCTCGGCGGCGCGGTCGGCCAGGGTGGTGAGCAGGCCTTGCAGGGCCGGCAGCAGGTCGTGGCTCAGCACGTCCACCGCGGCGATGTGCATGGCGGCGGGGAAGGCGTCGTTGCTGCTCTGGCCCAGGTTGACATGGTCGTTGGGATGCACCGGCGACTTGCCGCCCAGGGGCTGGCCCGCGATCTGGTTGGCGCGGTTGGCGACCACCTCGTTGACGTTCATGTTGCTCTGGGTGCCGCTGCCGGTCTGCCAGATGACCAGGGGGAAATGGCCCGCCCACTTGCCCTGGATGACCTCTTCGCAGGCCTGCACGATGAGCTTGGCCCGCTCGGCGTCCAAGAGCCCCAGCTCCAGGTTGGCCAGGGCCGAGGCCTGCTTCACCTGGGCCAGGGCCTGGATGAGCGCGGGGTCCAGCAGGTCCACCCCGGCCCCGGCCTGGAAGAGATCGAGGGAGCGCTGGGTCTGCGCCCCCCACATCCTATCGGCCGGCACCTGCACCACGCCCATGCTGTCCTTCTCAGCGCGGGTCGCGGCCATGCTCACTCCCCATCCTTCTTGACCACCATCTCGCCCATGATGTTGGCGCCGGCGTCCACGAAGAGCACCTCGCCGGTGATGCCGCTGGAGAGGGGGCTGGCCAAAAAGAGCGCGGCATTGCCCACCTCATCCTGGGTGACGGTGCGGCGCAGCGGGGTGGTGGCGGCGGCCAGCTTCAGCTTGTCCTTGAAGCCATGGATGCCGCTGGCGGCCAGGGTCTTGATGGGCCCGGCTGAGATGGCATTGACGCGCACGCCCTGGGGGCCCAGGTCGGCGGCCAGGTAGCGCATGCTGGATTCGAGCGCGGCCTTGGCCACGCCCATCACGTTGTAGTTGGGGCTGACCACATCGCCGCCATTGTAGGTCATGGTCATGATGGAAGCGTCCGGGTTCAAGTAGGGCAGGGCGTGGCGGCTGACCGCCACCAGAGAGTAGGCGCTGATGTCAAAGGCCAGGTGCCAGTTGGCGCGCAGGGTGTCGACATAGCGGCCCTCCAGGTCCTCCTTCTTGGCATAGGCCACGGCATGCACCAGGATGTCAAACTTGCCCCAGGCCTTGCCCAGCCCGGCGTAGACGGCCTCGATCTGGGCATCGTCCTGCACGTCGCAGGGCAGGATGAGCTTGCTGCCCACGCTCTCAGCCAGGGGCCGCACCCGCTTCTCCAGGGCCTCGCCCAAGAAGGTGAAGCCCAGCTCGGCGCCCTCGCGGTGCAGGGCCTGGCTGATGCCCCAGGCGATGGAGCGCTCGTTGGCTACACCGAAGATGAGGGCTTTTTTGCCGGTCAAGAGTCCCATGCGCGTTCCTCCAAGGTCAAAAGGGTTGTTGGTGGCCTCTAAAATAACTCAATTTGGAGGGCTTTGTCCAGGCCAGCGGCCCTTTGCTTGCTCGCATGACCAGCTTCCGGCTTCAGGGCGCCTCCTCGATGGGCGGGGTGAGCGGCAGGCGCAGGGTGACGCAGGTGCCGGCGCCCGGGGCGCTCTTCAGGCTGATGCTGCCGCCGTGGGCCCGCGCCACCTCGCGGCAGAGGCTCAAGCCCAGGCCGTAGCCGCCCGTGTGCTTGGCGCGCGAGGGGTCCACCCTGTAGAAGGCGTCAAAGACATAGGGCTGGTCCTCCTGGGGGATGCCCACCCCATGGTCGCGCACCGCCACCTCGGCCCAGCCGGGGCCGTGGCTGAACTCCACCTCCACCGGCCGCGACTGCTGGGCGCTGTACTTGAGCCCGTTCTCGATGAGGTTCTTGATGGCCATCTCCACCCGCTCGGCATCCGCCAGCACCTGGGGGAAGGCCTTGGGCCGCGCCAGGCGCAGGCCCGGCTCCGCGCCCCGCAGGGTGCGGGCCACGCGCGCGGCCACGGCCGGCAGGCTCACCTTGCTCTGCCGCAGCGCCCCTTTGCCGCTCTTCAGGCGCTCGGTCTCCAGCAGGCTGGTGACCAGCCGCCCCATGTTGTCCGCGGCCTTGGCCGCTGCCTGGCGGCCGGCGGTGTTGGGGCTCATCTCCAGGGCCAGCTTGAGCCGGGTCAGGGGGCTGCGCAGCTCGTGGCTCACATCCAGCAGCAGGCGCTCGCGGGCCTGCACCATCTCGCGCACCCGGCCGGCCATCAGGTTGAAGGCCTCGGCCAGGCTGCGGAACTCGTCATTGCGGCGGCCGGTGTCGATGCGGTAGTCCAGGTTGCCGCTGCTCAGCGCCCCCACGCCCGCCACCAGCAGGTTGAAGGGCCTCAGCAGCATGCGCACCGAGAGCCAGCTCACCACCAGGATGAGCAGGATGAGGCCGATGAGGAAGGCCACCTTGCCGGTGGAGATGCCGCTGTCCGGGCCGCCGGGCAGCAGGAAGAGGCACTGCTGCCCGCCCTGGCTGACCTGCGTGGCCCAGTAGCCCCGGATCTGGCCGGTCTGCACCGCGGGCGGGTCATCCGCCTCGTCCTCAGACTCCCCCGGCGGCGGGCCGGGCCGGGGCACGAATTCCTGCCAGGCGGGCAGGCCGGGCTCTGAATCCCAGGCCAGATGGGGGCCGCGGATGCGCAGCTTCAGGTTCAGGCCGCGGGCCAGGCTGGCGGCCTCGGCCAAGTCGGGCGGCTGGCCGATGCGCTGGGCCAGCCCCACGAAGTGGTAGACGAGGTTGCGGTGCAGGGTGGCGTGCGCGCCCGCGGGCGGGCGGTGCAGGGCCATGAAGCCGGCCACCGCCACCGCCACGCAGAGGCTGGTGAGGAAGAAGACCAGGGCCAGCAGGCTGAAGATCTGGCGGCGCAGGGGGCGGGCCTCAATCATGGCGCTCCACCTTCCCGGAGAAGACGTAGCCGGCGCCCCAGGCGGTCTTGATGTAGCGCTGGTCCTTGCCCGAGTCGCCCAGCTTGGCGCGCAGGCGGCTCACGGCCAGGTCCACTGAGCGGTTGAAGGCCTCGGCCTCCTCGCCGCGCAGCTGCTTGATGATGTCGTCCCGCTTGACCACCTGGCCGGGCGCGGCCATCAGCAGGGCCAGGATCTCAAATTCGGTGGTGGTCAGCTCCAGGTCCTGCCCCTTCAGGCTGGCGCTGCGCTTGGCAGGGTCCAGCAGCAGGGGCCCGCTCTTCAGCCGCCCCGCTGCTGGTGCGCCAGGCCGGCTGCGCCGCAGCACGGTCTGGATGCGGGCCACCAGCTCGCGCGGGTCAAAGGGCTTGGCCAGGTAGTCGTCGGCGCCCAGCTCAAGGCCCACCACCTTGTCCGACACCTCGCCGCGGGCGGTCAGCATGATGACCGGGGTGTGGCCCTCGCGCCGCAGCTCCTTGCAGACCTCAAAGCCGTCCCGCCCCGGCAGCAT